>JAABUK010002770.1_pt1 | contig 30859 bp, 22 predicted proteins | sample 5559141 | NCBI WGS metagenome assembly JAABUK01 (sample SAMN10711869, study PRJNA513367) | rock metagenome | isolation source: Antarctica rocks | place: Antarctica: Victoria Land, Pudding Butte nord | collected 2016-01-03
GCTTATTAATACTACTTTTTAAAAGGTTATTAATTCAAATAATTCAAATAATATAAAGAATTTAAAGAACCTCTAATAATCCTTTTTAATATATAATTAAATTATAGCTTTTTTATTTATCCTTATATATAAGCTAGCCTTTAAAGTATCTTTATTAATTATTAACTTCCTCCTATTAAAAAGTCTATTATCTATATATTTATATTTATTAAGGCTTTTTACTTAGCCTTTATTTAAGCTTAATATTACGATCGTAGGTTTTATCGAGTAAAGGCTCGGCACGGCTTAGTAATACAGGTCGACGGGTCGATATTAGCTAAGGAATGTCGACCCGGTAAGCAGGTCGCTGGAACGACAGGAACGCACGGAGGGCGATCCAGTCGATCCGGTAAGAGGTCGCTAGAACGACAGGAGCGTACAACGAGCGATCTAGGTAACCTAGCGAGTATACGGATCTCTTATATCTATATAGATAGCGATATTTTCTAATAAATAGGAGCTTCATATTTAACTTATATTATAATTCTAGTAATCTCCTAAGTACTAAATATAATACCTTATACTAGACCTATTTAATATAAGCCTACTTATTTTACTTCCTTAATACTCCTCTTTATAAGAACTAATTATAGGTCTATCCTATTTATAGATAGAGTGAATTATAACACTTTAAGTACCCTTAGAATAAGTACCTTAGAAAGTAGAGACCTCCCCCTAAGCGTCTAGAGTTTACGACGCCTAATTATAGATAGTAAGGATAGATCTAAGGTTACTAGACCTAACTTATTTTATAATAAAAGGGAGAAGCTTAAGGACTAGCTTATATAGCTTCAGCTTTACTTTACCTTTAATAGATAGACCTTATTAATAGTATAGCAGCCGGCCTTTATTATTACGTATATAAGAGGACGAGCTTAGAAGTAGGTTCATCCTTTACTTAAGAAGTACCTTAAGGATAAAGATAATCTAGATAACTAGTATATCTAGAACTAGATAGAAAGCTTTACATGATTTTATATTAAGATATAATAAGTCTTTAGTCCTTTAAATGAAAATAAAGTAATTACACGAGTTATTTAATACTTATCTTAGAAGAAGTCTATTACTAAGTATTCCACTTAGTTCTAATAATATATAATAAAGATAGACTAGGATAATAATATATTAATAATAATATACCGCCGCGGATTAAAATTTAATATTAAAGAAGAACTTATATAAACTAGAGTATAAATCGATAATCTTAATATATTAATAGCTAAAGCTATTAAAGTTGATAATAAGCTTTATAAGTTAGTAATAAAGAAATAATATGATAATAGAACCTCTAGAATAAGATAATTAGGAATCTTCGCTAGTAATAGACTAGGAAGATGATAGTATTAATAACGCGACCCGTATAAATATACGCTAATAGAACTGGACTTCACTTAGAAATAAGACAAGGGAAAATTTAGGGGTAAGAAGTAGTTTAAAAGGGGTAAGAAAGTAATAACTTACTATAATTATAATAAACCGGGCTACTTTACTAGAGACTACTAGTTAAAGAATATAGTACCGCGACCGTAGTTAAATATACTAAAAAGAGTTCTATATAATAAACCTTCTAAGGATCTAGAGAACTACGACTTAACCTATAAGTAGGTAGAGGTAAAGAAATCATTAAAGGAAGTTATAAAGGGAGAACGCTATTTCAAATTCACACGAAAAGTATACTAATTCATTAAGAATCTGAAAGAATATAGATTATTACCCTAGGATATTAATATAAGAATTACGAGGTATCTTATCCTAGTAGGACGAGAGGACTTGAAACTTAAAGAAGTTCTAAAGGACCTAGTTATTAATATCTAGATAGAAGTAGACTAATTATAATAATAACTCCAAGACATTTAAGATAAGAAGATAGAATAGGAATCTTTAGATAATAGCGAGGTTCTGGAGTACAGCTTAGAACATAGATAAGAAAGTTAAGAGAGCTTAAAAGAAGAAGCGCTACGCTATAAACTTAATAGGGATACTTTAGATAACTCTCTATCTTATACTACTATATTATAAGGATTAAACAAAGGAAAACACTTAGAGAAAACGTATTATAAAGAAAAGCTATACGTTAAAGACTATTAATTTAACTTAGTATACCTAGAACACGGTGTTATATATTAGATAGCCTACGCTAACGACTACTATAAGTACTACTTACAAGTTCGAATAGAGCTAGGAAGATAGGTAGTAGGTATATCTTATAAACGGATAATCTAAAGGGATTATATAAGTAATAATTATAACTAGTACCTAGCTAGTAAGCGACGTAACTTATAATTTCTAGGATCTACCGTAGGATAGCATGATAGTATTAAGAACTAACTTAAGTATAACCTAGACGTAGTAGAATGCTACTTACTAGAGTAGTATACTTACATGTATAATAAATATAAGAAGTATGTAGAAATCAAGATAATATACGATTTTCTCCTTAAACAGGGAAAAGAGTAATCTCTTATATTACAGGGAGACATAAGTAGATTAACATATTAACCTTAAAGTAATTCCTGTATATTACTTAGTACGATATATATATAAATATACTAGTACTAATCAATAGTTAATAAACTATTATAATAATAGATTCTAAAGTAACTAGAAACTTCGTCTCTTAGAACTTAGTACGGTTAATAGGCCTACTAACTCGAAAGAAGAGAGAATAGTATAACTTATAAATAGCCGACGGGTTAACGCTATTAATAGGAAGGATAGACGAGGAAATATACTTGCTACCTATGATAATTCAACGCTATTATAAGGAACTAACCTTTGATATAGTTAGGATAGCTACTTATTATATCATTTTAAGAATACCTTAATTAAAGAAGTATAATCTAGTAATTAATTAGAAGAAAGGAGTACTTATATTTATAAATACTAGAGATATTACTAGTATATAACCTATACGCTAATAGAGGATAGTAATAGATAAGAAATAGAATTAAAGACTAGTTAAAGCTTGTTATACTTTAGTTTTAAAGAAGGATAACCTTAGATAAGGGTTTAACTTAATATATATTAATAAGGGTTAGCCGGATAACTAAGCTAGAGTTATTAGGGGAAAAGACGAACCTCCTAATATCTTATAAGAGTATAAGAAATAGATGTATCTCTTTATAAAAGAGATAATAGTAAAAGCTTTACCTATATATTAATCTTAGGATTATAAGATCGAACTTAAACTAGGAAAGGAATTACTATTTAGATTAATTTATATATTATTAGAAAAGGAACTTACTATACTACGCGGGTATATTAATAAGAACCTTAAAAAGGGATTTATTCGAGAATCTAAATTACTAGTAGGTTATCTAATCCTCTTTATACTAAAGAAGGATAGAAGTCTTAGGCTATATATTAATTATTAGAAGTTAAATAATATTACTATTAAGAATCGATATCCTTTACTAAATATTAGCGAGTTATAAGATAGACTCTCTTAGGTAAAGATATTTATTAAGCTTAACTTACGAGGAGCTTATAACTTAATCCGAATAAAAGAAGGAGAAGAATAGAAAACTATATTTAAGACTTAATATAGATATTACGAGTATCTAGTTATACTATTTAGACTTACTAACGTACTAGTAACCTGCTAAGTATTAGTTAATAATATTATCTAAGCTTATTTAGATTATATTATAATCGCTTACCTTAATAATATCTTAATCTACTCTAAGATTAAGGAAGAATATATCTAGTATATATAAGATATCTTAACCTACCTATTATAAGCTAGATTACTCCTTAAGCTAGAGAAGTACGAATTCTATAAGGAATTAATAGAATTCCTAGGATTTATAGTAAGTACTATAGGTATTCGTATAAGCCCTGAAAAGATCAAGGCTATAGCGGAGTAGCCTATACTATATAATATGAAATTAGTTTAGAGCTTCTTAGGATTTACGAACTTTAATAGAAGGTTTATTAAAGGGTATTTAAAAATAGCCCTACTACTTACAGATATTACTAAGAAAGAAAAAGGATTTCAATAGGAAATAAGTTAATAGAAAGTATTCACGATATTAAAAGAAGCCTATTAGAATCTACTAGTACTTTATACCTTTCGAGTAAACGAACCTACTCGTATTGAAATAGATACCTTAAATCTTGTAATCAGCGCTTATTTATATTAGGAAAAGGATAGTAAATGGCACCTAATCACCTACTACTTACGAAAGATATTGGTAGTAGAATAGAATTACGATATCTATAATAAAGAACTATTAGTAGTAGTATATATACTTTAGAATTAGAGGATATATACTAAGAGTTATTTAGAACTTACTATCTTTATAGATTATAAGAACCTCTTAAACTTTATTATAATTAAGGAGTTAAACCGAAGATAAGTCCGTTAGTTAGAATTACTAGGATAGTATAAGTTTAAAATACTATATACTTTAGGAAAGGATAATAGTTAAGCGGACGCCTTAAGTAGGCGTACGGATTATATAGAATCCAAGGACATTATAGAGAGACTAATTCTTAAATAGGAAAAGAACGGATCGCTAATACTAATATAAAGTTTAGTAATAATTATATGAATTACGGTCTAAGATATTACGCTAATCCTAAAGGAAGGCTATATTAATAATAAACTAGTATTATAGCTAAGGACTTAGTAACTAAGATAAGGACTACTCTAATATAAAGGGAAGACATACTTACTTAAAAAGTATATTAAAGAAGTAATCTAGGATTACTATAATAATCCTTTATTAGAATATTTAGGAATCTCTAAAATAGTAGAGATCCTCTAACGAGAATATATAACGCTATAACTACGTACGTATATTAAGAAATATATTAAGGAATATATTTAATACTAGTAGAATAAGTTTATACGCCACGCTAAATATAGGTAAATATAGTTTATACTAGTTCTAGATATACTATAGAAGGATATAATAATAGACTTTATTATTAAGCTACTAAAATCTAGAGATCTAGTTATAGGAGATATCTTTAACTTAATAATAGTAATTATTAATAAGTTAATAAAGTATACGATCTTAATTCCTTATAAAGAAACTTATTAAGTAAATTAGCTAGGATATATACTTCTTAATAAGCTAATAAGGGATTATAGTATACCTAAATCTATTATATTAGATAGAGATAAACTCTTTATATCTTATTACTAGAAGACTCTAATTATTATAATTAGAACTAAGTTACGAATATTAACCGCCTATTATCTAGAAATAGATAGTTAGATAGAATGTACTAATTAAATAATAGAAGTGTATCTAAGGTACTATATTAGTTATAAATAAAATGACTAGGTCTTACTACTTCCTATAGCATAATTAGTACTTAATGATAAAAGGTTAGATACTACGTAACTATCACTATTCTTTATAAATTATAGACGACATGCTAACCTATTTCTAGAACCGTGATAGGATTTAGGAGTAAAAGAGGTAATAGTATTAGCATCTAATATAAAAAGACTATATAGTAATATATAGTAATAGATTAATAAGGTTAATATAAGGACTTAAAGACGAGTTAATAAGAAAAAGAAAATATATCCTTAACTAAAGAAGGGGGATAAAGTATACTTCTATATAAAAAACTTAAAGAGTAAGAGACTAAATAAGAAACTAGACTATATTAAAGTTAGACTATTTTTAATTAAATAGCCTAAGGGACTTATTAACTATAAGTTATAGTTACTATCTAATGCTAAGGTATACCTAATATTCTATATCTCTTTACTAGAACTAGCCGACTCTAAAACGCCGCTTTAAGAAAGCTAGGAGTTTAAGGCTAAGACTAAGGAATATAAAGTTAAAAGGATCCTAAAATAGTAAGATTAGGAATACTTAATTAAATAGAAAGGATTTAGGGATTTAGAAAGTACCTAGGAATTAAGGTAATATTTCAGGAACTACCTATTACTCTTATAATAGTTTTACTAGAGGAAATACTTAACGCGTCCTAATTTATAAGAGTAGGAAGCTTAAGTTACTCCGAGGTAATATTAAAAAGGAAGTTATTAGAGGATAAAGAGGCTACTACTTCTTTATCCTTCTTAAGGTCTTTAATATTTTCTAACTCTCCTTCTACTATTAGACGCTCCTTCTCTTCTAGCATTTTCACTTCCCGCTACAGCCGAGTGAACCGAGTAAGAGCCTCGTTACTTTACTAGAGTTTCTCTTCACGCTAACGGCGAAGACGAGCCTATCGCGTAGGCGAAAAAGGGGCTAGGTTACATGAGTAATCCTTTATAGTATATACTATATACCTTTCGGAGTTAGCACCTATCCTATACTTATTTAGAATCCCCGCATTCTTATAGTTATAATAGGGACGCATGACTAGAGATCCTAGGTAAAGAGATTTAATAAGAAGTCGGCGATAAGCTATTAACGATAAATTAATAGACTTATAAGGAGGTATTAATAGTTATATATATAAAAGAATAATAGAATCTTCGGGATAAAGAAATTAGGAGGGGGACCTAATATTACGACTAACTAAGTATAATAAGTAATACTTAATAGGGGCGAATATAAAGGTATAATTAATATATCTTAATATTAATTAGGATTAGGTTAATTAATATTTAATTAGATTAATTAGGATTAGGTTAATTAATATTTAATTAGATTAATTAGGATTAAGATAATTAATATTTAATTATATTAATTATACTCTTAGTATAGATTTCCTATATCTATATAAATAGCGATGTTTCCTAGTAAATAGGAGCTCTATACTTAACTTATATTATAATTCTAGTAATCTCCTAAGTACTAAATATAATACCTTATACTAGACCTATTTAATATAAGTCTACTTACCCTACTTCCTTAATACTCCTCTTCACGAGAACTAATTATAGGTTTATTCTATCCACGGACGGAGTAAACTATAATATAACTTAACTACCTAGCTTTACTTAGCGCTTAAGCCTACTTGCTTAGTTTAGTATACCTACTAAACTAATACTTATAACATATTAAACTAGGTAAAATAATGGAAATAATAGGTCTCTAGATTACTAATAGACTTTCAGGTACTAAGTATAAACTATATAATAGCTTATATAGTAGCTTATAAGATAGTCTACTAAGTATAATAAGGTAGAAGGCCCTTATATACCTTATTATATATACCTACTATTACTATCTAATCTACTCCTATTATATACTTATTAAGCGTATTATCCTTATATAGAATCTAGTAGACTAGCTAGCTTAATTAACTAATTCTAGGATTACTTTTAGGATAGTATTAGGAGTAGCTCTAAGGTAAACTATCTAAGTTATCTATTAATTATAGAATATTAAGATTTTTAGAGTTCTACTTAATTAGTAGTTATATAATCCTATCCTAATAGCCTAGGACTTATAAGGCCTTATAATATACTATATTACTATCACGACTACCTAGTAACGTAACAGGGTATTTACTAGGGATATAAATAGCTAGGACTACTCGCCTGACTCGTATCGCTCGTAGACGTCGAGTAGGATCGAGCTTAATAAGACCGCTCGCCTGTCTCGTATTACTTACAGGTATTAAGCAAGGTTAAGCGTAATAAGTAGTATCTCTTAGTATAGATTTCCTATATCTATATAGATAGTAATGTTTCCTAGTAGATAAGAGCTTCGTGTTTAACTTATATTATAATTCTAATAATCTCCTAGATACTAAATATAATACCTTATACTAGACCTATTTAATATAAGCCTATTTATCCTACTTCCTTAATACTCCTCTTTATAAGAACTAATTATAGGTCTACCTTATTTATAAACGAAGTAAACTATAACATTTTAAGTACCCTTAAAATAAGTATCTTAGAAAGTAGAGACCCCCCCCTAAGTATCTAGAGTTCTTAACGCCTAACTATAGATAGTAAGGATAGATCTAAGGTTACTAGACCTAACTTATTCTATAATGAAAGAGAGAAGCTTAAAGACTAGCTTTTATAGCTTCAGCTTTACTTTGCTTTTAATAGATAGGCCTTATGAATAGTATAGTAGCCGGCCTTCAGTATTACGTATATAAGAGGATAAGTTTAGAAGTAGGTTTATCCTTTACTTAAGAAGTACCTTAAGGATAAAGATAATCCAGATAATTAGTATATCTAGAACTAGATAGAGAGCTTTATATAGTTTTATATTAAGATATAATAAGTCTTTAGTCCTTTAAATAAAAATAAAGTAATTATATAAGTTATTTAATACTTATCTTAGAAGAAGTCTATTACTAAGTATTCTACTTAGTTTTAATAGTATATAATTAAGATAGATTAGGATAATAATATATTAATAATAATATACTACTATAGATTAAAGTTTAATACTAAAGAAGAATTTATATAAATTAGAATATAGATTAATAATCTTAATACTCTAATAGTAAAGGTTATAAAGGTTAATAATAAGCTCTATAAATTAATAATAAAGAAATGATATAATAATAGAACCTCTAGAATAAGATAATCAGGAATCTTCGCTAGTAATAGACTAGGAAGATAATAGTATTAATAATACGACCTATATAAATATATACTAATAGAACTAGACTTCACTTAAAAATAAGATAAGGGAAAATTCAGGGATAAGAAGTAGCTTAAAAGGGATAAGAAAGTAGTAACCTATTATAATTATAGTAAACTAGGCCACTTTACTAAAGACTACTAGTTAAAGAATATAGTACCGCGATTATAATTAAACGTACTAAGGAGAGTTCTATATAACGAATCTTCTAAGGATCTAGAGAACTACGACTTAACCTATAAATAGATAAAGGTAAAGAAACTATTAAAGGAAGTTATAAAGGGAGAATATTATTTTAAATTTATATGAAAAGTATATTAATTTATTAAGAACCTAAAAGATTATAGAATATTATCCTAGGATATTAATATAAGAACTATAAGGTATCTTATTCTAATAGGTTAAGAGGACTTAGAGCTTGAAGAAGTTTTAAGGGACCTAGTTATTAATATTTAGATAGAGGTAGACTAACTATAATAATAACTCTAAGATATTTAAGATAAGAAGGTAGAATAAGAATCTTTAAATAATAGCGAGGTTCTGGAGTATAGCTTAAGATATAGATAGGAAAGTTAAGAGAGCTTAAAAGAGGAAGCGCTATATTATAAACTTAGCGGGGATACTCTAGATAACTCTTTATCTTATACTACCGCATTATAGGGTTTAAATAAAGGAAAATACTTAAAGGAAACGTATTATAAAGAAAGGCTTTACGTTAAAGACTACTGATTTAACTTAGTATACCTAGAACATAGTATTATATATTAGACGGCCTACGCTAACGACTATTATAAGTACTACTTACAAGTTTAGATAGAACTAGGAAGGTAGATAGTAGGTACGTCTTATAAACGGATAATCTAGAGAGATTATATAAGTGATAATTATAACTAGTACCTAGCTAGTAAGCGACGTGACTTATAATTTCCAGGATCTACCGCAGGATAGTATAATAGTATCAAGAACTAACTTAAGTATAACCTAGACGTAGTAGAATACTACTTACTAGAGTAGTATACTTATATATATAATAAATATAAGAAGTATATAGAAATCAAAATAATATACGATTTCCTTCTTAAACAGGGAAAAGAGTAATCTCTTATATTACGGGGAGATATAAGTAGATTAATATATTAATCCTAAAGTAATTCCTGTATATTACTTAGTATAATATATATATAAATATACTAGTACTAATTAATAGTTAACGAACTATTATAATAATAGATTCTAGAGTAACTAATAACTTCGCTTCCTAAGATTTAGTACGGTCGCTAGGCCTACTAACTTGAAGGAAGAAAGAATAGTATAACTTATAAATAGCTAACAGGTTAACGCTATTAATAAGAAGGATAGATAAGGAGATATACTCGCTACCTATAATAATTTAACGCTATTATAAGGAATTAACCTTTAATATAATTAGGATAGCTACTTATTATATCATTTTAAGAATACCTTAATTAAAGAAGTATAATCTAGTAATTAATTAAAAGAAAGGAGTACTTATATTTATAAATACTAGAGATATTACTAGTATATAACCTATACGCTAATAGAGGATAGCGATAGATAAGAAATAGAACTAAAGACTAGTTAAAGCTTATTATACTTCAGTTTTAAAGAAGGATAACCTTAAACGAGGATTCAACTTAATATATACTAATAAGGGTTAGCCGGATAATTAAGCTAGAGTTATTAAGGGAAAAGACGAACCTCCTAATATCTTATAAGAATATAAAAAATAGATATATCTCTTTATAAAAGAGATAATAGTAAAGGCTTTACTTATATACTAATCTTAGGATTATAAGATTAAACTTAAACTAGGAAAGGAACTAATATTTAGACTAATTTATATATTATTAGAAAAGGAACTTATTATATTATAAGGATATATTGATAAGAACCTTAAAAAGGAATTTATTTAAGAATCTAAATTACTAGTAGGTTATCTAATCCTCTTTATATTAAAAAAGGATAGAAAGCTTAGGCTATATATTAATTATTAGAAGTTAAATGATATTACTATTAAGAATCAATATCCCTTACTAAATATTAGCGAGCTATAGGATAGACTCTCTTAAGTAAAGATATTTATTAAGCTTAACTTATAAAGAGCTTATAACTTAATCTAAATAAAGGGAGGAGAAGAATAGAAAACTATATTTAAGACTTAATATAGATATTATAAGTACCTGATTATACTATTTAGACTTACTAACGTACTAGTAATCTATTAAGTACTAGTTAATAATATTATTTAAGCTTATCTAGATTATATTATAATTACTTATCTTAATAATATTTTAATCTACTCTAAGATTAAGGAAGAATATATCTAGTATATATAAGACATCTTAACCTACCTATTATAAGCCAGATTACTCCTTAAGCTAGAAAAGTATAAATTTTATAAGGAATTAGTAGAATTCCTAGGATTTATAATAAGTACTATAGGTATTTATATAAGCCTTAAGAAGATTAAGGCTATAATAGAATAGCCTATATTATATAATATGAAATTAGTCTAAAGCTTTTTAAGATTTATGAACTTTAACCGAAGGTTTATTAAGGGGTATTTAAAGATAGTACTATTACTTATAGAAATTATTAAGAAGGAAAAAGGATTTTAATAGGATTTAAGTTAATAGAAAGTATTTATAATATTAAAAGAAGCCTATTAATATTTATTAATACTCTATACCTTTTAAGTAAACGAACCTATTTATATTAAAATAGATGTCTTAGATCTTATAATTAGCGCCTATTTATATTAGGAAAAGGATAGTAAATAGTACCTAATTACCTACTACTCGCGAAAGATATTAGTAGTAGAATAGAACTACGATATCTATAATAAGGAACTATTAGTAGTAGTATACATACTTTAGAATTAGAGGGTATATATAGAGAGTTATTTAGAACTTACTATCTTTATAGATTATAAGAACCTCTTAAACTTTACTATAACTAAGAAGTTAAACTGGAGATAAATCCGTTAATTAAAACTACTTAGATAGTATAAATTTAAGATATTATATACCCTAGGAAAGGATAATAGTCAAGCGGACGCCTTAAGTAAGCGTACGGATTATATAGAATCCAAGGATATTATAAAGAAACTAATTCTTAAATAAGAAAAGGATAGATCGCTAGTACTAGTATAAAGTCTAGTAGTTACTACGCGAGTTACGGTTTAAGATATTACGCTAATCCTGAAGGAAGGCTATATTAATAATAAGCTAGTATCGTAGCTAAGAATTTAACAACTAGGATAAGAACTACTCTAGTATAAAGGGAAGATATACTTACCTAAAAAATATATTAAAGAGGTAATCTAAGATTACTATAATAATCCTTTAATAGGATATCCGGGAGTATCTAAGATAGTAGAACTCTTATAATAAGAATATACGACGCTACGACTACGTATATACGTTAAAAAATATATTAAGGAATGTATTTAATACTAGTAAAATAAGTCTACGCGCTATATTAAATATAGGTAAATATAGTTTATACTAGTTCTAGATATATTATAGAAAGATATAATAATAGACTTTATTATTAAGTTATTAAAATTAAAAGATCTAGTTATAAGTAATTCCTTTAACTTAATAATAGTAATTATCGATAAGTTAAAAAAGTATATAATCCTGATTCCTTATAAGGAAATATATAAAGTATATTAGCTAGGTTTCATCCTATTAAATAAGCTGATAAGGGATTATAGTATATCTAAATCTATTATATTAAATAGGGATAGACTCTTTATATCTTATTATTAAAAGACTCTAATCGCCGTAATTAGAATAAAGTTATAAATATTAACTACCTATCATCTAGAAATAGATAGTTAGATAGAACATATAAATTAAATAATAGAAGTATATCTAAGGTACTATATTAATTATAAGTAAAATAATTAGGTATTATTACTTCCTATAATATAATTAGTACTTAATAATAAAAGATTAGATATAACTAGACTATCCCTATTCTTTATAAACTACGGGAGACATGCCAACTTATTTCTAGAACCTAGGAAAGGTTCTAGAGCAGAGAAAGTAATAGTATTAGTATCTAATATAAAAAGACTATATAGTAATATATAATTGACGATTAATAAGGTTAATAATAAGACTTAAGGATAAGTTAATAAGAAAAAAAATGCATCCTTAGCTAAAGAAGAGGGATAAAGTATATCTTTATATAAAAAACTTAAAAAGTAAGAGACTAAGTAAGAAATTAAATTATATTAAAGTTAAACTATTTTTAATTAAATAATCTAAGGGACCTATTAATTATAAGTTATAATTACTACCTAATACTAAAGTACTTCCGGTATTCTATATCTCTTTATTAGAACCAGCCGACTCTAAAATATTACTTCAAAAAAGCTAGAAGTTTAAGGCTAAGATAAAAGAGTATAAAGTTAAAAAAATCCTAAATAAATAAGAATAAGAGTACCTAATTAAGTAGAAAGGATTCGAGAACTTAGAAAATACCTAGGAACCTATTAAATATATTATGAACTATAAGAGCCTTCTATAATAGTTCTATTAAAGAATGAACTATAAGGTAGCTAGTTAAGTATCTCTAAAGATATATTAGTATTTAGGAAGTCGTCTATTAATAACGCTCTTATAATATAATTCTAGACTTCTTATATCCTTTCTAGATCCTTAAGTTTCTCTAACTCTTTAATATTACTTAAATCCTTATTAAATATTCGTTATTCCTTCTCTTTAAGGAAACGCTTCTACGCTCGTAGACGCTTAAGCTTTAATTACTTAATATAAGCGATTTCATTAATAGCCTCCTAAGTAGCCTCCGTCTTAATCTCCTCCTATTTAAGCTTCTCTATAGCTCTATTAATACTACTAAAATTAACTACCAGCTCCGCTAGCTCGTATTTCTTACTAGTGCGAATATACTCGCTATACTTTTAAGATAGGGAGGAAAGTTAATACTCCTTCTACTATTAAGTATAGCGAATATAAGTAACTATAGCTAAGATATCCTTAAGAAGAACTTACTCCGCTAAATTTAAACGCTAAGAAGTCTTATACGAAGGCATAGATATATCTTTAAGGATAAAGAAAGAAAAGGAAGGAGGGGTAATATTATAATTATAGATTCTGCCGAAACTATTAAGAGGCTAGGTATAGCTTAATAATACAGGTTAACGGGTTAACTATTAGCCAAGAGGTGTTAACCCGGTAAATAGGTCGCTAGGGCGATAGGAGCGTACGACGGGCGATCTAGGCGACCTAATAAGTATACGGATTTCTTATATCTATATAGATAGCGATGTTTCTAAGTAGATAGGAGCTCCGTATTTAACTTATATTATAATTCTAATAATCTCCTAAGTACTAAATATAATACTTTATACTAGACCTGTTTAATATAAGCCTGCTTGCCTCTCTTCCTTAATACTCCTCTTCACGAGAACTAATTATAGGTCTATCCTATCCACGGACGGAGTAAACCGTAACACTTAGTTGAAAGACCTTGTTCGTAGTATTTAGCGAATGATTAGAAAAAAGTAACGTGATCGTATTAAGGCTTCTTATTAAGAAAGGTAGCTTTACTATCGTACGAGGAAGTATTTATAATATAGCTTCGGCTATATACTCGCTCGTCCTGCTACGTTATATACTAAGACCGCTAGACAGCTGTATATCTTACTATATATCTATTTATTAGTCGGAATCCGATTTTATAACTTAAATTCTTATAGGTCGACTTACTATCTAGCTTCTTACTAAGATCACGGCGTATAGTATATATTATAGGATCGCTAAAGTATCCTAAGAGCTTTAAAATATCTTTAAAGATTATCTTAAATATACTCTACGGTAGTAGGTCTTCGGTAACGCCTCTATTTATAGTCGCGTTACGTAGTATAGGTAGTAGCTTTACCTTATCTCTCTATAGGACTATAAGGAAGTCCGAACCTAACGGTACTTTCAGCTTCTAAAAATCTTTGATAGAGTCGACGCTATAGATAGCATTATCTATGATAGCTAACGCTAGTAGATACTAGGTATTATTGAATAGTAGCTTACCGTGTTAACTAGTTAAGGCTCCGCGACTTTAGGCACCGAATCAGTCAGCTATATCATTAGAGAAGTTCACGTGGGGGAACGTATAAAATTATCTCTAGGTTAGGATTCCTCTTCGTCTAATATTAGTCGAGTAGGTAGATAACCTTCTAGCTACTAGGCATAGGGAATAGTACTAATTTAATATCCTATCAAGATTATTAGCAAGGCTACCCTCGAGTGTTTAAAGAAAAATGTATATGATATTGAAGACTAGCTTTATTCTTATCCTTAGAGCTATGTAGGAAAGTACTGATTCTAGCCCTAGTCTAGTAATATAGGGCTAATAGAAAGGGAACCTAAACCCTATTACGGGGATGGAGGAAGCGGGATTCGTCGACAGTCTAGAATATAGTATTGAACCGAACTAGCTTAGTTTCGCTAAAAAGGTATTTCGGCTTTTCCTTTCTCACGACTATACCTTCTAAGGTTAAGGTCTCTCGTGCCTACTATTATAGTAGAAGTATTAGTAGAGGCCTATATATATCTTAATAACGATAAAGTCACCTTATATACTAATATCCTATCCTTATCGTCGATAGGAACTTTAGTAACTTCCTTATACGTAGCAAAGAACTATTCTATAAAAGTAACTAGTGATTTAGCTATTATCCTTTTATCTAGATCGAGCCTTCCATTACTAGTCCTAGCGTGGAAACGAAGAAAGTCTCTAATAGTAGTAAGGTCGAGAGGGGGTCAGCCTTTCCGGAGGCTTAAATCTTGCTCGGGAGGATATATTTTTAACCAGCTGCACTATAGAGTCAGTCAAGTAATCAGTGGAGCTGAAATTCGCTTCTATACTAAGTTTTAATAGACTCGTAATACGTGCCTGTAATCCTTGACGACCTTAGGCGTGTAGTGCACGTGGTTTCTAATACTATCCTGCTCTTAGTAGGCTCTAGGCATATATCCCTTAGCTTTTACTCTTTCCTGTAATTCCTGAACTGAAGTGCCTTTTAGAGACATAGTGGTATAGTATAAGAAGGAGACAACTTGGGAGAGAGACCGCTAGGTGAGATTTCTAAGGAGGACCTTAGTGGAGAGGTTATTATAGTAGACCAGAGGTACCTCTAGACTATAGACGGATGGGAGAATAGAGGGAGCTAGGTGGAGGGGAGGCTTCCCTTTTGTAAAAGGTTCAAGGCCATGTCTAAAGATATGCATCTGGGGCTGAGGGTGTTAAGGGTGCAGGGTGAAGGGTGTCGTAGGTGTGTATTTCTTATAAGGGTGCTGCACCCCCAGTGCTATACCCCTGTCACCCTAAGAGCGGTAACACCCAGGGTAGGCGGCCGGCAGAATTTCAATATCTTCACCCGCCAAGACCTCGCATTTTAGACAACGACGAGGTATAACAGGGAGCTTATATAGAAGAAGTTATAAGGAAACACTACCCCTATATCTTTATTATAGGATATTAGTCCATGGACTCGACTTTAATAAGGTTATTTAAGGATATGCGAAGGGGTCTCTCGTTCGGGGTTCTCTTGTTAGCCACACGGGGTCTCTCCTGAGCCGTACCCCACAATCCCCGACCAACCCCTCCAAAACCAACACCAAAAATCTCAAACAGGCGCTAAAGTCGTGCCTAAGAGTCCAGGGAAATCCACGTAACTGGGGTGCGGTTCCCGGGATAGAGTCCCCTCAGCTCGTCGAAAGATCGGTGCTCCGCCCCGTACTCACTATCCAACGCTCTATACGACAATCAGACCCTTCCCCTCCCCCCACCTCCCCCCAGTCAGGATTCCATACTCAGCACTAAATAACCGCATCATTCACATCTCACCATCCTGCCAAGGAAAGGGGGATTCGATTAGCACAATTCACTCAGGTATGATTGTGGATCTGTATAGAATACTAAGTTTTTCGCTTTGGGGGATTCTAAAGGATGCATGGGGGAGTGGTAAGTCATGTATGGATAGCGAGGGGCTGAGTCGTGGGGGGAATGGGAGGTGTGTTGGTGCTGAGTTGAGAACGCGTGAGTCTATCAATATCATATCCGGCTTGGTTGTTCTTCGAGCAGAATCCTCCCGTGGGCCGTTGTGGGAAGCCCGAGGATGGTAGGTTAGTATAGGGAACAAACAAGAGAAAAGCAGCAACAACGATAGACTCATAAGGTTGGATTATTTGTCCAGGAAAGCTGAACGCTACGGTTCACCAGGCTGCCAAATCCGAGTTGGACATTCTGTATGATTTCTTAGAACTGATTTCATTCCACTGTAATATGCCACCCATGAAAACACTAAACAATTTAGATAGGCATTCATACCTCCCTGGTATCCCATTTTCACACTCCTGGCACTGCCATCGGACAAGGAGAAGAAAGAGCACGTCTGGTATGCCTTTCCGCAGACTGGTATCACATTACAGTAACCGTGCTAATGATAATCGCGTTGCGCCATGTAACATTCATCGCCAGCACCAGCAGGCCGTAGGGGAATTATCCGAGAAGAGGCTGCTGCGAACAAGGACCTCTGTCGGCCGAGGAATGTCGAAGCGCGGGCGATGTCCAATTCTGACCGCTTTTGAGAAAGAGGATGTGAGGGGGCTAATGGGTCTTGTCGGGTAGAGATCGACCTTCGAAGGGAAGGCTTCTCTCTCATCAGAAGAACAAACCTCCACGAAATTCAGCTTCTCGTCCACGTCTAGGTTGGGCGGGCCTATAACAGACCACAATCACGAAGGTTTTCTTGGATGATAATGTCTGTATGCTTCAATTAGCACAGTCATATAAAGCATGCGGGAGAGTACGTACCGTTGACAGCTGCCATGACAAAGCGGATCTGTGTGGTGTCCGTGGCGCACGTGAAGTGGGTGTAGATTTGCTTCGTCTCATGTTGGTTGAGGGATACGAACCGGTTCAGGATGTAATCGCAGGCAGCGGCGTAGTCGGGTCCACCTTCAGCACTATTAGACTTTTGATGTTCCCTACCGTTGTCTCCAAGTTGGTTGAGCTTGCCTTCATAGTCCGGGAAGTAGTTCTTCATTGGTGACACGGGAAGTTTCTCCTTGAATCGATCGATCTTGTTGAGGAAGAGAATGATCGATGTCTTGACAAACCAGCGGGAATTGCAAATGGAGTCAAAAAGCGTAAGAGCCTCCTGCATTCTGTTGACGGTCTCGTCTTCAAAGAGCAGTTGGTCGTATTCGGATATAGCAACAAGGAAGAGGATGGTTGTCACATTCTCGAAGCAATGTATCCATTTCTTCCGCTCAGACCGCTGACCTCCAACATCAAACATGCGATATGTGAGCTCGCCAATGATGAAGGTGGTCTCGGTGATGCCAGTGGTCTTGACTCGGGATCGTAGAACGTCCTGGTCATTGGGCAGGTAGTCCGGCTGTGCAATACGACCAATCGAGTCGAAGTAACTGTGGTAGAAAGTAAGCGATTGAAAGTTCTGACCCCTGGCCGATCGAATTTGCTTTATCCCGATCCAGTGGTTGGAGCTGGTGGGTCCAGCGTAAGAAGGCTGTGAGGATATGGATACTTACTATCGAGCTGAATCGTTCAGTTGGTACTCCCTCGATCGCTTAAAGCACTCTTGCACTCCATCATCCTTCCACAAGGCATCGATTGCGCCGCCAACTTCCGGTGGTAGACTCTCGCCTTCTATCTGCGCAGGCTGCATGAAGATAGTTTGAACATGGTACTCTGTCCGTTGATCGTTTAGAGGGAGCTCAAGGGACTCCATGGCTTCCAGAATCACGCGCATTGACTGGACGGTGTTGCTGTATATGATCTCTTTGAAGGACTCCCGCTCATCACGCGAGTAGCTCCCTTCATGTATAAGCTTCATTTGCTTGAGAATTGTTGACTTCCCCGACTCTCCAGCACCTATTTCATTGTCAGCCTTGCCAGTTATCGATTGTCGCAAGAGACTTTACCGAGCAGCAGCATTTTGATCTCATTGCGTTGCGATAGCTTATCGCGTTTCAGTTGGTTCTCGATTTGCTCATTCCTCTCCTTTCCCTCCTTCTCTTCCGTGCTCATCCCACAACCCATCTTGGCAGATGTATAAAGGTATTATATAAGAGCTTTCTGGGCGCTCAGCTAGGTTCAAGTGATGACGTGGGAATCTGCGCTATGCAGTCGAGAGGACCGATTATCTGCGCGTAGTTTAGTGAGTGTCAGTTTAGTGGACGCAAGGAGTGACTGATAGGACTGGGTCGAGTTTATTCGTGAACTGGGGAGAGTCTCGAATCGGACGTGCAGGGAGCCCGTAGATGGGCATGCGTCGAAATGAAGGACAAGGTAGATCACAACGCCAATGACGAGGAGGTATAGAGATTGGAGCTGTGCAACTGAAGTGATGAAAGCGACAAGTCAATGGGCCGAGCGAGCCTGATGAGGTTCGCGGCTGCCATGGATGGCTGTGCGACCTGCGGAAAGCGACACGATAAGGAGGAACAGCTTACTGACGCGGGTGTCGATGCCGACTAGTACCCACAGCGCATTGACAGCTCTCGATGGGCGGAATAGGTATAGAGATTGGACGCGGTGCTGGTCGAAGAGACAGGAAGAATGGAGGCCGAAGATTCACTTTCCTCCACTAGCGGCGGGCTGACCTCTTTTGACGCCAGTACCAGCCTTTGTTGCTTCTTCAGCTCCACCAGCACAAAGACAACGTTGCTGATGGACAACGCGCGTGTCAATATCGTCGCTGTCAGGTCGCTGTCGTTTACGAAGAGGCGAAAGGAAGGATGAGAGGTCTGTGGGCGGGAGTGCGATGGAGAGGGGACGAACCCGAATAGGAGAAATGGACAGAGATCGGCGAAACTTAAGGTGCAAAAGAGGCTAGAGCTAAGAGAGCCAACTTTGTCGGGGCGGGACTTCTCGACTGGCCCCTGAATATCAAATCAATGTATGGAGCTTACCACTGCCGAGACAGTCTCATCAAGCATCTCTGTTTGGTATAGATTGATGACGATGGAGATTGATGCAGCCAGTGAAGGAGACGCAGCTTCGTCCTCTACTGTTCTACCCTAGTCCTGACAGCTTTCTTCGGGAAGGCTTGAATTTGCGCAATCTTGCTTACGGCCCAGCTCTTGCCTCGGTCACCTATCATCATATCATGCTTTCTTTCCTCTTTTCTCACGCCGTCATCACGCATCCCTTGCTTCATAATCCTAGGCCTACACGACTCAACCTTCAGATACACTGGTTATCACGAAAGCACTGGCTACAAGTAACCTCCGTGGATGGATCGCCCCCACGTCCCCATGACACCATTGAAACCCCGGTGTTTTACTTTGGTCTTCCTGGGGAAGCGGTCAGGCATCGCCCGGGCCCGCCGTCAATCCTTCGCTAGTGTTTCGAGTATCAGCAACCCAGGGCTTTCTTCTTCAAACGAGGCCAATGATTGTGTGATTACTATGCAGAGTCACAGGCATCGATCTCGTCTCGACGTACGCTTGAAAGTATATGATTCAACGTCGTCGCTCCAGGGTCATTGGTAAGGCTTCGCCCGTGAGTCAGCACCAGTCACCAAGACGCATGGCAGCTACTGGCAGCTAGCTGTATGGCAGCATTGCCTGGGTCCCAGAATGCAATGTTTACAGCTCATACCAATGCCGATACCTGTTTGAGTATGACCATTCGAGCACAAGTCTGGTAAAGAGGTTGCACTCGAGGAATGGAGCTGCTTCGATCACTAATCGATCCTCTTGAGCGCTTGAAGGGTGCCGGAAATACTCTTATATATGCTCATGGTGTATTAGCATCCCCAATCTGGGTACTGTACATGCACTGCCACGGGTCGATTCCTAGGTATCTGATATGCAAAAGTTGGCTAGCGATCATCTCACGGCATTGGAAACCCTCGCCACGATTTCAAGTCGGATCATCGGCTCTGTCGTGAGATTTACTGATTCTGAGGACATTCCAACAGCAATACATCACTGCAGAAAGCGGTGGGTGCTCTCTACTGTGATCGAATTGATTCCCGTACTCGGGCCATTGATTTCGTTTCAGCGCTCCATCCGTGGGTTGCTGTCATCGGACATGGTAGTTTGTCACCATGTAACTGCTGGTAGATGTCGATATGGCCTCATCTGAGATGGAAAAACGCAAAATATCGGATCAGCCATATCATAGAACGGAGATCGATCACGTTGCTGAATTTGACGAGAACAAAAAGGCCAGAGAGACGAAAGAAACTTCAAGGCAGGAAAAGGGGAGCATTGGCGCTTTCAATTCCATGAAGCATACTATATACTGATGAGCATTCAAAGGGCTGGAAGACGTCTTCTGGATCCGGCAATCTGAATGACCACTTCACGTAGAGATTGCGGACCTGTCCGACATATGACGGACAGACCGCGTAGGCTAAAGTATTGGATATCATATCGCAAGCCTTTTCCCTCATTACTAGACAATAGCACACATACTATACATCTCGCACCCACTGGCAAGTTTGTAGATACTAGAGCGAGCGGCGCAAGAAGCCAAAGCTTTATATGGGTGCCAAGATCTCCTGGAACCATTTTCCATAACGAAGTCGCTTTCGGCGAAGTGGCATCCGGAATGAAAATGGCTGGCAAGGTGAACATCCTGGTCGACGGAAAACTTCTCTTTAAGACGAGGAGTGATCTTCAGTGCTGCATTATTCCCATCGCTGCTTCTGCTAGACGTGGGTATCCTAACTGGAGCTTCTCCGACCCCAAGAGCGCGCCCGCGTAGCCAGCCTCGATGGTCTAGCCGGCGACTAAAAGCGGACTGATGACCCTTTGACACGAGTCATAGTCTCGGATGGGACAGCTTTAAGTGTGAGTTTCCGCAATACCCAAAATACACACAAGGGTATAAACGGAGTTACTTCCTAAGGGCTTGTCGTAGGCTGCGCAGGGTAGTACCAGAGCAGGAGGGATTGGTGTAGCATCTCTCTGTCATGAACATGAGATTTTATATATTTCCATCCAGTGTTGTGGCAGTTTCGTAACTTGCTGCGATTCGTAGGAATGGAAAACTTCGTGGGTCAAGCCAGGTTATATTCTAGGTATTCAATGAACGAGCTTCGGATGCTGTTCTTTGGAAAATTATGCTGACGGTTGAGTGATATGAATTGACGTCGTATCCTCTGCAATTGTGGCAACGACACTGGATTTGCTGGTAGTTCGAGGGTGTTCTCGGCTATCATGAGCTGTCCGCCTCCCTCACCAGGGTGATCCTTTTGCCAGTCTAGAATGATGTTGAGCACCTCTTGTGTCGTCTTATCGAGCTCATATAGGTAGTCCGACTCGGCAGCAGGTTTCTGCAATTATCGTCAGTCCTTATTCGTATCCAATACAGAGGCAATTTACCAGTATAGTGGCCGTGTTGGGTTTAACGGTCTTTGCTTTCCCGTCAGATCCAACCATGGCTTCCCAGATATTTTCACATGGAGGTTTTTCGTCATCGAAGGGTACAGTGAAGAGCGGGCTATCCCATCTCGTCATGCCGTTCGGCTCTTCATATCTGTAGATCAGATTGTCAAAGATATCCTCGGCGTACCCACCCTCCTTGTCGACATCTGCCAGCAGCTTCTCGTTGATTTTCCGACACGTATCGATCGGCGTTCCAACGTGGACCTCTAGGCTCGTCAGCCTATGTCCCTCACTGCCGCAGATCTCCTGCAAATCTCACCACGCAGCAAGGTGTCTGTGCAGCTTTCGCCTCGCAATATAGCTGATAGCGAAAGCCCTTGATATAGTTCAATCCATCCGCAACCACAATGCTGTCTCTCCCCAAGGCACGCTTGATGGCGGAATAGTGGGTGGCCCGAGCGTCCTTTTCGGTCCGCGCCTCTCGGTATACGTCCCGTTGCAGACCAAGCGACTGATCATTGATGTGTGAGACTGTCAGGCGACTTATGCGAGCATCCGCGGAGGTTTCGATCTTCGATTTGAAGTATTCGACTAGCTGGTTGGAGCGGTAGGTCTTCCCTGAGGAAGGGTAGCCTGAAACTAGGATCAGCTGCGTCGATTTATTAGCCTGTGCATGCTTTCGAAAATCGAGAACCGCATACAGGCATTACGATGTCTAAAGTAATTATAGACCCAGTCGTCTGTCAGTGCTTGTAGTCGAACACCGAATTCTCTAGAGTGTGCCTGCTGATCATACGAGAAAGGCGTTGAAGGCTTCAAATTCACATGCCATTGTACGTCATGCCAAGCCATGTCAAGGGACCTTGGCGTGCCTAACCCCACCAACCCCTCGCCAACAGTACAAAAGTAAATAGAGCCTCCACTTGTTCATCTCTTCTTTTTTCCAGGCTTCCATTCCGTGCAGCACCATACAATTTAATCTACTACCATCTGATCCATCTACTAGACCTTCAAAAAACCAACATGACTGACAACCAGTCTTCCTCCCTCAAGTCGTACGTCGACTCTGCCACTGGTGCTATCCAGTCTGGTATAGGCAGCCTAACGGGGAACACCGAGCACCAGGTAGGCCTACTTTGACTACTATTACCATCATTACTACTCTGTCTTTTCACACCAAGAGCGTGTTCTCTCTGGTGCACACGGGGAATCTTTTCGACACAGTCTAGCTACTCGTTTTCCCACTATACAATCTACGATGTTATATCCATTCGCTCTGCACATATGCTAACATTACACAGGCCAAAGGTGACCTCAAACAGGACAAGGGCACCGCTGAGAAGGATGCTTCAAACACCATCGGCAAAATCGGCCCCTACGCCGTGTCGTCCTCCGGTGGCATATCCTCTGATGACCCACGTCGTACCGAAGGTTCCTACAACCAGACAATGGGGTCGGCTAAGGAGACTATAGGCGGCCTTTTGGGTGTTGAAGGCATGAAGAAGGAAGGCCAGCAGCAGAACGCCGAAGGCAAGGGTATGGAGGCTGAGGGACAGCTAGCTGACTTTGGCGGAGGCATGAAGGATCGTGCACAGGGTGCTCTTGGAGGCATTGAGGCTGGTATCACGGGCGACAGGGAGAAGCAGCAGAAATATCAGATGCAGCATGACGATGGCAAGACGCAGCTGAGGTCTGCACAGCATGACATCCAGAAGCAGGCGGATGCCTAGACGGTTCCACCAGACAGAGGCATCAGAGGGAGGGTGATTGCAAAGAGGGATTGCGGGATTGCGGGATTGCGGGATTGAATGCGGAGGGAGCGATTGATACCTGGATACGATTGCATAGGTAGGAGTAGCCGTCTAGACTAGCTGCGTCTAGACTATATAGCGCTTTGCACTCAGCTCACATGTCCCACTATTGCTATAGAAGAAGGGATAGTAGACTTGACACTGCCTCTCGAAGATAGTAGCTAGTGCTCACCGCTTGGTACAAAGCTCATCATAGGCTGTAGATGCTGGATGGCCTACCACACACACTACATGACAGCGTATTGTCGCTAGGAGGTATCCATACGTCGTTCACCCAAGGCAGTTTGTATCATCATGTCCATTGCCAATCGCTTCATTTGATGCTACTTGCTTGTATCAACATAGGGCACTGAAAGCTCGGGCTACGTCAGTCGAGCCATCGAGGTAAGCACTCAATTGGTTGGTCCTAGTGAACAACGATTATTGTAGCAATGATAGCCGAGTGAGATCTGTCGAGGTGAGGCTGGTAAAGTAAGCGATGCATGAACAGCTGGGGCTCGCGCTAAACGGCGTTAATCCCCGATGTTCATGCCACTATGACATCGATATGCTTCAATCAAAGGCGCAGTATGAGGAGAGTGGAGCACCGCGACCACTCCACAGCCCGGTATTCCAGCTGTTCAAGGTCTGATTCGAGCATGGGAAGCGCAACCGAAAGAGGAAACGCCAATGAAGACGGTCAACGATATGTCATCGTTTCACAGATGGTGAAGAATTAAAAGAGCTTCAGCCACACCAGCTCTCGATTTCATGCATTGTCACTGGTAGGGCTACTGCGACATGGCTAGAAGGGGAAGGAACAGTGGAAAGACCAGTGGCTGGTGGCTTTAGTCCCCACTCTCATTAGTCAATGGCACGGAGCTTCCAGGCACCCTGCATTGAGCCTCCCGCCCCCAAAAGACTCAGCCCCCATCTTTGTCGAGAGTTACTCACACAGATAAACAACCCGTCGTCCCCATGCCATAAGGCCTCCCATTGTGCTATTGGAATGGGCCGCAGCTTCAGCAATATGGGCTAGATTGCAACATCAGCCAAAGCGAAGCTTCAAGCTATTCGTCCACCTGCTGTGGCTTCCCAATTCAATATGGCCCTTGCGATTGACTCCTCACCGCAAAGCTTCCGGACAATGACACCAATGGAAGCGCATACTCGAGGCATTATGAGCACGGTAAGACGGTCTCAATAAATAATGTATTCATATAAGTAGTGACTGCTCCTCATGTCTATATCTCTCTTGTGCAGTAGCATGCAACATCTCTCCTTGTCCCATACTTCATGGCGCTCGCGCATGATATGCCAAGTGACTCGGCAGGCACTTCACTCTACGCTGCTATTAAGCTTGCTCGTCTTGTCCAGAAGGCCAAAGATTGTCTGAAGTCTCGTATCAAGAAGTGTATCACCTCCGCCAAGCCACCCCAGACTACTCACCCTATCAAGCTTACAGCATATGCTTGCAAGACCTTAAGCAGGTATGTCATGTTGAACATTCCTCGCGTGGTCTTCGTTGAATATCTTGTCTAGTACTGTTTCAACTCAGTCCACCTCGAGTCGCTACGTTGGTCGTCGCCGCAATCTCCTACGAGCTCAAAGAAGAATTGCCGACGTGTCCAGGTACTGAATTGCACCTCCCTCTCCACAAGTAAAGGCTTGACTGACCTGGTCATCTCTAGTCTACTTGGGGCCCTTGATCTCCAAATTTGTTGCCAGGATCTTCCCTTACGTACTGTTGCGGCGCAAGACTCTCTCTTTCTCAAACATGAGTTCCACGTCGCTTGGACTTCCAAGAGCCTTGATAGAATTTACGATGTTCTTGATTCAACGACTGAACTTTTGGGCAGACTTCAAGACTTCTCGGGCAGGGATGGACTGCCACGTATGGATGACGACGTTCAATGTGGCGACTTCCAGTGCGCGAAATTCATTGCCAATCTGAAACACCTTCTTCGCTGCCTCAAACAAATTGTACTGGACGCGGTCATTCACCACTATCTTGATCTGGTCGCAGCTCACATTTTACATTGGCACAATTACTGGCAATATCGAAAGCGGCTCGGAGAGGGATGGTTTGCAGAATGGCCTAACGGGCAACGCCCATTGAGCACGACTTGGCCATGGAACGTCAAGCCATCTCTACTGGTGCTATGGGGCGTCTGCTGGATGTTCTATGGACCTGCTGGCCACCATCATGATAACCGGGACAGCATGTATGCGATACGCAATCGACAAGGAATAGGACAAGGGGCGGCGGAAGTGGGCGGCGACTTACGGACGCGACAGCTAGGGCTGGAGTCGCAACAAGCGCAAGCAGGACAAGGTATGAAAAACTCGTTCCCAAGATTAGGCAGCAAAGTTAAGCATCGTCCTGATAATACAATGGACAGATCCTTCTGATGTCTGGGCAAGCTCTACTCCTAACACATATCCGAATTATTCGTGGCTACACCCCCAACAAGCTGGCGTTCCTCCACGGCGCGCTAGCAATCCCCGTGAGTCACACGAGATCACGGGACCGCCTATGACTAACTTGCTGCAAGCAATTCTAGGCACTACTTTGCCAACGTATGACGCTAATGTGAACGCCAATCCTTATATAAACAGTACCTCAACCGAATCCTCAGACCTTTTCGCGACCTCGTCAATACAGTGGCCTTATAGCCAAGGCATCAATCAAGATTCACCTTCAGCATATGCTCCAAATCACGCACCTTGGCCAGCAACATACAGCACAACCGGGAACATAACGGGAATCCTAACAGCAACGCCGCAAGGCATCGGTCCTCAGCCCTCAGTTCGCTCCTATGCTCCTCGACGCCAAGCCAACCGCAACCCCCAGGCGGCGATCGGCGGGAGCCTTGGCAGCTTTGGATTTGGTCTCGGACTGCCCTTACAAGATATGCAAGACTACCCCAGCCCACATAGCGCCGTCTCCGATCAGACCACATCTTCATGTCTGTCCTTGCTACCGGGCGCTATGATCAGTCCAAGGATACCTGTGGTAACATCTCCAAGTATCAGTATGGTACCAAGTGTGGGAGGGAGTTCGAATTCAAGACAGAGCAGCAGGAGATCGACAGAGCCGCCTCGGAATGCGCAGGGAATCTTGTACTGTGCTGATCTGGAGTGTGCGAAGCAGCCACCTGTGTTTTCGAGGAAGTGCGAGTGGACGTGAGTACCAACCTTATCATCTCCACAATGACTCAGTAGTGTAGAGCTAACAAGGATTACAGTAAGCATATGGACAAGCACACCCGCCCCTACGTCTGCGACGAACCAGAATGCGACAACATCCGCGGCTTCACCTATTCTGGCGGTCTCCTCCGCCACCAACGCGAAGTCCACCGGCAACACGGCGGCCCGAAAGTCAGCTGCATGTGTCCGCACAAGGACTGCAAACGCAGCACCGGTGTTGGCTTCAGCCGCAAAGAAAACCTGAACGAGCACCTCCGGCGTTGTCATCAACCTGAACACCAAGAGACAGGCAGTCCTCAAGGCAATGCGGAAGTCTTATCGTCTCGATCACGGAAGAGAAGACGAGCTGCCGACGCCGACGGTGGCGGCGAGGAGCAGAGGGAGGAAGATGATGGATTGCGAGAAGAGATCAAGAGGTTGAGGAAGGAGGTGGCGGAGAAGGAGGAGAGGATCAAGAATTTGGAGAAGTGGATGGAGAATCTGACGAGGGGCCAGGGCGGGCTGAGATAGAATGTACGATTTGATGGGATGTGTACGTTGTAATGATGCATTTAGCGAGGCGTGTCGGCGATTTTGGGTTTGGGTGACCTTGTGGGTGGGTTTGCTTGGTTAGACGCATGGGGGGGTGGCACTTCACTCCGTTCTTACGAGACTGTTATATGATAGATGGGTTGATGTTATGGGAAATCTTCGGGTGCGGTCTTACATGGTGTTGACTTTGACTAGGTTGCCCACTCTTTGCGCGATACGCCGTTGAGGCAACTGTGTCTCACGGTCTATCAATCATGTTGATAACGCGATGTCGTGGCCATGTTTCTGAAATTCCTTTTCCTGACTGAGGGTTTTCGAGGCGGGGAGAATGCTTTTCTGGTTCTTTCGCGGAAGTAAAATTTTATGTGCGTGGAGTTGGTTGATGCTTCTTCGTATGAAATATAGCGCTGTGTGTGTTAGTCTTTTACCGTTTTTTTTTGCAGGAATTTGGGGACGTGAGCGTGGGAGTTGGAGGAAGGGGAAAGGGGGTTGGTTGGGGTATTTGCTGGGTGAGAGATTGTTTAGGGATATGTTGGGGTTGGGGCCGGGTGGTGAGAGGTGAGAGTGTGGCTTCCCTCCAACTTTCGCCTCTCGGCAGTATCCCAACGCCATCACCTACAATCAAAACCATGTGGGCGAAATTGCTGATGAATACTCCAGAGTTTGTTGAAACGGTCAGATGATGGCGGGCCAATTTTGAGTGACTACGTATTGGGCAGCAGCACTAGTACTGCGGTTTTGTTTGGTGGACGATTGCTGCTTGTTCGATACTTGGGCGGGGGTGAAGGGGAGGGGGTGAAGGGGAGGGGGATGCTATTTGGGATTCAGGTGTGAGTATTTGGTAAGTGAAGAGTTGCAGGGTCTGCCGTTCTGAATGCCCTCCTTGTACATTTATCAGTGGGCTTTTAAAACATGTCGTAAGGTTCAAAGTGGGAAGTGTGCTAATTTGGGAATATATAGGGTGGTACGAACTTTGCTGGAGGGAGTGGTGGTGGGGGATGTGCTATTTGGGATATGGCGGTGGAGATTTCATGGGTGAAAAGGTGCAGGAGCTGGCTTTTTGCTAATGGAGATTGGGAATGGCTCTTTGTGTCTTGTAAGTGGACATCTCGCAACGACTCCTCATTGGTTATCAATGGACTTTTGAAACTTGGCGAAGTTTTGTAATGGGAAGTGTGCTAATCTGGGAACATTGGGAACATCTGGGGTGGTACGACGTTTGGTCTGCTGTATGGAGTTGTGCTGGATACGGAGGTGGATGTTTTCTGGTTGGAAGGATGCAGGGATAGCTTTCTACTGGTGGAATCAGGAATGGCTCTTTATGGGTTGTACGGGGGCTTTTGAAACTTGGCGAAGTTTTATAATGGGAAGTATGCTAATTTAGGAATATTTGGGGTGGCACGACGTTTGGTCTGCTGAATGGAGTGGTGGTGACGGGTATTTATAGCGGTTTGAGGATCGAGGAAGGACGAAGATTGGGGGGCAACAGTATGTGATCAACACCTTTCCTGGATTTCACTGTTCTTGTTTCCCAAACTTCTCCTTGGGTGACAGATTCTGTCAGATTGACGACGGAGAAAAAAGCATACATCAGAGCCCTAGGATCATCCCCTACGCAATCGTTGGCGACTATCGATATCTCGACACGAAAGACCTAGACGCTATCTCTCTACATTCGCCAACCAACTGGTCCGCTGTCGAAAGTCATCAGGTTGCCGAAGCCACAAAATGCACTCCCCACTCATTACCTCCTTCGCCATTCTTTTCTTGTACTCTCTACTCGCCGCCGGTACTCCAGCCAACCCGGACGAATCTCTACACACTCCAGCAGTCATCGCGGACTCGGCGAAGTCAGATCCAGTCAACGGTGTATGTATCACTTCAGCCTGAGCGCTGATTGAGAAGCCATGCCATAGCATACTGATACTGGAGAGGCAATTCAGGTACATACACTAAACGAAAGACATAAACGCCGCCACCACGACGAGGATGAAGACGTTTCTGATTATTCCGGAAATTATAAGAGGCAAGTAAATGAAGAATCGTTCGTTGTGCCGCAGAGTAAGAGGACGCGTCATGCTGAACTTGTATGTATTGTTTGAATCAATTTTGATTCCGGAGAGATGATGTGTTGTTGATGTGAAGCAGGTGTCGCATGTGCATTCTGTTGGAAGACGCCACGAACACCATCACACTACAACATCAGACCCACCCCTCTGGAACGACGCCAGCACGTCTGCCGAGTTTGCGAGACATAGCGCTTCGGCCGCATCTTATGCATCTGTAGAAGTTGCTGGGCAGAGTGAGTTAGCTGTAGCAATAGCTGCAGCTAAAAGCAACGGCAACTACAGACGACATGAACCCACCATCACGTCGACGGCGCAGCAAGCTGAACAAACCTGCGATGCCGCCTGCCAGGCTGCTCATAAGAATGAAGAACGCGATGTTGGAAATGAAGACGCCGGTCACGGTCAGGCACATGAACATCAGAATCTGCCAACGGTAGGATAGAACCCCATAGTCACGAGTGGTAGTATGCTAATCTTAGACAGCCGATGCAGACCCCACCACCCTCAGTTGTCAAGCGCCATAAAAAAGTCGAGGTTAATTTGATAGTGAAGCCGACGGAATCACCTTGATGGCTTGTCTGCAACTACTACGCATACGAAACGAAAGATTGGGCGGCTTCCGGAGGAGCTTTTGCGACTGATGTGTGGATGCAATGGTGGTGGGACTATGATCATGATATGAAGGGATTCGATTGTCATAATGGCTTATGTTAGAATATTGGGGACGCGGACGCGAGGGTCTAACGGCCTTTTTCGAAAGTATGGATGTTCTAGTCTGGAGGTTCCTTACTGGTGGAAAAAGGTGGACCTTGAGCACTTTCTTATGTGTTTGATTGCATGCGAGGTATTGATCGAATTGTGATAGATCATATCTACGAAACAACATCAATCCAGGAAAGCGACTCAAATCGTGATAGGGACATAATTAGCAATTATCTTAAAACATCCCATACTTACAACAAAATCTCACACTTCTCAAATGTAAATCAAAACCCATCCGTCGTTACACGAGTACCACTTCCCAGACCGCGTTCCACACAAACACCAACAAAGCATCAAACGAACAGTCACCAACACACATCCCTCCACCATAATCCCCCTACCACCACCAAACACCAACCCCATCCCAAACAAAAAACACAACCATCCGGATACCCCCAAACATGGACGAAAACCCTCGTATGAAAGCATTTCCCATCTCCCTTCACCCTCGCCATCGGCCTCGCGCTTCTCGGTATTTGAGTTGGTGAAACATTGTTATAAGGTGGGGCTTCTTT
>JAABUK010002771.1_pt1 | contig 30833 bp, 27 predicted proteins | sample 5559141 | NCBI WGS metagenome assembly JAABUK01 (sample SAMN10711869, study PRJNA513367) | rock metagenome | isolation source: Antarctica rocks | place: Antarctica: Victoria Land, Pudding Butte nord | collected 2016-01-03
TAAGAATACAGAAGAAGATGAGTACAAAAGCTTCTATTTAAGTAATATTCAGAGACTGCGCTAAGCTTGAAGAAAATGTGTTTGTGACACGAGTAGAATGTGATGTAGAAAGAAAGATGATGTTGATGAAAGAAAATAGAGACTGAGTCAGATCTGAGCTAAAGACACTGACTAGCTTTATTCAGTCTTAATACGCTCGTAACAGTGATCATTTTCTGTGTTTGAATATATTTTTCACTTTGCTTGCTTCAATTTTAGCTTGAGTGATCTCATATTTAGTTGAATTTGAATCGAAGCTCATACGAGAGTGAAAGTTCTTATTCAGAAAGAACGCTGACTGTTCAATTGATGACGAAATAGCATTGTTATCAACGAATTCAGTCATAGATAATCAGACGAATCAATCATCTTGCATATATGAGCAATAGCTTTATAGATATCGTTTCACATTTTGATTCGCTCTTTCTGTTTGATCATCTGTTTGCGAATGATAGTCTGTGAATAGTTTCACCTTGATGTTAAGTCTCAGGCATAAAGACTTTCAGACAATTGATATGAATTGTGAATCACGATCGAACACTATTGATCTTGATAGTTCATGAGTTCTGAAGATTCATATCAACAGTAGCTTGACTGTTTGTTCTGCAAAGATTTCTTCATCATCTGATCAACACAATATATAATGTCGTTTCTTAGACAATCGATCTATGACTGTCAGAATCGCGTTGTTTTCATCACTTTCTGATAGATTAATAATAAAGTCTAATGATATGTTCTGTCATCACTGCTTGAGTATGAGCAATGACTTCAGTAATTCATTGATTTGATCTCTTGATGCTTTTGACCTACGACAAACGTAACAGTTTTGAATGTAACGCTTGATCATCATTCTCATCTTCGATCAGCAATATGATCATCTCAGCAAGTTCAATGTTCAATTCATGTCAGAATGATCATTGATCAAAAGATCATGTGCTTTTCTTATCAATTGAGTGATCATTGACTGAGAAACTCATAGTTTATCATCTTTTCAGAGTACTTCATCAAGTACTTTGCAATTGTCTAGATCAATATCTTGACAAGTTCTTCTGTTCTGTTTCATGATTATTCAAATATCGAAGCACAGTTGATTCATTCAATTTTCGACTATAATTTGATTCTGAATAGAAATCATCTCTTCAATCGAATTTTGATTAACTTTCAATTCAAGTTTTGAATCTGAGTCAGATTCTGAGTCAGATCTGAGCAAAATCTGAGTCAGATCTTGATCAGCTTTCTGATCATCTTCTTGATTAACTTCTATTGACTGCAATTCAAAATTGCTTTCTGACAATAACATCTGATGCTGATATAACTTTCGATTATCATTTGCTTCAATTGACTTGACGTCTGACATTCTGATCAGCGCGTTGACTTTCAGATTCTGTTTTTCTGACTGATATATAATCTTGAAGTTATATTTAAATAACTTTTCAGCTCATTTAGTCTGTCGTCTGATCAGTTCTTTGATCATCATGAAGTACTTCAAATTCAGATGATCAATGAAGATCTTGATTAAAATATCTGTACATTTCAATTCAGAGCATCAATGCTTCAAGCAGCAAATAATGATCAGCAGTTTCTTGTCATAGATCTCATAGTTGCATTTTGCAAGAATCATGTTCTTGCTGTAGAAGATCATTGAATGTAGAATGTCTTCATCGTCATACTGAAACAATACTTCGTCGTTGACATAGTTTGAGAAGTCAGTTTTCAGAATAGCTTCTCTGATTGAGTTGAAATGCTTTCAAATGAAGACTGTTATCACTTGTTGCTTCAATTCTTCAAAGATTATCTGACAGATCTCTGTTCATTCAAAGAGATAATTTTTTTGAATCAGCTTTATCATGAGTTGAACAATCTTTGAGAAGTTCTTTATGAATCGTTGATAGAAATTGCAGAAGTCAATGAAGATCTGCACATGAGTCAATGATCGTGACACTTTTCAGCTTCAAATCACATTTACTTTTCGAGAATTCATTTGCAAATCACTGATGAATATCAGTAGTTCAAGAAACGAGATTTTCTGAATCTTGAATTCACACTTGTCAATGTTTATCTGCAGATTGACTTCATGAAGCTTGTTTAACACTTCTTTCACATGAGTTCTATGTTCTTTCAAGATTTTACTATAGATGAGAATATCATTCAAGTATGTCTGACAAAACTTGTGCAGACAGTCAAACAATACATTGTTGATATAGTGCTGAAAGAACGCGAGTTCATTGATTAATTTAAAGAGCATCATTCTATACTTGTAAACATCAAAGAAAGTAACAAAAGTAGTTAAATTCTCGCTTTCTGAACTCATGCGCAGTTTATTGAACGTGATGATAATGTTGAGTCAAGTCAGATACTTACTGTCTTGAATTCAAGCAAGTACTTCGTTTATCAAGAGTATTGAATAACAATCTCTTTTGATCAAAGCATTCAGTTTTCAATAATTCACGCAAAAGCGAAGACTATCATCTTTCTTTTCGACAAATAATATTGACGAAGCGAAGAAAGCTTTGCTGAGTGTAATAAACTTCTTCTTCAAGTTCTCTTCTAGATACTTCTTGATCTTCTACAACTTGTAACTCAACATGAAGTACAATCAACTTTTAAAAGATTGACTTTCATCTTCTAATTCAATCTTGTGATCATATGATTGATGCAAGAGCAACTGCGTTGTCTTTTCTTTATTGAAGACATCTAGAAAGTCATGATAGACTATTGAAAGCTTCTTCTTCAGTTCACTCAGTGACATGACAAAGATCACTTCATTTAGTTTCATGAAATCTTCGACTGAGCTAAGCGCTTTGTTGATTTTACTAATGATCAAGAAGAAGATCTTGATCTTCTTATTCTTGACTAAAGTTCAATACACAACGACTTTGATTATGACAATATTGACGAGTTCTTCTTTCTCTGATGATTGAATGAGTCGAGATTGATTGAAGATAACTTGAATGCTTGACTTCACTAAGAGTAATGATTCAATGAATTGAACAGATTCAATGAACTGATTCGCTAGTTTCTGATTCGTGAGTCGCTTCAAGATGATAGTTGACATAACAATCAAGTTCAAGTTTTTTTGTTTCATTTTGCAAATCTCGCTTGACTCAAATCTGTGAAATGCTGATTGACTGCTTGCTTTTGAAACAACAGATTTCAATATTTGAATCTTCAACAATGATATTAATCAATCATTTGCAGAATCTATCAAAATTTGATTTCTTTTCAATCAAAGATTTTCAATGATTATCTTGTGCTGTTCTAAACAAGTTATCAATAAAAACATCATTTCATTCTTGTGTTCTTGTATCATAATTGATGTATACAGAGCGTGTGTAATTGACTTTCAATCAAAGATTTCATCATACAATCAAATTGACTTTGATTTTGATCGCGATATTGACTGAATATCAAAGCATTCACATAGTTTTGACATCAAAGATTCATCAATGAAAGTCATGTCAGTGACTTCAATATTTATCAGAGTGAGAAATTTGAATATCTTTTCTAGACTACTTTAGATGACGTTAACAGTGAACGACTTGAAATCAAATAAATCATCAGACATGCTGATGAAACAAAATATGAGTATGTCACTTTCAGTCACTACTTTGACGAGAACAGATTGTTTTTCAAATTCATAGCAATCTTGTGCACTTAAGTTATCTTAAGACAGTTATATGTTCTATGTTCTGACTTCTTGCATTTGAAGCAGAGTTCTTTCTTAAACAACTTTTTCTGAATAGAATTAAGATTCAATCTTCTGAATTTCTTTCACGAAGAAACTGATGACGTGAATTAAACAGTCGATGTGTTAAAGACAGAGCGAGCAGCTTAAGTCACTGAGACTTTGACGACTGATCAAGCGTTCAATTCAGTTAATCTAACATTGACTTGCATGCAGATGTCAATAAACTCATTCAAATTCGTGATTTGTTCATTGAGCGTTGCTCGTTGAAGATCTGAGCTGATTTTATGCTGAAGATCATCTAGTAAAGTCTCATTATTGTATTTTAGTTCTGCATTAAATCTCTGAAATTTCATTCAAAATTCATGAAAGAAGATTTTGTTCTGATACAGCTTCAAGTACTGTTGTTGAGTCGTGTGATAATGATTGAGATCATCATACATTTTATTAATCATCAATAGTACTTCTTCAACTTCTAGAAATAAGTTCAAGAAGATATCTTGCATGCAAGAAGCTATGTGCTTGATTGCAGCTTCACTGACTCAACTTTCAATGTAGATAATCTTCAACTTTTCAATAGAAAAGTGATTCTTGTTTGTCTTCAGCTTATTTCACATTCGCGATAGTCAATTATCTACATTCTGTGACGAATCTTCAAACAGTGAAGAGTTTAATAATTTGATCAATTTCGAGAAATGATCTTCAGAAATCAAAGTGCTTTGTCAACTTGATGCAGTTTTTAAATGATGTATAATCATGTTTTTGTCTCTCATCTCTTTCTGCAGACGCGTCTGCGCAGCTTTCAATGTGATGTTTATCTTGTTAACATCTTCTAACATCTGAATCATATCATTGTGAATCTTGATTTCAATGTCATGCTGTTAACATATGTACTTGATAAAGACAACAATATCGTCTGCTTCATAAGCGCTTATTCAAGCATTCAGTTCAATGCTGATGCTGATCTTGATCATTTCATGATCAAAAAGCAACGCGTTTGTGTTTTCTTCTTCTGTATCTGATGATGCATTCGTGTCTTCTTCTTCTGATGCTGTTCGATTCTGTGATAGAAGTAATTCTCTTCTAACATTTCAAAAGTCATAGTGAGCAATGCTCACTGATTCTGATTCTGTGCTTCTAGTCATGATATGAGTAGAAAATTGCTGATTGAGATTCTGATATTACTTTATTGAACTTTCTGAGTTCAAGCAACAACTAGTACTTTATCAAACTTTTTGAGTTCAAGTACTGCTGAAATTTCTGATTTTTGATGATGAGCTCAATAAAGAGTTAATCAAGAACAATGCATTCATGTTCTTTAATTCTGATTCTATCGAAATTTCTGATTTTGAATCAAGATTCTTCTTTAGAAATTTCTGGTTTCTATCAAGCTTTCTGAGTTCAAGTTCTGATTCTGCTGTTGAAATTTCTGAGTTCGACTTCTGATTTGAGTTGTGTAACTTGTTTTTATATCATCTACACGTTGATAGCAAAGTTAATGAGCTTTGAACTAATGTTATGAGTCTGCATAGAGCGAATCATATGAGTGTATTCTAACTAGAAGTTCAAAGCTAAAGAAGAAAGAAGATGAAACACGTCAAGAATCTTATACTCACGAAGGCGCGCTAAATCACTAGCGTGTCAACATCAGCTCTGTACTAGTCTATGATAGTCTGACACGATTTATGTTAGACTAACTCAGAGTAACGAGACACACTTGCAACAATTCTTAGTTATTTGAGTCAATCTTGAATAGTTCAAGACGTTGTTTCTTCAATACTCTCATGTTGAAAACTTCTTGACAATAGCGTTAATGCAAAGATATCGATCATCTTCACTAACAGATACAGAGCGACATTGAGTTCTTTGAAGAAGAGTTCATGTAATCATCACAACAAACTATAGCATTGTTAACAAATGATCAATTGCATTATCATATTGCATTATCTGATCAACATCACTAGTCACTTGTGCTCTGACTTCTGCAGTTGTAATTCTCTCTTCATAATGATGATGAAAATAGTTCTTGAACTTTTTTCTGTACTTGTTGTAATAAAAATGAGAATCATTCTCATTTACGTCTCAATCTTGATACAAATTCAGCTTTTGAGTAGAATTTAAAATCATAGCGAGATTGTATATTAGTTCATCTTTGCTCTTCATCTTGAAATAGTACTTTGCAAGCTTGTTAAAAGCTAGTTTGCAAGCTCGAAGAACAAGTGCTTGTGAAGTACATGCATTATCACGTACTATTGTCTCAATAATATTGAGATGATTGAAAAGAGCATCAAACATTCAAAATTCTAAATGTATGTCAACATTGATGATTTTAGATACAATCAAAGTTAGCTTGTAGAAAGAATTTAACATGTTGTCAACAAGCAATACTAATAATCATTCATTCTTCTTTAATTGAATAGCTTGAATCTTTGCATCTGTCAAGAATTTCTCAACTCATATATCGATTGTGTCACGCAGTTGATATGCACATTGAAGCATTAAATAAATAAAGTTTCAATGAATGTAAATGTTTTGTATCAATTTTCAAGATCTTGTGACTTAAAGCTTTAAAAAGCGAAGCTTTCATTGAAAAGAACTGTTGATGACAATAGTAAGAGCGCGAATCTGTTTCACTAATTAGTAAATGCATTATCTTTTTACATTATCAATTTGATAAATATCTTCTTGACAACAGTGCAAAGATCATTGCTTGTGATTACATTCTCGACTTAATCATCGTCTAATGACACAGCGAGATTGTCATTTAAAGTCTTTGATTCAATAGCTTTGATAAACTCTTAAGTCACTAGATTGATGATATGAGTCATACAAGATATCGAGTTTTGTGCTCTATTTCATGAAATGTCGCGTCGACTGAGCGCTCTTTCAAACTTCTTCTTTAAAGTGTCATTATTGCTTGCATTATTAATAACAACATCAAAAAGCTTGTTCTTAATGTTGTATGTATTCAAAATCTTGAACAGCTTTTGCATCAAATGACGATCAGTATGCTCAACTTGAAGAGACGTAAATTCAATGAGATGTTCACAATATTGAAATGTAGCATTCATTCAATATATCAAAACTCTCAGATAAGCGACTTTTTGAGAACTAAATCATGCATTCAACGCAATAGAAATCTGTCGTGACTCTTTTAAATCTTGCTTTATCTTTGCTTGAATTTCATCATATTTCGAGAAAATCATGTTTGATAATTTAATGCAATGAACGAAAGTAATCTCTGAACGAAGCATTTGTAGTAACTGTCGAAAATGCTTATTTTCAATGATTTGAAAAGATAAATTCAGTGCAACGAAGATCTTGCACAATATTCTTTTTCAATTCTGTTGATTGAATTGAGATGATAAGTCGATATGACTTTTCTTCTATAAACACGTCAACTTTGCATTATTTATTTGCATTATCATATTGAACTTACACAACTGAAAGATATCTTCATCTGTGAAAGAGAGTTGAGTCGTTTTCGTTCAAATCATTTCATGCAAGCATTTGTTTTAAGATGCTTGATCATATTGATCGTACTAGATTCATCAATAGCTGTAGAAGAATCTAGAATTTTAAGACAATTCTTGCATGAAATCTTAGAATATTCTTTCAACGTCAAGATCATTTGAATAAACTTGTTTCAAATGCTGAATTGTTTATTTACTTCAATCTTCTTGATTTAAAGTGAATTATCTATCTTTTTTTGAATCTTGTTGATGACACTTTCGTCAACAAATGTCTGTAGTCATCATTGTTGAAATTGAGCATTGATATCAGCACTTCACTCAACATACTGATTATTCTCTCTTAATATTAGAAGAGAAGTATCGCGATGAATTTTATTCATTGCTTCTTGAAGAGTTTGTTTCTTTTTGATGAAAGCATGATTGATGTTTCATGAATCTTGACTTGCAAATTCATTAGAATGAAGACTACTGAAAGTAAATGAATGAACAATCGAGAAATTAAACGCTTTCTTGATTGAAGATCTTAACAATTCGTTAAAGTTATCAGAATCAGACATCATACAATATATTTTATTGATAATGCAACAAGATAATGCACACAATGAGAAGAGAAATAAATTCGTTTGTTGCATGAAAGTCTTTCAAATATAATGACGTAATAGATTCAAAAATAGTAAATCTTGACATTTGATATCATTTTCAATTGCTTGACGAGTTGAATCAAGAATTCAAATCAAACTCTGACTTGAAGTTAATATCAAGTCAAGTCAGAAGATTGATATCGAGTAATTGAGTTGAGTCAGAATGTAGGTATGAAAATTTAACTCAACGATCAGTCTAACTAAAGCAATTAGACTGATTGTTGAGTCGAATTTTCATATCTACATTCTGACTCAACTCAAGTACTTAAGTTGAATCTTCTGACTCAACTTGAATACTTGAGTTGAATCTCATGACTCAACTCGATATTGATCTCGAGTCGAATCAGAACTCGCTGACTTGACTCAACTCATCAAGCAATCAAATATGACATCAAGAGAACTAAATATAGAAATTTTTCCGGTTTTTCGCCTTTGCATTATCTTTTTGCATTAACTTATTGATAGAAAGTCATAAAGAAAAACATGAATGAGAATATGAAGAAAAACATAAAGAGAAGCATGAAGATCGTTTGATAGAGAGCTTTGATAGAAAGCTATGAAGGCTGTTTGATAGAAAGTCATGAAGAAAAGTCATAAAGAAAAGTCATGAAGAGAAGCTATGATAGAGAAACATGATAGAAAACTATGATAGAAAAACATGGTAGAAAGCTATGAAGAAAAGTCATGAAGAAAAGTCATGAAGAAAAGTCATGAAGAGAAGCTATGATAGAAAGTCATAATAGAAAGTCATAATAAAATATCTATCTATCTATCTTCATGTCTTGACGAGTCAAGTCGAAAATTTCGAGTCGATACTTGATTTCAATTCTCTGACTTGATTTGAATACTCAAGTCAAACATCTCAACTCAACTCAAATACTTGAGTCAAGAATTCTGACTTGAATCAAGTCTTGACGAGTTGAAAACTCAGCTCGATCTTGATGACTTGACTTGACGCGATCAGTCTAAAAGCAATCACAGCAGTACAACATTGTCATACATTCAACTACGTTTTTCAAAGCTACAGTCACATACATTGATTTTGATAAAGATTTAGAAGTCGTTCTAACATCTGCAAATATCTCTCAAGTACAGCAGCTTATTAAACAAGCAATAGAAGAATTGACTTCTGATCAAATTCTTCAAAAGATAAATAAAGCAGCAATACAAGCAATGACGAAATTTACTATTCAGAATGTTACTAATCAGAAACTTCTTAAGTTAAATAGAAGAAAGAAGAAAAAGATCAATTGAATTGAGAATAATTATGATACTGCAAGAGTCATGAATCAAGAGATTGTTAATGAAAGAAGAGAGAATCAACAAGCAAAGATATGACAAAAGAAGATTAATTTTTTACTACGTCTAGATTCTGAGCTCTTTACTTCAAAATCTTCTTCTACTTGAAAATGAGCTGTTGTAATCTCAGCTCAACAAACAAAGCTGTGAAATAGAGAGATCAATGATTTACTACGTTTAGACTCTGAGCTCTTCACTTCGTCAATGACGACATTAATGACAGCAAGCTCTAGACAAAAGAAGAAGAAGCAGCTGATAGTTAAGCTACGAGTCAGACAGCTGAAGCAGAAGCAGAAGCAGAAGCAGCTGATAGTTAAGCTACAAGTCAGACAGCTGAAGCAAAAGCAGAAGCAGAAGCAGAAGCAAAGAAATAATGAGATATTTACAAATGATCAATCAGAATGAGACATGCATATTAAAAGAGTCTCAAAGAGATTCTATTAGCTACGTAGTTCATCTAAAATGAATCGTTGAAGCGATAAAAAATGAAATGTGAATTTTCAGCCCTATAGAACTGTCTCACTGCTAGGTTTAGCTCAGTGCTAGATGAATTCTTCTAGTCTATATTTTCATGAATTCTGAAGATGCGATCGAATCAATGCTGTTTCATGAGTCATTGAAAAGTGAGACTTCGTCTCACGACATTCTTTTCTCACTCATTTAATGCTCATTTCTTGAGCATCAATGTGATTCTTCTATGATACTAGCGAGACAAAGGCGAAGACGAAACCGAAATCGAAAGCAAAAGCGAAAGACAAAGGTCGAAGATATAGAATAAACTTAAGCAAAGTGACGATTAAAACAATGACTAGTCAGTAAATTGATGACTAAAGAATCAGGTTTTCAAGAGAAAAGATGAGATATATGACTAAATGACTAGTTAGTAGATTGATAGCTAGAAAACGATATTTTCTGATGCAAGAATGAAGCTTTGAACATGACTAGCTAGTAGATCAATAGCTAGAGAGCGATGATTTCTAGAGCGAAGCTTTGAACATGATAAAAATGAATAGAATCATCAAAATCTAACTCTAATCATTACACAGTGAACACTAGTGAGTTCATTGTGTAATGATTAGAACAAGCTTCAATCAGATGAGATAGTAGTCACTAAATTGACGATAAATTGAGAGCGATGAGATATATGAGAGCAATGAGATGTAGAGATGATCACATGATTTTACGAGATAGTAGATGAGCTACTTTGTCACTGATTCTTGCTGAGATGAGAACGACAAGATGTTTAGATGATCGCATGATCTTACGAAGTAGTAGAATCTATTCTGTCACTGAATATTCAACTGTACAGTTTCTCATTTTCTTATTTCTTTCTTATTTTCTTATTTTTCTTACGAAACTATTTTGTTTCTTATGAAACTATTTTCTTTCTTCTTTCTTATTTTTTATTTCTTATATATCAAAAATGAAAATAAAATCAAGCAATGTTAAAATTCAAACACATGATCTTTGCATTTGACAGATCTGAGTCTGTGAAATTCTGATTGACTGAATCTATTGAACTCAGAAAGATAGTTTTATCTTTGATCTTCGAAGAAATCTCTTTAAAGAATGCAATGATGAGACAGAAATAAAAAGCGAAATCGAGTATTTGAGCTTGAAGAAGATGCATTGTCTTTGACTCTGCAACATATGTTCTTTCTCGCTGAGTCTATGAAACATGTGATATAAATTCTTCACGAATAAACATGACTTAATAGATGAGTCGCGAGAAGAGCTTTGAAACGAGTCACTAGGAAGAATTCTTGCAGATGAGTCACGAGGTGAGAAAATAAAGAATGAGAAAGTAGAGAATGAGAGAGTAAATGAATCACAAGAAAGAGTTCAAGCAAATTATCTAGACAATGATACAGAGACATTTCTGATGAGCGTTCAACGAGAATTTCGAGCAGGTGAGTAGCGAGATAAGCTACGAAATGAGTCATGAGATGACGAGAAACGCGACAAGAAAACAGAGAGTCTTTGCATGAGTTTTCGATGTAAATTTCTAGCATCTTGAGCAGATGATTGAGTAGATGAGATAGTTGAGAAAATTGAAGAGACTGAGAAAAGAGAAGCGATTTGAGTGAAGAATCGCTGCAAATTTCGAGCAGATGACGAGCGAAGAGATGAGCTTGCAGATGATGAAGTCGAAGATTTAGACGAAGAATGAGAGAGAGAAACAGTGAGCTTTTGAGCTGACAACTGAACGAATTCTCAAGTTTCTTGAACAGACAAAGCAGGCAAAAAAGATGATCAAGCTGAGAAAACAATAGACTTTTGAACTGACAACGAGATGAATTCTCAAGAAACAATTGAAGCAGATAAAGTTGAATTAAATCATTCAGATCAAACAAGCTTTATGACTCGTTAACGAGTCATTTCTCGCTCACACATTCGATGTATCTTGTTCAAATCATCATCGTCATTAAGTAGCTTCAGATGTCTCGTTTCTTCTTGAGCTATCTCTTTAACTCAAGTTTTCTTTTGAGCTTAAGCTTTCTCTTGAGCTTGAGCTTTCTTTAAATTCAGCTCTTCAAACATGATCTGTCAATGTTCATGCAATTCAGTCTTTTGCTTCTTCGATAACTTCTCAAGCTGATCGAGCTGAGACTTCAATGCCTGAGCGATTCATCGATCATTCAAATGCAAAGTCTGAAGAATCTGTCTGTGAGCTCTTGAAAACAAGATCATCATCTAATCAAAGATCATCGACGCGTTCATGTTCAGCTTGCTCAAGCTGTTCATCGATGCATTCATGTTCAAGCTGCTCATCAATGCGTTCATTGTTGCAGAAATGAACGTGTCGCTTTCTGTTGTTTTGTCACTGCTTTACTCAATATCATGAAAATAATATTCTCGCGTTGAGCTTCAATGTCGAGAAATAGAGTACAGATGCAATATAGAAAGCTTCGAAATCAACAGAGCGAGCATGAATACATGCAACGATCAATCTAGTGAATAGATAGATCTGAAAGATAGACTAGATACAGATGATTAGATAGATAAATAGATAGATAGATAGATAGATATGTCTTTATGTAGATGTTCTCATCTAGAAAAGAGGTCAAAAGATGAGTAAAAAGATGAAGAAGAAAAACTTCGCTTGAGAAATCTCTATAAATGATAGTCAATATTCTCATGAATTCTGAAGATGCAACTGAGTCATGCTCGAAAAACCTCTATTAATAGTAGTCAATGTTCTCATAAACTTTGAAGGTGCAACTCAATAGCTCTGCTTGAGAAATCTCTATGAATGATAGTCAATGTTCTCATGAACTTTGAAGATGCAACTCAATAGCTCTGCTCGAGAAACCTCTATAAATGATAGTCTATATTCTCATAAATTCTGAAGATGCAATCGAATCAATGCTGTTTCATGAGTCATTGAGAAGTGAGACTTCGCTTCACGACACTGTAAGTCTCTGAGCACGTAACTCTGTATTTTTGTCAAATATATCTAAACTACACGATATTTTGATCTTTTTTCTAATATAATCGACTAGGTTTTTTTTATTGCACAAGTTATTTCTTTAATTAAATTCAATTAGACTTTGTATTATAACTTTATTGAAATTCGTTGTTGTTAAACAGTTTACATGAGCATTTCTCATTCTGTTTGCATTTCACATACAAATTAATTTTTACGTCAATGAAAATAACGTAGTGTTTGTAAAATTGCTTTGCATGTAATTAATGTAGTTAACGATTGAAAAATTATATAACAAGATAATACATCTATTAATTAATAAAGAGTTTCACTATATGTACATCTCAATTTACTACATACACGCTTCGTGTTTTACTACATATACATTCTCTCAAAAAGATTTAGCTTTCGAATATGCGCAGCTTGAAGATACTTTATTTTTAATGTGACTGTCACTCAATCTCATGTATTTTCTGATAGAATGTTTTATTTTTCTGCAATAAACAAACATTCGTCTGACAATCATCTGCATCTTCTTTCTACTATCACATTACAACATCATTTACACTATTTCTGCTTATTTATTGTCTCTATCTGCTATTGCTACTGCTACTGCTACTGCTACTGCATTCTTGTCATCGCTCTTTGTTGCAAGCGTGTCTCGTTACTCTGAGTTAGTCTAACATAAATCATGTTAGACTATCATAGACTAGTACAAAGCTGATAGAACTGATGTTGACACGCTAGTGATCTAGCGCGTCTTCGTGAGTATAAGATTCTTGACGTGTTTCATCTTCTTTCTTCTTTAGCTTTGAACTTCTAGTTAGAATACACTCATATGATTCGCTTTATGCAGACTCATAACATTAGTTCAAAACTCATTAATCTTGCTATCGACGTGTAAACGATATAAAAACAAGTTACACAACTCAAATCAGAAGTCAAACTCAGAAATTTTGATAGCAGAATCAGAACTTGAGCTCAGAAAGCTTAATAGAAATCAGAAATTTCAGTAGAATCAGAATCAAAGAACACGAACGCGTTGCTCTTGACTAACTCTTTATTGAGCTCGTCATCAGAAATCAGAAATTTCAGCAGTACTTGAATTCAGAAAGTTTGATAGAGTAACATCAGAATCTCTCAATCAGCAATTTTCTACTCATATCATGACTAGAAGCTCAGAATCAGCGAGCATTGCTCATTATAATCTTCAAAATGCTAGAAGAGAATCACTTCTATCACAGAATTGAACAGCATCAGAAGAAGAATACATGAATGCGTTGTCAAATACAGAAGAAGAGAACATGAACATATTGCTCTTTAATCACGAAATGATCAAGATAAGCATCAGCACTGAACTGAATGCTTGAATAAGCACTCATGAAGCAGACAACATTGTTGTCTTTATCAAGTACATATGTCAACAGCACGACATCAAGATCAAGATTCACAATGACATGATTCAGATGTTAGAAGATGTCAATGAGATAAACATCATGTTGAAGATTACACAGACGCGTCTGCAGAAAGAGAATAGAAACAAGAACGTGATTATACATCATCTAGAAGCTGCATCAAGTTGACAAAGCACTTCAATTTCTGAAGATCAATCTTTGAAGTCAATCAAGTTACTCGACTCACTTCTGTTCAAAGATTCGTCGCAGAATGTAGATAATTAACTATCGCGAATGCAAAATAAGTTGAAGGCAAACAAGAATCACTTTTCTATCGAAGAGTTAAAGATTGTCTACATTGAAAGTTGAGTCAGTAAAGCTGCGATTAAGCACATAGCTTCTTGCATGCAAAATATCTTCTTGAATCTCTTTCTAGAAGTCAAAGAAGTACTATTGATCATTAATAAGATGTACAACAATCTCAATCATTGTCACATGACTCAAAGACAGTACTTGAAGCTGTATCAGAATAAGATCTTCTTTCATGAATTTTGAATGAAATTTCAGAGATTTAGTGCAGAACTAGAATACAATAATGAGATTCTACTAGATGATTTTCAGCATAAGATCAGCTCAGATCTTCAGCGAGCAATGCTCAATAAATGAATCATGAATTTGAATGAGTTTATCAACATTTGCATGCAAGTCAATGTTAAATTGACTGAATTGAATGCTTGATCAGTCATCAAAGCATCAATGACTTAAGCTGCTTGATCTGTCTTTAGCACATTGACTGCTCAACTTACGTCATCAATCTCTTCATGAAAGAAATTCAGAAGATCAAATCTTGATTCTATTCAAAAAGAGTTGTTTAAGAAAGAACTTTGCTTCAAATGCAAGAAGTTAAAACATAGAGCATATGACTGTCTTAAGATGATTCAAGTGCATGAGATTGCTGCAAATTCGAAAAATGATCTGCTTTTGTCAAAGTAGTGACTGAGAGCAATATACTCATATTCTGTTTTATCAACATGTCTGATGATTTATTTGATTTCAAGTCGTTCACTGTTAATGTCATCTTAAGTAGTCTAGAAAAGATATTCAGATTCTTTGTTCTGATAGATACTGAAGTCATTGACATGACTTTCATTGATGAATCTTTGATGTCAAAGCTATGTGAACACTTTGATATTCAGTCAATATTGCTGTTAAAATCAAAGTTGATTTGATTGTATGATAAAATCTCTGATTGAAAGTTGATTACACATGCTTTGTATACATCAATCATGATACAAGAACACAAGAATGAAATGATGTTTCTATTGATAACTCGTCTAGATCAGCACAAGATAATCATTGAAAATCTTTGATTAAAAAGAAATCAAATTTTGATAAACTCTGCAAACGATCGATTAATATTCTCATTGAATATTCAAATATCAAAATCTGTTGTTTCAAAGACAAGCAGTCAAGCAGCATTTCACAGATCTGAATCAAGCAAGATCTGCAAAATGAAATGAAAGAACTTGAACTTAATGATTACGTTGTCAATCATCTTGAAGCGACTCACAAATGAGAAACTAGTGAATCAGTTCATTGAATCTGTTTAATTCATTGAATTTGTACTCATATGAAAGCGAAGCACTCAAGTTGATCTTGATCAACTTCATTTCTTTCAATCAATTGAGAAAAAGAGACTCATCAATATTATTATAATTGAAGTCGCTGTGTATTGAACTCTAGTCAAGAATAAGAAGATCAAGATCTTCTTCTTGATCATTAGTGAAATCAACAAAGCACTTAGCTCAGTCAAAGATTTCGCGAAACTGAATGAAATGATCTCTGTCATGTCATTAAATGAACTGAAGAAGAAGCTTTTAATAGTTTATCACAACTTTCTGAATGTTTTTGATAAAGAAAAGACAACGCAGTTGTTCTTGCATCAATCATATGATCATAAGATTGAATTAAAAGATGAAAGTCAATCTTTTAGAAGTCAATTATATCTCATATCAAGCTACAAGTTGCAGAAGATCAAAGAGTATTTAGAAGAGAATTTAAAGAAAAAGTTCATCATACTCAGCAAAGCTTTTTTTGCTTCATTAATACTATTTGTTGAAAAGAAAGATGACAGTCTTTGCTTTTGCATGAACTATCAAAAACTGAATGCTCTGATCAAAAGAAATCATTATTCAATACTTTTAATAGACGAAGTATTAGCTTGAATTCAAGACAGTAAGTATCTGACTTGACTTAACATTATCATCACGTTCAATAAACTGCACATGAGTTTAAAAAGCGAAGATTTAACTACTTTTGTTACTTTCTTCAACATCTACAAGTATAGAGTAATGCTCTTTGAATTAATCAATGAATCTGCGTTCTTTCAGCATTATATCAACGATGTGTTGTTCAACTGTCTACATAAATTCTGTCAGACATATTTGAATGATATTCTCATTTACAGCAAGATCTTGAAAGAACATAGAACTCATGTGAAAGAAGTGCTAAACAAGCTTCGTGAAGTCGATTTGCAGATAAACATTGACAAGTGTGAATTCAAGATTCAGAAAATCTCATTTCTTGAACTACTGATATTCATCAATGATCTACGAATGAATTCTCGAAAAGTAGATGTGATTTGAAGCTGAAAAGTGTTGCAATCATTGACTCATGTGCAGATCTTCATTGACTTCTGCAATTTCTATCAATGATTCATAAAAAACTTCTCAAAGATCATTCAACTCATGATAAAGCTGACTTGAAAAGATCATCTTTTTGAATGAACAGAGATCTGTCAGACAATCTTTGAAGAACTAAAGCAACAGATGATGACAGCTTTCGTTCTGAAGCATTTCAACTTGATCAGAAAAACTATTCTGAAAATGAACTTCTTGAACTATGTGAACGACGAAGTATTATCTCAATATGATGATGAAGATATTCTACATTCAGTGATCTTTTATAGCAAGAACATGATTCTTGCAGAATGCAACTACGAGATTTATGACAAAGAACTGCTGATCATTATTCGCTGTTTGAAACATTGACATCTCAAATTGAAATGTACAAATATTTCAATCAAGATCTTCATTGATCATCTGAATTTGAAGTACTTCATGATCATTAAAGAACTGATCAGACGACAAGCTAAATGAGCTGAGAAGTTATCTGAATATAACTTCAAGATCATATATCAGTTGAGAAAACAGAATCTGAAAGTCAACGCGTTGATCAGAATGTCAAACGTTAAGTCAGTTGAAGCAAACGATGATCAAAAGCTATATCAGCATCAGATGCTATTGTCAGAAAGTAAGTTTGAATTGCAGTCAATAGAAGCTGATTGAGAAGATGATCAGAAATCTGACTCAGATCTGACTCAGATCTTGCTCAGATTTGACTCAGAGTTGAAACAAGAATCAAAAGCTAACAAAGATTCAATCGAAGAAGTGATTTCTATTCAGAATCAGATTGTAGTTGAAAATTAAATGAATCAACTATGTATTGATATTCAAGCAATCATGAAACAGAACAGAAGAACTTGTCAAGATATTGATCTGAACAACTGCAGAGTACTTGATGAAGTACTTTGAAAAGATAATAGACTATGAGTTTTTCAGTCAATGATCACTTGATTAATAAGAGAAGCACATGATCTTTCGATCAGTGATCATTCTGACATGAATTGAACATTAAACTTGTTGAGATGATCATATTGCTGATTGAAGATGAGAACAACAATCAAATGCTACATTTGAAACTATTACGTTTATCATAGATCAAAAGCATCGAGAGATCAAATCAATGAACTGCTGAAGTCATTGCTCATATTCAAACAATAATGACAGAACATATTCTTGAACTTCATTATCAATCTATCAGAAAGTGATGAAAGCAACGCGATTCTGACAGTCATAGATCGATTGTTTAAGAAACAACACTATATATTGTGTTGATTAAATGACGAAGAAATCTTTGCAGAACAAACAGTTAAGCTGCTGTTGTTATGAGTCTTCAGAATTTATAAACTATCAAGATCAATAGTGTTTGATCATGATTCTCAATTCATATTGATTGTTTGAACATTTCTTTGCCTGAGACTCGACATTAAGATGAAACTATTCATTGACTATCATTTGCAGATTGATGATCAGACAGAAAGAGCGAATCAGAATGTGAAATGATATCTACGAAGTTACTGCTCATATATGCAAGATGATTGATTCATCTGATTATCTATGACTGAATTCGTTGATAACAATGCTATTTCGTCATCAATTGAACAGTCAACATTCTTTCTGAATAAGAACTTTCATTCTTGTATGAGCTTCAATTCAAACTCAACTGAATATGAAATCACTTGAACTAGAATTAAAGCAAACAAAGCAGAGAATATATTTGAACACATGAAATGATCACTAGCATTGATCAAGCAAGCATTAGCAAGAGTCAGAGTCACAATAAAGAAACAGACTGATAAGCATTGAAAGAAAATGATCTACACGATAGATGACATGATGTTTCTGAATTCTAGAAACATTACAATCTCAAGATCATTAAAGAAGCTGAACGATAAAATGCTAGAACTCTTTAAGATTCTGATTGAGATCGAACATGCATATTGACTGAAACTGTCATCAACAATGAAGATTCATTCAAAGTTTGCATTGAATCTGCTGCAACTGAACTCAAAGAATTCTTTGAAAGAACAACGAAATGAGTTATCTGATTCTATAGTGATTGAAGACGAAGATGAATGAAAAGTGAAGAACATATTGAACTTCAGACACTACGAACGAGATAAACGATTACAATATCATGTCAATTGAAAAGAATACGACGTTGATCTACATTGATACAACGTTGATGAAAGTGAATTTGAAGAATGCTTGAAGATTGTAAATGACTTTCATGAACGTTATTCAAACAAGTCAAGATAGAAATCAACTCAAGAAAGATCGACTGAACTGCAGCAATGAGAACATTGCTTGATGAAGAAGAGAGGTAATGTTGCGAGCGTGCTTCGTTACTCTGAGTTAGTCTAACATAGATTGTGTTAGACTATCATAGACTAGTACAGGGCTGGTAGGGCTGGTGTTGACACGCTAGTGACCTAGCGCGCCTTCGTGAGTATAAGACTCTCGACGTGTTTCATCTTCTTTCTTCTTTAGCTTTGAACTTCTAGTTAGAATACACTTATATGATTCGCTCTATGCAGACTCATAACACTCTTCACTGACTTCGCTGTCGTCGTCGTCATGAATTCACTGCTACTAGTGCAGAATTCGAAAGTCACGAGATCACGAGAAAGATCGATCAAATTCACTGCGCGTACGCATCAGAAGCAGCAATTTGAAGTCTCAACTCGATCGCTATCTTCTCAATTTGAACGTGTGAAGAAGACTTTGAGCTAACAATCACAGGTGAGAAACGAGAGTGTAGATCAAGGTAGAGAGCGAGATAGAGAACGAGATGAAGATACTGCTGCTGTAAAGCAGAAGTTTCAAACAGAAGCTTCAGATGAAGAAGGCTTTGACTTTATTCAGTGATGCATAGATTTATATGATCGTTGCATCGAAATAAAGATACACTCAGATTATTAATCTTTGAATTCATGACTTCTACCAGATAAATATAATACATGAGATTGAATGATAGTCACATCAGAAACGAAGTATCTTCGAACTGCGCATATATTCAAAAGCTAAACCTTTTTGAAAAGGCGTATATGTAGTAAAACGCGAAGCATGTATGTAGTAAATTGAGACGTACGTATAGTGGAACCCTTAATAAAATGTCTCGCTTCGAGATCTCAAAATTTAAACAATAATAAAGCATACTTTCAAGTTAGTTTTTAGTGTTTCAACCGAGCATAAGCGGGAACCCCGCACCTCTCACATACAAATTTGAGCCTACTCACTGCCTTCGTAAATTTTGAAGCTATTTAGATCACATAGCTCAAAGGTTTCAGTTTGTTTGTAGGTTCAGCAAAATTCTTTACCCCCCCTTTCACCTCTTCTGACATTACTGTATATAGACTGCCTTCGCAACTTCTCTATCTCTCATCGATGCTCTGAAGTCAACGATATTGTTTATCTTAACTCTTGAGCAACGTCGAAGCGATACGATCGATGAGAAGAGCGTGACTTTGATCTATGACTATGATCTCGAGACTCTGTTATCTGAGTGAATTAAACGCTGAGACAGAGACAACGCTGTCTTCCGAATGCAAGATCTATCTGATCGCGAGGCGTCTTCGAAATTGCGTTCATCAAGAAGCTTCCGATTGTTATCTTCAGCTTTCTTCTTTGCATTTTTGACTATATAATGCACTGTATTCGGCTTGAGATCTAAAGATTTTCCTATAGAAAGTAAAGAGTTTCCCGAGATCTCGGTCAGGACCGTTGCTGCAGATCTAATTGTCAGATGAATTTGCTGACGATCTGACTTGCTGACTCGCGAGGCTCTCGTTTTAGCTGGTCCCTTTGTAAATCTCTTCTTATGAGGCATGATAGAGAGTGTGTAATGAGGTAGAATTAATAGTAGTTCTGTTGAGTAGAAATATGGTTTGTTTATTTAAAATTAGGCCGCTTATGCTCGGTTGACACACTAAAAACTAACTCGAAAGTAATAGACTGTTCAATAAATTAGAAATCGTAGAGTTCTGGTTGAATACTTCGTACGGAATAGTGCAGATCTGACCAAATTTTAGGATTTTGCACTCAGACGTGTTAGTGTTACCCGTAGGCTGCGAAGTCATTCAGAGGGTCGCTAACCCAAAGAGGCTTAGCTAAGGAAACACGTCTGAGATCCTGAGGCAAGACCTCAAGTATTGCAAGTAGTGCTTGATGTATCTTGAACAATATGCGCAACGTTCGTCCACCGTTCAGCATTTGATGTAGCTCGCGAATGCGTCATCGTTTTGAGACTCCACTATTTGGTCTACCGAGCGTGACTATTCTGGCTTTTGAGATGAATTGATGGAATGTAAGTAATATCGTGGTCGAAGTCGAATTCACACTAACGTCTCAGTCAAGAGCAGGGATGTCACGAGTGTGCTGTTCCAAAGAGACAAGCGAAAAGGACTACCTTAATACAAGCAGGTGAACGAGGCTCAGCTGAAGCCTGAAGCGCGATAACAAATTAATACCTTCTTGTTTGATTCTGAGTGTATTTGCAACAACATCATCTTGCACAGTTGCGACGAGTGACCAAGAGTAACGACAAGCTTCGTGAGCTTGACAGACTAGTCAAGCAATTTGACATCGCCTTTGATGGGCTCGGATCAACTAAAAGATGGCCGAATGCTCACGCTCGACATTTTAAGGCAATACAGGCGCAGGGTTCGCAAACCTACGAATCCTACCGTGATGCGAGTAGTGTAACCTTTAACGATCAGCCATGGAGAAGCAGGACAAAGCAGCGAGCAGAGCAAGTTGCTGCAGAGGCACGTCAACTATATTCCGACAAGAGTAATGAGATGAAATGGCGTCTCAGTCTTGAGCCTGATATTCTTGCTCGTTTCAAGCACCGAATCACTTGGTGAGAGTTGGTGCTGACAAAATTTGCCCAGGAGTCGCGCTAACAAGCGGCGTTAGTACAAAATGCCACCTTCGTGTGTGGAGATCTGACGTTGAGGTTGTAGTTGACCCAGAGCGAACGCAAAAAATAGAGAAACGTCGTCAGAAAAGGGGTCAGGCTCTTTGCAAGTGCTCTGAATACGACCGCATGCAGCAAGAGTAAATCGATAATCTCTATCCAACAACTACTTACTAAGTAATCTTTAGTGAAGAAGAGGATCTTGATCGAATTTTCTCCGATAGGGCGGAGAGATTCATCATACCAGAAAAGAGCATACAGTCAGTTCTCGCAGATCAAAAGCCTGACCGCCTCTACGGTCTCCGGCAAACCAGTCAATTTGCAGATGTTTTGAGTGATCTTTACAACGCAGATGAGGAGATACCATCGTCGAAGTCCATGAAAGAAATGATGTCCTCAATCAGTCCTTTTGGGGACAAGTGCGAGCCTCTTTTATTTCCATTTCTGATATTAGAAGCCAAAGCCAATGAAAGCCCTAGCTTTCAGCTTATCCAGACTCAGACCGCCTTCCCTATACGCGCCCTACTTCAACTTCAGCATGAACTTCGCAGTCACTCCACGATACTTCTGCCCTTTCCGCTTGTATGGTTTTTGGCGAATAGAGGATCGGAGTGGCGCATTTATGCGTGCTTCATTGAGACCGGTGACATAATGAAGGCATTGAATGGGCAAAGTAACAAGCAGTACGTGAGTGATCGTCAATCAGCTTTTACAACTGTTCCTGCGCGTACTGACAAAGGAAGCGAGTTGTCAAGCTCTGGGCTGGGGATATATGCGAAATCGATAACGCTCTTCAATTACTCCTGATAATTGATTACATATTCGACTGGGCTCGCGATGAATACCGCGGTGACATCTTTCGTCGACTTTGTCAAATCGCAAGGCCCGAAATACCGGATAATGTGACCGTGAGCGGTGAAAGTAAACTCTACAGCTGGTATCCAGTGAGTACGATGCCCGAAACTCCTGAGGGTGGTACTATGACGGAAGACTCAGATCAAATTGAAACTCCGAACATAAGCCCCTACCATGAATTTGATAGTGAGGCCGGATGCCTACGAAGTGCTACTTGCATTGAGTCTCGGGTAAAGGGGCTTTTCATTAGCCGTGACAATGTTGATACATTATTGCAATCCGTCAGGGATAAGGAAAGGTTCGCGAGAGGGGTCCTGAGCGTTCTTCCAAGCAACAAGACTTTCAACATGAAGCTGACCGCTCATGACTTGTCGAATATTCATGAAATATGGACTGGTGACGCGGGCAACAGCACAATTGCCGGACAATTCGAAACTTTCCATACAAAACTGGCTTTCCGGTCATTCTTCACGAAGACTTGGGATTTGGTAAGGGAACTATCGTATCTGGCCGTGTCTGACGGCGCCATCGAGGTTCTGTTCGCTAGATCGCGCAGAAGTAGGATAGTCACTCTGGAGAGTGTTTCTCCTGCTACCAACAGTCTTACAACAGAGCTTCATCGCTTGCGAACGGGATGTGCAGAATTCAATGTGCATGCCGCCATGGTCCGTTTGTCACTCGCATTCGTGATGGAACCAGGAGTAGTCACCCGAAGCAGAGGAAGGAAGAAAATGTTCTTGAGTTCTTATCTCGCTATAGTCAATACGAGTGAAGAAGCCGAGAAGTGTGGAAGAATAAATGAGAGTTATGCCGTGATTCACAAGATTTACAGCAGTCATACGATTGGTGGTAGAAGGCTACTCCAAGAGCCATATATCAGGAATTCTTCTCGCGAGGAACAGCAAAGCAACTATGTTGCCAATGCCAATTCACACCCCATCGCTTTGCCAAACACCCAACATGTTTGTAAAGAAAGTCAAGGGAATCACGAGTTCATACTGATGACTGGAAAACTGGACGATCTCGCCGTGGGAAAGTCACAACCAGTATTATGTCTTTATCAGATTAAGGGCGAGGTGAATGTCACAATACCGCAGCTGACATCTCTCGTCTATAGACTGGTTGAAAGGAGAGCGACGATGCATACAACGTACAGATGTGTACCTGATAGAATGCCGAGATCAAAAGAATGGAATGCTCACACTTGCGACGTTCAGATTCAAGCGATATTCCCTTCCGAATTCTTATATTATCCATGGATAATAGATCTGTTCGATCTGCTTCCGAAGGCTCTCAAAGACAACACTATGTCTGTTTATGACTGTTACGTCAACGCAATGAACGACCCCATAGAGCCCTGGGGATTTCACAAAAGGCAGCCTATTATTCCAACGCGAGACGCTGCTCTCGCTTCGTTGACATTGGCTTCTCAAGAAGGCTTTCAGGTGCCAATTGACAGTACTGTTATTGAGTCCTGGATCATAAATGGGTGCCTTAGATATAGGGATCTTAGAGCACCTAACGACCGATCTGAGCGGCTTTCTAAATACCTTTACATTGATTATTTCGAATTGTCGAGTTGGTTTGAAAAGGTATGGCATCTGAACACCGATGTACTAAAACCAGCAGCTACGAGAGGAGAACAGCCAGTCCAGTTCGTATATCCGAACACCGAGCTCGTCAACAAAATTGTCGCAGAGCGAGCGGCATCTTCCAGCAATCAAGATCTGGTGGTATTCACTGAGAGACCCAAAGACCATCCGGCTCCAAAACGGAAGCGATCCACGGAACGAGCCAAAACACGCAAGCGATGACACCTTCACTGCACTTTGTACAAAGTCCTTCCAGGCCTCCCATTTAACACTTTCACATGTTTCCCCAGCACCTCCCTCACCCTCGGCGCCCTCCCCGGTTTATATTTATAGACTTCCAAACTTTAACCTTCCTCCCCGGCTCTGCTCGATTCGGATGGAACCCCTGTCCACAAACCTCCTCTCACTGTTCTAAAGGCGGTATCTCGGGTACATCATGAAGAGAAGCGCGTCGATGATACTTCTTGCGCTGATAGAGCAAAGCCGCGCTACCGCTATATCTAATCAATAAAACGGCGAGAAGACGCAACCAAGCCAGCTCCAGAGCCTGAATGTCAGTGGCAGTAACCTTGAGTAATAGACGCGACGGTTTGATGGGGAGATGCTGTAAGATGTATGGTGGCTATGAGCTTCAGAGAATGTACTAGATGGCTTGCGTAGTGTTTCTGTGGAGGAAGATGAGACTACTGAGGGTGCCTTCTCTATATGACAAATAAAGTTCGAATGCTTCTAGGTAGAAATTCGGCTCTCGACAATACACTTTCCTTTAGGAACTGCTACTAAATAATTGAATGCTCACTATGAGACCGACGACGACGGCCTGCAGAACGATATTGGCTATAATATGCGCGGTGGCTTGAAGGTTCGGAATGCTTTCTGTGGGATGCGACACTGATTTAAATCCGAGGGCGCAATGCCCGGCGTTTTATGATGATCTAGGGCTGCGGAATGTATTCGTTCGTATCGTGTGTGAGCGTCGACTTGTGAGACTGATGATGCTCATTGTGCATATCTGCATACGCTGGCATGTGAGGCACGATGACTTACTCTTTCAGCCATGAATGAGGGTGCGTGCCTTGTGCTTTGCGTATACCTTCTTACTATGCGCGGAATGATGGCTTTGCTGCTTCTGAAACAATCAAAAGCGCGTTGTGCTCTACATGTATCTTCCTAGGAGACGAATAATGGCCTGCTGCTTCAAGAGACGATGGAAAGTGTCCTGCGGGCTTCATGCTTCGTGGGCGGAGAAGGTGCTTTTGTATGACCACCTTCTATCTCTCCAAAAAGCGCGCCTCCTTGAGCTAATACGTCTTTGAGTTTACGCGTGGGAATCTAAATCTTTCTCGATCCTTCTATCGAAGTCATCGGGTGCGATTATATAGCGCTTAAAAGTTTTAGATCTTCTTTCTTGATACAGAGTTCTTCGTCAATATCTGACCCATTTCGACATGGGCATTTGACGCTTTCAATTTGCTCTTCTTCGAATTACGCTTGAACTTCTTGAGTTATAAGACGTTTTCATCTTATAGTCTTGTTCAGAATGCAGTCCGTGTTCATGATCAGATTTTTCATCATGTTCATACGTAGTGTGATCGTTGAGTTCGATGTAACTCAGCTTCGGGTTGCAGTTCATTTCGGGACAATTTCAATTCGATGTCAAGCATATGCTAATCTTATGTCAGGCCGAGCTCAATCCTTCCCCCCGCTTCAGATCATCCTCATTCTCTTCGTTCGCTCGTAGATATGTACTTCATATGCTCTGCATATGCCTTGCTAATATTTCTCTTAGGCCCCCCCCCAAGCAAACGCCCAAAGAAAGCCGCTGCTGAAGGCAAAGGCAAGGGCACAGGTAAGCATGGTATTAGCGTCGCATATGTCACGCTAATGCATCACACAGACACACGTGTCGCTCTCGTTGTATCGTCGCAAAGTGAACTGAGTCTCAATGCTTTGCTCATGCAAAGCATATGTATGCGCTCTTCTTCGGCCGATTCTTCTGTGATTTGAGATTTTGTGTGATTTGAAATTTTGTAGCTTCTGCTTCTGCTACGCATATGCGTAGTGTAGAAAATATCAAATCTTGACCCGGGGTTGAAATGTTTTTGAACTCATGCTTAGCATACTTTCTATGCACATACTGTAGACTATAGTTCTAGTTGAGCTGGGACCGGCGGAAAAGAAATAAAATTCCGGCCTCGGCTCGGCTATTTCAACCTCCAATCAATCAATCAACCGCGCGTGCCGCGTTCCGGGGTCAGCTTTACTCGTCTTTCAACGCCTCTATGTGTTGAAAGAATGAAAGCCCAAGGTATGTGTGTACCCTACCAGTTGCTTCGTCGTTGATTCTTAACTGCAACCAGGTGAGGCGTGACACAAGCTGCTTTATTGATCGGGTTTGGCCTGACACTCCGCCAAACGCGCTCAGCTTTTAATCAACCCATCACTCAGCTAATTCATCTCTTCACTTAACATCTGGTCGAGCGACAGTACGAGACCTACCTCTAATGCAGCTGAACGGTCTTCCATCACAAAATGCCTCCAAAGAGAAAGAGAGATAAGGTTCCAAAAACCCGTCACCATCCATCACAATCGTCCGTCGATGTGCCACTTCAAACCAAAGAGGACATCAAAAGAGCACAAAACAAGAGATGCTGGCTGTGTGATTGCGAAGCGCACAAAAAGTCGCGACCCTTGGAAATCTGTCACATCTACCCACAGGCAACATCAAGGCGTTTTCATGTAAGGTTACCGTTCTACCCCCTCCGACATGGCGGCTTACAAAACCGTAGTTCGTAGAATCTCATAAACTTGGCCGCATACAACTTCATAACATCCATGATAGAGGCAATCTAGTCGCCCTCTGCTCGATTTGTCATTTCGCCTTTGATTGCGATGAATGGACGTTCATCCCCGAAGATACTACGAATTGGACGCAAAGAATTGAAGCGACACCTCAGATAATCCAGGAGTACAATTCTCAACGAAGCATTATTTTCCGGCGATTGTTGCTTCAGCCCGACCCCGATTCCAAAGCTTTCCAAGACCATCACTACAAGTCAGCCTTCACCGACAGTCCCACAAAGATATGGCCGGGTGAGCCAGGGGTAGTCATCGTGCGCCCTCCATTTTGGTCTCCTCCAAGACCTACCGCAGAGCTCCGACAGACTTTGGACAACTTTGGAGCGCTACAAAAGCTTTGGCTTGCTTACGAAAGTCCATGTTCCGAGGAAAATTGTCCCATTTGTCAAAGTAACAATGATGGGAAGCAAGGAAAGGAAGACGATTTGGACGATAAAGATGATGAAGATGATGAGGATGATGACGGGAATGAAGAGGACGGTGAAGAGGACGGCGAAGAGGACAGTGAAGAGGACAGTGAAGAGGACGGTGAAGAGGACGAAGAAGGTGATGAGGATATCAGCAGTAGTAGGAAGAGTAGAAAAAGGATATCCAAGAGGCAGCCGGATAGCACTGGTCAACAATCTCCTCTGCAGGACTTCGACACCAAGAAGTCAACTCAAGCCAGCAAGCACCGCAAAAAGTTGAAGAATACGGAGAGAGACTGGATGACTTCGGCTCCTTACGATGAGTCGATTCCATACAGCCACCGTTATGGTTACACTTGGGCAGGCACGACGTCAAACGAATTGATGAAGTTGTGGCAATTGTACCGGAAACCAGCGGATGATTAGTCTGCCTTGTATATTCATACCAAAAAGCTTTAATGTGCAAGGACATGCAGTTGTATACTTACAAATTTTCACTTCGCTGTTAGTACTAGACGCTGAATACAATTTGGCCGTCAGAGCATGGTGGACCTGCTCCACCTCCCGCAGCTTTCATGCTTCCACTAATTTGGAATTTCGACAGGGCCCACTGGCAAATCTTGGTGATACTGACTTGAACTCTCATCTAATCAGTTCCCTCGAGGCATATTAATTTACCGAAGAATATCTAAAAGGACTTTTCGACAGTGAGACTCCCTGAGCAGGGTTAGGCGTAAGTTACAGTAAAGCGTCAACTTTATCAGAATCTTTCCGGGGTTGTTGGGTGGCTCGCATGTTGTTTATGTAGGTAGTTATGCAACATCAGCTCCAAAAAAAAAAAAAACTACTTTCCAAACTGAAGCATGTCTAGTTCCCTGTGTGTGAAACTCGCCCGAACATTGAGCTATATTGTGTAAAAATGTGGGCATTTCAATGAACATCCAGCGACGAGTCTTCCGCGAGGACAATCCATAATGACAGCCACTTGGGCGATACAAAAGTGATTTTCTTCTTCTCAATAGACGTTGATATTTGACCTCTTTAAAAAATCAATCATGAGATGGTTGCAACCATTCCAATGCGGCCGAGGACTGGCCACCACCAATTTTAGGAGAACAGCCTGATGGGACTGCAAGGCTGCGATGTCATCTTATCTTTTCACCTTGTTTTGCCTTATCATGATGCGGAGATTCTTGTGCGACCGTGCAGTTCCCAATTTCCGTAACCTTGTACCTTGGTTCTTTGCGGCTCACTTCTTCGCTCGCTGTGTCGTTGCTTTCACACTGGCACACCATGGCAGTTCTCTCGTCATCAATCATCATCTTCAGGCTGTTCATCTTTAGCGGTGACAACGACGTGCAATGAAACGGTTTCACGACGACCACGAAGATGCTCACTCTCGGTAGTCTTTCGTCATGCTTAGAGCTAGACTTAAGTATCCTGTGACCGAAACGACAAATAAATCCTCCTCTGAGCGCAACTCAATTCAACAACGCCATTCAGTTATTTTACTCCAACGCGCCTCGAGTAGTTCTAAAGACGGTCTCACTCCCAGCTACAGATTGGGTACTGTCCTCGGCACAATCGGTGGCGCCGTTCTCCTCCTCTTGTGGTTATTCTACCTCTGGTACTCTCGGCGCAACCGGCGAAAACCTGGATATAGCTCGGAGGTGAGCGAATCTGACGAAGCACCACGGGGTCCTATTGAGCCTTTACAAGGTCGCCTTGACAGGCCTATTGAGCGTGCACCCCTTGAAGGAGGGCGGCCTCTTGAGGGCGCACAACTGGGTGGAGGTAGACCCATCGAGCGTGCACACGAAGGCAGAGGAAGACCTCTGGAACAAGCCCAACAGGGAGGAGGGAGACCTCTAGAAGAAGCACAACAAGGAGGCAGGCGACCCATGGAACTTGCACAACTGGGCCGGGGAAGGCCACTAGAACGTGCGCCGGAACGCCGAGAAAGGCCTCTTGAACGAGGACCGAGAGGTGGAAGGATAGGAAGAGGTGGAAACAGGCCTCTGGAGCTCGCACCAGATGAGGGGAGGGTGCCTCATCCGCGGGGTGGGGAGGTTGTTTTGGTCCGCCGAGGCTGGACTCGGCCATCAAGGAAGAGAGAGGCAGTGCGAAAGAAAGGTCCAAGATAACCTCGAAGCCTGGCAAGAGCAAGTTGAGCGATGACTCTATAACAAAGGAGCAGGGAGATATATGGATGTTCCAGTAAACGTATGGTTCTGCGGTGAGAGAGCTCGACTGCATCGATTCGTCAACTTTAAGACAAAGGGAGCGCTATTCCAGTTCCAATTGACAAAAGGCTATTGGTGGCGCCGTAGTATTGAATATGGAGCGCGTGGTGGGAAGCCAAATTGACTCCAAAGGTTGCTGGAGAACGATAAGATTGAGAGCTAATTCAAGCTTCCGCACCGGGTATACAGATAAAAATAAGGGTGTCTAGTATAATATGTCGAGGAGGTGCGTGACGCCGTCTACCAGGAAGCGAGTTGCCCACTATCCCTAATAACTCGAGTATCTCGAAGGAACAAGCTACCCTCAGCAGTCTACAGTGCTGTGGTCCATCTTCTCTTCTTTCTTCTCTGTCAACAATCTTTCACACTGCTTGTACAAAATCAATGATTGAAAGAAGAACTTCCTTATGCATTATCGTGGAAGTATATCCAACCGATCTACGGATGACGTCACGCTTGTCTATTCATATACTACGAAGACCTTACGCTCACCGCAGGTTTGCCCTTCACAAGCAATAGACCATGCCAAAGATCCTGCAGTGACTTTCATAGTCACATGAAAGAAAAGGCGCTTCATCTGGGCCTCGCTCGGTTCGAATGGAAGGGGGTCTCAGAGACTCTCATCAAAGCTGGCGTCTATAGAACAGAGTAACTTCACATCTGAAGAGAGAAGTAATCAGCAAAATTCCTTCGGCAGGTTACAAGCATATGTGCATAGATGTTACCGCTGGTCTGGTATTTCTCAGGCTCTTTACTCTCCGAATAGCGGACTTCTATTTTGCAGCTTCGGAGGTCCTCTTTGCGCCAGAAGCATTTGCTGAATCTCAGGGTCTGCGGTTGTTGATGGGCAATACTCTGGCCCTAAATTTTTGAATCACACTCCAAGTCATTATTTGCTTGTGGTCTTCAAGAACTGCACCTACTCGCTTAAGATACCACTGCATCTGAAAGACCTGATAGGCCCCGGGAAAATCACTGTCCTCGACCTTGTAGTTGGCCATGTGCTCTCCTTCGACGAAGCTTGTAGCATGACCTAGCCCGTAATTATATCTCGAGATGTGGTTCAGGACAGCTCGGTCACTAATTCCCCGTGCAACCGCTCCTCGACATATTGCACTTATGCTATGAACAGTCAGTTTTTGGGATCTTTCGTCTTCATTTCTCAGTATGCACTCAACGACTTACGCTCTGTCGAGCTGTTGAACCTTGACAAGCGGGAAATGAAGCTCAAGTTCTTCCCGAAGATAATTGTTCTCACCAAAGCCACCAACTAGCAGAATAGCCTAGCGAAGTTGGTTAGCTGTTATTGCTGTTGTTGAA
>JAABUK010002772.1_pt1 | contig 30833 bp, 30 predicted proteins | sample 5559141 | NCBI WGS metagenome assembly JAABUK01 (sample SAMN10711869, study PRJNA513367) | rock metagenome | isolation source: Antarctica rocks | place: Antarctica: Victoria Land, Pudding Butte nord | collected 2016-01-03
CCCGGCCTCGTCGTTCGACCTGATGATGGACGGCGGCGCCGGGTTCGCCGGCTTTGCGGCCGGGCCGATGGGGCAGACGCCGGCCGACCCCGACATCATCGCGGTGCCGGACCCGGCCTCCTACATTCGGGTCCCCTGGCAGCCGGAGCTGGCCGTCCTCATGTGCGACATCGCGGTCGAGGGCGAGCTGTGGCCGTACACCCCGCGGGTGATCCTCAAGCGACAGCTGGCCCGACTCGCCGAGCGGGGGCTGACCTACAACGCCGGCTTCGAGGCCGAGTACATGCTGGTCGACCGGGTGCCCGGCGGAGGGATCCGCGTTGCCGACCCGCTCGACACCGCCGCCAGCCCCTGCTACGACGTCAAGGCGCTGACGCGGATGTATCCGCACCTGACCCGGGTCTCCCGCTACTGCAACGAGCTCGGCTGGGGCAACTACGCCAACGACCACGAGGACGCGCAGGGTCAGTTCGAGCAGAACTTCCACTACGCCGACGCGCTGACCTCCGCTGACCGGCTGATCTTCTTCCGCTACATGGTGCACACGCTGGCGCACGAGGCGGGGATGGCCGCCACGTTCATGCCCAAGCCGTTCGCGCACCTGACCGGGAACGGCCTGCACGTGCACTCCAGCTTGTGGGACACCGCGTCCGGGGCCGAGCTCTTCCGGGACGCCGACGACCCGCGCGGGCTGGGCCTGTCGTCGATGGCCTACCAGTTCACCGCGGGGCTGATCGAGCACGCCTCGGCCGCGATCGCCGTCACCTGTCCGACCGTCAACTCCTACAAGCGGATGGGCGTCGGCGCGCCGGCGTCCGGGTCGACCTGGGCGCCGGCGTACGCGACCTACGGCGGCAACAACCGCACCCAGATGCTGCGCATCCCCGAAGGCGGGCGGATCGAGCACCGTGGCTGTGACGGCTCGGCCAATCCCTATCTTGCCTTGACCGTGATGCTGGCGTCGGGCTTGGACGGCATGGACCGATCGCTCGACCCGGGCGAGCCCAACCGCGACAACCTGTACCTGCTCTCGGCGCAGGAGGTCGCCCGGCGCGGGATCGTCAGCATGCCGCGGACGTTGCTGCACGCCTGCGACTCCCTCGTCGAGGACCCGGTCCTGCGGGAGGCGCTCGGCCCGGTGCGGGACGGGGACTACGTCGACTACTTCGCCGACATCAAGCGGGCGGAGTTCGGGGAGTACCACGCGGCGGTCAGCGACTGGGAGGTCGCCCGCTACCTCACGCTCTACTAGCCCGCGACTGCCCCTACCCATCACCGCGGCGGCTCTCCGGCGAGCCGCCCGACCGGACGCCGGCGGTCAGTGCGGGATGGGTAGCGCCGGCACCGGCAGCCGCCGGTCCTGGCGCCGGCGCCACAAGTGCAGCGGCACGTAGCTGCACATGATGATCAGGCCGAGGAAGAACAGGAACGGCGATGACTTCGGGCCCACCACGATGTGCGGGGAGTTGTAGCCGCCGTAGAAGTAGACGACCACCCAGAACGCGAAGATGGCCAGCGCCACCCACTTCATATAGGTAGGCAGCCGGTAGGGCCGGGGGACGTCGGGGCGGTAGTGGCGGTAGACGAAGTAGCCGGCCATGGCCAGCGCGCAGGAGAACAGGTAGCCGGCGTTGGAGAAGATGTAGATGCGTACCGGCGAGCCAAAGAGCACGACGATGGCTGAGCAGATCACGTTGAAAGCCATCGCCCGGCTGGGCACCCGGTGCCGGTTGACCCGGCCGAACCATGCCGGCAGCATCCCGTCCTCCGCCGCCTGGTACAGCGACCGACCGCACCCCATGATGGCGTTGAGGACACTCAGCAGCAGAGCGAGGATCAGCGGGATGCCGATGAACCAGCGCACCCATGAGCCGCCGCCGAAGATTCGGCTGGCGTAGCTGGTGTAGAGGGTGAGCGGGTCGGCGGTCGACAGGGTGGCGCCGAGCACACCGACGAAGACCAGGGGCGTCATGACGTAGATGAAGACCCCGTAGATGCCCTCGGCGGTCATGGCGATCTTGGCGTCGCGGTGCGGGTTGCGGCACTCCCCGACGTAGCAGGCGGCGGCCTCCATCGCGATCACGTTCCAGGTGATCGGGAACATCCAGCCGAAGAAAAAGGCGGGACTGCCGTGGACGCCCTTGGGCAGGTGGAAGCCGGCGATGTTGCCCGCGTGGAAGCTGCCACTCTTGAACAGCGGCAGGAAGATCAGGGCGGTCAGCGGCAGCATCGACAGGACGCCGAGGATGGTCGCGAAGGTCGTGCCCAGCCGGATGCCCAGCCACGCGGGGATGTACATCAACAGCAGGCCACCCACCGAGATCAGCAGCACGGCCACCGAGATCGGCGAGCCGAAGCCGCCGAACGGCGACAGCGAGTGGCCGGCCGGGATGCCGAACAGCACGGTCAGGTACGACGCCGTCAGGATCATGTTGATCGGAGCGACCGGGAACCACCCCAGCCAGTACGCCCAGCCGGAGAACCCACCGATCTGCCGGGACGCGCGCTCGCCGACGAGAGGCTCAAACGACGCTGCGGCGTACGACGGGACGCCACCGGCGCGGTCGGGCCACATGCAGGCGAGCTCAGCCAGGCACAGGCACAGGATCAGCCCGAAGACGGTGTTGAAGCCCATATAGATGATTGCGCTGGCACCCATGCCGGCAACGGCGAACGGCGCGATGCCGGTGACCAGGATGGTGCCGGCGAGGCCGACGACAAAGGCGCCCCACCAGTTGGTGTGCTTGTGTAGGCCGGTCGCCAGCGTGGCACCGGTGTCAACAACCGCCATGCCGTCTCCTCGCGTCTCGCCTGCGCACGCTCCCTCGACCCTCGGCCGGCGGCTCGAGTGGGCACACCCTAGAACCGGCCCGCACGGCCGTCAACGTGCCGGACGGGCCGTCAGGAGGTAACGACGGTGAGGTGGTCCCCGACCTGCCGGCGTACGGCAGCCACGGTGTCGCCCTCCAGCAGCCGGCGCCACCGCGGGGCATCGTCGGTGACCAGTACGACGTGCCCGGCGGCGCGCAGCGCGGCGACCCGGCCGATGGTCCGGCCGGCGTAGCGGGTGACCGCGACCTGGCCGTCGGCCGCGACGCCGGCCCGCGCCAGCGCCTCGATCGCCGCCGCGACACTGTCCCGGGCCGCCTGACGCTCACGGGGAGATGGCAGCAGCCCCGGGTTGGGCAGCCCGAAGGCGGACCCGTGCACCTGCGCGATGGTCAGTACGGCGACCGGGCCGCCCCCTGCCCGCTCGACGGCCGCCGCGATGCCGGCCGGCGGGAAGGGAGCGCCGGCCGACGCCAGCAGCACCGCGACCGGGGAGTCCGGCTGGGGATCGCGGCCGCGGCGCAGCAACGGTGACATCGCTCGGGCCTTCCGTCAGGGGGTGCTGCGCGTGACCCGCAGCAGCGCCTCGGCAGTCTCGGCCATCGCTTGCCGAGCTGGGGTGAGGTAGTGCCGGGGATCCACCGAATCCTGCACCGCGAGGCTGCGCCGGATCGCGGTGGTCATCGCCATGTTGAGGGCAGTGCCCACGTTGACCTGCCCGGCTACTACGTCGCGATCGGGACCAGCGGTCATGGGTTCAAGCAGGCGCCGTACGTTGGTGAGCTGATGGCCCGGCTGATCGTCGCCTGCGAATCGGGCCACCCGCACGACGACGACCCGCTCGTCGTGCCGGCGCCGTGGACCGGGCAGTCGGTCAACCTGGGGCACTTCTCCCGGCGTCGGACCGTGGTGCCGCAACTGTCGATGGGGTGAATGCATGGACACATTCCAACGCTCGGGTCTGACATTCCCGGTCCGCGACCAAGGGCCGGCCGACGGCGAGGCCGTCGTGCTTCTGCACGGGTTCCCGCAGAACGCGTCGTCGTTCGACGCGGTTGTCGAGAAGCTGCACCGGCAGGACCTGCGCACCCTGGTCCCGACCCAGCGCGGCTACGCCGCGACCGCCCGCCCCCGCCGGCGTCGCGACTACCGGACCGCCGAGACTGCGGCCGACGTCCTCGCGCTACTGGATGCCGCTGGCGTAGCTCGGGCGCACCTGGTGGGTCATGACTGGGGTGCGGCGCCGGCGTGGGCGCTAGCCGCGTGGGAGCCGGCGCGGGTCGCCTCGCTGACCGTGCTCTCCACACCGCATCCGGTGGCCATGGCGTCGTCGCTGGTCAGCAGCAGCCAGGCGCTGAAGTCGTGGTACATGGGTGTCTTCCAGGTTCCGTGGCTGCCGGAGCTAGTGGTGCCGGCGACCCTGCGCAAGACGCTGGCGGATAGCGGTCTGCCGACCGAGCAGGTCGATCGCTACTGCCGGGCGATGGCCGACCCTGCGGCGCGTACCGGCGCGTTGAACTGGTACCGCGGCCTGCCGTTCTCCGTCCGCCCGACGGTGGGCGCGTCAAGGGTCCCTACGACGTACGTCTGGGGACGACACGACTTCGCGCTGGGCCGCGCGGCCGCGCTGGCGACCGGCATGCACGTCGCGGCCACCTATCGGTTCCTCGAGCTCGACGCCGGCCACTGGCTGCCGGAGACCCGGCCGCAAGAAGTCGCTGACGCGGTGCTCGACCGGGTCGGTCGGGCCGTCAGCTGACCCGACGGTCGGGGTGTTCCGCGCCGGCGATCGGTGTGGCAGGGTGATCGTGCACGCGATTGTGCGACAGCACCCGCAGACCCGGCCAAGGCGACGCCAAGGATTGGTGGAGGTCGACATGTCCTTCTATACCGAACAGGCCCGCGGGTTGACCCGTGAGCAGCGCAACGCCTTTTTGGGTGCCTTCCTCGGGTGGACGATGGACGCCTATGACTACTTCCTCGTCGTCTTGGTCTATGCCGAGATCGGCAAGGAGTTCGGCGTCTCCTTGACCAAGATGGCGTTCCTTACCACGGTGACGCTGCTGATGCGGCCGGTCGGTGCCTTCCTCTTTGGCCGGTGGGCCGACTCGGTCGGCCGGCGCCGGCCGCTGATCGTGGACGTCTGTTTCTACTCCCTCGTCGGATTTGCGTGCGCGTTCGCGCCGAGCTACGGCGTGCTGCTCGGCTTGCGCTTGCTGTACGGCATCGGCATGGGCGGTGAGTGGGGGTTAGGTGCCGCGCTGGCGATGGAGAAGATTCCTACTGCCAAGCGCGGATTCTTCTCCGGCGTCCTGCAACAGGGCTACGCCACCGGATATCTGCTGGCGGCGGTGACGTATCTCATCGTGGACAAGGGTCTCGGCTTCGGCTGGCGCGGGCTGTTCGCCTTTTCCCTGCTCCCGGCCCTCGTCGTGCTGTTCCTGCGGACAAAGGTCGGTGAGAGTGAAGCCTGGGAGCGCACCAACGAGCGCGTCAAGGCCAGCAACATCAAACCCGGACGGGTGTTCCTGAACCCGCCCGTGCTGCGCAGGTTCTTCTACCTCGTCCTGCTCATGACCGCCTTCAACTGGATGAGCCACGGCACGCAGGACATCTACCCGACCTTCCTCAAAGAGGGACTGCACTTCAGCGCCAACCAGGCCATCAGCGTGGCGATCATCTTCAACATCGGTGCGATCATCGGCGGGACCTTGCTGGGCGGCGCCTCGGAGCGCTACGGCCGGCGGCGCATCATCATGATCTGCGCCGTACTCGGTCTGTTCATGATTGCTCCCTTCGTGCTGCCCAAGACGCTCGCCCTGCTGGCGCTCGGCTCGTTCCTCATGCAGTTTTTCGTTCAAGGGGCCTGGGGTGTCATCCCGGCGCACCTCACCGAGCTCAGCCCGGATGAGATCCGTGGCTTCTACCCCGGGGTCACCTACCAGCTGGGCAACTGCATCGCGGCCTTCAACCTGCCGATCCAGCAGCGGATTGCCGAGAGTCACGGGTATCCGGCTGCCCTGACTTGGACCATGGTGCCGGTGTTTGTGGCAGTAATAGTGCTCGCTGCCATCGGCAAGGAGAACAAGGGTGTGGAGTTTGGCAGCGGACAAGCGACGCCGCAGCCGGTGACCACCGGCTGAGCCGCGGGCGGGGATCGGGAGCTAGAGCGCGGCGGGCGCGAACTCGGCGATCAGACCGATCCCGGCGAGTGCAAGCAGCGCACCCGCGCCGGCAAGAAACCCGCGGTAGCCCCGATCGTTCAGGCGCCGGCGCCCACCGGCGACGAGGGCTGCGACGGCGACCTTGGCACCGATCAGCCCAACGTAGAAACTTGCCACGAGCGCTACCGCGCCAGCCTCCCCGGCTCGCCAGGTGGCGATCGTCAACGGGCCGAGCGCCGTCGCCCACGCCAACCATGGGTGGGGGCTCAGCAGGTTGACCAGCGCCGCTTTGCGCACGATCCGACCGGCGTCCTCGCCGCCGGCCGCCGCGGGGTTGAGCGTTGCACCGCGGGCCTCCCGCACCGTGGAGATGCCGAGGTAGATGACGAACGAGCCCCCGACCAGGCCGAGCAGGGAAAGCGCCTGGCGTGGCAGCCGGTCGAGGACGACAAGCACGCCACCGACGACGATGGCGTCGCTGAGCAACGGCGCGCAGGCCGCGGCGGCCCCTGCACCCCAGCCCGAGCGCAGCGTGGAGGTGACCACCAGAACGAGGAGCGGACCCGGGCTGATCCCAGCGGCCAGCCCGATCGACAGGCCCAGCAGCAGCGGCCTCACGCCAGCGCCGCAGTGGCCACGCCCTGCGCAGTGGCTACGCCCTGCGCGGCGTGCACAAGTTCCGGAAGCCCGGCGGTCGTCGGCATCGGAAACACCTGCGTGATCTGAGCTGCGTTGCCGGGCCTGACTGGCCGGTCGTACGCACGCCGGCCAGTGATCGCCACGCCCCGTCCGGACAGGCCGCACACCCACCGGGCGGCCGAGACCACGCCGAGGACTTCCGGTCGAGACATCGCCCAGAGATTAGTGGACCGCGGACCACAATGGCCGCCCTCGCGGAACTGGACTGCCGCGTAAACCGTCAGCCTGCGGGTCTGGGACGCCAGCACCGGCAGCGCCACGGTGGGATGACTCAGCTCGCTGGCAAGTGGCGCGACGAGGCGCCGGGTGGCAACCGGTTCGGCGACCTGCCGCCCAGACCCGAGAGCACTCGGGCCAGCACTTCTTCGGGTGAGCCGTCCCCGGAGACGGCGACGCCCGGCTCGTCGGCATCGAGCTGCTGGAGGTCGGCAAGCTGGCTGTCCAGCAACAACGCCGGCATGTAGTGCCCCCACCGCTGCCGGAGCCGCTCGGCCAGCAGCTCGCGTGGTGCGGTGAGTTGCACGAATCGGACCGAGGGGTGCCCACCTCGAAGCAGGTCGCGATAGCCCCGCTTGAGCGCTGAGCACGTGACGACGCCGTCGTGGTCCGCGGCCTCACCCTGTCCAACCCAGTCGGCGATCCGTTGCAGCCACGGCCACCGGTCGGCGTCGGTCAGCGGCTCGCCGCTGCGCATCTTCGCGACGTTGGCGGGCGGATGCAGGTCGTCGCCTTCGGCAAACCTCCAGGCGAGGCGTTCGGCGAGTGCGCAGGCGACTGTCGACTTGCCCGTGCCGGTCACGCCCATGACCACCACGGTCCGCGTCACGCGGGCATTTAGCTCTGGTCGACCGGGGCTGCCGGCCGGACGATCACCACCGGGCAGGGAGCATGGTGGGCCATCTTCATGCTGATCGAGCCCAGCAGCAGCCCCGTGAAACCGCCCAGCCCGCGCGACCCGACGACGAGCAGGTCAGCCCCCTTGGCGGAGTCGAGCAGCACGTTGGCCGGGCTGCCCCGGCCGATCGACTTCCGGACGTTGGTTGCGGCGTCTCCCAGCTCCTCCTGTACGACGCCGGCCACCAACTGCTCAGCGGCGTCGTGCTGCCCCTCGGGTGCGGCTGCGGCCCGGGTGCCGGCGGGGGTGCCGATGCCGGCGCCGGGGGTCGGCACGTCCCAGGCGTAGACCACGTGCAGTACGGCGTCGTGGACGTCCGCCTCCGCGGCCGCCCAGCGCAGGGCATGCCGGGACGTCTCGGAGCCGTCCACGCCCACGACGATGCGCTTGCCGACCGGCCGGTCCGGTGTCGTCACGGTCACCTCCAGGTGTCGCCGGCACCCTAGCGTGCTGGCGCAACACACGCGACGACACGTCCCTGCGCCGGCCTGCCGGGTGACCGCGGCTCGGTCGCGCTGGGGTCTCCCCCGATCAGTCGCAGTCAGCTCCTCAGGGCAGGAGGCCTCAGATGGCAAGCAGCGTGGCGCAGGGACGAGGCACATCGGGCGACGGGGTGATCCGCAGTCTGATCCCGGCCCGGATCGACCGGCTGTCGTGGGCGCCGTTCCACACCCGGATGGTGATGGCGCTCGGCGTGGCCTGGGTGCTCGACGGGCTGGAGATCACGATCGCCGGCGCCGTCGGTGCGGTGCTCACCGAGAAGGGCACGCTGCACCTCACCTCGGGAACCGTCGGCTTCATCGCCACGGTTTACCTGCTGGGCGAGGTCTTCGGTGCGCTGCTGTTCGGCAAGCTCTCCGACGCCCTCGGCCGCAAGAACCTGTTCATCATCACCCTCGGGGTCTACCTGGCCGGAAACGCAGCCACTGCCCTCGTCTGGGGCAACAGCTCCCTCGCCATCGGCTACCTGTTCCTGACTCGTTTCGTCGCCGGCGCCGGGATCGGCGGGGAGTACGCCGCGATCAACTCCGCGATCGACGAGATGATGCCGGCGCGCTACCGCGGCCGGGTGGACATCGCCGTCAACGGCACCTACTGGGCCGGCGCCATTCTGGGCACCCTGGGTGAGCTAGCGCTGCTCAACCTTATGCCGCACAGCATCGCCTGGCGGGTCGGCTTCCTCATCGGCCCGGTGATCGGCGTCTGCATCTGGAACATCCGCCGACACCTGCCGGAGAGCCCGCGGTGGCTGATCATGCACGGCCGGGAGGAAGAGGCGGAGAAGAACATCTCCTACATCGAGAAGGAGGTGCAGGGCTCCGGCAAGGAGCTAGAACAGGTTGACGAGAGCAAGGCTATCGACATCAGGCCGCAGGACCCGGTCAACTTCCTGCACCTGGCCAAGGTGCTTTTCGTCCAGTACACCTCGCGGTCCGTCCTGGGCGCCTCCCTGATGATCACCCAGTCGTTCCTCTACAATGCGATCTTCTTCACCTACACGCTGGTGCTGGTGAAGGTCTACAAGATTGACAGCGGCCTGGCACCGGCATTCCTGATCGCTTTTGCTGTCGGTAACCTGGCTGGCCCGTTGACCATCGGCCGACTCTTCGACACCATCGGCCGGCGCAAGATGATCGCGGGAACCTATATCCTGTCGGGGATTCTGCTCGCAATCTCCGCGTTCTTGTTCCAGGCCGGGGTGCTGAACGCCTATACGCAGACCGCCTGCTGGTGCGTCATCTTCTACTTTGCCTCCGCCGGCGCCAGCGCGGCCTATCTGACCGTCAGCGAGATCTTCCCGATGGAGATCCGGGCACAGGCCATCGCGCTCTTCTTCGCCATCGCCCAGTGCTTCGGGGCGTTCGGCCCGTGGTTCTACGGCAAGCTCATCGGCGACGGCTCCAACCACGGGGCGCTGACCATCGGCTACCTCATCGGCGCCGGCGTCATGATCGTCGGCGGGCTGGTCGAGGTGTTCCTGGGCATCGACGCCGAAGGCAAGTCGCTGGAGGACGTCGCCAACCCGCTGTCGATGGTCAAGCAGCCCGCCTGAAAGACGGGCCCGCCGGCGGCCCGCACGCAAGTTTGCCCTGTTTTCCGGTCGGGCGTATACCGGCGTGAGCCCCGGATTTGCTGCCTACCGTCTCAGGCCGGCGCGGTCGTGACGGGAGGTCGCCGGACCTCCGGCGAGCCAGTGGTCGAGCTCCCCGGCGGGCACGGGGCGGCATAAGAAGTAGCCCTGGGCCTGGTCGCAGCCGTTGCGGGTGAGCTCTGTCAGTGCCGTCTGATTCTCTACGCCCTCCGCGACCATCCGCAGTCCCAGGCTGTGAGCCAGTGCGATGGCAGAGGTGAGGGCTGGCCAGCCCGTCGCCTGCCGTGCGCAAGCCGTTGTGACCGACCAGTTGTGGCGAGCGACTTCAGGACGACCCGGCGGGCTCAGACCGGGGTGAGCGACAGCGGAACGCCGGCGATGCTCCGCCGCCGCGCCGGCAGCACGCCGGCCAGCCGGGCCAGTTCGCGGGCGGCGGGGGACTCCGGCGTACGCAGGACGACCGGCTGGCCGGCGTCCCCAGCCTCACGCAGCGCAATGTCGAGGGGTACCTGACCCAGCAGCGGCGCCCCGAGCTGGTCGGCCAGTCGGGCGCCGCCGCCGGCGCCGAACAGCGGCGTCTGCTCGCCACAGGCGCCGCACACCAGGCTGGTCATGTTCTCCACCACGCCGGCGATGGGCATCCGCATGTCCAGCGCCATCCGGCCCACCCGCGCCGCGACGGTCTGCGCGGCGGGCTGCGGGGTGGTCACCGCGAGCAGGGCTGCGTCGGGGAGAAGCTCCAGCAACGACAGCGTGATGTCGCCGGTCCCCGGCGGCAGGTCGAGCAGCAGCACGTCGAGGTCCCCCCAGTGCACGTCGGCCAGGAACTGCTCCAGCGCCTTGTGCAGCATCGGCCCGCGCCAGACCACCGGCTCGCCGTCGTCGACGAAGAACCCCGTGGACATCAGTCGCACGCCGTAGGACTCGACCGGCAGCATCAGGCCCTTCAGGGCGACCGGGCTACGGCGTACGCCGAACAGCTGTGGGATCGAGTAGCCCCAGACGTCGGCGTCGAGCACGCCTACCTGCTGACCCGCAGCGGCCAGGCTCGCCGCCAGGTTGGCGGTCACCGACGACTTGCCCACCCCGCCCTTGCCGCTGGCCACCGCGTAGACCCGGGCGGCCGGCGACCGGTAACCCGTGACCGCGTCGGCCGGGCCGCGCGATGACCGCAGCGCCTGCGCCAGCTCCATCCGCTCGCGCTCGCTCATCGCAGTGAAGGTCACCCGCACGTCGTGGGCCCCAGCCAGTGTGGCGACGGCGGCCACCACATCGGTGCGGAGCCGGTCGACCAGCGGGCAGGTCGGCGTGGTCAACGCCACCTCGACCGCAACGGTGCTGCGCGACACGGTGACGTCGCGCAGCATGCCGAGCTCGTCGAGCGGCCGGTGGATCTCCGGATCCTGCACGGCATGAAGGGCGGTGCGGACGTCGGTGACGGTCGGCCCGACCGCGCTCTTACGGAGCAGCATCGGACACCCGGAACGCCGAGCGCTTCGGTTTCACCGGCCGCATCAGGAACTCCGGCCGCCGCTGGCCGCCGGGACCGAGCGCCGGCCGGGCCATCGCCAGCCACTCGTGGTAGATCTTGCGGGCGCGCCGGCGGTCGACGTAGACGTCGCCGTAGCGGTCGTCGGCACGGGCCTTCTCCATCCGGACGACCTGCAGCCAGCAGTGCTGGCCCGACCACGGGTCGGGGTGCACGGCGAAGGCGAGGTTCTGGTGCACGCCCGGGTCGCTCCACCAGATCCGGCTGCTGTCGGGATCGTCGGAGGCGAACGGCTCGACGCCCTTGCGGTAGCGCAGCAGCCAGGTGTCCTCGCCGTCCGGGTGGGTCAGGTTCACCAGCCCGCTGACCCACCGGCTGCCCTCGCCTTCGTGCAGCCGCCAGCGGCCCATGTGGTGCGACAGCGCGCAGACGCCCGGCCGGATCCCCTCGGTGACCCACACCCGCGCGACGAGGTGGCCGATCTCGGTGGACAGCCGCACCAGGTCGTCGGTTGCGACACCGGCCCGCGCTGCGTCGACCGAGTTGACCCACAGGGGGTGGGAGTTGCTGATCTCGTTGAGGTACTTCGCGTTGCCCGAGCGGGTGTGGATCAGGGTCGGCAGCCGGAACGTCGGCACCAGCACGAGCTGGCCGCGCTCGACGTCGACGTGCCGGCGCGACACGTGCGACTCGATGTAGCCCGGCGTCGCCTGCTCCGGCCAGCCCCAGTCACGCATCGCCGTCGAGTAGACCTCCAGCTTGCGCGAGGGGGTCAGCCAGCCGGCGGTGGCGCTCCCGTCCTCGTGAACGACCCCGACAGCGCCGGCCTCACCCACCAGCGGCGGGGCCGAGTCCATTGTCACCGGCCGGCGCAGCACGCCCTGGTCGTCGGGGGTGGTCCCCGCGACGTCGGCTTCGGTCAGCGGCTTCTCGTCGACCCGGTAGACGTCCTTGGCCACTTCCACGACGCCGAGCTTGCGCATGTATCCCATCGGCGACAACCCGACCGCGGCGGCCTTCTCCGGCAGCCCGGGCACGTTGTTCTCGAACATGTAGCGGTAGTAGTCCTCGACCGTCACCTTCTCCCCCGGCCGGTACGGCGACTCGAAGTACTGCCGGATCCCCAGTGAGCCGTCCGGGTCGATCCGCCAGGACAGCTCGAACCAGAACTCGTTCTCCTCCCAGACCTCGCCCGGGTTGGCGTCTCGGGTGTCACCGACCGGCAGGCCGAGCTTCTCCATCGCGACCCGGCGCACCGGCTGGCGGAAGGACAGCCACTTGCCGGCGTGCGTCTCGTACGACTGGTTGTCGTGGCGCTCGGCGGAATGGCCCATCGGCAGGATGTAGTCTGCGAATTCTGCGGTCTCCGACCAGTTGGGCGTCAGCGCGACGTGCAGCCCGATCTTACTCGGGTCACGCAGGGTTTCCAGCCAGGCGAACCCGTCCGGATAGGTCCACACCGGGTTGAAGACCCGGGTGAAATAGACGTCGACCTTGCCGCGGCCCTCGGCCAGGAAGTGTGGCAGCAGGATCGACATCTCGTTGGTCGACAGCGGGTATTCCGCCGGCCAGGTCAACGGATTCCAGTGGTCGTGCGTCGGCGGCATGTTGGGGCCGTGCGGGATGAACTTGTCCCAGCCGTTCGGGCTGGTGCCGCCCACCGTGCCGATGCTGCCGGTCAGCGCGAGGACGAACCACATCGCGCGGGCCACCTGCCAGCCACCGAGGTTCCCCGCCGCCGCCGAGCGCCAGATGTGGGCCGACAGCCGGTGGTCGCACCCCGCCACGAGCTCGGCCAGCTCCTGGAGCCGCGCGACCGGGACCTGCGCCTCCTCCGCCGCGAAGTCGAACGTGAAATGCGCGTAGTCGGCGGTCAGGCGGTCGAGGAACGTCGCGAAGTCCGACGGCGCGTCCGGGTGGACGTTGGCCAGATAGGTCCGCCAGTTGAACCAGCGCTCGAGGAATGCCTCGTCGATCTGCCGGGTGCGCAGCAGATACGCCGCGATGGCCAGCAGGATCGCTGCCTCGCTGCCCGGCCAGGGCGCCAGCCACAGGTCGGCGTGGCTTGCGGTGTTGGACATCCGCGGGTCCACCACGACCAGCTTGGCGCCGGACTGCTTGGCCTCCATGATCCGCTGGGCGTGCGGGTTGAAGTAGTGACCGGTCTCCAGGTGGCTCGACAGCAGCAGGATCACCCGGGCGTTCGCGTGGTCGGGGCTGGGGCGGTCGTAGCCGGCCCACAACGCCATGCCCAGGCGGGCGCCGGCCGAGCAGACGTTGGTATGGGTGTTGTGCCCGTCGACCCCCCAGGCCTGCAGGAAGCGCTCGGCGAAGCCGTCCTCGCCCGGCCGGCCGACGTGGTACATGACCTCCTCGTGACGGTCCTCCACGATCGCGGCGCGGATCCGGCCGGCAATGTCGTCGAGGGCGGCATCCCAGCTCACCCGCTCCCACTGGCCGCCGCCGCGCTCACCGGTGCGGCGCAGGGGGTGCAGGATCCGCTCCGGGTCATTGAGCTGGTTGATCGTCGCCGGCCCCTTCGCGCAGTTGCGTCCCCGCGAGCCGGGATGCGCCGGGTTGCCCTCCAGCTTCTTGATCGACAGGTCCTCGGTGTCGACATAGGCCAGCAGGCCGCACGCGCTCTCACAGTTGAAGCAGGTCGTCGGGATCAGCATGTAGTGCTTGGCGACCTTGCGCGGGTGCGCCTTGGCGTCGTACTCGACGTGGTTGTCCCAGTCCTGCACTGGCGGGAAGTTGCGCAGGCCCTCGTGCCGGCGTTCGCCGGGCAGCGCGGGAAATGTCATCGGCAATTCCTCATGAAAGCGGCAGGTCCTGTCCCGCGCGGAGAAACACACTTTCGTACGCCAGCAGCGCGGCCTGGACGGCCAGCCCGGCGACGACGGCCAGGGGCGCCATCCGGCCGTTCCACCCCGGCCCGGCCAGCAGCGCGCCTACCACGGCCAGGCCAACCCCGGCCAGCCAGAACTGCCGGGCGTAGGGGCCATGCGTGACCAGATGCGCGGCGGTGGCGGCATGGGCGGTGGCGTGTCGCCCGCCGTACTCCATCAGCAGCATCAGGACATGTGCGGCCGTCGCCAGCACGAGGGTGCGGACCAGCACCGCGTGGGCGCCGTGGGTGAGCTTGAAGAAGGGCGCCAGCACCGTCAGCGCGCCGGCCCCGACCATCACCGCCTGCACGATGAGGTGCCACAGCAGCAGCGGTGACTGCCACAGGTCGCGCCCCTCGGCCTGGCCGAACAGGAACCCTGTATACCCGGCGGCAAGGGCCGCGGTCGGCACGGCGAGCACCGCAAAGACCGACCACAGCGCTCCGCCGTCGAACGTGGTCAGGGCCTCGGCGAGGCCGAGCAGCAGCCACAGGCCGGCGACCAGCGCGTATGCGGCCAGGGCGACCGCCCCCCAGAACAGCCACGAGGTGGGGTTGGGCTTGAGGAAGATGTAGAGGAACCGCTCCGGTCGCTTCAGGTCCCACACCAGCAGGACGCCGGTCACCGCGACCATTGCCACGGCGACGGCCGGCGCGGCGACGGTGCCGAGCGAGCCCAGATCCATGCCCAGGAAATGGGCGAGCGCGGCCACCAGCAGCACGCCGGCGCCGACGGCCTTGGTCCACAGATACGCCGTGACCCGCCAGCCCCACGGCCGCGGATGTGCGGTGTTCAGCGTCGTATGGGCGTTGGTCCGGTCGCCGGGAATCTCGGCGGCGATCGCGGCCCGGTGGGCGTCGGGCGTCGACCAGAGGTAGCCGTTGTCGGCCGGCGCGGCGAGCGGTTCGAGCACCGCGCGGTCGGCGCCGAGGTAGAAGACGTTAGGGCCGGTGTTCTGCTCCGGCGAGCGGACCGCGGTGGCGGCGGAATTGATCAGCCGGCTGATCCCGCTGGTGGAGTCGTCGAGGTCGCCGACCCAGATCGAGTGGGTCGGGCAGACCACCACGCACGCCGGCTCCTGGCCGGCGTCCACGCGGTGGGCGCAAAAGTTGCACTTCGCGGCGGTGTTGGTGTCGGCGTCGATGTAGATGGCGTCATAAGGACAGGCCTGCATGCAGCTCTTGCAGCCGATGCAACGGTCGCGGTCGAAGTCGACGATCCCGTCGTCGCGCTTGAACAGCGACTTGGTCGGACAGATCGTCACGCAAGGCGCGTCGGTGCAGTGGTTGCAACGCATGACGCCGAACTCGCGGGTGGTGTCGGGGAAGCGGCCCTTGTCGACGTACTTCACCCAGGTCCGGAACTGCCCGACCGGGATCTCGTGCTCGGTCTTGCAGGCCACCGTGCAGGCGTGGCAGCCGATGCAGGTGCGCTGGTCGATGGCGAAGCCGTACTGCACGCTGCCCTCCTCACCTGCGGTCGGTTGCCGGCCGTGGATGGCACTGACCTTAGGCCGCTGGAAAGTGCAGGGCCCTAGCGTGTGTGCCGTGGCGCCTGAGGAACGCGAGCCCGACTACCGCTTCACCCTGGCCAACGAGCGTACGTTTCTCGCCTGGCTGCGGACCGCCCTGGCGCTGCTGGCGGCCGCGGTTGCCGTGGTGCAGCTCGTGCCTCGGCTGGACGTGCCTGGCGCCCGCAAGGCGCTGGGCCTGGTCCTGGTCTTGCTGAGCCTGAGCGCGTCGGGCGGCAGCGTGCTGCGCTGGCGGGCGGTCGAGCGGGCGATGCGCCGCGACGAGCCCCTCCCACGGGTGCGGACGACCTGGATCCTCGCCTGCGGGCTGTGCCTAGTCGCGCTGGTCGCGGGAGTGGTCATCGCCACGGGGCCGGTCCGCTGACCGCGCCGGCCCTGCAGCCCGAGCGCACCGCGCTGGCGTGGAGCCGCACGTCGCTGGGCCTGCTGGCCAACGGCGTCCTGCTGATACTCGGCCGGTTCCGGGCGTCGCGGCCGGGGGTGGTCGACGGGCTCGCCGCGGTTGCTTTGCTGCTGGCCCTCGCGGTCGGGCTGGCCGCGCGCCGGCGCAGTCGCGAGCTGCGCCGGCAGCCGGCGCCGGTCCCGCTGGCGGTGCCGCTGCGGGTTGCCGGGCTCGGGGTGGCCGTGGCCGCATTCTGCCTGCTCACCGGAGTCGCGCTGCTGCTGTGAGGGTCGACCGGTCAGGCCGGCGCCAGGCGGAGGCAGCTCCAGGACACGGCGGGCAGCTGCGTGGATAGCCGGTTTCCGGTCAGGGTCGAGCCGAGGTGAGCCCGGGGAATGACCCGGTCGGGGTCCTCGGCGGTGTTGGTCGCCCGGATGTCTGCGTCGGCGATCACGGTGTGCCCGCGCAGCTGCAATGACGCCGGGAAAGCGCGCAGGTCCACCTCCAGCGGCAGCGGCTCAGCGCCGCGGTTGACCGCGAACAGCGCCACTTCCCCGGTCGCCTCGTCGTAGGTCGCGGTCGTCAGCAGCGCCGGCACCTCGCCGTACCGCGAGGTGTGGTAGGTCGGCGACTCCGGGCGCAGGTCGAGCACCACGCCGCGGGCCGAGGCCGCGGTCAGGGCGAACGGGTGGAAGATCGTCTGCCGCCACGCCGGCCCGCCGGGCTCGGTCATGATCGGCGCGATGATGTTGGCCAGCTGCGCCTGACAGGCGACCGTCACCCGGTCGGCGTGGCGCAGCAGCGTGACGAGCAGGCTGCCGACGACGACGGCGTCGGCGACGTCGAACACCTGCTCGATCAACCGGGGCGTGCGCTCCCAGGGGAGGTTCCGCTCTCCGACGAACTGGCTGTAGGACCACACGTTCCACTCGTCGAAGGAGAGCTGGATCTGCTTGCGGCTCTGCCGCTTCGCCGCGACTGCGTCGACCGTGGACACGACCGAGGAGATGAAGTGGTCCATGTCCTGCGCGCAGGCCAGGAACGTCGGCAGATCCTCGTCGGCGGGGTCGTAGTAGGCGTGCAGCGAGACATAGTCGACGTGGTCGAAGGCCAGGTCGACGACCGTGGACTCCCACGCGCCGAACGTCGGCATCGTGGAGTTGGAGCTGCCGCAGGCAACGAGCTCGATGGTCGGGTCCAGGCGCTTCATCGCCTTGGCGGTCTCCGCGGCGAGCCGGCCGTACTCTGCGGCCGTCTTGTGGCCGATCTGCCACGGCCCGTCCATCTCGTTGCCCAGGCACCACAGCCGCACGGCGTACGGCTCGGGATGGCCGTGCGCGGCACGCAGATCCGACAAGTGGGTGCCACCGGGGAAGTTGCAGTACTCCAACAGGTCGCAGGCCTCGCGGACGCCGCGGGTGCCCAGGTTGACCGCCAGCATCGGCTCGACGCCCACCCGGTTGGCCCAGGTGAGGAACTCGTGGAGTCCGAAGGCGTTGCTCTCGATGCTGCGCCAGGCGAGGTCCAGCCGGGTGGGCCGTTCCGCGACCGGGCCGACGCCGTCCTCCCAGGCGTAGTTGGAGACGAAGTTCCCGCCGGGGTAGCGGACCACGCTGACGCCGAGCTCGCGGGTGAGCTCGGCGACGTCGGCGCGCAGGCCGTCGCCGTCGGCCGACGGATGCTCGGGCTCGAAGATGCCGGTGTAGACGCAGCGGCCCATGTGCTCGACGAACGAGCCGAACACCCGGCGGTCGACGGGGGCGACGCGGAATGCCGGGTCGATCGTCAGGCGGCCCGATCCGCTCACGGGGTGCTCACCCGCCGGCCGGTCTCGGCCGAGTGAATCGACGCCAGGGCCAGCTCCAGCGCCCGCCGGCCGGCGCTTGCCGGGATGGGGGGCTCGCGTCCGTCGCGCAGCGCGCTCAGCACCGCGTCGACATGCCGGTCGAAGGTCCGGTGGAACTCCCGGTCGACGTCGTTGAAGTAGCCGGCCTCCCAGACCTCCGCGGTCTCGCTGCCGGCGCGGTTGGCGACGAAGCGCCGAACGGTGTCCTCGACCGATACCCGGCCGTCGGTCCCGTTGAGCTCCAGGGTGTGTGCACGCGGGTAAGCGTAGGAGGACTCGTAGCTGCCGACCAGGCTGCCGAGGGCGCCGCCGGCGAAGCGCAGGGCGATCACCACGGTCGAGTGGCCCTCCCCCCGGTCCTCGGACACCTCGGCCTGCACCGACTCGATCGGACCGGCCAGGTGCTCGAGCATGTCAAAGCCGTGGCACTGCGTCTCGATGAGGTTCCGGTGCGGATGGGTGCCGGCGCCGGCCTCCCCGCCGAAGCGCCAGGTCGCGAAGGTCAGCCGGCCCAGATCCCCACGCGCCACCGCGTCCGCGGCCAGCTGCACCGGCCGCGCGTAGCGGTGGTTGAAGTTAATCGCGAAGAACAGTCGTTGTCGCTGCGCCTCGGCCAGCAGCGCGTCGGCCTCCGCCAGGTCGAACACCAGCGGCTTCTCGACCAGCAGCGCCACCCCGGCCTGCAGGAGCTGCATCGTCGGGGCGAAGTGTCCCTCGTTGGGCAGGCAGACGCTGACCAGGTCGGGACGCTCCCGACGCACCATCTCGTCGAGATCGGTGTACGGCCGGGTGCCGACCTGCTCCGCGCGCGTCCGGGTGCGCTGACGGTCACGGCCAGCGACCGCGACGATCTCGACGTCGTCGCGGCTGGCGAAGACCCGGCCGTGCTGGCGGCCCCACCCGCCGGTGCCGACGATCGCTACCCGGGTCACGCCGGCTCCTGCGTGACGACGACCTTGCCGGTGTTTCCGGCGAGGAAGGTGGCGAAGGCCTCGTCAATGCGGGCAACGTCGAAGCGGTGGGTAATGATCTGCTCGAGGTAGGTCCGATGCTCGCGAAGCAGGGCGAGGTTGGCCGGCAGCTCGTCGTAGCGGAAGTATTCACTGCCTAGGACCGAGCGCTCCGGTGCGATCAGCTGTGCCGAGACGTCCATCGTCAGGTCCTCCCCGTGCCCGACACAGACCAGCACGCCGCGCCGGGCGGTCAACGCGTCGAGCAGGCCTTGGCGGGCCACCTGTTTCCCGGTCGAGTCGAACGCCACATCAACCCCGTCGAGGCCGAGGCTGCGGGCCGCGCCGGCGAGTGAGTCGGGGCCGGCGTGGACGGCGACCGCGCCGAGCGATTCGGCCAGGCCCAGCCGGTACGCCGTCACGTCGCTGACCAGCACCGGCGTGTCGGCTCCGAGCAGCAGTCGGCACATCGCGGCGAGTCCCAGCCCGATCGGCCCGGCGCCGGCGATGGCCACCGACTCGACATCGGGCCGGGCGTGTCGGGCCCGGGCGATCGCGTGCGACGAGGTGCCCATGACGTCCAGCAGCAGGGTCGCCTCGACGGCCGGGATCCCCGGCGTGGGGAAGAACTGCGTCTCGCGCACGACCTCATGCGTGCCGTAGCCGCCGTCGGCGGTGAAGCCCATGTCGGCCTGCTTGGCCAGGCACTGGTTGGTGTGGCCGAGGACGCAGGAGCGGCAGGCACCGCAGAAGTCCATCAGGTACACCACGCCGGCCGTGCCGACCGGCGTCGTCGTGTGGGGCCCGGCCTCGACTACCTCGCCGGCGCTCTCGTGGCCGGGGATCACGTCGGAGCCGACGAAATACTGCTCCCGGTCGGTCCCGCAGACGGCGTTGGCGCCCACCCGAAGGAGCAGCTGGCCGACGCCCGGCTCGGGCACCGCCCGCTCGGCGAGCTCGATCCGGCCGGCGCCACGGAAGTGCGGGGCGAGCACGGCTATCCGTCTCCACGCAGGTAGGCCGACACCCTCGGCAGCACGTCGGCCGGGTCGCCGGACAGGCCACACTCCATGGCGTACCAGCCGTCATAGCCGCAGTCAGCGAGTGCCGCGATGCCGCCGGCGAAGTCGACGTGGCCGGTGCCCGGCTCCAGGCGGCTCGAGTCCCCCAGCTGCATGTGCGCGATGTACGGCGCCGCCCGGCGTAGCGACGCGGCAGGGTCGGGCTCCTCGATGTTCATATGGAAGAAGTCGCCGATCACCCGCACCGAGTCCAACCCCACTTCCCGGCACAGGTCGGCGGCCTGGTCGAGGGTGTTGACCATGTGGTCCTCGTAGCGGTTGAGCGGCTCGAGCAGCAGGGTCACGCCCTCCGCCGCGGCATGCTCGCCGAGCTCGCCCAGGCCGTCGAGCAGGACGGTCCGGTCCTCCTCCCGACTGCGGGGCACCGAGAACGGCGGCAGCGCCCGCGAGGCCAGCCCGAACGCGGCCGGCGTGATCGCCCCCACCCCGCCGGCGCGGGCGATCACCGACAGCAGCATCTTCATGTTCGCCACCGCATCGCGCCGGCGCTCGGCATCGAAGTCGCCGATGAAGTGGTCCATCATCACGCAGACCGAGGGGATGACGGCGCCGGCGTCGAGCGCCGCGGTGATGTCGGGCAGCCGGTCGGCAAAGGCGAGGCCGCCCTCGCCGCGCAGCTCGATACCGTCGAAGCCGACCGATCGGGCGAAGTCCCACTTCTGGGCCAGCGTGTCCCCGTGCAGCATCTGCTCCTGGGCGGCCAGCTTGATCTGCGGCATGGGCTAGAGCTCCCGGAAGTCGAGGAGAACCTGGATGGCGTGCTCGGGATGGGCGTCCAGCATGGCAAAGGCTTCCGCCGCATCGCCGGCCGGCACGACGTGGCTGACCAGCGACGTGACGTCCACGCGGCCGGCGGCAGCCAGCTCCATCACCGTCTGCTGGAGCCGATCGACATCCCAGCGGGAAGCCAGCGCCGGCGCCACCCCGGAGATCTGCGAGCAGATGACGCTGATCCGGTTGTGGTGGAACTCCTCGCCCAGCGCCAGCGCCGAGCCCGGGCCTTGGAAGAAGCCGGAGACCACCACCCGGCTGTTGTACGCCGTCGCCCGGATCGCCTCGTGCAGCGCGCCGTAGTTGCCGCTGATCTCGATCGACACGTCCGCACCCCGGCCGCCGGTCAGCTCCTTTATCCGCTGTGCCGGCGTGGGCTGCTCCAACGCGTTGTACGTGTGGTGCGCGCCGAGTCGCCGGGCGAGCTCCAGCCGGCTCTCGATGGCGTCGACGGCGACCACGGTGCCGCCGTTGAGCCGGGCCAGCTGGCCGATGATCAGGCCGGGCGTGCCCTGACCGAACACCGCGACCGTCTCGCCGAGGTGGATGTCGGCGTCCAGGACGCTGTTCAGTGCGATCGCGCCGATCCGGGAGAAGACCCCGATCGTCGGGTCGGCGCCGGCCGGCAACCGGCGCGTGGCGGCATAGCTCTCCCCGAGCACGACGTCGCTGCGGTGCCCCCAGGTGCCCCAGACGACGTCGCCGGTCGACATCGACTGCACGTCGGCACCCAGCTCGATGACTTCGCCGACCTCCTCATAGCCCCAGCCGTCCACGGGGTACTCCAGCGATGTGGTGCCCGGCACGAACAACCGACTTTCCTCATGCCAGCTCTTGGTGAGGTAGGGGTTGGAGCCGCGGTAGGCAGTGAGCTCGGTGCCGGCGGAGATGCCCGACAGCAGGGTGCGCACCCGGACTTCGCGCGGCCCGAGGGCGGCGGACGGATAGGTGTGGAGGACCACCTGCCGCGGAGCGGTGAAGCGGACGACGACGGCCACCAGCGTTCCTCTTTTCGGTTCGGCAGGTCAGCGGGCCGGCGCCGGCTGAGACTTCCACGACGGCCCCTTGCCGCCGTTGATGGTCGGCCAGCCGGCGGCCCACGCGATGCGGTCGAGCATCAGGTCACGGTCGTTGCTCGGAGATGACCGTACGCGGGCGTGGTAGACCATCCAGTCCTGGCCGGCCGCATCCCGCACGGTTGCGTTGTGACCGACGGCCCAGAAGCGGCTGTTGCCGGCCATGATGGGGTTGGCCGGGTCGGCCTCGAACGGGCCGAGCGGGGATCGCGCCCGGGACACCGACACCGCGTAGTTCGCATTGTCGGAGCAGCAGTCGCCCACGGAGTACATCAGGTAGTAGACGCCACCGTGGACGACCACCCACGCGCCCTCGACCAGGCCGCCGTAGGCGCCGTGCCGGGGGACTGGTGCAACCAGCGCCCGGGGCGGACCGACGACACGCTGGCCGTCGCTGGACAGCGGCGCCACCCGGATGGGCTGGCCGTCTGATCCCCAGTAGAGATAGAGCCGGCCGGCGTCGGCGAGCACGAACGGGTCGATCGCGGTGTAGTCCGGCTGCCCGGCCGACTTGGTCAGCACCGGGTGGCCGATGTCGCGGAACGGTCCCTTCGGCGAGCTCGAGATACCGAGGCCGATGGCCATGTCACCGCCGATGGCCATGTCACCGCCGACGACCCGCCGGCCGGCGTAGTAGAGCAGGTAGCGGCCCTGCCAGAACAGGATGTGGGGCGCCCACATGTCACCGGCCGCCCCTCCGAGCACCCAGTCCGGAACGGTGGGGAAGGCGTCGGCGACTTGATGCCAGTGCACGAGGTCGCGCGAGGCCAGCACCGGGATGTTCAGCAGGTTGAGGTAGATGCTCTGCGTCGTGTAGGCGTAGTAGGTGCCGTCGCCGGCGCGGATGACGGTCGGGTCCGGCGCGTCCTGCTCGAACACCGGGTTGTGGTAGCTAGGGGAAGCGGAGCCGGCCGGCGCCCGGCTGGCGTGCGCGCCGGGCGCCCGGTGAGGTGCCGGTGTGCAGCCGGCCGACAGCAGCGCCGCCACGCCGGCGGCGGCGATCAGCCGGCGGTGCCGCAGCAACCCACCTCAGCCCTTGAGGCCGGTCATCGTGATGCCCTGCACGAAGTGCTTCTGAGCCGCGAGATAGACGACCAGCACGGGTATCAGGGCAATGACGTCGCCGGCCATCAGGACCGTCCAGTCGGTGCCATGCTGGGAGTTCAGCAGTTGTAGCCCGATCGGCAGGGTGAACTTGCTGGTCGAGTCGATCATGATGAGCGGCCACAAGAAGGCGTTCCAGACGCCCATGAACCCCAACACCGCAACGACTGCCAGCGCCGGCTTGGACAGCGGCAGGATGACCCGCCAGAACACGGTGAAGTAGCCGGCGCCGTCGATTCGCGCGGCTTCCTCGAGCTCCCGGGGCAGGGACAGGAAGAACTGCCGCAGCAGGAAGATTCCGAACACATCGCCGATGCTCGGGATGATCAACGCAAGATGGCTGTCGATCCAGCCGAACTGCCGCATGAGCACGAAGCCGGGGATGAGGGTCACCTCCCACGGAATCATCAGCGCGGTGAGGAAGGCGTAGAAGGTGTAGTCGCGGCCCGGCCAGCGCAGGCGGGCGAATGCATAGGACGCGGTAGCGGTGAGGAACAGCTTGCCGATAACCGTGAGCAGCACGATATAGGCGGAGTTGAACATCCACCGATCCATCGGGAACGAGTGCCACAGCGAGGTGTAGTTCGACCACTTGAGCGTGCTGGGCAGCCACTTCGGCGGATAGACAAAGACCTCGTCGATGTTCTTCAGTGACGTGGACAGGGTCCACAGGAACGGACCCAGGGCAAACAGGGCCAGCGCCGTCATCGCGGTGTAGCCGGCAGCCTTCCGACCGAGCTGCTTGTCCGGACCGTGTCGCGCCGGCCGCTCAGCGGGCGCCGGCTGCACCACCACCGGATCCTTAACCGAAGTCATAGTTGATCCTCTTCGACAGGAACTTGAATTGGAGGAAGGTAATGACGGCGATCACCAGGAACAGCACCCAGGCATAGGCAGCCGCGTAGCCGTAGTGGAAGTAGCGGAAGGCTTGGCTATAGAGGTAGAACGAGTTGGTGTAGGTGGAGTAGCCCGGCCCGCCCTGTGTCATGAGATAGACGCTGTCGAAGCCGCCTTGCAGGCTGCCGATCGTCGACGTCACCAGGATGAAGAACGTCATGGGCGTCAGCAGCGGCCAGGTGATGTGCCGGAAGCGCATCCAGGCGCCGGCACCGTCGAGCTTGGCTGCCTCGTAGAGCTGGGTCGGGATGGACTGCAGGCCGACGAGGAAGAAGGTCATGTTCCACCCGAGGCTCTGCCAGACCGACATCGCTGCGATCGACGGCAGGGCGGTCGAGGAGTTGCCGAGCCAGTCGTGGTGAGCGACGCCAAATAGCCCCAGAAACCAGTTGATGACGCCGAAGTCGGGGTTGTACAGCCACCGGAAGATGATCGCGGTTGCAACGACGGGCACGACGACGGGCAGGAAGTAGGCCGCCCGGAAGATCGAGATTCCCCGCAGCTTGGTGTTGACGACCATTGCCAGCAGCAGCCCCAGGATCATCCCCGGTCCGACGGTCATGACGGCTAGCACGAGGGTGTTGCGGAACGCCGTACGGAAAATCGGGTCGTGCAGTAGCAGCGTCGAGTAGTTGTAGAGACCCCGCTGCTTGTGCGGGGTGAGGAGGTCCCAGGTCCAGGTCGAGATGACCAGGGACGACAGCATGAGGTAGACGGTGAAGATGAGGAAGTGGATCAGGCTCGGCGCGACGAACAGGAAGCCGGCGATCTGCTCACGACCGATCCGCCGCCGGCGGTGGGTCGCCCTGGGGGTGGGGGAGGCAAGCGTCGGCTCAGCGGTCGCCGTCGCCATCAGCCACCGCCCGGGACGCCACCGGCCTTGAGCAGCGGGCCGATCTTCTGACAGATCTTGGGCAGCACCTGCGCCGGCGTCTGCTTGAGCGACCACACGGCGTCCAGCTGCGCATCCACGGTGTCATTCACCTGGCTGAAGCTCGGCAGGAATGGCGCGCGATGAGCGGTCGGCAGCGAGTCGATGAACGGCTTCACGGCGTCGTGAGTCACCACGAACGGGTCATTGGTAAATGCCGTGCTGTCGGCGATCGAGGTCCGTGAGGGGATGCCCTGCGCAGCAGCGAGTCCGAGCTTGATGCCTTCCGGGCTCACCATGAACTTCAGGAACTCCCAGGCCGCTTCGGGGTTCTTGCTGGTCCGGGAGATCGCGAACATCGACAGGTGGAAGAAGTTTGCCCGACCCTGACTGCCCTTGGGGATGGGGGCCACCTTCCATTGGAAGCGCTTCACATCCCGAAGGTCATAGGCCGCCCAACGCCCGCTGCCGATCATCATCCCCACGCGGCCGGTCAGGAAGAGCTGCTCGGCACCCTGGCCGGAGAACTGCGACGGGGTGGGGGAGACCCCGGACTTGTACAGGTCGACGATGGAGTTGAACGCCTTCAACGACTGCGGGCTGTCGTAACCGCATTTGGTGCCTTTGTCTGGGTAGGGATCGCCGCCCTCGGCCCACATCTGGTCGTAATAGGGCGCGAACCAGTTGTCGTAAACGGCGCCGTAGATTTTCTTGGTCCCCGTGCCCGAGGTCAGCTTCTTGGCCGCGGTGACGAAGTCGTCCCAGGTCCAGTCGGCGGTCGGCGGAGACACGCCGGCCTTGGCGAAAAGCGATGCGTTGTAGTACATGACCTGGGTGTCCCAGTTATCGGTCATCCCGACCAGCTTGCCGTCGTAGGTCAGACCGTCGATGACCTGCTTGTAAAAGGCTGAGAGGTCGTACTTGTCACGCTTGACATAGGGCATGAGGTCAAAGGCGAAGTTCTTTCGCACGATGTTGGGGATCTGCACGTCGCCGGAGCCGAAGATGTCCGGCGGCCGCCCCCCGGCGATCATGGTCTGCACCTTTTGGTCGTAGTTGGTCGCCGGGACCACCAGAATCTTCACGTCAACTTTGGGATGGGTCTTCTTGAAGGCGGCGGCGAGTTGCTTGCGCAGCGAGATGTCGCCCGGATTGTCTCCCGGTTCGGTCATGACCACCGTGCCGGAGACCGACTTGGGCTTGGGCGGCGCCTTGGCCGTCGACTTGGTGCTCGAGGAGCAGCCGACCAGCGCCAGGGCGATGGCGGCGGTGGATGCTGTGGCGACGAGGCGCCGGCCCGATCTGCCCATGGGTGCTCCTGGTCGTCGCGGTGATGCAGACATCGTGCTATCTCCCTTGGCTCTGAGTGCAAATTCGGGTCGGTTCAGGAACGATAAGCGGTCGCAGCGTGCGCTGGGCGATCTGCAGGCCCTGCTTGACGCGGTCGGCGTCGCCGCTCCAGACCGGGTCCTCGTGCTCGACCGAGATGGTGCCGGTGTAGGCGCCCTGGTAAAGGGTGTCGATCACTCGCCGCCAGTCGACCGAGCCCAGGCCGGGCATGCGGTAGCGCCACCAGCCGGCGTCCCAGGGGTTGATCCGGCCGACGCTCGGGCCGCACCAGCCGAAGCGGTTGCGGGCGTCGGCGTCGACCTCGACGTCCTTGGCCTGCACGTGCCGCACCCGGTCGAGGTAGGGCTTCAGCGCCGTGACCGGGTCGATGCCGAGCGGGATCAGGTGCGAGGGGTCGTAGTTGAGGTAGAAGCCCAGGGAGAACATCCACTCCCACAGCTCCGGGCTGTAAGCGAGGTTGGCCGGGTAGCCGTCGGGGTGCCAGCCCTGCATCGGGCAGTTCTCGACCACCAGGCACACCCCGCGCTCGCCGGCGTAGTCGACCAGCGGGGGCAGGACGCGCTCGGCGTCGCGGCAGTTGTCCACCACGCTCTTGCCTGGGTCCCGGCCGATGAACGTTCCTACGTCGGAGACTCCGAGCAGCGCGGCGGCGTCGATGCAGCGCTTGAGGTGCTCGTGCCGCTCGGTGCGGCCCGCCGGGTCGGGGTGCAGGTTGTTCTCGTAGTAGCCGATGGCGCTGATGGTCAGCCCGTACGCATCCAGGACAGCACCCACTGCCCGCGCGCCGGCGGCGTCGAGGTGCGCCACGTTGAGGTGGCTGGCCTCCCGGACATCAGCAGCGGCCGGCCAGGCGGCGACCTCGAGTGCGTCGAATCCGCTGGCCGCCGCCCATTCGGCGATGCTGGGCAGGTCCAGCTCCGGCAAGCAGGCCGTGAAGAAGCCGAGCCTCACCGCTGCGGCCACCGGGATCCACGGCGGACGTACGGGCGGACTGCGGACAACTGCACCTCCAGCACGGTGGGTGCCCGGACAGTAAGTCCTCTCCGGCGCAGGCACAAGCAGCCTGGCAGTCCTCAGCCCGAATCGTTAGCTGCGCCCTCCGGCTCCCCGTCGCTTTGCTGCTCGGGGTTGAACCGCACGTCGACCTCTTCGAACCCCTTGGTCCGCTGCGCCTTGGCGGCGCCGGCGTACACGCCCTTGTCACCTGCGGTCAGGTCGACGTTGTCGGTGAATGGCGTGAGCAGGGCACGGGGATGCAGGTGCCGGGCCCGCACGACGTTGACCTCGACGCTGATCACGACCCCCATCGCGGCGAGGTAGAGAAAGGCGAGCAGCCCCAGCACGAGTGCGAACACGCCGTTGGTGGCGCTGGCGCTCTTGACCACGTGGCCGATATAGACGCTGCCCACTGACTGAAGCACCTGCCAGATCACGGCCGCCCCGAGGGCACCGGGCACCACGTCGGCCAGACTGAGGGCATGGGCGGTGGCCACCCGGAAGGCCAAAATGAAGACGCCGGCGTTGACGGCTACCGAGGCCACGATGAACAGCAGCTGGATGCCCCAGCCGCGGGTGCCCAGCGCCGACAGCACGGTGGTGCCAGCGACGGCGAGACCGACGACGCCGAGGAGGATCAGACTGCGCAGGCGGGCCTTGATCGGGTTCGGCCGGCTGTTGCGCGGGATCGCCCAAGCGGTGTTCATGGCGTTCTGCAAGGCCTGGGCGACCCCGAGGCCGCCGTAAACCGAGCCCAGGATGCCAATCACCAAACCCCCGGTGCCACCGCCGATGCGCCGGGGCTCGCCGAGCTGCTGGCCGATGACCGGGAACTGGTGCAGGGCCGAGTGCAGCACGCTCTGCTGCAGATGCGGGTTGCCGCGCAGGACGAAGCCCAGGACGGTGGACAGCAGCAGCAGGAGCGGAAACAGCGACACGAAGCCGTAGTAGGCGATCAGCGCGGCCAGGTAGTTGCCCTGGTCGTCGAAGAACTTGTAGAGCACCGCGATCGGAAACCCCGCGCCGGGGTGTCGCCGCTGGAAACGGTCCAGCCGGTCCGTCATCGCCATGGCCGCTCCTGCCGCCGCCGTTCCGGCCCGTCAGCCTAGGGGCAGTGCCACCGCGGCCGCCGGCGCGGGTGCCTCGCCGGGGAGGCGAGTCAGCGTGCGGGTGGACCGGGGGAGCAGGCCGCAGGTGCAGGCGACGAGGCCGAGCAGCCCACCGACGAACAGCACCAGCCGGTCACCCAGGGCCGCGGCGATGGGGCCGGCGAGCAGGTAGCCCACCGGCAACAAGGCCAGCGAGCCCATCCAGTCCCATGCGGACACGCGGGATAGCAGGTGCGCAGGCACCCGCTGGGCCAGCGCGGTCTCCCACAGCACGATGAGCAGCCCGATGCCGGCGCCGGCCAGAGCCATGGCGGTGTAGAGCAGCGGCAGCCGGGGGCCGGCGGCGTACAGCGCGATGGCGCCTGGCCAGGGCACGGCGCAGATCATCCCGACGAGCATGGGCCGGGTCGGCCGCCACCTGGACCCGATGATCGCACCCGTGACCGTGCCGGCGCCCCAGGCTGCGTTGGTCAGGCCGAAGACCGCCTCGGTGCCGTAGACCTGCCGGCCGATGGAAGCGCCCAACACCTCGAACGGCGCGAGGGCAAGGAGCAGAGCTGCGGAGGTGGACGCGATGGTGCCCCAGACCCAGGACCGTTCGCGGACTGCCGACCAGCCGGCCCGGAGCTCGGCCAGCATGGGCATCCGCTCGACCGGTTCACCTCGTGGCCGAGCGCGTACCCGGGACAGCAGCAGCGCCGACACGACAAATGTCGCGGCGTCCAGACCGAATGCCGCCGCGCCACCCACGCCCAGGACGAGGGCGGTCGCCAGGGCCGGGCTGGCGAACGACGCCAGCTCCGAGCTCACCCCGCCGAGGGCCTGTGCCCCCTGGATGTCAGCCTCGGGAACGGTCTGGGGCACCAACCCGGTGTAGGCAGGCCGGAAGAACGCCTCGGCGCTGCCGTAGAGCACACCGATGACCACCATCTGCCAGACCCGCACCAGGCCGGTGGCGATGAGGAGGGCCAAAGTGCCGTGCAGGACTCCGCGGGTGACGTCGGAGGCAATCATGACGGTCTGGCGGGGGAGCCGGTCGGCGACCACGCCACCGACCAGGATGAACACGATGATCTGTGCCGTGTACGCGGCCAGGACGAGGCCCACGTCGCTGGGGTTGCCGGTCAGCCGGGTGACGAACAGCCCAATGGCGACGACGACTAGCGCATCACCGATGACACTTGCTGACTGGCTCAGCCAGAGCAGCCGGAAGTTCCTCGATCGCAGGGCGGAGAGCACCCTTTGACGGTAACCGCGCTGTCAGGCGGTTTTCGCGCCAAGCTGCGTTAGGCGCGAGTGGGCACGACCGTGGTCTGACAGGTGGCCGAGTGGACGACGTCGCTGCTGACCGAGCCCAGCAATGCCCGACGCCAGCCGCCGACTCCTCGGGAGCCGATGATCAGATGGTCGTTGCGCTTGGCCTGGGAAAGCAAAACCTCCACGGGCACGCCGGCCAGCACGTTGATGGTCACGTCAACCTTGGAGTAGCCGGCCTTTTGGGCAACCGCTTGCCCGACGAGGGCCTCGACGCCGGCCTGAGTCTCGGCCAGGTCCTCCCGCTTGGGCCGCATGCTGGGCATGCCCCAGGCCGGCGCGGAGGCCGGGCTGACGTGGACTGCGACCACAACCAGAGGCAGCTGATGCGTCGTGGCCTCTTCCAGGGCGACCGTGAGCACCTTGGTCGACGCCGGCGAGCCGTCGACCCCGACAACGATCCGGGCCATGCGTTTCTCCTCTGGTCAGGCGACGGACTGGTCAGACACGAGCGGCGAGCTGCGCAACAATCAGCCGACCGCGAGGTCGGGCTCGACGGCGGCCTCGAACTCCTCTTCCTCGACGGCGGCCTGCACCTTGGCGTGGTCCATCGCGAGGTAAACCGCGAGGTAGTAGATGACCAGGCTGAACGCGGCCAGCAGGATCAGGTCCCACCAGAACGGGATGCTGCTGGTGCCGTCGAACTGGCCGAGCTTGGAGATGAGGGCCTGGCCGATCAGCCACGGCCACACCCAGGCAGATGAGCGGAAGTCCATGATCGGCCGCCGTTCCTGCGACATGGTGGAGAAGTAGATCAAGAACAGCGCCAGGCCCAAGATGATGGCCTCGAACAGCTTCTCGACGGCCTTCCAGCCCGACCAGTAGACGATGAAGTTTGCGGCGATGAACGAGAACGGGCTGATGATGGCGGCCATCGGCAGCCGGTAGGGCCGCTTGCGGTCCGGGTCGCTCTTGCGCAGCGCACCGAGCGAGACCGGAGCGAAGGCGTACATGATCGCCGTCGCCGAGGTGACCAGGCCGACGAGGGACTGCCAGCTCGGGAACGGCAGGAAGGCAATCAGACCGACGACGAACGCCAGAATGATCGAGAACAGTGGAACTCCCCGCGGGCTGACCTTAGACAGCGCCGGCGGCAGGTAGCGGTTGCGCCCCAGGGCGTAGGACAGTCGCGACGAGGTGCCGATGTAGAGCAGCCCGGTGCCGGCCGGGGAAATGAAGGCGTCGATATAGAGCAGCGTCGCCAGCCAGCCGGCCCCGATCGAGGTCGCGATAGTCGCGTACGGCCCGAAATCGCCCTCGCCGATCGGGTTGGCCCACCCGTGCACCAGCTTCGACGGGTCGAGCGAGCCGATGAAGGCGACTTCAAGAGCGAGATAGACGATCGTCCCGATGATCATCGCGAAGATCACTGCGCGGGCGATGTCCTTCTGCGGGTCCTTGGCCTCGCCGCCTACCTGGATCGCCTGCTCGAAACCCTGCAGGGCGAACACGACGCCCAGCGGAAGGGCGCTCATGATGCCCTTGGCTCCATACGGCG
>JAABUK010002773.1_pt1 | contig 30820 bp, 42 predicted proteins | sample 5559141 | NCBI WGS metagenome assembly JAABUK01 (sample SAMN10711869, study PRJNA513367) | rock metagenome | isolation source: Antarctica rocks | place: Antarctica: Victoria Land, Pudding Butte nord | collected 2016-01-03
TGGAGGACACAGAACCAGCAATGCCACTCTGTCAGACTCATGAGCCTGAGGAGGTTACTGTGCTTGAAGGGATCACATTGTCAAGGGGGAAAGGGAGGGGAGGGGGGGGGGGGGTTTGAAGCATTGTAGACAGTTTACACAGAGGTGGACCAAGAAGGGAGGGCACCTGTCCAGGACTTTTTTGTAGATGGGAAGTGGCAAGCCAGTGATGCCAATGTGGCGTATCAGCCCTTCCTTCTTCAGTTTCACCAGCTCAGGAATGGTCTCCTCTACTATCTGAAAATACAGCATTTGGCAACTCACACTGAGGCATGTGTATGGTCTGTCAGCCATAACAGCAACAATGTCATCATGATGCTGTACAAGGCAGCAATTCAAAGGGTGATGTGTGTGCTGTAGCACAATTGTGACAACTGCAAGCCTGCATTGATCACATATGTGCATATCTGTACTCATGGTGCACTCTAACATCTGTAGCTGTCTCTGTGACTGCTAGTCATGGTGTTGAGAGGGGCTGCTTCACCTGATCTAGATTCCGAAACTCAATGTCGTGACATTGAAAAATGTCGATGTAGTCCACCTGTAATCTCTCCATTGACTCTTTCAATCCCTCTGTACCATATTGAAAATAGAAGTGAGGTTTGGAAGCAAGACAGGAGGGAAGCACACATTGACCTTACGTAAGCAGCATATGGTGACTACATCTTTGTGTGCATCTTCCAGCTTCACACGGCGGACAAACAGACAAGATGCAGTGAAGACACTGCTGTCACAGTCTCATCCTCACAAGCCGCATTTTTGTTTTTCACCATCAAGTTTTTGCTTGCATGTCTGACACACTATCTAATGATTCTGTAAATGTTACATTTTGTATGACATGCATGAACAGCCAAGTCTCACCACGTACTCTCTCTGCACTGAAATCAAATAGGTTTGGTCCATATCGCCCAAACTTGGTTGCCAGGACAAACTCTGCCCGTGGCAAATCCTTCAAGCCTTTCCCTAACCTCTGCATGTTATGCGCACAATCTGATAACACAGTATACGAACTTCAGAACTTCAGATGAAAACCGCGCGCAGCTTTGTGCACGTATGGTGTACTTGGCTGCAACTGTCAATCTGTCGGCTTGCACACACATGCAACACCACAAGTTGTAAGTGCACTTACAACTTCTGAAAGCCCTTCGCCATAAAAGGGCGATGTATCAAAATAGTTCAGGCCTTGATCAAAAGCCTCATGAACTGTTGCAATGGCCACGTCTTCTGACAGATCCTGCATCGCTGGTCGATTATTGGGTGAAAGCTTGGTTACTTGCTGCTAGCTTATAAATGCCAATCAAATGCTTACTGAATAGATAGCTCCTAGCGGCGATGCTCCAAAGCCGAGAGTGCACACTTCGTACCCAGTGTTCCCGAGAGGATGCCTGGGAAGACTCGAAGTCGTGCATGTGGTCTGCCTATTTGAGCTATGCCTAATTGCGTTCTTGAGCTGTGACGGTCGGGCAAAACCCGATAGAGCTCTGCGACATGTGCGCACATGAGCGTTGACGCTGCATCGCTGTAGAATCATCACGATGTAGCGATGTTGAGCATCGATCGAGGTTTGATCGTAAGACTTCATCAGTCACTGATTAGTAAAGCAAAGGCATGAATTCAACAGAGTTTTCACAAGTCTTCTGCATTCTGCTTGTGTACCTTAAACACTTGATGCTGTATGTAATGATGGCCAGACTGTGAAGGGCACAAAACAAAGGCTTCGCTGAAGAGTGAGCAGTCCTCTCCGCTGAGTTGCACAATTCCACTGAGGCAAATGGTTCCATTGACAAGTACTAAAGCTTGACCCTCTTTGCCATCCTGCAGGGCAGTAAGCTTAAAACAACATGCAAAAGTTTTCCCGACCAAGGCTGAATGGGCACAGCATCACAGCGGGCGCATCATCAAACTTGTTGGCGGTGACAATGCCAGCTTGGTCTGCGTGTATGGTTTGCATCTGAACTGCTGCATCAGTCAGCCATTGGGCTTTTGCATTATGCTTAAGGTTGTCACAAGATTGGCAGCACGTCACAAATGGCATCAGCTTAACAGCATAGCTAGCCTGGCCAAGGCCAGCAGCCCCCTAATAACCCTGATGCAGAGGCGCGATGCAAAAGCTCACGCTGAAGTAAGCTGCAAGCAGAGAACTCAGGGCGCAAGGCAGTGAAGTCACAGCTGCCTGTGTTCCCAAAGGTGTATTGCAGTATACCTCAAGCCATGGGGTGACATCTGTAAACTGGGCTCGATAGCTCATGCCAAATGCCTTGTGTAGCTCTACTATGCTTGTCAACTTGGACATGATGTCATCTCTCCCTCTCACTGTGGCACCATCATGGGTGAGGACCTGCATGGCCATAACTACGCATGATGCTGCTGTGCAGGACAACACCAAGCACCACTCTTGTGCTGCAGGATATCACATTGCTAGCATGCAGCTGACTCTGCCAAAGCAACACTTCCCCAATTGTCAGCAGACTTTTGACTCGAAAGGATCTGATTGAGGCATGATTTCAACTCACAGGTGAGATCTGTCATGATCTTCCGATGGAGATTTACCGTGGTGTTACAAATTGCCCAAACACAATGAGGTGGTGGCATAGAGTCTGTTGTGCGCAAACAGCAGAGTCATAACACATGCCGCAGCTTGCTGTTGCACATACCGAGTCATCTCTGTACAGGTCGGCAAGACCTGCAGTGCCCATGTGACCTCCCGCTACCAGCGCATAATAGCGTGTTGTCATTGATGCTGCAACAGCTGCTAACCTGCGCATACAATTGAGACATCCACCAAATGTCTGCCTTCAACTGCTCATCTGACACATGTGTGTGTCTCAGACTGTCATGCATGATTCGTGGGAGTCTGGCAGCATGGAGATCACATGAGCAAATGTGCAACAAGCTATCAGGACAGATGGTAATGACAGAGCACAGACTCGCTGCCTTGACACATGTAGATGCTGCTGACGCTCATGAAGCTGTGCAATCAAGAATCTGGTGGAGTGCACAGGATGATGACATTGCCATGACTCACTCGTGCACCTTATGCAGTGGATGTTCACTGGTAGCTGGTCATGTCTATGCCAAGCTGCAGAAGCTGTGTCACCTTTCATCCTGAGAGTATGCTTGTGTCATGAAGGACCTGACTGCTGACCTCCCAGTGCTGTGCTGCAAGCAGATGGACAGAAATGATGGTGAGCACATGTGCCTTGGCCATTTGAACAACAGTACATCCATACTTGCAAACCAAGCCTCAAACTAGATTCAAGATCATGCTTGATTGTTGAAGAGTGTCAGTCACAAGGCAGCTTATGTTGCATCTGCTGCTGGCCATGGAAGCACGAGAGGCAGCACAACGTAAAGACTGCTTGCAGCAAGCCATGCGAGGAGGTTGAGCAGTCGGGGGGGGTGTCAAGTAAGCATGTGCAGCTACCTTACGTAAGAAGGGGTGCCCTAGGAGAGCTTCAGCTGTAGGGCGCTTGTAGGGGTCCTTCTCTAGGCATTGTTTTATCAAGTCCACAAATTCTGGACTGTGCTGTTGGCAGCTTGGCAGCGGTACCTCATCTTCCACCACCTGAGACACAGAGCCCACCAGCAGATTTGGACAACAAGCTTGTCTTGCACACATCTCTGTAGTACCTTGGGTACTATTCAATGTTCCGTTTGTCAAGCACTCATGCTGCAGTGCACGAGATTACATTTGCAGTGCTGTGAAATAGGTAGACTCATGATACTCAGCTCTGCTGATCAGAATGGGATTTGAGGTATGTATCAGACTGGTAATCTGTTCCTGCGCAGCTGACTCAGTGACTATCATGGGGTACACGTATAAGAGGGGGCACAGAGCACACCTGAATCATGAGCTGCAATGGGCCACCTGAGGCGTCATACGGGTAGTTGCCAGTTGCTGCCTCCAGCAGTGTCAGGCCAAGACTCCTGAACGGCAAGTAAAATCAACAACAAATCATCAGTATTCTCATGATCAGCAGCCTTACCATGCAAGCAAGAGCTCCACACCAGGAAAGACCCACAACACAGCACGAAAGGAAAGGATTATGCAGGTGCAGCAAGCAGCTTTCTCGATGTTAGATGCACGCTCTAGGGCCAGAGCAAGTCAATGAGCGTCAACATGGAGCAGGATGTGGTTGCAGCTCACCAGATGTCTGCTGGGAAGGAGTAGGGCTGGCTGTTGATGCGCTCTGGGGACATGTATGTCACTGTGCCTGTGAAGGTGTTGCACTGCAAAGCAAACATCATGTCATGACAGCATGCCAACAGAACTTTACATGGCATTGAGGTGTCATCCTTGGGCTGGTGTGTCTTTGAGATAGAAACCTGGAAGCAACGCACTGTATTAGCACCAGACTTGTTATGCTGCAAAACTGTGAATTGCCCTCAATGCGCGCGTTCTTGATTAGAGGTGTGGCTGCCTTGTCTTTATCAGCTGATCTGAGCACACAACACTGCATGCTTGAAGGTCATGCACACAGCACACAGTGCCATGTAAGCTGGCATACCACTGCCAGGGTGCTGTCCACAAAAGCACTGATGCCAAAATCGGTTATCTTGGCGTCTCCGTTAAGGCTCAGTAGCACATTTGCTGGCTTGATGTCTCTGTGCACCTAACATCACAATAAACACCCTGTTTGCCTCAGCATGCATTTGGAGCCTCAATTGAAGGCAGCTTGGGAGATACAGCAGACAAATGTGAATCAACCAATCAGGTGCATCATTTGGGGGCCCACAGGTACAACGCATTGTGTGAGGTGTGTGATAAGGCAAGAAGTGCACGTAGCTATCAGCAGACAAAAGTCCACACACGCAAATCATGCGCAAGATGCGTTGCTGATGAACAAGTCCACATACCATGTGGCTGCGCCTGTGTAAGTGCAGCAGTCCTGGTAGCAGCTGGGCAGTGATTGCAGCCAACACCAGCTCTGGAACCCTCTTGACCTGCATGACAGGAAATAAACCTGAATTGGCTGCACAAGCTTTCAAGCTCACAAGGCAATTATAGCTGCTGATTGCTGTTGTACTGAAGTCATGACTTTGACATACATACGTCTGTAATGCCAATCATCTTGCTCAGCTTTTGTCTGTTGTGGGATGGTGCACAAGACCAATGACTGACCTTCTGCAGGATGTCTCCCAAAGATCCACCGTCCATATACTCCAGCACAATAGCAATCTGCAAACCAGGAGGCTGTTGCACAAGAACAGTCAAAACAGTCTCAGCGGTAGCAACAGCAGTAGCAACAGCAGTAGCAACAGCAGTAGCAACAGCAGTGGCAACAGCAGTGGCAAAAGCAGCCACCGTGTGATTGATACAGCTGTGTGCCGCTTGCCTGTCCATTCTCAGACTCATGGTAAGCACCAACAAAGTCTACCAGTCCCGCAACATGTGGTGCGTCACAAAGAGCTCTCACATCATTCATCATCTGGTGTCGCATGTCCTACAGGACAGAGGATCAAATCTGTGTGCTGCAGTGCACGTCAGAACAGCTGCCTGTACTCATCTAGCTGCAGCAAAAGAAGTGCAGCAGCAATGGTACCTTCTCAAACACATTGATGCGCTTGATAGCAACAAATGTATTGCCCTTGAGGTAAAAAGCTTTCATGACCTGCACTCACTTCATGACACAGTCAGTCTGGGTATCTGAGTCATCAAGCAGGCAGGACCCCATGTCATGATCTTGCATACCACACTGCTGGCACCTCGTCCCAAAGTGTCCAATATCTGTAGATCCTTCTGCGAAATCTGCATGCTAGAGAGGCCTTGACTCATGCAATGAGAGATGTCGCTCATCGTGGCTGGATTTTATGATCCAGGCTGCATTCCAAGCTGTACATACAGCTCACTTTGTAGTGTTGATCAGTCCTCAGCAAGCCAGAGTTGCCCCTTGTCATGCCCTCTGATGTGAATCTGTACTCTTGCAGCGATTTGCTTGTCACTCGGAGAGTACCAGTGTCTGTGCACTGCATAGATTCCTGAAGAAGCAACACTGGGGATCGCAAAGTGGCTTGGCACCAGAGATGGCAGGTGTGGGGTGTCTACTTTGCTATGTTACGTGCATGCAGTGATCCAGTGAGTTACCCTGAGTGGAGCATTTGTGATGGACTCAAGAGGGTAATGACTGACGGATTCAACCGCAAGCTTGAGTTTTGGAGGCATGTTATGATCGCAAGCTTTCTGTCGGAACTATTGTAGGCCCTTTGCCGTTAGAATCAGCTGCGATGCCAAAGTATAGTCACTTGAGTGAACACAGCATGTGGGAACGCAAAGAACTGGCAATTGATGCACTTCACGTCTGCCTAGTATGGCCATCAGGGCTACCAGGGGCCAATGAGTCAGGCTGACTCAACGATGGCAGCCATGCTGCTTCTTTCTGAGTCAGCCTCCTGGTCAGCTTCCCGAAGTTGCCCTAGCGAGCAAGCTTCATGAAGTGAATGGATCAGTGTATCTGGACATCAATTGACAAAACATGGGGCTTACCTTGTAGGCCATGAAATGCATTGGTACGCATCTTGCAATAACTCCTTTCGAGTTCTGAAAGCTGCTTGACAGGCAAAGCGAAGAAAAAGAGACAATGCCGGTAATGATCTAGAAAATACAGCATGTTCATCTGCAAGAGGATGGTCCATTGTATATACCTGGAAAACAAGAGAGACAAACGGTCTCACGCCGCTTTGTCTCTTGCCTTTGCCGGTGCAACGATTTGTAGGGCACATCATCCTGCCATGCTGTATTTGATCACAAGAGTTCCATAGAATCTTGGCCGTGTGGAACACAAGATTGGTCTCATACCGGCATTGAGGAACTAAGTGTGTACATGAGAGCAGTGACTGTACGTTGATGGCCATGAACCCACTGATGGTCTTGCTCAATCATTGCACAATTATTGCATCCGCGTCCATGGTGTGACATCAAGGACGCATGAAAGTAGGCAAGTTCTCAGCTGCCACACAACTGTTCAGAGCCAGACATATGGCTGCACCAAAATCATTTCTGACTGTTCCAGACTCATCGAAGCATTTGCTTCAGCTCACCCTTCTCATTCATTTCTTCAACTATGTCTGCGCCGCCTACAAACTCCCCCTTGATGTACAACTGTAAAACATCAAGTCTGGTTCATGTTTCAGCCACACAGTCACTGTCAGTCTTGAACAGCACAAACTGCATCTGCGTTCACATGTACAGTGCCATGCCAGGATTAGATGCCATAAAGCTGGAGCCAGAACCACTGTGCTGTTTGATGTCTGGCCAACAGTCGTGAAGTAAAATTCAGCAAAACAGTGATATACAGGCTCAGGCAGTGCATAGGCAGCACAACACCACAGCGTACCTGGGGTATGGTAGGCCATTGGCTGTAAGACTTGATAGCTTCTCGCACTCCTGGGTTGTACTGCTCATCCAGCACATTAACTACTTCATAATCTGTGCGTGCCTCATTCAACATTGTGAGTACCTTGAAGGAGAAGCCACACTGAGGCTGTGTGCGAGTTCCCTTGATGAAAGCAACAACCTACACAGCAAAGGCACGCACCCCTCTGGCATTTGACGCAATTTCGCATGATAGGCTCACTGTGTTCATGAACGCATTGCATCACTCCACACATGCAGACAAGTGACTGGACAACAGATGTGCAACCCTGCAGCATGCGCTGCATTGCTTATGCAAATGTGCTGTGGTAATGAGCACTTGGGCAGTCAGCATATGAGTGCTCTCAGAGTCTGCAGTGGCATTCACAGGTGCACACCTTGTTGGACTTGACAACAGAATCCAGCAAGTCTTCAACAGAGCATGTCAAATCTTGTATGCCTTTGCCTGGGGTCAGCTTCAGCTCAGGCTTTGCCCTAGGGGCTTTGCGCACCCATTGCTGCTGAGCCCCGGGGGCATTGCCTGGGGGAATGGCCCCATTTGCTTCAACTACAAATGCAAATACATTTTGCAGCCTTCAAGTTGCTGAAACTCGTGCATAGCTTGGCATTAACAGTGCTGCACATGAGTTGTTGCGCTGGTATTCAATGAAGGTGCTTAAGTAAGGCACCATACATGCAGCATCCACACATCCTTGTAATGTCAAGCTGCCTTGTATGGCGTCCGTAGAAATGGGCCATTGGATTTGTCGCATGCATTAAAAATTGTGTTGCAAATAGCAAGATTGAGTACCATGTGAGCATATCCAAAGCTGTATGCTGTGTCAACAACGCATACCTGCACTTTGAATCCATTGTTTCCAAGCTGCTGTCAGATTGTCTTTGGTAGGATCCGGTACAGGTGCAACTTTGACGCTGTGAGTATGGTCAGGAATGTCTTGTATATGGTTTGCAACGCTGACTGCCACCTGTATGTCAGGCACTTGAGCCTGCTACAACCTGTTCATTCCACCTTCTTGCAAGTGTCGCAGACAACGTGAAATTACCTTCCGTGACAGGCCTATGTACTGCAACTTCTGCTCTTTGTCGTAGACAGCATAGACCCCAGCCGTTGTTGGCAAAGCCCCTGGCTCACCCCCAACAGCTTGCAGTTGTGCATCTGACAGCGAACTAACTGAGCTCGTGGATGTTGCAGAGGCGTCTGGCTGACCTGCTGCACGTACTCGCCAGCAGGAATGCTGCAGCAGTGGCTTCCGTGCCTTGAAGGATACGCTGGCCGCAAGAGCTTGTGCAGGAGGTCTCAGAGCAAAACCCGTTGTGAGCTTATGTGCGCAATGGCTCGGAACCAACAACGGGGACTTGATTGTCCAACCTTGCATGCCGTCTACTATCGCCAGGAAGTTTTGCGGGTCTTTGTCAAAGACTCTTTGATGAAATTAGTGAGTTGTGGCTCCAGCGCCGTGCGCGCACGCACGGCGTGTATTTCAGTATTACATACTTTCATGAATGTGGTGAAGCAAAGCTGAGGTAAAAGGCGCAGCACTAGCTTGTCAGGAGGCTAATTTCCTGCACTGTTACATGTGGTAACTCTGGCATGCTAAATATGATGCTAGCAAGACGCACCTCAGAACTTCAAACGCCCCTTATATTCTGTCCTCAACATGCCTACTGCCATGCACTTATGCATCTGTTTCAAACGCATATCTTCGTGACTCAGCTGAACGCGATTGAAATCGCTATTTGCTACTTCGGTGTTCTGTTGGCTGCGGTGGCACTGTCTGGTGAAACCTCAAGAAAGCACGTGACGCGTGTTTCGTGGCGTTATGCTTTTGTAACGCTTCAAGGTGCACAGCTGGCTACCTGAACTGTGCATGCGGGCATACACAGCGTCATCGCATCTTTGTTTTTGCGCATCAATGCTACAGATTCAGGTTGTTGTCAAGAGCAACAGCTAATGAAGCCGCGAACACTGGCAAGCCTGGTAACGTACTTTACTATGGCGCTGCTGATGCCGCGCCCTTCGGAACAGACACCCTGGGTACAACGGCGCGGGCAGTGCGGTACGGTAATTCAGGCACCACAAATGCAAAAGCAATTCAATACTTGATCGACGTTGACGGAAGCTTGTGTTGATGAAGGATCCTGGGGTCCTGAGTACGCAGAACTTCACGATGACGTCCTGACCGGTCGCACTCGTGAACAGTATCTGGTAGTGGAGGGTATAGAGGGTTTGGCAGACAGTCTGAGCTTGATTGCAGGGATGCTGTACGTCGCAGTCCTCTCCGGCCGAGCACTGCAAATACGCGAGAACGTGCCATATTCAGTCGCGTACGACAAACCAAACATAGACTGGAGGTATGGTGTTATCACGCCCCTTCTGCAGCACGCACATATAAGTCAGGCAGCATCATGTAAAGCGTCGGCTTTGCATGTATGCAGCTTTGTCACCTTCTCAGCTCGACCCACTAGCTGGCAGTACTTCAAATGATCCAGACATTTTCTGCTTGCAGGGAAACCAGCAAGAGCAGCACTATGACTCAGCAACATTTTACACTCAGAACTGGTGGTCCACTGCCAGTTGACGAGCCAGCACTCCGCTTGCTGTATAACGGCAGCATTGATGAACTGGGCGCAGGTGCAGACATTGTGACAATGTTTGGCAATGTAGGGGTCATCAATGTCCTCTTCAACAACCCAGTATACAAGGTACAGCTGTATAATATGGGTCTGAGACCAGAGACAGCATATGGCTGTGCACTTGAGTACCTCTTTATCCCCTCGCTATCTGTCAAGGAGCACTTTCGGGATGAAATCATCACAATGACAGGAGACTCCATGAAGATTGGCATACAAGTACGGCTGGGGGATAGCTACTTGAAAGGCGGTGTATTTGAAGAGCAAAAACATGCTGAGGCATCTCTGTTAGCTGTGCAGCACTTTTTTGAGTGTGCAGAGCAGCTACAGTCTGCATTTCGCCAGCCTGGGCAGGATGTGGTGTGGCTGCTGATATCAGATTCACTAGACATCAGATCCCTGAGCAAGACAGCATATGGGGACAAACTATTGGTCAAACTTGATGAGCCTTCACATGTGGCAGGCATGACTGGACATGAGCAGAATCAAGCCATGATTGCAGCAGCAGGAGAGCACTGGCTATTTGGCCTGGCAGACTATCATGTGGTCAGTTCTATCGGAGGTTTTGGGCGCAGCGCTGCGCTGAGAGCTCAGACATGGAACACTGTATACAAGCTGGATGTGTATCAAACAAATCTGTTGCAGTGTGATGGTTTGAACATGAAGCCCTTGACCTGGGATGAGATTGCTAATACAGCACCCTTTGTATGATTACAACACACTTGTGACAGTCGCATTATTTCTGCCTATCCACTCTTTTGTGAGACTTTTTGATAGTAGCCTGAGCTGCTCAGATAGTAATGTCCTGCTTATGAGTTTACAAGCTGTACTAGAAGTGCAAACGCAACCTTTTTGATTTTTATTGTTGCACCTGAAGTATAGCAGGCAGCTGGCTCTGTGTGACTGAACTCATCATGCCCTTGTCATTGCCCTAATTTCCCATCAATCGCCCTACGCTTTAGTCAGACTGCAATGCGCTGTCCAAATAAGAGAGTTTGTGACCATGCTCACTGTTCAGTGAGTTGTGAGACCCTCACTCCCCATAATTGGCTCAGGCTTTAGTTTGAAGTGCTGAAATGAAGCTGCGCTTTAAAGTGCTGAACAAAGTGAGCTGTGGTGCAGTGTCGCTGTCTCGATGCTTCTTTCTCACAGTCAACTGGCACTTTAGCTGAAAGTCATAGGGAAGTATCTCTAGATGATGTCTGATTGCCATTGCCCATTCTCCTTGTCTGATGTGTGAGGGACACATGCACTGACAGCCCAGTCAAAGCAAAAGATCTGTCACCAGTAATGGACAAAGTTTTGCAGCTAAGTTAGGGCTTCCTCACTGGTACAGTGCAATTGTGAGAAGTACACGTCACAGCCTTGCTCTCCTGTCTGGCACTACCTCTCTGGCTGCTTGAGACTGTATTGCTTGACAGTGAACTTGAGCACTTTCTCTGGAAGGACTCAGTTGCAGATTTGAGCTTCCTCTGCCTCAGTGCATTTTGAAACGTTAGGAACAATGTTTGCGTGTGTTCAGTAGCATCTCTGTCTGTGCAGCCTCTAGGCTGTGTCTTTGGCTTGAGCATGTGCCCTTATATGTGCGCGGTACTTAGCTGGATGCGTGCTTGCTTGATGTGTGAGCAGCTTATATGCAGACGTTGAATCTTGCCTGTGAAGTCAGTATAACAACGATGAAAACGTTGGCAGGGCCATCACATATGGCAGAGTTTTTTTTACAACGGCTGCCACAGACCTTCCAAAAAAACGGGTTGTGTAAAGTGTGACTCACACATCTGCGTAGCATCAAATTGTTCGTCTTGGTCTAAGCCGTAATTGGTATATACATATATGGAATACAGTACTGTATTCTACTAGTGCTTGCGCTTGATCAGTCACGAGTTGTATGTTCAAAGGCTTTGTAGGGACCCACAACATGCCTAGGCTGCCTGCTTGCACATGAGTGAATGTTCTTATGCTACATGCTTTTGGCTCACGTTCAAGTCAGCATCAACGAGTTTACTTCGTAACAGGTGATAGGCCACAAGGTGAGTTTTATACAGTGCTTGCTGAAATACAAGGCCCTCTCCCAGTTCATTGCATTCAAAAGACTGAGCAATTCATGTAGTACAGAGCCCCCAAAGGCCTGCTACAACTGCCCAATTGATTCTGACGCCTTGTCAGCATAACATGGGATGCATCCAAAACATCTTCTGGCATGCACTTGCAGGCGGACTTGCATTAGGTGCTGCCATACTGGGTGCTATCGCGTATGTCTGTTTGCTGCTTGCCCACCCCCACAAGATTACGTACAAATGCAACCAGTCTCTGCAGGAAAGCTACTAGCTTTGCCCACATTCCTGTTAAAAGGTTCGCATCCTGCACAGCAATCTACATGTTCACCAGTGTTTTGTCAGTCATCAGGCACAGATGACGAGTGCTGGCGTCATTGTAACTATGTATGCTGCCCTGCCCTGCCTGGTGGACACTGGAGGAGCAGGAAACCACTTGCTCATGTAACAGAAAGCAAGCAACACAGGATGCTGCATATGCATTGTCATAATCTAATGTGCAGACTCCAGAATACTGTTGAATTGATGACATTGTGCACACAGGAAGCAGAGATTTTTGTGACAAGCCTAGTGGTCCAATGCGTGACGGAGGTACCAAGCACATCAAGACCATTGACAACACCTTGTTGTCTCTCTGCTGGGGTGACTGAACCTCACTGGGGGAAGCTGGCCTTGATGTCTGCAGAGACCAAAACAAAGGAAACCCGTGAGCCATTTCCTAAACCCTAAACCCGTGAGCCATTTTAGCTACCCGCATTGCTAATCAGAGAAGGACAGCTGTGCCTTTTTACCTGCAGAACATAGCCCAGCCAGCTGGCATGCACTGATGGGTGCGCATCTACTGTGCACACACGAACGTGCAGCTATGCACAAGGTAGTACAGCGCAGCCAAAAAAGATCAAGTCATCTTAACGAATATCAATGTTTGCAGAAGGGACAAGGATAACAGGAGGAGCCCAGCTATGTTTCGCTCCAACAGTGAAAATTGACTGCAAGAAGCCACACCAGCCCAGACAAGGTGCATAACACACACCTGAGCTTGTGATTGCAGGTCTGCAAGCATGGCAGAGCGCTTCTGCTTCTTGCGCATGTCCCCCTCAGCACGAGCTGCACTCTCTTCGTGCAGCATTGCCAGCTTTGCAGCATACTCTGCTGCCATGTCTTCTGCCTGCATTGCATTTGCAAAAGGCAGGGTTGATATGATATATGACTAAATTTATGACTTGATTATTCATGTCACGTTCAAGATGCGGTGCTGCTCCCTGTGAGATTTGCTTGGCAGAAGACCCTTCTGAGAATGATAAAACACGATGGGGTCTGCTTGATGAACGTGTTGACAGTTGCTTGACACAGGCACACATTATATGGCATCTACTGGTGTATAAACGCACAGAGTAGAGAGGCAGAAATACGCGGAAGCACGACAGCAAATGTGGTCACTACTATTCACAACTACTATCAGCAACATCACCTGATCTCCATGCTTCTGGTGTCTAGTGAGTGGGCGTGCAGTCTCCTTCAACCCCTTCAAGCTGTTCATTTTCGCTTCGTACTCTGCTTGCAGCGCTGCCACCTTCAACAACCACGCCAGACACAGTCATGTGGGATCCAATCAACATGAGTAAATTGCCCATTGTCCAAGACAATGTCAGAGTGCTAGCAGCTGCCAACACACAGCTTTGAGACTTCAGCGTGCTGATGGACTCATGTGTGTTACGTGAGCTGTTGATGACACTGCCCTGAACATACTCACAGCCAAATAATACGCTGCTTGACAGCATATGTGAAAGCCATCTGGCCACGAGATCAGATAGGGCGATGCTGTGCACTGATGTGTAGCCATGGCAATCATAGACCTGAAAGGCAGGGACATCAGTTCTACTGCAGTGATGTCCAATGCATATCTTCCACATTACATATTGCAGCTTTGAACAATCACACTTAAGCAAGAGGGGTTTGTGACATGCCTGCTCGTTTGTCCTGGGGCTGTATGGCCTATCAGGCATCTGCTCGCTTGCCATGAAGCTACTGAACGCAGGCTCAGTCTGCTGTGTAGTCATGTCACTCTGTGCAGCGGCAGCTGAATCCAACGATGCTGAGTCAGGTTCTGGCCGTTCTGGTCTGTCAAGGACAGCAGTTTGAGGGGGAAGATGTGAACTTGACTTGTCTTTTGAGCTCTGGTCAGCACTGCTACTGTGGGGAGGTTGCGGCATGCCAGGCTCAGGCCTGTCAGGCTGATCAAGCATTGCAGGTGCAGCCGTGTCAGGTTCATCATCGCTGCTCTGACTGGTGCTTGGAGAGGAGTCTGCGCCATTGCTGTTCAAGACAAGGCTAGCAGCTGGATGCACTTGTGGCTCATTTGATGTATCTTCTTCTTGGCTTAAAAAGCTGTTGTGAGTGTTGATGGCTTTCAACCTTAGAGCCTTGTCCTCGTTTGCTTGCTTTGCTTGCTGGATCAAGCTCACAGCACCAAAGATGACCACTGGTATTGCCAAAGTCGAAGACACAAGACTGCGCAAGGATCCATGGCGTGTTAATACATCGAGGCATGCTTGTCAGCCGATGCTGAGCTTCCTGCAGCCAAACTCACCTGAAGACCTCAGGACTGGCAGAAGACAAATCTGCTATGGTCGATTGCTCCTGGCAGAGGGCTTTCAAAGGGATCAGCAAGGGTGCTACAGCTAGGGCTAAAGTGACATTCGGGATGCCTTCTTGCTTTCCCTTCTCTTCACAAGCAGCTGGCGTGCTAGCGCGTCCTCGGATGTGGGACGGAATTTTGCAGGAAGCGACAAGTGACGGAACTTCGAGGGCAAAGGGTAGGACAGCAACTTGGGTCCCGCACGTCCCAACTTGGGCGCATGCACCGACTTAGACATACCCCAATTTCCCGCAAGCTACGCCACAAGTGTGGCTTGATGTTTGATGGAAATCTTGGCTTGAGGATTTCTAAGTAGCTCAACCATTAAAAGGTTAAGGGGTTAACATTAAAGGGTTAGAGGGGCCAGTGTGCGTGCAGTGTGAACATTATCTGCAGCATGTTCTTGGCGAAAGAGCTGAGCCAGCAATCAAGTGTGAAGACGCATGAGATGAAATTGCCTCTGATGAAACTGCCATGTTGTGCATGTGCAATCAAACACATGCTGAAGTGTAAGATGCGCATTATATGAAAGTTTGACAGCCCTCCGGGACTGACATGCCAGCTACAATTCAACAGCATGAGATAAGAGCGTGGGCTCAAATATAGAGCAAGCTGCTGATGCTCTGCCTCATACTGAAAGGAATGCTGACATTTGAAACAATTTGGTAGAAGAAGTCACTGTTGATGCAAACGGTGGACGAGGTGTCACCAAAACCGCCTGCCGGACAGGCATCAGGACGCTGCAAGTTCTTTTATGCGGCTTGACAACGTGATCAGGCCGCTGCTGCAGTTGCGAGAAAATCTGTTTACCTCTTACCGTTGAGTACATGGCTGTTTGACAACCTTTTTTCTCTGCTCCAGCTGCTAAGGGACACAAAAATGGATGTGCTTGGACCTTATCCGTCGAGCCATGCTGAGTTTGATGTGCTCATTGGTGATATTAAGCCTGAGGATGTCCCAGGTCGCGTCTCGCAAGCACTGGGAGTACAATATTTGGACGACATGCAGAGCCGACCAAACCCGTTCAACGGCGTTGTCTTCAAAACCAGAATCAACACGCTACGTGTGCTGGTGACGCTCCCTGTATCTGCGCATGGTCGGAGCGTCGCAGTACACTTTATTATTGACACGGGCGCACCATGCACATACATTAGCCTGTCTGTGTTAAAAGCACTCAACCTTCCAGAGGTATCCCTCTGTAGTGAGGTAGTCAAGGTCATTGGTCTTAAGTCAGCATTGTCAGTATCTGATACCACCAAGGCAACCTACCGTGAGGGTGATAAGAGAATGGAGGTGCCATGCCACTTTGTTGGGCTAAACATTCTGGGTGTGGACTTCTTAGATCGTGCAGGCATCAAGCTGGAAATGGACCTTGCGACCAATGATGTGGTCCTGTCCTCAGCCCATTTCCCTGTCGCTGGGTAGAGAATATGCATGCTGGTAGGATGGGTACAAGCACAGAGACGATTTAGTCAAATTATCTTCATCATTGTCATGGGCATATTGCAAGTCTGCAAAATACTCAACACATGCAGCCCTTATGGACAAAGTTCTTGCCTTGTAGACAAATTGATTTTTACCAAGTAGGGGCGCAGTCCTAGCCGAAGGCTTCCACATCAGTCGCATGCACTTCAGCAACATGTGCTTCTATCAGGGAAAATATGTATCCTCTTTGGTGGATGTGTGCGCTGTGTGGCAGGGTCATAATCCAACAGGTTGCAGAGAGATGGCACACAGGGAATGCAGCTCTGTCATGTACCTCATTGTGGTTCACTGGTAATCGGTGTCTGTCATTTCTTGAATACAATGGAGCTAACTAAAGTGCCCACAAGCACCTACCTACCCTCGAATAGCTCAACTTTGTTTCACTCAGGTCTGCTCAGCAACAAAGCAATGACAGATCAAGCACACATTGCTCAGACATTGACATCAGGAACAGCAGTGTGACAGACGTGTCTCATAATGTACATCAACACACAGACACATCATCACACAGTCTTTGCCTTCTGGCATTTCCGTAGTTCCCTGATGTCAGGGAATGCTGCATCACCAAGCATCAGTCTCTCCATGCTTTCAATAAAAATACCAATGATTGCTCGCTCCTGTCTTTTGTCTTGCTCCTGCAGTGACTGGCCTATAACAACACTCTCACAGTGCCCATATACCCAATCACCATCAGTCTATTTGGTGAGGAGCACAGGTTGCATGCCTCATTCAATGATTATGATGTAAGTCTCCAGGTAGTTCTGGCTCGCACCAACTCCCGGCACACACCATCATCGCAGCGCTGAAGCATGTGTATGTACCTGAACCAGACCAGATCAGGTGTAAGTAGCGTGAATTCACAGCAAGCTTTCTCCTGATCACCCAGCTCCACCTGATCACCAGGTCATGCTGCTGTTGTCACTGCCAATTATGTGCGCACTCAGTAGCTTGCTGAATCAAACAAATGGCAAGCTTTGCAGTGACAAGATCTGTCTGCAGAAAAGTTTGCATACCTACGAATGCCGGTCCCGTTGGTGTTCTCCTTGATGGAACTTCCAAGGGACTCAATGGCATCTCCACTGTGACACTCTGCTTTATAGTCTATCTCCATCTGCGCAACAAGCAAGCCTGCTATCGGCGCACAGTTGGCAAAGAATTCAAGGCAACAAAGCGTGCTTATTTAACGCAGACTCTGCAGCTCGTCTGCGTGTGGCAGCAGTGTGTGCTTTAGTCATGCAAACATCAATGTTCTGATCCTCTTGCTGACCAGAACAAACCTGACAATTGAAATGCAGAAGACAGCACATGTGCTAGAACACTAGTGGGCTGCCATGTGCTGAGCAGGTGTGTTGGCATACCTGCTCTAGTTCATAGTTGTAGTACACCTCACGTGGTACTGTTTCGAGCGCCCACGCAAGATAAGTTACATTGTTGATGTGGCCATTCATGTCCACATCACTCCTTCTGGCCACTTGCACTGGCCCCTCAATCTGCAAGGATGCCACACTAAGCATTGACTCTTGGCCAGTCAATCATCACGTGCAATGTCATTCTTGATTGACTGGCCACAATAAGTCTCCAATGCACTTGTGTACACAGAAAGCTTGGGACGTCACATGTGATACACCAGCACATTGCATTGGTCGCATACTGGATATTGGCAAATTTCCAAACAGTTGAGCAAAGTCGAGGTGAGTCGCCAATTCATACCTCAGCAGGCAGCTCCAGGTTGGGCAGCTTTAGCTTATGCTCTGACTCGTCAAATGCATCCCTGTGCACAAGGCCAACATAGATTAGCATTGCTGTGTGACAAAATGCAGACCCATGATGTGAAAATGTACCCAGGTGCTTTAGATGTTGGCCCAGCCTGCACTAAATTCTGTCACTCGCAGTGAGTTTGCAATGCATGCATTTTGCCAAAGCGATGACAGTGCAAAAGCTGCAGCTCACAGCAAGTGGATAGGCCTGAGAGCGGAGTGATGATTGATGCAGTCTTGACCACCTTGACTAATACCATGTGTAGAACATGTGCACCTGAGAGGGTTGGGTGCAAATCTGGCTAGCTTTTGGCGCATAGCTTCTGGAATCTTAGCCACCTTGCGTGTCTGCAAGTTAATCATCACCCATGTGCTGCAAAACACGTAAAGTAAGGTTGATCCCTGGCAGGAGGTCAGCCGCTGATAATTGCTACAAAAGGGCAGGTGCATGATGGCAAATACCAGTTGGCTGAAGAAGTAGTGCATAATTGGAGTTTGATAAAATCAACATTGCTACAGCTCAGCTAGAAGAAGTATGGAGACGCGATGCAGTTCTATGATCCGAACAGACACTAGCAATACCTTGTTGCGCGGCCAAGCAGCTCTCCAGAGTGGGCATCTTTTATGAACCACTCTCGCCGAGCAGCTATTCGTCCATCAGCAGAGAAATAAGTCTCGATCCTGACAACATCGCCCCTGCAAGCGTCAAACTCTGGCACAGCATGCATTGCACTTATGCTCCAGGTTTGCCTCCCTGACTCGTACATGCATGCTTTTACTGGGCTAGCTAAACTGAGGTGTTGAGGTTAGAAGGCACAATGAGGCATGTGCAGTGTTCAAAGCTGTTCAGCATGAACTTCAAAACACACATACGCAGGAGCATACCATTTGGGGTATTTAGTCATTTCTATTTGGATGCGTGTAGCTGCAAAAATAAGGTGCATGGCAACCATGACGGGGTCTGTGGCAAATCCTTCCTCAGTGCGTCCCCAGAGGGCAACGCCGTGGTTGCCAGCTACTTCCTGTATCCCATCTCACACGTTATTCCATATTCATTGGAAGTCACCCCAGCAAGACTATAAATCAGCACCTGCAGGAGATTGGCAATGGTGCTGATCGTTGTCTTTTGGTCTGCTCCAACCTCATACGCCCGGATGCGATGTTCCTCGACAAAGAGGGTAGCATTGTCCTGAAGTACTCCGGCCGCTGGAGCGGGAAAAAATTTTCGGTTCACAAAATCATCTTGTGGCGCCTCTGCCGAGATCACTTCACGGTCCAACGCTGCCGTAAAGCAACGCCAATCAGCCGGATCATGATTAAGAGACAGTTGTGACGGCCACGAAGGCAGCACCGGCTTGCAACTGCGCTGGCAACGAGCCTGCCTTGACTGAGGTCTGCTTGTTGCGCTTGTGCTGCAAGGCAGCTGTGCTGTGAAGCAGCTGCTCGTTCCCCGCATGTCAGTGTCAATACGACGTCCGAGCTATTTCGAGCTACGCACCGTCTGAGGCCAGTGTCGGACTACAGTAGCATACAAAAGCCAGCCCGATCAGGGCAGTGAACGCAGCAGAGCGAGCAAGCTAGCCCGACTGTGTTAGGCTTGCGCGCTGCGTCTTTTGAACGTCGGCAATAAGCTGGGAAAGGTCTGCTTTTCCAAAGTAGTCTTTTGCGCACTGCTTCAAAGCCGCTCGTTGACCGCTGCTGCTTAATATACCGACTTACGGGCAAAGCATGACTGATAACCTATTCGCAGGCCTGTTCGCCCTATCATTGCTGCACAGAGGTGTAGAATGTTTCGCAAGTCTTCATCAGCTTTGCCAATTGGCGTGACTGGATTCGACGACAGTGGAGCAAACAAGCAGGCTAGAGCATGCGCATTGCGCCAGAGCATGTTCAGGCTGACTGTGACTGTATGCTTACAGCATATCAAGAAGACTGTATGCTTACAGCATATCAAGAAGACTGTATGCTTACAGCATATAAAGGGCATGATGTGCGCTACCGTATACGTAGGTCAGAATTGACGTTTACACTGTTTTGGCAAGCACTGTGAAAATGAAATCAAAGTGCAAAAATAGGAAAGCGCGTCCAGCAGCCTGTAACCCTAATCACGACCCCTAATCTTGCCCAAAATCATGCCAACCACTGGCAACAACAAAGAAAATCCTAGCTGAGGGCGATCATGCGAGGTCACACGCAAACTCATCTTGCCTGCTCGCTCACTGTTCAGCTGAATGTTGGACGCAACCGTTGTTCCTTGAGTAGCAGCATACTGTGCTGAGACATTTCCACCATAGCCACTCTTGCCCCGGTACCGCATATTGTTCAGGCCCACAGAAACCTGCAAACCATCACGATATGAAGGATGTCAATTTGGCTGATTGAAAATCAGCACAGCACATCTCACCTGAGGTAAATTTAGCAGTATGCAGTGCCAGAAGGAAATGATGGCAAGCAGAGATTTGGTAGGCATGGGCTGGCATGGCAAGGAGGCGGTCTGGCAGCTATATGCATACAAAGTAACACTAGGGAGACAGGGCTAAAGCTGACCAGTAGCTTGTCATCCTCGCCAGCCTTGATGCGGGTCTCAGCAGTATGGTTCCAGGCCTGCTCCTTCCCACCTCGCCCATCTGTCTTGTTCATCAGAGTGGCGGATGCCAGGACTACCTTCACCTTGTCTGTAGGCTTGAACCTGTCCTCAATCTTGGCACCATACACCACTGGGCCCTGACCACAAGTAAGCCAGCTTTGACTGCCGCTGCCAATTCAAAATACAGTACAGCAATAGCATGCAGCGTGAAAGGCACAAGCAACAGCACAAGTGGCACCAAGAGTTGCTATACATACTGCCCGGAGTGCCTGAATTTGCGAGTATCAGAGTACAGCAAGAGCACAGTCACAGATCAGTCATGAAGTATTATGTCCAATGTCATCACAGTATGCCATTGCCCAAGAGGGTGATGATAGTGGTTGGATCGTATAAACATGAATGGGGGATGAACAACAAGCAACATTGCAGTGTCAGACTATCAGACCATGATGTTTGCGTCACCACATTCCTGCTACACTCATCTGATGGACAGATAGTCAAGGTTGATATGGGCCCATTTGCATTCGAGTCCTGTAATTGCCCGCAGGCTCAAGCCCCGCCAAGGAATGAGCCCATGCTTGTCCAAGGTCAATGCAATGCTTGCACTTAAAAATGCACTTGAAAACAAGCCATATACTGTATGTGAACACTGGGAAATGGCAATAGCCTGCTGAAGCTGAAGGTCGAGGCCACAGCAGTACCTTTGTAGGGAGACCTCCATCTTCCTTGAGGCGGGAAACCAGGATGCCGGCAGCAGTCTTGTTCTTGGGGTGGTTCTTGAAGCGGGTCTCTAGCTTGCCTGTGAAGAGGGCATCAGTCTGCACCGTCTGTGCATCAAAGGAGGCTGTGCTGATCAGTTTGTGCGTGTGGTAGTATGAAGCCTCTGCCTCACTCTGCAGCCAGAACAGCATGTAATCAGAGAGCAGACACTGCAGAGTCCCCAGCTCTAAGTGGGTTGTGCTAGTTTGTAACACACGAGGAGAGCAGAACTAACTCCTCCGCATATCTACGCCAAAGTTTGGAAGAAAGACAGACCTACGGGGCTAGTTGGGTGCAGGAAGTACAGCAGACTCTAGCAATCAATTGTGAGTCTGCTCACCATCTGTGCACAAACCTGACCCAAGACAGCTTGCTGCAGTGCACAGCTTCACTGCTACCCAGCTTAAAGAAACACAATGCAACACAAATGCAAAGTGTCAGGGCTGACACTCAGGGCTGTGCCAGACAGCGACTCAGGTCTAAGTGTCCAGGCATGTCACAGGAGGGCAACTGTGTCAAGATTAGAGATTGATGAGCTTGGGAAGGAGAAGAGGACTGACCACTATGTTGAACATGTCTTTGTCCTTGTGCACTTGAGCCATGACAAAGCCTGGGGCGCCTCCAACATAGGTGCCCCTTTTACGCAGCACCCCATTCTTCTCCACAGTGAAGGCATTCATGCCATCATCGTGGTCAAGGCAATTGGGGTCTACCACAGGCCTGAACAGTGGGAATACACATGTGACACACGTGCACTTGTGATCAAACACACACTGCAGATGCTGCATGTGACGCACACTCATGATCAAAGACACAGTGCACATGCTGAAGGTAGGGCTTCTGGCAGCACCGAAACAAGCGGTCACTCTGCACATGGCCATTTGCATCCAAAGCTGACACTAGTGTATCACTGAAGTGCCTTGTAGCAACGTAAGAAAAGCAGCAGGCGGGCATGCATGCAGAGCTGGAAATAGTGGTTCAAGACAGTTCATGGAACCACTAGTTTCAGTGGAGTGACTTGTAGCAATGCAGGAAAAAGCAGCAGGCAGGCAGCTGCAGAGGTAAGGGAAAGCACCTGCAGATAGCAGCATCTGGAGGGGGCTCCATGTAGCGGTAACGGTGACTGTTGTTGTCAGCATCAAAGGAGGGCTGCAGGGGAATGTCGGGGGCGGGCACCCCGGCTTGATTTGCACCAGCCTCTGCCTTGGCTTCTTCAATGCGCATCCGGGAGTACTCTCGCCGCCTTCGCATCTGTGTTTCAGGCCGAGTGTTGGTTCAAACCAGCAAATGGGTTTGTAGCACAGTGTCATGCATGTTGCTTTCAGTTTCAGCAGCAACAGCCCTGCCCTCAAACATATGGTATGGTCATACATGGTCAATCTTACACGCAAAAACAGAGGCATTGGTTACTTGACTGATCCCGCTCAATGAGCTTGACAGGCGTGCAATCATGTTCAGTTTTGTAGAGTGAACATAGCTGCAGCATAGCATCCAGTTGCATGTAAGCCCACAGTAAGGCAAGGGGAGGCATAACGTACCTCCTCTTTCTTCTCCATCTGACTAAGGTCCTTCAACTCAGAGTCATGCTTGAACTGGCGCTCCTCATCAGGAGGCTTGCGAGGCTGCACAACCACACCACTCAACTCATCAGTCTGTTCATGTTCTGCTATGATGACAAAAAGCTGCTTGAACAATGTGGTCAGATCAGAGCACACTTGGTGCACTGGCCAATTTGCGCTTTCTGATGCTGTACACTTGTCATTAGACCAAAAAAAATGTGTCAAAAGATTTTAAAACAAATTGGAGAAAAATGAATTTCTAACAACAGTTCAAAGCACTCAAGGCTGCAGCAGCCTGGCCGTATGAGCTTTGTATAATTGACGCTTGACAGCAGGGAGCAGAACAAGCATGTACACACTTGGGCAGTCAAAACTGGCCTCTGACGAACATCATGAGGTGTCAAGGCCGCTGGCCTCTGCATACTCCAGCACCAATACCGACCCATAGCTCAAGGAAAAAGCACGCAGGCTGCACTGCTGAGGTGAGGCTCACCGACTTCTTCTGGATGAAGCTGGCTGTGAGGTAGGGGATGGGAGGCATCTTGCGGCCAGCCAGCAGCATGCGCATGGCGCGCCGCTGGGCGTCTCCAGCAGAGCTATCCTGCTGGATCTTGAGCAGGGCGTCCGTTTCAGAGAGCAGCTTGGAGGAGAGCAGCAGCAGGATGAGGTGGGGCTTCCACACCAGCTGGTTGGGTAGCACTGCGTGGCCCCTCTCATTCTTGCGGCAGCCTGGATGGTTCTCCACCAGCGCCACAGGATTCAGCAGCCGCATGTCTCCGCTAGCTTGCCTGTACCAAATGAATGATACTTGATGAAGCTTTCTGGCAGATGTCAAAAACAATCATGTTATCAGATATGACACTGCAGTGAACAGTGCCCTCTCCCTGAGCATTTTGAGCTGGGATGGTACTGCAACATGGCTCAACAGCAAGGGCATTGAGACAGGGTGTTCTCAGCGCATTTGAACCTGTCTACCATCTTTGTGCGCCAGTAAACTGCAGCGTCCCAAACCTTGCTGCAAACATGACAACAGACAGGTGTTAGATGGTAGTACACACCTGATGTTCTGCTGCAGAAGCTGGGTGCGGGAGCGAGTGTAGGTGTCATAGGTGATGGGGCCATTGGTGCCATCAGGAGGGGCTGCTGCTGCATGGGTGAGGGCCACAATGGTGTTGAACCACATGTTGGGCCCAAAGGTCTCTGTGATGGCCGTCAGCAGGGGCACATCAGCCATGTCAGTCCTGCATCATGCACACCACCTCTTTGTCATGTTCATACATGACCTGCCGCTGGACCATTCATCAGTCTCAGCAGCCATACAAGCTTGCTTCTTGGAAACGACTTCAACACATGCATGCTGCAAGGCCATGTATTGAGTTGTTGTTGGAGAAGTGTCCAAGCAGCAAGTTTGTATGGCTGCTGAGACTGAGCAATGGTTGACTGGCAGCAGCAGCAGCAGGAGCAAGCAGATCTTGCATGCTCTCGGCAGCTTCACATTGCTACAAAATAATACAGAGCAAAGCAGACAAAGTGTCAGGAGAGTACAAGAACAGTACAGAGCAAAGCAGACAAAGTGTCAAGAGTACCTGAAGACATCTGCCCTGTCCATATACAGCATGATATCTGGCTTGTACTTCTTGAAGGCGCCGTGCATCTGGTTCAGCAGCCTCTGGTTGCTGCCAATGTTGGCTGCTGAGGGCTGCAGCCCTGGTGTGTCAATGAACTTCACCCTGACACCGGCCACAGTGCCATTGATCTCCCGGATTTTGCTGGTGCCAGGCTCAAAGGCGTTGGTGGGCGCCGCAGCATCAGCATCCAAGACACTGTTGATGGTGGCACTTTTGCCAACGCCGCTCATGCCAATGACCATGACAGTGCAGGCAAAGGGCAGCAGCTGGTCTGCTGACTCAGCCTCTAGGTCTTCAGCCTGGCGGCAGGCCGCCTCAAAGCCATACACCCGGCGAGTGCTGCTGCTGGTCTGGGGCATGCGAATGCGCTCTGCAAGGTCCAACCTGTACGGCCAATTCCGTACTGCACTGAGGTGGTGAAAGAGGAGAAGGAAGTGCATGTCAGGCACGACATAAAGCACCAGTGATGGAGTGCATGGGCATGGCTGGCAGAAATGCAAAATGAGCAATCTGGCACAGAACAAGCCCTGAGAGATCAACAGCAGCAGCTTATCTCAAACACCAGCAGTTTGAAACAACGGCATGTGGACTGATCAAGGGGACTGCCCTGGCACGTGAGCCTTGTATACCATTGTGCAACACGGTTCAGAAGAAGAAGCACACCTGTAGTTGACTTGCTGGACAATGCTGCCACGTATGTTCTGACCAAGTCTCAGGGTGAGCCGCACAAGCAGCACCCTGAAGTTCTGCACCTTCTCTCTCAGCTCCCTGTTCTCAGCAGACTCTTCCTCAGCTGGTGGGGCAGCTGGTGGTCCTGGTTGACCATTACCAGCAGGGACTACTGCTTGCTGCCTGGCTGGAATGGATGGGTTTGCGTTGCCGGGCGGCTGAGGGGGTATGGAAGGGTTGGCGCTTCCAGTTGGCCTTGGCGGTATGGAGGGGTTGGCATTGCCAGTGGGTCTTGGGGGTATGGAGGGGTTGGCATTGCCAGTGGGTCTTGGGGGTATGGAGGGGCTAGCATTGCCCACAGGCTGTCTGGGAGGGTTAGAGCCATTGTTGGCGGGGCTGCCAGCAGGGCTGCTGCTGCTGGTGGACTGACTGACAGCTGTGGCACTGGATGAAGTGTCCTTGCCATTTCCATTACCAGCTGTTTCAGAGTCATGACTGTGCCCATTGTTGCTCACAGGAGCTGAAGCAGCTGGAGGGGTAGGGGCGGGGGCAGGGTTGGGGGTGGGGGCGGGCTTGCTGGCAGTGACAGAGCCATTGTTGGCAGTTTGCGCAGGAGGAGCAGCTTCCTGCTGACTGCTGACAGTGGGAGCTGAGGCTGCTGCTGTGCCACTTGAACTACCTGCACCCCGTGCACATGAGTTGAAGCTGAGACCAGAACCGTTGTGTGAAGAGGCATGCACGGCTGCAGCCAGGCAGATGTCACACAAACCTTCCAATCAGGCCAAAGCTTCAGAAAGACAGATCCTGACCTAATGCAACTGCAAAGAAGCAAGATGTTAAAACGAATTTCTAGAAGCTGGCCCGACACAGTCACTTAGCAGCTTGGGCTGCAGACATTTGCTGCAGACATTTGAATTCATTGCAGGATTCCATCGAGCTAGACCTAAATTGGGGGCCCATAGGTACTTATGTGCAGCAAGATGCAGAGCAGCAGCAGGCAGGCACCTGTGGAGGCTGGTGCACGAGACGGGAGGGAGGGAGCGCCTCTCCTGACTGGCAGGCTGGGCAGGCGTGGCAGACTGCTTCCAGAGGGCCTCTCAGAGCTTGTTACTGATCTAGACTCTGTTGTGGAGGTGGCCACTGTAGGAGCTGACTCTGCTTTATCAGTGGACTCCGTGGACTCCGTGGACTCCGAGGTTGCTGACCCTGCTACTGGCTGTGTTGGCTCCAGTGCTGGCTCCTCCTGGGTGGGCGCTGCTGCAGGTGCTTCCTCAGCTTTAGGCTCTGCTGCTGCTTCTGGCTCAGCTGCTGCTGCAGCTTCAACTGCTGCTTCTGGCTCAGCTGCTGCTTCTGGCTCAGCTGCTGCTTCTGGCTCAGCTGCTGATTCTGGCTCAGCTGCTGCTTCTGGCTCATCACTGCCCTGCTGCGCTGACGAGACCTCTGGAAGAGATGGAAGAGGTGCCTGAGCTTCCGAATGCTGTGCTGACTCAGCCTCATCATTGTTGAGCTCTGGTTCAGCAGTGTTGTCATTATCCTCTGGCTCAGCTCCGCCGTTGTTGGAATCTGACTCAGCATGAACATCTTCTGAAGCAGCAGTACCCAACACTTTCTGAATGTCAGCAAAAGAGGGGCGTGTGTCTGCTGGCTGCTGATCTGCCTCGCCACTCCTGTCATCTTCTGCAGGTGCTTCATGTTCATCTTCGACTGACTGACTTTGCTCAGCTGGTTCAGGGTCTGGCTGCAGTGTGTTTTCAGCTGATACTGCCTCAATGCTAGGCAGCACTGCATCCTGTTGAGTTTCAGCTGTCAGTGCTGGCACCTTTGCTGCCTGCTCATGGTCACCTGATTCAGCATTGCTGTGACCATTGTCAGCAGTGCTGCTTTCTGAATGGTCTTTAGCAGTAGCTACTTCAAGCTCATCATCTCCAGTGGCAGCAGGTCTAAGCTCACTGTCATCTAACACATCCGCTGCTGATGCAAAGTCTGACTGAGACTTTTGCTCCTGCTCGTCCTGGTCTTGAGAACTATGCCGGGCTAAGTATGCTGCTAGCTCTGCAAAATGCACACTAGAGCTGAGGACAACACACAGCTCCTGAGCACACAGTATGCATGTGGTAACAGCAAGCTGAGCTGCCAGTATGCTCAACCCTCATGCAGAGTGTAACCTGTCTCACACCTGCTTCATGGTGTGCATCATCGTCTCTGTCCTCCTGTGTGACTCTGTAAGCCTGCTCAGCCACATGATCTACAGCTTGGAACTCCTGCAGTGCGCACCAGCAGGTGAGCACATGAAAAGTCAACACTGTATTGTTGCCGCTTTGTTTTGGTGGATGCACCAGCTTACCTCCTCGCTTCCTGACTCCTCTGTGTCTGAAGGATCTGACAAGGCAACGTCCCCAGAGCTGCAGCAGGAGAACCAGCTTAGCCTCCTCCAACTAGCTATAGAGTGAGAAAGCAACATGCAGTTAAGGAAGGTGTGCTGTAGAACCTAGGATAGTGGCCGAAGCCTGCATACCTCTCACTCACGTCATCGAAGAACCTCTCTTGACCTGCAACACACCAGTCACATGTCAGGCAGGTGTCTCGAGCAGGTCCAACATGTGCCAAAGGTGGCGGCCAACTTTGCTGCCTGTGAGACGCACCGATCGATTCTGGGACCTCTGACATGGCTAGATGCTATCCACTAGTCAACGGAGGAGCTGTTTGTTTGGTACAGCGCTTCGGGTGGGATCTCAAAATGCCGCAACGGGCATCAAAAAGTCGGAATGCTCGACAGCGACTTATCCGGGTAGAGGAGCCGAAGCCCTAATCCTGAGTACGAGGTGCGACAATGGCGGTGCGAGAGTAAGTGTGTGCCTTGAGTCAAATTTGCAGCTGCAAGCACTGCAACAAAGGTTTGCTGACTGCTGTGCTGCAGCGCCTGCGCCGGTGTATTGGTCGGCGTTTGTGTCGCACAGTATCGATCGCAGCAAGCATGGGCAAAGCAAAGACTAAGACTGTTGACAGTCGGAAACCTAAGCACTCCAACGACTCTAGCCGACCCAGCAAAACCCCAAAGGGGAAAGGTGGCAAGGAACACCGCGATGCATCTACAGTGAGTGGCCGCTGCCCTTGAAGCCCTTCAGTGAGGCACTGTCATGTCTGGTCATGACTCTTTTCTGTTTGCAGGTGCGCAGACTCAATATGTACAAGACTCGTGCTGTCCGAGACAAGAAGGGAAAGGTCATTCATGAGGTGAGCCGTCTGCCGTTGCCGGCTGTATCTCTGCAATAGCACCTGTACCTACATCACCTGTACCAATATCACCTGTACCTATGGTGACACTGAAGCCCTTGCAATCACGCAGGAATTTCAATCCAAGGAGCTGCCAAACAGCAGGATAAAGCCAGACAGGCGCTGGTTTGGAAACACCCGTGTTGTTGGACAGAAACAGCTTGAGCAGTTCAGAGAGGAAATGAGCACAAAGGTGTGCTTAAGGTTGCCTCTTATGTACCTGTGCTGAGTCAATCCTTGCTGATGCTTTGTCAAACCTAGAACACAGATCTTCTGTAAACCATACAGTCCACTTTGGATTGATCTTTGGCTGCTGTATAGGTGGATGACGCATACACAGTCCTTCTGCGCGAGAAGAAGCTGCCACTCAGCCTGCTCCAGAATCCTGAAGCTAAAACATCAGGACGCGCTGCCAGGGCGCATCTTTTGCAAACTCAGCCATACAAAGAGACTTTTGGTGCACGTCATATTCGCAAAAAACCCAAGCTTGGTTCTGACTCTTACCAGGATCTGCTCAGCAAGGCTGAACAGACTAATGAGAAGTGAGTCCAGCATACACAGATTGCAATGATCACAGCCTTTAGATGTCATGTCATGTAGCTCACGTGCCCAGTTGCTTTCCAGTCAAGCTGATCATGAGCTTTAAATGTGGCAGTGGCCTGTTTTTATGCTCTTTGACCGTCACTTGATTGCTCACCTTGGTGTTTTGCCTGTGACAAGAAATCATTTTGTGCCAGAGCATGTCACTGTTGTGCTGCTGAAAAGCTGAGCAGCACAACAGGGATTGTCAGGCATGCATGTGATTGGACTTGTCAATAAGCCTTTGTGTGTGAAGGTATGGCAGTGAGCCTGAGGTGGATGAGGACGAAGAAGCAGGGGTTAGTAATGCTGCCAGGGAGAAGATTTATGACAAGGGGCAGTCCAAGCGCATCTGGGGCGAGCTGTACAAAGTGGTGGACTCATCAGACGTCATAGTGCAGGTGCAGAATATGACCAATGCAGATTGTGTCAACCTTGGTAGTATACTTTTCCGGTGGATATCCTGTTTGCACTTGGACATTTTCTATGCAATTAGCCTTGCACCTCTTTCTGTTGGCTGGGTCATGCCTAGGACATGAGTCTGCAGTGCAGACTTTTCATTTTGCTTAGATGATTGGGACCAAAGCATCCGATGGAGTGAAGTTTCTACCTGTCAATGACTGCTGCATGGTTGCTGGCAGGTGCTGGATGCACGGGACCCTCTTGGCACGCGCTGCCGCCACCTGGAGCAGCACATCAAGAAGAATGCGCGCCATAAGCACATGCTGCTGCTTGTCAACAAGTGTGACCTGGTGAGTAACTGACTGTGAGAACCTGCCATGACTCTTTAGGACCAAGAACCCTTGCCCGAAATTTTGCTTTGATGTCTGTTTCTTTGTAGTGGGGAGTCCAGTATGGTTGTGACATCTTAAGTCACATGCTGAAGCACTGCTGATATCTCATCTCAGCAGGAGTGCTATAAGCATCTTCACCTCAGCGCTGTTATTCTGCATGGGATTTTGTGCTGGCACTGATATAAATCGGACCACCCTTTTTACATTTGCACTGACGTAAGTAGGTTCCCTGTGTCTTGTGTGAAAGTGAGTCCCAGCCTGCACTGTGCATGCAATGCAAAGGGGTGTATGGGTGACTGACATGGCAGGCATGGTGCAGGTGCCAGCCTGGGTGACCAAGAGGTGGCTGGGGTACTTGAGTGGTGAGTACCCTTGCCTGGCCTTCCATGCCAGCATCACCAACCCCTTTGGCAAGGGCAGCCTGCTGAGCCTGCTGCGCCAGCTTTCCCGCATGCGCACTGACAAGAAGTACATCAGTGTCGGCTTTGTGGGCTACCCCAATGTCGGCAAATCTTCTGTTATCAACACCCTCAGGACCAAGAAGGTGAGTAGTTACTGACTAAGAACATCAAGCTGTGGTTACAGAAGATTTCCCAATCTGCAGTGAGATGCTCTGCAGTGTGCTCATAGCCCATGACGGCCATGCGTTCACTTTCTGCAAGTAGACTGCATCAACACAGTAGCCTGCTCTCATTTCAAATATATTTCAGTCTGCAGAAATGTGTGTTCATGCTCAACAGCAAGCACGACCATGGATTTCTTGACTGCACCAGTAGTGTGTGAAGCTGTCAACAATGTGCATGGTGCCAGCGGCAGTGTATGTATGGAGGTGCAGCTGAGGGGTTGTGGTGGCCTGGTGCAGGTGTGCAAGGTGGCGCCAGTGCCAGGTGAGACCAAGGTGTGGCAGTACATCACCCTCATGAAGCGCATCTTCCTCATCGACTGCCCAGGTGTTGTCTACAACAAGAATGACGATGACCAAACAGACATTGTGCT
>JAABUK010002775.1_pt1 | contig 30817 bp, 33 predicted proteins | sample 5559141 | NCBI WGS metagenome assembly JAABUK01 (sample SAMN10711869, study PRJNA513367) | rock metagenome | isolation source: Antarctica rocks | place: Antarctica: Victoria Land, Pudding Butte nord | collected 2016-01-03
AGGGAAGGCCGCGCACGCCGAGCGCACGCCAGCCACAAGGGTGTCCAGAAGCTCCATCCAGGACGTGGACCACACCGCCAGAGACAACGAAACCCACAACCGTCAGCAGCCACTTAGAATCGCTGCTACTCGTCCGAGCGGACCTTCGAGGCCAACCGGGACACGCTGCGCATCTGCATCGACGCCTTTGGCCCCGAGCGCTGCATGTTCGGTAGCGACTACCCCGTCGCCCGCCGCACCCTGGCCTACCCGGAACTCGTGCAGCGGTTCCGCGAGGTAGCCGCCGAGTATACGGCTGCCGAGCAGCGCGACCTGTTCCACGGCACCGCCGCACGCACCTACGGGATCCCTGGATGACGCCCGAACCCCTCGCCTTCATCGGAACCTGTGACTTGGCCGGGCTGGTGCGGGGCAAGTCGCTCCCGGCAGCCAGCCTGCCGGGCCGCATGGCGCGGGGCGTGGGCATCACCCACAGCAACCTGCTGCTTTCGGTGTTCGGCCCCATTCACGACACGCCGTTCGGCACCCAAGGCGACCTGATGCTCGTGCCGGACGCCGCCACCGAGACGGCCATCCCCGCCCCCGGCGCACCCGACATCCGCCTGCTGCTGGGTGACTTCCACAACACCGACGGCACGCCCTGGGACTGCTGCCCGCGCCGCTTCCTGCGCCGCGCGCTGGATGCGCTGCGCGATGAGTTCGGCCTGACCCTGCTGTCCACCTTCGAGCAGGAGCTGGTCTATACCGGCGTAGAGACGCAGGCCGGCTCGCCCTACACGCTGGAGGCGCTGCGCCGGCAAGGCCCGTTCGGCGGCACGCTGCTGGCTGCGATGCGCCAGGCCGGCATCGCGCCCGACTCGTTCCTGTCCGAATACGGGCCGCGCCAGTTCGAGGTGACCGCAGGACCCGCGGCCGGCATCGCCGCAGCGGACCAGGCGGTGCTGCTGCGCGAGCTGGCCCGGGCCATTGCGGCCGTGCTCGGCCACCGCGCCATCATGGCGCCGATGATGACGCCGGACGGCACCGGCAACGGCACGCACATCCACTGGAGCCTGCTGGACGCAGCCGGCCAGCCCGCGACCTATGACCCGGCCCATCCGCACGGCCTGTCGGAGGCCGCCCAGCACATGGCGGCCGGCATGTTGCACCACCTGCCTGCCCTGACAGCCGTGACCGCACCGTCGGCAGCGTCGTACTACCGGCTGCGCCCGGGTCGCTGGGCGCCGACTACGGCTGATCTGGGCGTTCGTGACCGCGGCAGCGCCGTCCGCATCTGCCCGGTCTACGCCACCGCGGCAGAGAGCGTCGCCCTCCAGTTCAACGTCGAGTTCCGCGTGGCCGACGCCGCCGCAAGCCCCTACCTGGCGCTGGGCGCCGTCGTCTGGGCCGGGCTGGACGGGCTGCGCCACCGCCGGCGCCTCGACGGCCGCCAGGCGACCCCGCTGCCGTCCACCCTGGCCGAGGCGCTCGACCGCCTTCAGTCGACACCCGAGGCCGCGGCCTGGTTCGGCCCGCTTCTCGACGTCTATCTCCGATTCAAGCGCGCCGAGCTGAAGGCGCTCGCGGGGCTGGACGAGGCCGCCATCTGCGACCGTTACGCCGCCATCTACTGAGGAAACCCGCCATGACAACACAAGCCACACTCAGCCGCGAGGTCGAGATCGATCCCGCACACGCCGCCCTGCTGTTCATTGACGTGCAGAACTATGTCACGGGGCCGGATGGCGGCGAATACGCGCACCTGGACGCGGCCGAGCGGGAGGCAAAGTACGGCTTCTTCTTCCGGGCGATGCGCGAGACCGCAGTACCGAACATGCAGCGCCTGCAGGCAGCCTGCCGTAAGGGCGGCATCGAGGTGCTGTATACCGTCATCGAGAACCTGACCCGGGACGGCCGCGACCGTAGCCTGGACTACAAAATCAGCGGCCTGACCGTGCCGCGCGGCTCCTGGGACGGCAAGGTCATCGACGCCATCGCTCCGGGCGAGGACGAGATCGTGCTGCCGAAGACCTCATCGTCGGTCTTCATCTCCACCAACATCGACTATGTGCTGCGCAACCTGGGGGTGCGGTCGCTGATCATCTCCGGCGTGCTGACAGACCAGTGCATCGACAGCGCGGTGCGCGATGCCTGCGACCTCGGCTACCTGGTGACCACCGTCACTGACGCATGCGCGACCCACAGCCAGGAGCGGCATGACTGGTCGCTGCGCAACAACCGGGGCTACGCCCGCCAGGTCACTACCCAGGCGATGCTGGACGAGATAACCCGGCTGACGATGGCACGATAACTGCAACACCGTCGTGGTCTGCTGCGAGGAACGTCCCATGCGCCCATGGCTGATCGCCGCCTTCCTGTTCTCCGCTGCCCAGGCGCAGGCCGCGGGCACGCTGCGCTTCGGCCTCGACTTCGATTTCGACACCTTCGACCCCGCCCGCAGCGGCTCCTACATCGAGCGGGTGGTGAACACCGCCATGTGCGACCAGCTGCTGGATGTCGACCCGCAGCTGAACCTGGTGCCGCAACTGGCCACCAGTTGGGAATGGTCGGCGGACCAGCTGGCGCTGACCCTGCACCTGCGCCCTGGCGTCGTCTTCCAGGATGGCGCGCCCTTCGATGCCGAAGCGGTGCGCGCAAATCTCGAGCGCTACCGCACGGCCGCCTACAGCGCCCGCAGGGTCGAACTGAAGTCGCTGACCGGCGTGGATGCCGTGGATCCGCTGACGGTGCGCATCCGCCTGTCCCAGCCCTTCGCACCGCTGCTGGCGCTGCTGGCGAACCGTCCCGGCCTGATGCTGTCGCCGCGCATCCTGGACCAGCCGACGGATGCGATCTCGGCCCACCCGGTCTGCGCCGGGCCATTCACCCTGGTGGAGCGCGTGGCACAGGACCACATCACCCTCCAGCGCTTCCCCGGCTATTGGGACGCGGCGAACATCCATCTCGACCGCATCGAGTTCAAGATCATGACGGACTCGACGGTCCGGCTGGTGAACCTGCAATCGGGGCAGCTCGATATCGCCAACCGGCTGGGTGCCACCGACGTGCCAACGGTGCAGGCGGATAGGAAGCTGCGGGTCGTGTCCTCGCCGTCGATCGGGTTTGAGATGATCTCGTTCAACCTCGGCAATGGCCCGGCATCCGACACCCCGTTCGGCAAGGACGTGCGTGTCCGCCAGGCCTTCGCCAAATCCATTGACCTCACGGGCATCAACCAGGTCGTGTTCGAAGGCCGTATGATCCCCAGCACCCAGACGGAGCCGCCGGGCAGCCGCTACTGGAACCCCGCCTTCCCCGTGCCGCCGCGCGACCTGGCTGGAGCCAGAGCGCTGCTGGCCCAGGCCGGGGTGCCACACCCCAAGGTGGCGCTGAGCGTGGTGAACAACCCGACCGATGTGCAGGTGGGCGAGGTGATCCAGTCGATGGCGGCCGAGGCCGGGTTCGAGGTGACGCTGCGCAAGGGCGAGTCCGTCTCCCAAACCGCGGCGGCGGCGCGTGGCGACTACCAGGCCTACCAGGTAATCTGGAGCGGCCGGCCTGACCCGGACGGTAACCTGAGCCTGTGGATGCGCTGCGGCACCTCGCTGAACTGGACCGGCTGGTGCAGCAAGGAGATGGAGGCGGCACTGGACCGCGCCGCCGCCACGTCGGACCAGGCGGCCCGCGTCACGGCCTACCGCGAGGCGACCGAGATCTGGATGAAGGACATGCCCTACATGGGGCTGTATCACTTCACTTGGCTCTGGGGCCTCAACGACAAGGTGCAGGGATTTACCCCGCGGCCGGACGGATTGGTGCGCATGGCCGGCATCTCGATGCAGCCTTGATGGTTGCGGCAAGGTAGACGGCGAGAGGGCATTTCTGGCCCGTCAGAGAGCGTTTTGGGTCATTAACGGCGGCTCACGACAGCCATCAACGACCGTCTGCTTCTCTCCGCCATTCACTCCAAAGCGGACCGGCAGCTTCCGGCCAAAGGCGGCGAGCCGCACTTGATCAGTTCTTGTCGATGTTCCAGTAAACCATGGTCGGCGAGGATAGAACTCCGCTCACGTTGCTGCGGAACGCCGCGGGCGAGTTCGACTGGCCCAGGATCCGGTAGGGCGCCACCTCCGCGAGCCGGCGATGGAGGCGCTCCAAGATGGCGGGCCTCGCCTGTTCGTCGGCGTCGATGAAATCCGCCTGCAAGCGCTCGGCCTCCTCGTCGCAGGGCCAACCCGAGAAGTTGCGGCGCGAGCAGCTCATGTCCGTTCCCACGTTCGTCGCGGGGTTGGCCGTTGTGGGTCCAGGCGAGGTCGTCACGCGCAGGTTCCAGCCTCCACTGGCCACCGGGTCCTGCTTCAGCGCACGGCCCACCACCGTCGACCAGTCCGACCACACCATGTCTATGTTCAGCCCGGCCCGAGCCATGGCATCCGCCGCCACCTCGGACATGATCCCGTTGGCGTTGTCATGAGAGCCGATGAACACCAGCCTCTCGCCTTTGTAGCCCGCTTCGGCCAAGAGCTGGAGCGCCTTGATGAAATCCTGGTGGAAGCCCTCGGCGCCTGCGCTGGTGCCGTAAGGGCCGTCGCAGACGAAGAAGGCGTTGCAACGGGACCAGTTTGCCGGGTCGCCAAACGCGGCCTGCATCTCGTCCGGTTGATCGATGATGTAGTTGAGCGCTTGGCGCGCGCGCACGTCGTTGAAGGGCGGCAGGAGGTTGTTCGCACGCAGCATGGTCTGGTCGCCAATGCCGCTCAGCTTTCGGATGGTGATCTGCTTGTTCTTCGCAAGGATCGGCATGAGATCCAGCGCCGGCCGCTCGACCAGGTCGATCTCGCCCGACTGCAGGGCTGCGGCGGCGGTGGCCGCGTCCGGCATGATGAGCCACTCGATCCGATCGACCTTGGCCACCCGGCCCCCGGCAGTCCCGTCAGGCGGCTCCTTGCGGGGCACGTAATCAGGATTGCGCTCATAGACGACCTTGGCGCCGCTCACCCGCTCGCTCGCGACGTAGCGGAAAGGGCCAGAGCCGATTGCCGTTGTGACCGGCTTGCCGGGGTCGGTCAGGTCCTTCGCGCGCATGATGGCGGCAAAACGGGACGGCGCCGCGGCAAGGGTCGCAAGCATCGACGGGAACGGCCGCTTCAGCATGATGTTGAACGTCGCGTCGTCTACCTGCTCCATTGCGGCTATCGCGTCGGCGAGCCTGCGTCCGCCCCCGTCGAGGGCCATCCAGCGCTTCATCGAAGGCATGACGTCGGCGGTTGTTACCTTCTGGCCATCGTGAAACTTCAGGCCAGACCGCAAGGTGAACCGCCAGGTCAGCCCGTCCGCTGACACCTCCCAGCTTTCCACCATCTGCGGCTTCGGCTGCAAGGTGTTGTCCCAGCTGAACAAAGACTCGTAGATCATCATCCCGGCGATGTTCGAGATGGACGCGGTGCCGAAGACGGGGTCCAGCAGCACGATGTCGTTTTGCGGCACCACCCGCAGTACTTTGGTCTCAGCCGCAGCAGGCGTTGCACAAGCGAGCAGCGCCCAAGCACAGGCCAGGAGTTTCGGAAAACCCCCACTGCCCGGCACCATGTGCCTGCGAACCGGCTGACCGCCGCGCTGCCCCGGCGATGATGCGAGACGCACGACGGCGGCGAGCATGGTGCGCATCTTGGATTGTTCCTCCCTTTTGCAGGGTCTTTGGACGGACGCGAGTATCGGACGGGGAGGGCAGCGTCGAGTAGCTGGGATCCGTCTCACCCCTCGGCTTGCCCAGCCGTGTTCCCCAAGCCCCGCCCGGCGGACCACACCGGATCAGGTTTGCGCCACATCGGCTTGTCGCGCATGGCGGCCGCCAGCGCTTCCGCTTGCACATGGAGGAAGCGTTCGCCCTTCTCCGCCGTGGCCGGGCGCGGGTCGCCGCGAACGCCGGTGACGGGCGCCCGTTCGGAGAAGCTCCAGAACCGGCTTAGGCCCTCGTAGGTCGGAACCGGAGCGGGACGCTGCCGCACCGCGTCCTCCAGCTTATCGGTGCGCACAAGGTCGGGGGCGATGGCCATCATGACCGAGGTCTCGCCTTCGCAGGCATGCGCAGGCACCTCCGCCGTTTCGGCGATCTCGGCCACACGGCTGCGCGTGAGGTACCACGGCGTGCAGGCGATCACGGGCAGGCCGTAGTCATGCGCCAGCTCGCGTGCCGCAACGGCGAGGGGCTCGACGTTCCCGCCGTGCCCATTGACCACCAGCAAGCGCGCAAACCCGATCGCGCGCAGCGACCGCACCACGCCGCTCAACACCCCGCGCAGCTCGTCGAAGTTGAGGCTGATCGTGCCGCCGAACGGGAGATGGTGCTCGCTCATCCCGGTCCACAATCCGGGCAGCACCAGGACGGGCATCTCGTCAACCACCAAGCGTGCTGCGCGGATCGCGGCGGCGCTGGCGCTCGCAGTGTCGGTGATGACGGGGAGGTGCGGCCCATGCTGCTCCAGCGACCCGATCGGCAGCACGGCAAGCGCATCCGGCCGGGCGGCGACGGCGCGGATTTCTGGTCCTGTCAGCCGAGCCCATTCCACCTCGTTGCTCATCGCCGCCTCCCTGCTTGCACCGGTCGATGAGGTCACACTTGGCGCTGGAGGTCCACCGGCCATGAACCCGTTACGTCAGGGGAAGGCCCGTTGGGAGCCACCACTCAGCAGCCGCCTCACCATGCCGGGCAGGTTTCCGAGCATCTGGTCGTCGCGAGCTGATGAGCAAAACCTACGCCATCGGCGATTACGCAAACGGGCGCTCGGGCTTGAGCGGCCAGGCAACGGCACGACGATCTAACGGCGGCTTTCCGCGCCTTACTGCCGAAACCCGCCAGTCCGCTTCCGGCCAAGATCGGACGGTCGGGCCGCGGCTACGGAAGACCACTTTGGGTTAAACTCCGCGGTTCCAGCCCACTGCGGACGCGAAGTTGCGCTCCGCATATGCCGGACATGCCGGGCGTCCTGCGAAGCCCGAACCGGCCTGGTTCACCGTGCGGCTTGACCCGGCACGCGCCAGTCCGCATCACCCGCGCCGCAATGTCCACCTGGCCTTCCATCATCGGCATAGATTTCGGCACGACCAATAGCGTCGTGGCCGTGCTGCAACCGGACGGCGCCGTGCGGACGGCGCGGGCACCCGGGCTGGAGGTGTTCCGTACCGTGCTGTGCTTCTGGGCCGAGCGCGGGGCGCTGCGCCACGCCGCCGGGCCGCACGCGGTGGCGGCCTACCTGGACGACCCCGAGGACACCCGGCTAATCATGTCCATGAAGACCTACCTGGCGCAGCGCAGCTTCAGCAGCACCCAGGTCATGGGCCGGCCGTTCACCTTGGAGGCCCTGGTCGCCTTGTTCCTGCGCGGCCTGCTGGCGGAGCAGGACATGGGCGGCGCCCGCATCGTCGCCGGCCGCCCCGTCCGCTTTGCCGGCGAGCTGGCGGACGACGCCCTGGGCGAGGCGCGGCTGCGCGCGTCCTTCCGCCAGGCCGGCCTGGGCGAGGTGGAGGTGGCCTACGAGCCGGAGGCCGCAGGCTTCCGCTTCACCCGTGCGCTCACCGCCCCGGCGACCGTGCTGATCGGCGACTTCGGCGGCGGCACCAGCGACTTCTCCGTGCTGCGCTTCGACCCCGGCGCGGCCCGGCCGGTTGTGCCGCTGGCCAGCACCGGCCTCGGCGTTGCGGGCGACAGCTTCGACGCGCGCATCATCGACCGCGTGGTGGCGCCCTACCTGGGCAAGGGCGGCACCTACCGGGTCATGGGCAACGACATGCCGGTCCCGGCCGAGTACTACACCGGCCTGTCCCGCTGGCACCGCCTGTCGCTGATGCGGACACCCCGCACCCTGCGCGAGATCGGCGAGGTCGCCCGCACGGCCAAGGAGCCTGCGCGTCTGCGCGGGCTGATCCAGGTGATCGAGGAGGAGCTGGGCTACCAGCTCTACCAGTCCGTCTCGGCGGTGAAGGCGGAGCTGTCCCGCGCCGACCGGGCGGTGCTGCGCTTCCAGCATCCGGGGCTGCGCATCGAGGAGGAGATCGAGCGCACGACGTTCGAGGGCTGGATCGCGCCGGAACTGGCGCAGTTGTCGGCCGCGGTGGACCGCGTGATGGCGATGGCCGCGCTGGGGCCGTCCGCGGTGGACCGGGTGTTCCTGACCGGCGGCACCGCCTTCGTGCCCGCCGTGCGCCGGCTGTTCGAGGCGCGGTTCGGCGCAGAGCGCGTGTCCGGCGGCGGCGAGTTCGTGTCGGTGGCCGAGGGGCTGGCGCTGATCGGGCAGGAACGGCTGGAGGTGTAGGGGTTTGTTCGGATGCCGGGCGCCAGGGGCCTTGTCCCACTCCTCAATGGAACTGATCGCTTGCGAACCGGCTTGGCGATCAACTAGGCTTCGATCCGGTCAACGCCAGGCCGAGGGAGGGCTGGATGCATCACTACAACCAGCGTCACCCTCGTGGCCCCGTTTCCGCCCTGCGATAGCCGTCGCAGGGCAGCCCCGACCGAAGCCAAGCCGCTTCCGACCCGGACTGCTCTTGTTGCATCCGCCCGCCACACGCCGTGGCCGGCGCCGGACCGGGTACAGACATGGCACTCATCAGCTTGCGCGACGTTGGCGTGGTCACGCCGCGGGCGCTCTTCCAGAACATCACTTTCAGCTTCGGCCCTGGGGACCGGGTCGGCCTGATCGCCGGAAACGGCGGCGGGAAGTCAACGCTGCTGCGCTGCATCGCGGGGCAAGCCGACCCTGACATGGGCAGCGTCGTCCTGTCCCGCGGCCTGCGCGTCGCCCATGTCGAGCAGGATGTGCCGGAGCCACTGCTGCGCCTGAGCCTGCACGAGGCCGTCCGGCGCGCGCTGCCGCCGGCGGACCGCGAGCACGAGGCTTGGCGCGTCGGCGCGGTGCTGGACGAGTTCGGGATGCCGGACGACCTGCGCGGACGACCTGTTGCGGCGCTGAGCGGCGGCTGGCAGCGCCTGGCGCTGCTGGCCCGGGCATGGGTGACGCAACCTGACGCGCTGTTGCTGGACGAGCCGACTAACCATTTGGACGGCGAGAAGATCGCCCTCCTGGAAGGGTGGATCAAAGTCCTAGCCGCCCGCACGCCCATGCTGATCGCGAGCCACGACCGCAGCTTCCTGGATACCTGCACCACCCGGACCCTGTTCCTGCGCCCCGGCGTCAGCCGCACCTACGCCCACCCTTACTCGCGTGCCCGGCACCTGCTGCAGGAGAACGGCGCCGCGCAGGACCGGAAGCATGCCAAGGACGCGAAGGAGGTGGACCGCCTGCGTCGCAACGCGGGAGAGCTGCGCAACGTCGGCGTCAACAGCGGCAGCGACCTGCTGCAGAAGAAATCCATGCAGCTGCGCGAGCGGGCGGAGCGGCTGGAGCAGACCCTGCGCCCGGCACATTCCGAACGTCCCGGCGACATCCGCCTGGCCAGCCGCGGCATCCACGCCAAGGTGCTGGCGGCGCTGCGGGACGTGACGGTCCGCACGCCGGATGGAGGCCCGCTGTTCCACATCGCCAAGCTCGATGTCCGCCAAGGCGACCGGCTGGTGCTGCTGGGCCGCAACGGGGTGGGCAAGTCGCGGCTTGTGGCCCTGCTGCGCCGGGCCGTGACGGAGGATGTGCCCGGGTTGCAGGTCAGCCCCGGCGTCGTCCTGGGCTATGCGGACCAGGGCATGGCCCACCTGCCGGACAGCCAAACGCCGCACCGCTTCATCTCGGCCGGGCCGGGCATCGGGGACGGGCGTGCCACCAGCCTGCTGGCCGGCGCCGGGATCAGCGTGGACGCACAGGCGAGGCCAATCGGCCGCCTGTCGCCGGGTCAGAAGGCGAGATTGGGCCTGCTGGCGCTCAGGCTGGCGGAGCCGAACTTCTACCTGCTGGACGAGCCGACCAACCATGTGGACATACCAGGGCAGGAGCGGCTGGAGGCGGAGCTGCTCGCCCACGGTGTCACCTGCGTCCTGGTGTCCCACGACCGCAGCTTCGTCAGGGTGGTCGGCACGCGGTTCCTGCTGATCGAGGGCGGTCACGCACGGGAGGTGCTCGACGGGACAGTTCCATGACCGGGCTGTGGAGGCGACCGGGCAGGCGCGTTGCGCTACGGCCAGGTGCTGCTCTTGGATCGCAAGCTGGGGCGGTTGCTCGCCCTCCTGCCTGCATGGCTCCCGACCCGCCTCCACCTATCGGTGGTCCGCCGCGTCGGCGCCGGCAAGCGCCTGCCAGTTCCCGATATCGGGCCTGAGCCGCCAGGCCAGCACGGTGGCGCCTCGTGGCTCGATCCACAGCCGGTCGGTGCCGGATGGGGCCGCGCCTGCACGGTGAACCTCCAAGCGGAAGGCGCCCGTGCCGGGCAGGCCGAGCGCTCCCCAGCGCGCATAGGCCCGCGCCAGGCGTATGGCCGCAGTGCGGTCGCCATGGCTGACGATCTCGCCATCCTGCCACAGCGCCACGGACCCACTCACCCTATCCGTCAACCCGAACGGGGGGCAGGGGCATCCACGGCCGCCAGTCGCCGTCACCAGGGCGGGTCACGAAGCCCGGCTCCGTCCGGCCCAGGAAGGCACGGAACTGCGCCGCGGCCGGCGCCGGCCCGCCCTCCCCAAGCAGGCCCAACGGCAGGGCGAAGCACTTTGCCGGCTTGCCGCCGGGCATTTCGGGCAGTGCTGTGCCGGCACGGTCCTGCCCAGCGCCCAGCAAAGGCACGAACCAGCCCGGGGCGGCCCTCTCGGCCACGAGGGCGTCATTCTGCCGCCGCAGCACCGTCACGTCGCAGCCGTCGCCGCCGCGCAACTCGACCGGCACCGCGGCGAGGCCGCCCTCGGCAACCTGATCCAGCAGGGCCACGGGCACGTCCCAGGCCGCGGCGGTGACGATGGCGCGGTCATACGGGGCGCCGGCAGCATGACCCGGCGTGCCGTCGCCCGTGATGACCTCGACGTCGCCGATGCCAAGTGCCGCCAGGTCGGCACGGCTCTGGGCGGCCAGGTCTGGGATAAGCTCGATGCCGACGACCCGGCCCTCCGGCCCGACCAGCCGCGCCATGATGGCAGCGAGCCACCCGGAGCCGGAGCCGATCTCCAGCACGGCTTGGCCCCGTTCCAGTCCCAGCAGGTGCAGCAGGTAGAGGACGTAGCTCGGCTGCGAGTTGGAGGAGGGCAGGGGTTCGCCCGCGACGTCCACATGGCGCATCACGGCATCACTGTAGATGTCAGGCAGATCCTGCGCCGGGTCGGCGCCGTTGTCGCGCACCGGGCCGCCGTCGGCCAGGCGGAAGTTGCCACGCACGGGGCCATTGTCGGCGAGGCGGAAGCGGTGGACGAAGCGATGCCGCGGCGTCGCGGCCACCGCCTCCCGGAACCGCGGCGGCAGCCCGTCCGGCACGCCGTAGCGCCGGAATGCAGCGTCCAGCATGTCCAGGAACTGGGCCCGGTAGGGTTCGGCTTGGGCATCGAGAGCAGTCATGGTGGCCTCCTTCGCCAAGTGGTGCGCGTCGCGGCGGCCGGTGCGGACGGCGGGAAAGAGTTTTTGCGCGGCTGTCCGCGCCTGCGCGCGCCGGGCGCATACAGGCCATGACGGAGACCTCGCACCGGCTGAAGCACCGGGCCGCGCGCCTCGGACCCGTGCCGAGGGACGTGGGCGCGGCGCTGGCCGCGCTGCCCGATGACGAGCTGTTGCGGCTGCGCGCCATGGCCCGGCTGCGCGCGCGCTCCCTTCCTGGCGGCGTGTCCTGGTCCGACCTGCTGCACGAGGCCGTGGCGCGCGCGATGGCCGGCACGAGGCCGTGGCCGCCGGGGGTGCCGCTGGTCGCCTTCCTTGCCGGCATCATGCGGAGCCTGTGCGACGAGCAGTGGCGCCGGCGGCGGCGCGAGGAAGCGCTGTCCAGCCTGGATGCTGCCGGTGCTCGGCAGGCCCACGATCCCGAGCGGGCTTACGCGGCCGCCGAGGTGCTTGGCGCCATCCACAGGCTGTTCGCATCCGACGAGGCGGCCACGAAGGTGATCACCGGGCTGATGGCCGGCTTGGACGCCGGGCAGATACGGTCCCACTACGGCCTGGGCGCAGTGGAGTACGACACGGCGCGGCGACGGATGCGGCGCGCCATGCTGCGGCACGGACTGGCTTGGTCCTGGCCATGACCAGGCGCCCCGATCCATCGTCGGCGTTGCTGGCGTTGCTGGACGCCCTGGAAGCGGAACTTCTCGCAGTCCCTGCGGCAGAGGTGCGGGAAGCCTTACGCGAGACTGGACGGGCACGGGACGGCGCCTGCCGCGAGGTCCGGTCGCTGCTGGACGACGCAGCGGTCGCGAACGAGGACGGACCTGTTCCGGCCGCACCGTGCGGCACGCGCGACCTGCCTGGGTTGCACCGGCACTGAGCAGCGTCGCGGGCCGCCGAGCCAGCCTGCCGCAGGCCCGGGCAGGGGTGGACCTGGCTCGTTGGTCATCTGCCAGGGCCGTAAGAGGGAAAACGAACCAACACCGCAAACACCCCATTGACCCGGCCCCTGGGACCGCCCCGATAAGGGCGGCGATCAGCGAACAACGAGGTGATGCGTGAGCGTTTCCGCCCAGTTTCTGAGCGCCTCCGAAGCCACCAGGCAGCTCGGCGTCTCCGCCAAGGCCCTGCGGCTCTACGAGCATCGCGGCCTGGTGGCCCCGGTCCGCTCCGCCGCCGGGTGGCGGGCCTATGGTCCCGGCGAGATGGCCCGGGCCGCCGAGGTCGTGGCCTTGCGCGCGCTCGGCTTCAGCCTCGCCCAGGCGGCGCGGGTGCTGGGGGGCGACCCGCAAGGGCTGGAGCCTGCCCTGGCCGCGCAGCAGGCAGCACTTGAAGGCCAGGCCCGCCAGATTGCCGGCGCCGTCGAGAGGGTTTGCGCACTCCGGGCCGGCCTTGCCCAGGGCCAGGCGCCTGCCGCCGGAGACCTGGCTCGTTTGCTGGGAGCAGCTTCAGGGTTCAGCGTCGCCTTCGACCTTCCCTGGCCCTGGGGTGGCGAACGGTTTGAGCTGCGCGATGTCCGGCCGCTGACCTACATCATCGGCCCGCTGGGCACCGGCAAGACACGGCTGGCCCGGCGCCTGGCTGAAGTCCTGCCTGGCGCCGCCTTCCTGGGCCTGGAGCGGCTGTCGGATAGCGGCGCGGCGGCCCGGGCGCGGCTGGACGCCGACCCGGCCCTCAAGTCCCGGGTCGAGCAGGCTCTGGCCTGGCTCGTCGAGGACGGCGCCACGGTGTCGGAGGCCCTGGTCGCCCTGCTCACCGCACTGGAAGCGGACGGCCCGGCCGCCCTGGTCATTGACATGGTGGAACAGGGGCTGGACCAGGCCGCCCAGGAGGCCCTGATCGCCCATCTGCGCCGCCGCGGCCCCGGCGGGCGACCGCTCTTCCTGCTCACGCGCTCCTGCGCGGTCCTGGACCTGGCCGCGGTCGGCGCCCATGAGGCCATCATCCTTTGCCCCGCCAACCACAGCCCGCCGACCCTCGTCGCGCCCTATTCCGGCGCCCCCGGCTACGAGGCCGTCGCCACCTGCCTGGCCTCGCCCGAGGTGCGGGCCAGGACGGAAGGCGTCATCGCGTGGCGGCCCGAGGTGGCGTGATCGCGAACTCAGGCCACACGGGACAGAGACGCATCCAGAATGAGGCCGCGCACCTCGTGGAGGTCCGTGGCGACATGGGTGCAGAACTGCCTGATCTCGTCCGTCGGCTGCAGCAGGTCCGGCACCATGATCGTCGCCATGCCCGCGGACGAAGCGGACCGGACGCCCGCATACGAGTCTTCCAGGGCCAGGCAGGACCGGGGGTCTACCTCAAGCCGCTCGGCCGCGATCAGATACGGGTCCGGCGCAGGCTTGCTGGCTGCGTAATCTCCCTGCGCCACCACGGCATGGAACCGCTCATCCAGGGCGTGGGCTGCCAAGTGGTGCCGCACGGTGTCGTGCCGGGACGACGTGGCTATGGCCCGAGGCAGGCGCAACTTGTCCAGCATGTCCAGAAGTTCGAGGACGCCCGGCTTTAGGGCAAGACGGCTGTCCGCCATCGAGCTGTAGTGCCGCCGCACGGCGTCCCCGAACTCGTCCACGGGGAAGGCGGGGCCGTAGTGGTCCAGCAACTGGACGCGGTTCACGGGCCAGGGGTGGCCCACCATGCCGAGGAACACGGCAGGAGGCATGTCGTAGCCCTTCTCGGACGCCGTCCGGGCAAACGCCTCCTGGTAGAGCGCCTCGGTGTCGAACAGCAGGCCGTCCATGTCGAACACGATGGCGGCCGGCATGTGGGAAAGCTTCATCACCGGCCTGTAAGCGATGCGAACCCCTGGCGCAACCGAGGCCGCTTGGCGCCGCAATCCGTCCGGTAGGCGGCCGATCCGCCCGGTAGACACGCGCCTGCAACGGGCATCCCGCCGCGTGGCGCCTTGCCAGATCGTGTGCCAACGTACCGCCATGCGCATCGCCGTCCTTGCCGACGCCCACGGCAACCTCCTCGCCCTCCAGGCCGTGCTCGCCGACCTGCAAACGGCCTCGCCCGATCTCGTCGTCAACCTGGGCGACCTCGCCACCGGCCCGTTCGACCCGGCCGGCAGCGCCGAGGCGCAGATGGCGCTGGGCTGCCCCACCGTGGCCGGCAACCATGAACGCAACCTCCTGGAAGGCGACGACAGCAGCCCCTCCGTCGCCTTTGCGCGGCCGTTCCTGTCGGCGGCCCACCTGCAATGGATCGGGAGCCTGCCCAAGACGCTCCGGCTCGCGGACGGCGACGTGTTCGCCTGCCACGGCAGCCCGGCCGATGGCGACCTCGACTACCTCTTGGAGGACGTCTCCTCCGGCCGCCCGGTGCTGGCGCCCGAGGATGCGATCCGTCCGCGCCTCCAAGGCAGCGACCCCGCCACCCTGGTCCTGTGCGGCCACACGCACGTGCCGCGGGTGGTGCAGATCGGCCCCGTGCTGGTGGTCAACCCGGGCAGCATCGGCATGCCGGCCTATACCGACGACGGTGCGATCCCCCACGCGATCGAGACCGGCGCGCCACATGCCCGCTACGCCGCGTTCACGCACGGACCCGGCGGCACCTGGTCGGCCGAGCTGCGCGTCGTCGCCTACGACTGGAAACGGGCGGCCCGGCAGGCCGCCGCCAATGGCCGGCCCGCCGTCGCACGCTGGACCGCAACCGGCCGGGCATGACGTCCGAGGTCTTCCTGCTGCGCCATGGCGAGACCAGGTGGAACGCGGCTGGGCGCTTCCAGGGTCAGCGTGACTCGCTGCTGACGGCGCGCGGGCGCGAACAGGCGGCCCAGCTTGGCCGCGTGCTCACCGGGGCGCTCGCGGGCCAGCCCGCGGTCCCGCTGCACGTCAGCCCGCTCGGCCGCACGCGGGACACGGCGGCTATTGTGCGCCGGGTGGCGCCAGCCCTTGGCCCCGTCACCATCGAGCACCGACTGCAGGAGGTCTCGACCGGCGCCTGGGACGGGCTGACCCGGGCGGAGATCGAGGCGGGATGGCCCGGCCTGCTGGACGGCGCCAGCCACTACGACTGGTACTTCCGCGCGCCCGACGGTGAACCCTACGAAGCCGCGCTCCGGCGCGTGCGGGCGTGGATGGACGAGCTGCACGGGACGGTGGTCGCCGTGTCGCACGGCCTGCTCGGGCGGCTGGTGCGGGGCGCCTGGCTCGGCCTGCGAGCGGACGAGATGCTGACCCTGCCCGTGCCGCAGGACGTGGTTTGGCACCTTTCGTCTGCCGGGGTGCGTCCGCTGGTTGAAGCGGCGGAGGGTGGCGGTTGCTGACCCTGTTCTTCGCGCCGGGCGCAAGCTCGATGGCCGCTCACATCGCGCTGCGCGAGGCCGGCGCCGTGTTCGAGGCGCGCCCGCTGTCGTTCAGCCGCCGGGAGAACCGCAGTCCGGCCTACCTGGCGCTCAACCCTGCAGGCAAGGTTCCCACGCTCCTGATCGACGGCCGGCCGCTGACGGAGGTGGCCGCGATCCTGTTCTACCTCGCCCGGCGCTTTCCCGATGCCGGGCTGCTGCCCGAAGGCGCCGAGGCCCAGGCGCACGCGCTGTCGTGGATGTCCTTTGCCGCATCGACGCTGCACCCGGCCCGGCGGCAAGGCATGGACCATGCCATCCATGCTTGGGCAGCCGCCGAAGCCCGGATGGCCGGGCAAGGCTGGGTGCTCGGGCGCTACTCCGTCGCCGACATCCACCTGTTCCGGCTGTTCTGGCGCTTCAAAGCCTCGCTCCAGCCGGAACGCGATGCGTTCCCAAAGCTTGCCGCCCACCACGACCGAATGCTGGCCCGTCCGGCTGTCCGGCGCACGATCAATGTGGAGGCTGCGATTGGCTACGAACTGCCCGCATGACAAATGCCCCAAGCCTGGGCGCTTGGCGGGGGGCTGGCCGGTCCCATGCCGGATCACCTCGCCGGCTGGCCAGGGCGACCAGCACCCAGCCGAAGGCGACCCGTCCAGGCCATCTCCACCACGTTCGCGACGGGACCCGACGCCCGTCGCCGGCTGAGCAAGTGCAGGGGCCGGTTGGGGTCGGCTGTGGCAACCTGCCTGATCCTGCACGACTGGTTCGAGGAAACAGACGGATGACTCCAGAGGACTTCATCAGCTATGCGCTGTCGAACCCGGCCAATGCCGCGCTCCTGTCCCGCCTGCCGTCGCTTTCCCTGAACCAATGCCATCTGACGGCCGGCTGCTTGTTCCAGACAGCGTGGAACCACCTCTCGGGGCGGCCTGCGGACTGGGGGATCAAGGACTACGACGTCTTCTACTTTGATGACTGCGACCTGTCCTGGAACGCAGAAGATGCCGTGATCCAGCGCGTCAACGCCGTAGCCGACGATCTCGGGATCAGCCTCGAGACCCGGAACCAGGCGCGCGTCCACCTCTGGTACGAGCAGCGCTTCGGCGGTCGCTACCCGCAGCTTGCCTCGGCCCGGGACGGGATCGACCGATACCTGATCGCCTGCACCTGTGTCGGCATCGAGGTGGCCAGCGGCGAGCTGTATGCACCGAACGGCCTTCAGGACCTGGAAGCAGGCGCCCTGCGGATCAATCCCTTGAACCCTCGGCCGGACCTCTTCCAGCAGAAGGCCGGAGATTACCAGGCACGCTGGCCCTGGCTCAGCATTGCTGGCTGACGGCGGTGGGCCGCGTGCTGCATGGCATAGAGGCCAGTGCCCTGTGCTGCGCCGTTGAAGGTCAGGTCAGGGTCGGATGTGGCGGCGGGCTGCCGCTGAACGTCATGGGTGCTACGCAGGACGAGTGCCGAAGGGTCCGCCCGACAGCTTGGCGCCAGGCGCCTGCGGCCACCCTTCCGCGACCGTCTGCTCCAGTTCCGCCAGGAATAGGCGCAGGCCGCGGTCCCGCACCTTCTCGCGCCGCAGCGCGATGCCGAGGTCGCGCGACGCGGCGGGCCGCAGTTTGCGCGTGACCGCACCGGGCACCGGGCTGCGCAGCGCCAGCGAGGTCAGCACCGTGGCGCCCAGCCCGGCCCCGACCAGGTGCTTGATCGCCTCCGCGCTGCCCATCTCCATGATCGGCCGCGGCGTGATCCCGGCACGCCGGAACCAGGCGTCCGTGATGGCGCGGCTGTTGCCGCCGGACTCGTATAGGATCAGCGGCATGGCGCCGAGCTGCGCCGCCGTCACCGCTGCGCCTGGTGGCGCCAGGGCATCGGGCAGCAGCGCCAGCAACGGGTCGGACAGCAGCCGCGTCGTGCTCAGGGCGCGGCTCGCCGGCACGGGCATCGTGACCAGCGCCACGTCCAGGTCGCCCGCCTCCAGCCGGACCAGCACGTCCGCGGTGTTGCCGATGACCACCGTCACCGCCAGGCCCGGCATGGCCCGTTTCACCGCGGCCAACACCGGCGGCATCAGGAAGATGCAGGCCGTCGCTCCCGTGCCGAGGCGCACCCGCCCGGTGTCGCCGCGTCGGTGCTCGGCGGTGGCGGTGATGGCGTCCTCCGCCGCGGCCTGTGCCCGCCGGGCCGGGTCCAGCAGGGCCTGCCCGGCTGCGGTCGGGATCACCTTGCCGCCGGCACGGTCGAGCAGGCGCACGGACAGGGCGGGCTCCAACTCCCGCAGCTGCTGGCTCGCCGCGGGCTGGGTGAAGTTGAGCAGGCGCGCCGCGGCCGAGACGCTGCCCGCCTCGACGACGGCAAGGAAGGTCCGCAGTTGGCGCAAGGTGGGTGTGCCCATAACGATAACTTATCCGAATACGGCGCATCGGAAAGACTTGCTTCTGTTCGCGCCGCTGCGGCGGCACCCTGGCATCATGCGTTACGTTGTCCCTTCTGCCTCCCGTCCTCTCCTCCAGCCACAGCCTGCCAGACTGGGCACCGCCGCCCGCTGGGCAGCCGTTCGGCACCGCATGCAAGGCACGCTGTCCGGGACGCTGCTGGAGGCCGCCCGCTACCTCTCCGGCTGCCCACGTTCCCGGCTGCACCAGCGCGCGGCGCTCCGTGACCTGGACGACCGGCTGCTGCTCGACATCGGGACGACACGACGCGAGGTTGGGGGCAGGCAGGGCAGGGGAGATGACAGTCCCTAGCACCGCCGCTGCCGTGACGTGCAAGAGGAAGCCCGCGTTGATCATGAACGACCCGGACCTAGCCCGCCGCGCCGAGGAGGCAGGGCTGAACGCGCTGCCGGCGCCGCGGCAGGTGCTGCTCGACGGCTGGCTGCTGCGCTTCGCCGACGGCTGCACGCGGCGGGCCAACTCGGTGAACCCGCTCTGGCCCGGCGGCGCCCTGGGCACCGATGCCCGCATCCGCCGCTGCGCCGCGCTCTATGCCGCCCAGGGCCTGCCTTGCCTGTTCCGCGTGCCTTCCTTCCAGCCGCCGGGCCTGGATGCCGCGCTGGACGCCCATGGCTATGCCCCGCCCGAGGGCGAGACGCGCATCCTGTTCCGCTCCAGCTTCTCCGGCCTCGACGGCGACGGTATGGGCGGGGCAGGCGTCGAGCTGGCCGACGGGCAGCCGGGGGCGGAGTGGCTGGACGCGCAAGCCCGGATCGCGGGCGACACGGCGCGGGTGGCCAGCGCGCGCCGGGCCATGCTGGCGGTGCTGGCGGTCCCGGCGGCGTTCGGGGCTGTGCGCCTCGGCGGCCCGGGCGCACCCCTCGTGTCGCTGGCCTATGCCGCCGTCCATGACGGCCTGGCGTGCGTCAACATGGTCGCGACCGACCCTGCCGCCCGGCGGCGCGGCCTGTCGCGCCGCGTGCTGCTGTGCCTGCTGGCCTGGGCGCACGCGGTTGGTGCCGAGGGCGCATGCTTGCAGGTCGCGGCCGACAACGCGGCTGCCATTCCGCTCTACGAGGGCCTCGGCTTCCGGACGGAACTGTACTGCTACCACTACCGGAGACTTGGTGAATGATGCCCCGCGCGCTCGCAGGCTTGCCGGTTCCAAACGCGGCGCAACGGCGTTGGTCCAGGTTCGGCCGTCGTGACGGCACCGGATGCGTCGGCTTGCAACCAGCTGAGCGTGGCGTGCATCGGGCAAGGGCAGGGCAGCAGTGGTTCGGGCAGCAGGCTTGGGAGAGAGTGGCGTGATCATACGGGAGCTTGCCCCGACGGACTCCATTGCGGCCCTGACGGCGCTGTTGCACGCGGCCTATGCCCGGCTGGGCGAGATGGGCTTCAACTACACCGTCGTGGACCAGACGGAGGACGTGACCCGCAGCCGCATCGCGCGCGGCCTCTGCCTGGTGGCCGTGGACGGCGGCGCGCTCGTCGGGACCATCATGTTCCACCCGCCCGGGCGCTCGGCAGGGTGCCCCTGCTACGAACGGGCGGACGTCGCGACCATCGGCCAGTTCGGGGTGCTGCCCGGCCGCCAGGGCACTGGCACCGGAACTCGCCTTCTCCGCCATGCCGAGCAGCTCGCCGCCGCCAGTGGAGCGGCTAAGCTGGCCCTCGACACCTCGGAGGGCGCCGGCCACCTCGTCGGCTGGTATGAGCGCGAGGGCTTCCGTTTCGTCGAGCACGCGCAGTGGGAGGGGAAGACCTACCGCAGCGTCATCATGAGCAAGCAGGTCCGTTCAACCAGCGGGGACTGAGATGCGTTGTCCGTAGCTGGATTGCGCCGGAGCTGGCGACGCTGTCCGCCAAGGTGGACTGCGTGTTCCTGACCGGCGGCACCGCATTGTGCCCGCCGTGCGCCAGGTGTTCGGGGCGCGATTCGGCGGGAGGCGCGCGTCCGGCGGCAGAATTCGTGTCGGTGGCCAAGAGGCTGGCGCTAGTTGGGCAGGCGCAGCTGGGCTTGTTATAACGTTCGTCAACAATCCTGACCTGGCAATGGTTTTCAGGTTCTATCATCGCAAGCCGCTTGCTCAGGCCTCACTCTGCCGACGCAGCCCATCCAATCGAATGAACGCACGTTCGCGCTCCACGCCAGGGCTGCCTTCGCGGCAACGGTCCAGCACCTGCCCCAAGTCAAACGGCACGCGCGCGACCTTGGGGTCGATGATGGTGTTCAGCAGACGCAGGAAGGCCGATGAGTGCTGGGCCGTGACGTCCTGATGCGGCCCCTCCAGGCGCAAGGACGTCTCGATTGTCGGGATGTCGTGCGGGACAACGAGGTCCTCGATGGCCGCCACTGCGTCCGGAAAGGCGTCGCCGCACTCCAGCGACATCAGGACCAGGGTGTGCGACGTGCGCCCGTCCCGCGTGCCAGCGTCCAGCGGCCATATGCTCTCGAAGAGGGGGCCGACATGGGAGCGCCAGCGGTCCGCCCGGTCGAACACCTCGTCTTTCTTGCCAGCCATCCAGCGCCAGAGGTGCCATGCGACATGCCCACGAACAGCGGGGGATGCCGTAGTCAGAGCGGCGCGGACGTCCGGGAATGTGAGGTCATACACTCCCGCGTCCCCTTCCTGCTTCCATCTGGCGATTTGGATCAGTATGAACGCCAGTCCCTCGTTTCCACGCTCGCTTCCTCGAAGCTTTGCAAATGCTTCTAGGAACGGCGCCTTCAATCGGTTGAACAGGCGTGCGCTGCCGATGCCGCTGTCAGCACAAGCTGGCCACAGAACGCCGGCTTCTGAGTTCGACCATGAGAGGCATGGGACGAGCTTCTCGTCCGCCCACTCGGGATCGACCCGGGCGAAGTACGTGAGCTGCCTCATGAGTAGAAGCCGGGCGTGCTTTCCAGCAATCCCAGGCGCCTCAACCAGAAGGTCTAGCCGGCGCCGCATGTCCGGACCGAAGGTTTGGCCGGCGGTCCATGGATGCGCATCCAGCAGGGCCAACAAAGCAAGGGTGACGCGCCCGATCGAAGAGTTCGGTGCGTCACCGATCGAGTTGCTGTTACTAGCGGCGGTGTTGCCGTCCGGGCCGCACACCATGCAGGCGAGGTTGTCCCAAACCTGCAAGAGCCTGGCAAGCAAGTGCTGGTCAGACGAGGATTTCCCAGCCCGCTCGCTCAACCAGTATGCGGCGCTCGCGATGCTGCTTGGCGATGTCCCCCGTGGCATCGACAGGAGATGGTCGGCCAAGGCATGCTGGAACCCAGCTTCCTCAACTCTGGACCCGTTCGACATCAGTGGGCCGATCACCCCTGACCGCCATCGGTCTTCATCACTCGCCGTGGTGCGAACCCCCCGAAGTGCACGGTGGGGGTCGCTTTGGCAAAGCAGGTCCCAGATCTCACTCTCGCCCCACTCGTCGGCCTCCCGCGCCCGGAGCGCCTCTTGCAGGAGCAGCTCGTCCGGCACCCCGGCCAGGCGTTCTGGATGGCCCCGGCTTCCCGAGAAGACGGCCATGCGCGGCTCGTCGTCCTCGCGCAGTATCAGCGACCCGGCATGTTGGCGGGCCACGATGCCGTCAAGCAGCGCCTGTAGTGCCGGGGTCAGCACGCAGCCCGCCCGGCGTACGGGTTCGAGTTGCTGGTAGGTCATGTAATCGCTGATGCTCTGCCACTCCGGTTCAGGCATCTCCTCGCCTGCCCACAGGAATCTTCGTGGCAGGCCCGAGCAGAACCGCGCCTCCAGACTGGTTCGGGCGGCGTCCGGCAGGTCTGGCCAACGTGCCGCGATTAGGTTCCCGACTTCACGCTTTGCATCACCGATCCAAAAGGTTTCGTCGTCAAGCGCGGCCAGTGCTGCACCGGCCTCCTCGTCGCTGAACACGGCACGGGCCGTGAGCGCGTGCAGGTGCAAGCGGGTCTGCAGCAGGTAGGGCCCGCCGTTCCAGACAGCAGCAAGAGATCGGGCGCGCGGCGCGTCCTTTGCGGCTATCCTGTCCCAGAGTGCGGCAACGAAGCGGGCAATCGGGAGGAAGCCTGCTTCGAGCTGCATTCCGTCGCCGGACAGTGCCTTCACGTCGTAGCTCGCCCGATCCAGGCCGTCGAGATGTCCTGCGTCCTGCGCCTCGTCGAGTGCCACTGCAAGCGCACGTTCCGCGACCCGGAACAGCAGCACCTCCTGCTCAACGTCATTCGGCAGGACTTTGAGCAGCTCCTGGACTGTCGGATGACCCTCTGCGTTGAATTCGACATGCAGTAGCCCAGTGAGTGCGTCCGGGTCACCACCTCCATTCCTACCCGACCAGGTGTGGGGGCGGCCAATCCGGAGCCGAGGGCGGACGCACTCGACGATTGCGACGCGGGCATTGTAGTCGATGTCCCCTCGATGGACTCTGCGCTGAAGCGTGTACCATCTAAGGCTTCGGTCGCCACGCCGTTTTAAAAGGCCAGCCTGCACGAGAAGGCGCCACCCCTTAGCCAAGTTGGGCGGAAGGTCAACGCGGTCCAGGTCGAGCACCGATTGCAAATGCTCGAAAACCTAAAAGCCGTGGGGCTGCAACGCCGCGCAGGCCCGAAGCATGGCGGGGTCGTCAAGCCGAGTTGCGATCCAGAGGCCGAGGACATCTCCGCGCTCCCTAAGTGCGGCGTGCTCTGCCAGCGGCGCCCACCAGTCTGCGTTGGGCATAATTTTCACGAGAAGGCTCGCAGCGTCACCATGCGCCAGGAGCGCCGCGGCCTCCTCAATGCCTGCCTTGTCCACAGCCTGCGGGTCAGCAGCCATGATGGCCCTCAGGCGCTGTTCCCGCCACCGGCTTGGGCCTGCGGCATAGTCACGCCAGGTCCGAAGCGTGTCGTAGAGCGCGGCGTGATCAGACGGTTCTGCACTTTCGTAAAGGATCGGCTCTATGCCTTTCGCGCGCCACAGCTCCCGCTGTAGGTCTTCGTCGCCTGGCTTGGCTGGCGCAAAGGCATAGACCGTCTTCAGGTCGGGGTACCGGGCGCGGTCAGCTTCCAGCACCTCCAACAAGTAGCGCATCGGCGGGTCGTCCGCCTGGTATCCAACTAGGACCAGCGTGTAAGCCCGTGCGAGGTCATAGACATACTGCGCAGCCCAGCCCGAGCGGAGGTAGGCCTCGCCAAACTCCGCGCTGTTCAACACGAGATCGGTGCCCAAAAGGCCCAAGTCCGCGTCGGCGATGCGGCCGTGCAGGTGGAGGACACCCTCGAAAGACCCGGTGCCCGGACGAGGCATGGCCGGCCCTGCGTGTGTGGGAATGCCAGGCCAGCCAGCTTGGGACCACGACCTCTCGAACAAGGGATCGAAGTTGGTCGTCAGCAGCCGTGGCCTGCCCTCCTCGTCGCGGGACAGCTCCAGTACAGCGCGGTGGTTGGGGAGGTCGATTGAGCCGGGCAGGGCCAGCTCGGCCTCGATGGCTTCGCGGATCCGGCGACGCATTCCCTGTGCGCCTCGGACGTCGGAGGCAGCAAGCCGCCGCTCCAGGCTCCTCAGCATTCGGTCGTACTGGCCCACAAGCTGCCCGCCTGGCCGCATCACCTCATGTTCGGCCGGGTGGCGGGTCCAGTCTTGGCCCAGGCGCTCGTACACGCGGCTAGTCAAGCGCTGGAACGACGGGAGGCCGACGGTCATGGATATTCCGGCGCCGCACACGAATATGGCGGTGCCCTGCTCCTGTGAGGAAAGGAGGGCGCCCGCGATCTCGGGGCCGCCAGGTATGAACTGCATCAGAGACAGTGCTCCAGGGCTGCGCTGGGAGATTGAGAGGTACTCTGTTGCCCTGTGGGCACGCTTCGGCTGAAGACTAGAAACTAGAAGAGCCCTACATGGCTCACCAATGAGGGCAACCGGTCAGAAGCGGCAGTCTGCCTACCCTGCCAGCGCCCGCAGCGCCGCATCGGGCTCACGCTCGACGACCCGCAGCAACGACTGGACAGCCGGGTCCATGCCGGTGCGGGATTGCTCCCAGTTACGCACCGTCGCCACGGGCACCCCAATGGCCTTGGCGAACACCTCCTGCGTCATCCCAAGCTGGGCACGTATCGTACGGACGTCCGGCACCGGCCGGAACCGCGGCAGCGGCGCATCGGGGTTCTCGCCATCCTCGACCTGGTGCCGGCGGATGTCGTCTTCCGTCGTCGCCGCGACCGTGGCCCGGTCCACCTTCGGGCGGGTGGCCCTGATCTCTTCCAGCGTCATCGGCTCGCGCGCCATTGGTCCCGCTCCTTTCTGCTGGCCAGCCGGGCCGAGATGATCCGGCGCACGTCGCCGCGGTCGGTGAAGATGGCATACAGCACCAAGCCGTCCGCTTCTCCGATCGCCCGCACGCGCGCCTCGCCGTAGTCCCGCCGGTCGTCCGGCCACTCGATGGTGGCGCCCTCAAAGATCAAGGCTGCAAAGTCGAAGCCGAACCCACGCTCCTGCCGGTTCCGCTCGCTCTTGATCGGGTCCCAATCGAAGCGCACTGGTGGACACTACGCTGACAGCGTAGTGAGTGGAAGCGAAACCTGATCGTGCAACGTAAAACGCCTTCCGCCAGCACACTGACCTGAAAGAGGGCAGTATCAGGGCGGGGGTGGATAGGATCACCTACCTGACGGGGCGCGACGAGGAGGTCACCATCACCATCGTCGGCGTGGACGAGGCCGGCATGGCCGAAGGCAAGATCAGCATCGGCTCGCCCGTGGCACTCGCGCTGCTTGGCGCGCGGGTGGGCGACGAGGTGCGGGTGCGGACGCCGCACGGGCCGGAAGGGATTGAGGTCACAAGCATCTGCTACCCGGAGCGGCTTCCCACCCGCTGATCCCCTGGGGTCCGACGTGGCCGGAGGGCGGCGCCCTGTTTGCCAGCGGCGCCCCGTGCGCCTGTTCCGGGATCCGCCATCGCGGCGTGACCGCCAGGCTGGCGAACCGGGCCGGCATGGTCCACATCGAACGCATCCGGAACAGCCCGAAGTGCCGATGTCAGACCAGCTCGTCATCACCGAGAAGACCAGCCAGGCTCGCGACGTGCGCGCCGCCGTGGGCAGCCGCTACGGCCAGGTCCTGCCGGCGGAGAGCCACCTGTTCGACCTGATGGAGCCTGAGAACGCCGTGCCGGCCTGGAAGCGCTGGTCGGCCGTGCTGCTGCGCCCCGAGGGGCTGTACGCCACCAAGATCGCCCTGGGCGGCAGCAAGCCCGCCAAGCTGCGCGCCATCCGCGACGCGCTGCGCGGGGCCAGGCAGGTCTGGCTCGCCACCGACTGCGACCGCGAGGGCCAGTTGATCGGCCAGGAGATCCTGGAGCACCTGGGCTACCGCGGCGAGGTGCGGCGGGTCGTGTTCACGGCCCAGGACCCGCAGACCATCCGCGACGCGTTTGGGCGCGTTCAGAGACGCGGTGTTCGACCTGATCGAGCAGGAGCCGGGGCGGATGCGCGAGGTGACCGGCATCGGCGCGAAGCGGGCCGCGCGCAACCGAGGTCGCGCTGAGCTTCGACCGCGTCATCAGAGGATGTCAGCCATATCCCGACGAGGGCGCGTTTCAGCTTGAGACAGAAACCAGGGCGTAGGCGCAAGCGATAAGGACGCACCGGCCCATGGTGGTTCGGGGTTGGAAGCCAGCCGACATGCATAAACCCCTGATGCCGTGGCTTCTGGTTGCACTACTCGGCCTGGTGCTGGTCGGCTGTGCCGCGCCGTCGCAGCTTGGGCAGGGTGACCGGCAACGTGTCGCAGGCCGCACCTTCGTCGTCACCGGCGCATCCAGCGGTCTCGGCCGGGGCGCCGCGGTCAAGCTCGCCTCCTACGGCGCCAACGTCGTGCTCGCGGCCCGGCGGGCGGAGGTGCTGCAGGAGGTTGCGGCCGAGGCGCGCGCTGGCGGAGGCCAGGCGTTGGTGGTGCCCACGGACGTGAGCAACCCCGACCAAGTGGAGCGGCTTGCCAAGGCGGCCCTGGCCCGGTTCGGGCGCATCGACGTGTGGATCAATGACGCCGCGGTGGCCGCCATAGGACGGTTCGACGACATCCCCGTGGAGGATCATGCCCGCATCGTGGACGTAAACCTGAAAGGCGTCATCTACGGCAGCCACGCCGCGCTGCGGCAGTTCCGCCGCCAAGGCTTCGGCACGCTGGTCAACATCGCCTCTGTCGAGGGCCGGGTGCCCCTGGCCTACCACGCCAGCTACGCTGCGACGAAGCACGCCATCATCGGGCTGGACGCGGCGCTGATCCAAGAACTGCGGCTGTCAGGGGCGGAGGGGATCAAGGTCTCGACCGTGCTGCCCTGGGCGGTGGATACGCCGTTCTGGGACCACACGGCCAACTACAGCGGCGGCACCCCGCGCATCTACACCATGGACGGTGCGAGCGAAGTGGTGGACGCCATCGTCTGGGACACGGTTCATCCGGTGAAGGAATACGCGGTCGGCTGGAAGGCGGCCGGCACCGTACTGGGCGCGCGCGTATGGCCGGGTCTGGCCGAGCGCGTTGCTGCGGACCTGGTGCATATGTCGCAGATCACGACCGCACCCCCGGCGGCGCCGACCAAGGGGTCGCTCTATGAGCCGGTGCAGGCGGGCACGGGTGTCGAGGGCGGCGCACGGGCGCGTATGGACCGTGAGGATCGGGCGCGGCGTGGGACGGAGGAACGCTGACGCGCTGCATCCGTGCCGGCCGCGCCAGCCCGGGCCTGTTCTCTTTCCTGTTGGGCTTGGTCAGCAGTTCAATGATCTGCCCTATTGGCAATCGTCCAACGGTTCATTGGACAAATGCCTGGTCAGGCGAGGCCCCTGCAAAGGCGCGCATGTAGAGCAGGTTCGCCATCTCCGTCACGCCCAGCCGTGCCTCGTGCTTGCGGGACAAGGACCGCAGCTCGTCAAGCGTGAGGTGCTGGAGGCAGCTTGCCGCCATGGTCGTCTCCTTGTGCCAACGTGCTGGGAAGGCGAGGTTGTCGCACTTCAGGATAGAACGTGCCCCCGTCTACACGCACTGTCGCTGCAAGATAGAGATGTCATGGCGTGTGCAAAGTAGAGGTGGCACTGGGGCCGACCCCGGACGGCGCACCAGGCGCTTCTAGGTTGTTCACCGCACGCGCCCGGCCCTTTGCGCCCCGCCGCTTGCTGTCCGGAAACGCCGCCTGCCGCGCCTTCACATGCGCCAGCACCTCGCTCAGACGCTTGTTCTCCACCACCGCGCCAACCTCCACCGTCCGCAGCTTGTCAAACACACGGAACCCAAGCGCCGCGCCCCCGTGCTGAACCGCAAACCGCCCGTCGGGGTAGTTCACGACCTCGACCGTCTTGCGCGCCAACCCGCGTGCCACAGGCGTCGCGTCCAGCAACAGCATCATGCGGTCGTAATGCACCACAAGGTTCGCCGTCACCGTCCGCCTCTCCCGCCACGCCAGCACCTCGTCCAGGTCGTCGTCCGCCGACACCGGCCGGTGCAGGTCCTTCACCAGACGATCCTGCAACGTCCCGAACGCACGCTCAATGCGCCCCTTCGCCTGCGGGCTGTTCGCGCAGATGATGTCGATGTTCAGCTCGCACAAAGCCCGGCCGAACTGCGTCACGTCGTCACCCCCAGCGCCGGGCCGGTTGACCCGGAAGATCCCGTGCTTGTCCGAATACAGCGCCACAGGCTTGCCGTGCGCCTCCAGGTCGACTGGCGTGCTGCGATGGTGTCGTCGAACAGCCGCACCGCGGCGCGGCCGGCTTCGGGATCGACCGACCGGGGATCGGCTGCGTTGATCTGGCGTGCGATGCGGTCGGGGTCGATCACGACCTCGACCGGGCTGTCGATCACATCGCGCACGCTGCTCTTTCCGGAGCCGTTCGGGCCGGCATAGACGATGAACGTCGTCATGGAACGACGGGGAAATCCTCGGACCGGTACTGCCCCACGCGCGCCAGCTGCACGATGCGCTGCCCCGGGTATTCCCGGACGATCCAGCCATCCAGCTCGTAGGTCATGATCTCGCCCTTGGCCCGGCGCTGCTCCAGGGCAGCGTCGGCCGCCCGCTCCATGTTCTCCGCATCGATGTAGCGCTTCCCCGGCGTCCGGCGGTCCATCCTTGGCTCGTCCGGCATCTTACTGCCCCCGCTCGCGCAAGTAGATGGCGTGCAGGGCGAAGCGCTGGCCGTGGGTGATGACATCTGCCCTGGTGAGCGCTTGCAGCAGATCCTCCACTGCATCGGGCATCACCTCGGCGTCGGACAAGCGCGACACGTCGGCTGCGAAGGCGTCATCCGGGGTATGCTCGTAGGCAACTCCGTGCTGCCGGGCGAAGCCGAGGATGGTCTCGACGATCGAGGTGGTTCTGGGGCACGGGACGGCATCGAGGCGCTGGGCAGGCAAGGCCAGGTCGGTCATGCGCGGCTCCGATTGTGCGAATATTGTATCCTGTTGCTGGTCGGGATGTCCAAGGAATGCAGGCGCCTGGCTTGCTCAAGCACCACTCTGACACAGGACGTATTCCCGCTTGCGTCTTTTCTGTCTAATCCTGCCGTATGCTTCAGAACGGCCTCAGCAGCTATTCAGATCCGCCAGATGATGGTCCGAGGCCGCAACCTGGGTGGTGTGCCCAGTGCTCATCCTTGATGAACCCGAGCTGGAGGGTTGATGGCTGGTCTCTGCAACTCCTGAAGCACTTTCCTCATCCAGATGGCCTCGTCCAGCTTCTCCGCGGTGTAGGTCTTCTGCGGCAGGCTCTCCTCCATGACCGATGTGCGCCAGTCGTGAGACAGCAGCTTGCCGACGGCGATCTCGTCGAGGTGGGCGCACGACGGCCATACCCGGCCCTCCGGATGGAGCACGATCCATGGCATTTTCAGCGTGGCGCCGCCCGAGCGGAGTGCAGCGACAAGCCAAAGGTCCTTGACCGTCGCGGCCTCGTCCAGGTCGCCGAAGCAACACTCCAACTCCAGCACGTAGCACTCACGCCCTTCCTCGCGAACGTGCTGCAGGAACTCCCCCATCCTGGTGTTCGCTCGGCCGGCCCTCTCGGACCCTAGTCGTTCCAAGATCACAGGCGTGGGCTTCTCAGTGACCCCTGCCGCATGAAGGCCACGGCCTTGGCCGTCGCGGGGAGGGGCATACAGTCCGTAGATCATGCGCCAGGCTTCGGTGTACTTGTCGATGATCCGGAAATCACGGTCCACAGCTTCGGCAAACCACCGCAGGGACGGCAGCTCCTTGAAGCACGAGAGGAGCATGTCCGCGGAACCGTTGAAGCCGCGCATCCGCTCCAGGCAGTGCAGCGCATCCGCACGCTCCTGGTCAGCGGGCACATAGCCGACATGGCGCAGGACGGCCGCGAGCAGATCGGCAGGACAAGCCTTGTTTTTACTCAGAAAGCCGAGATCGCGTTTGAACTGCCCGCTCCACCGCTTGCCGCGATGCGCCGTGCCGAGCACTTAAACGGACCTGGTTGGGTTGGAACCAATGAACTTGGTCATCTGGTATGGACCAACCATCGGTGATATCCGCCGACTCGGCACCCCCGGCCTCGGCTTCGTCACTTGGCTCTGGTCTGTCATGGCGCCCGCTCTATCGACACGCTGCTCATCTCCATCGTTACCTCTCGGACTTGATCATCGTTCATGGGCCAAACTTGCTTTCCGTCTTTCGTGCTTTCCCAACTAGAACCTCCTCAGCAGCTCCATGGCATCAACGTCATCGAGGAAGCGCTGCGGACCCTGGCGGACGAAGCCGCCCTGCCGCTGCTCACGCAGCCAGCCCGTCACCCGATGCTCCTCGGGGATGTCGGCGATGAAGCCGGAGGGCTGCACGAAGCCGCGCCGGAAAGTGCAGTGCGTGACGGTGACGCGCCGCATCCCGCGGGTGAGCGCCACGTAGGCCAGGCGGCGCTCCTCGGCGAAATCCGAGCCGCTGTAGGCCGATGGGAACGTCCCGGTGTCCCAGGCCGGGAGGAACGCATGCACGAACTCCAGTCCCTTGCTCCTGTGCAGCGTCATCAGCTGCACCCGCCCTCCGCAGCCTTCGCCAGGCGCTGCGCTGGCGAGCGAGGCATGGTCAAGCAGATCCCGTGCGCCGTGGAACGAGCCTGCCAGGCTCAGCAGCTCCTGCAGGTTCTCCATCCGGCCCTCGGTGTCCTCGGCCCGGCTCTCCCGCAGCATCGCCCGGTAGCCGCTCCGGTCCAGCAGCAGGGAGAGCTGGTCGGCCAGGGTCAGCGTGCCGCCGCCGGCGGCGCGGATGGCATCGGCGAACGCCAGGGCGCCCGAGCGGACCTTGGGCGTGAGCGCCGCCGTCTCGACGGCGCGCAGCAGGGAGACCCCGCGCCAACTTGCCTCGGCCTCGATGACCTCCTGCGCCTTGGGGCCGAGGCCGCGCGCAGGGGTGTTGCACACCCGGCGGAACGCCTCGTCTGACTGCCGGTCGTCAGGGCTGACGGCAAGGCGCAGCAGGGCCAGGGCGTTCTTGATCTCCGTCCGCTGGTAATTAGGTATCGTCCCTTCACACGTCCATTGTGTCATTCTGATCTTGACGGACGAGACACCTTCCTAGGCTACCCGGGGCGGGAGGCGCACATGGCCGAGCTGCTGTTCACCACCGACGCGTTCCGCCC
>JAABUK010002776.1_pt1 | contig 30810 bp, 31 predicted proteins | sample 5559141 | NCBI WGS metagenome assembly JAABUK01 (sample SAMN10711869, study PRJNA513367) | rock metagenome | isolation source: Antarctica rocks | place: Antarctica: Victoria Land, Pudding Butte nord | collected 2016-01-03
TCCAAACATCTGAGTCACCACGTCAAGGTTCAGGTAACGTGCACGCGGCTCGGGAGCGACCGTGCGACATCACACGTGAGTATGATTGTTTTCGCTATTTCGCTCTCGGGCGACTTTTTAGTCGTTTTCAACGTTTACTTTGAAGCTTGCTTACGGTTTCTCAAACCTGTTGGAGCATAATGCGTTGAGATGAGCCGCCTAGCCTGATGCTGTAAGAGTACTGCGATCACACGAGGCATTATGTCTCTTGCCACTTGAACGAAGTTGCCGGTTTTGATTCACCTGGTTTTGTACCATCTAGCACAGACCCCCAAATAGAGAAGTAGCACTAGCGCTCATGGGACAAGGGAAACTCAAGCGGAGCAAACCAGGCTCCCGCAAAGAGCGCAAGGAGTCACAGGTCAAAGCTGTGAAGGAAGCAAAGAAGCTTGCAGAACTACACAAGTCTGCAGAACATGCTTTGGCTAGTGCTGTAGCTCCCGAAACGCTGTTAGCTGAGCAAACGATCAGGTGATACAGCGTTTTCAAGCCTTGTCCCCACCGCAGCCCCATCCTATAGCTGAGAACACCACTAAGCCCATCTTCTGCAGCGTTGGACTGAGGGCCGCCACGGTGCTCAGAACTTATTTTGCAGCTGAACACATAAAAGCACTAAATCTGCTGTCTGTTGCAGCAAGAGCAATGAGCTGGAGGCGAAGCTCAACATTGCTGTTGCCAGAACAGCTGTGATGGCCAGCTGCAGTGGTCAACATGTAAGCTGGAACAGCTTCGTGCCGTCGAAGCACCTCAAGGTAATGTGCTGTCTGAAGCTGTTCACTTTGCTTATAGCAACATATGTGGCACAGTTTGTAACAGTGAGAAGTTGCGACACTGCAGCGACTAGATCTTGATGCTGCTGCTGCAGGTGCTTCAGAGCTCAATAACAGCCACAACAGTCTGCAAGCGTCTTGGTGATGCTGGTCAGCGTGCCATCAAAGATGTTGTGGTGCTGGTAGTGTCAGGGGCAGTAGACATGCCATTGGAGTTGCTGCCAGGTCAGAAGGTGGATGCAGCCCAGCTGGGGTGCGGCATTCTTCAGGGGGTCTGCCTGGCAGATAATCAGCAGACAGGAATGTGGGTTGCCTGCTTCTGTTCTCTCCTGATTCTTTGTCTCCTGTTTTCTTTGCTCCTTAAGCTGTATTGACTGCAAAATAGCAATGACACCCTGGATGCGCATGTGTTTGCCTTCTTGTTGTAGTACTCCCTTTGGTACGGCTGCGTCGCTGAATACACCTTGAGCTGCAGATGTGCGTGCATCTGCGGGCAGACATTCTATGCATTTGCGCAAGCGTATGTGTGTGGCTGATTCACTGCAGCTGGCTATCCAGTCCCACAGCAAATCAAGAATCTGTTCGGCTCACACAAACTGCCGTTTCCATGCAGCTTGCGCTTTCCTGACACTTCACATGAATGCAGGGCTCACCTAGAGATGCTGCAGCAGCAGAGCCGCCATGCCCCTCCTTATGCAGGCCAGCTCACCTACCCTCTGCGCCATCAGCTTCAACATCTGTGCCAACAATTTCCAGTCACATCTGCCACCCCACGCGGGCGCTTCATGGCTCTTGTCCTGGTAGCCAGTCTGTACCTGGCTGTTCTGCATAGAGGGAAGCAGCAGACGCCCACTACAGTCAAGGAGGGGCTTGCTAGTGTCAGGAGCTTCCTAGAGTTGGGGTACAGGCCTGTGACACAGAGGGCTACCCTGGGGGTGTGCAGGGGGTTGCATGCAAGGCTCAGAGGGTCAGGATCTGTGCGCATCATGCGTGATGGAGTGATCTTGCCAACAGTGGTTCAGCTGGCAGGTGAGTCCCCGTTGTGTCATGCGCATGCTTTGCAGTTGTCACTTATCTGCAGAATCTGGTGAATATTTGCACTTATATGCTCTTGCTCTGATGTACAGCCTTCAACTCATTTGCTTCGTTTGCTGCTCACCTTGGCAATACAACTGTTGGCCAGCATCCAGCAACCCAGTGCAGGCTTCAGCATACAATTAATATCACTGCTTGTATATCAGATGCTGTACCAACTTCCCAAGCGCCTGCATGTCTTACAGTATCAATGGTGCTGTACCATGCAAGTCTTCCCTGGCTGCTTTGTGGTGTCTGGAAGCATACAGAGCAGCGTCTTGATGACATGGTGTTGGTCTCACACTGGTCATATTTGATGCCTTGCATGTAGCCGCAGCTTGAGTCTCATTTCTTCAAGTTTTCCACATGTCAGATGCCTTGACTAACTGAAATTTTTTTCACAGGGTACAAATGCATGGTCACAGCACTACTAATGCTGTTACCATGCATCACAACTTCTGTCCTTGATGTTGGGTCGGATTTTGCTGCAGGTGTGAAGAGGCATGTGAGTGTGTGGATAGACTGCCGGGCAGTCCACTTCAACTTGGAGGCCTTGACCAGGGCAGCACAAGCCCAGCTGACCCATGTTGTCCCCTCCCACCCCACTCCTACCCCCATCTCAACCCACACCCCCACGCTGAGTCTACTGTCTAGCATGGCACCAACTGAGGATGCTGGATTGGTTGTCCTCAAGCTTGAGGAGCCAAGGTCTGCATGCAAGGCTGCTGGAGTGGTGGGCAAGATGCAGTCAAAGGGTTCAACATTGATGGCTGCGATGTCTCGTGGCGTAGTGTATGTCATGGACACAGGACAGCTCCTGCCAAGGAAGTTGCACCTGACAGGTGAGCCAGCTTTTGCCTTCCTTGCCATGATGCAGATTTCTCTGTGCTGTTTGTTCTGCCTGAAGACTTGTCTGGCCAGAGACTTGTCTGGCCAAATCAGAGTCGACAAAAGTCAGGAAAAATGGCAAGATCATGAAATGTTCCCATTCTGGCGCTTTTTGAACAAGCATGCAAGCTTTGTTGAATTGCATTAGCTTCTTACCCATGTTACGTCCCCAGCTCTTACCCTCGTACCCACAATGCGACCGGCGAGCAAATTTAAGTGCTTGAGCCCACCTTCATTTCTGTGCAGGTCTGACAAGGCACGTAAGCATCAGCATAGACTGCAAGGCAGTTTGCTTCAGCCTTCCACAGCTGCTCAAGGCTGCTCTGCTGCTCATCACGCCACCGTCAGCCTCTGAGCACGGTTCTGCGCTTGAGTGCATCTCCGCCCCTGAGTGCATCCCAGAGCGCATCCCAGCCCCTGAGTGTATCCCAGAGTACATCCCAGCCCTCAGTCTAGATATCATCCCAGCAGCCGCACGGAAGCAAAGTCAGATGTCATCATCAGGGCTCCCGCCCATGCTACCCCCAGCGCTACTTCTGACCCCAGCAAAGACAGGGACCGAGTCTGTGAGCCTGGGACTGACAGCGGCAGCAGCCAGAGAGATCAGTCCCACTGTGGCGTGTGTGCTTGTGATGCCATCAGGACCCCTGGCTGCTGTCAGCACTCTGCTCCCAGAGCTGCTTCTGAGGGGACCAGCAGTGGGGATGGACAAGCCCCCTGCCACCTGGCCACCTGCAAGCCCACCATTCAGGGCAATCACTGACGTCAAGGTGTATCACTGGACACCAATGGAGGAGAAATACTTTGTGCCAGCCGCCTTCACTCCAGCTCAGATGTCCTATCCTTCCATGCCTTCCCCAGCACAGCTGATGTGTGATGCCCTAGTGCCACCATCTTCCATGCCTTCCCCAGCACAGCTGGTGTGTGATGCACTAGTGCCAGCATTTTCCCAGCCCCTAGTGTCTAGTCAAGTGATGACAAGCGGTGGCGGCTGTTGTGCGGTCATGGCAGTGCACTGGGCTGCACCAGAGACTGCTCCTGGCATCAACATCCCATCAATGGTACAGGTGCATGCTGTCTTTCAGTCTACTGGTCTGGTAGACACCAGCAGCCCAGCTGTGCCAACACAGCTCATAACCACACGGTGGGTCATCAGCTGCACCATGGCAGTGATGCGTGATGTGACACCACCCAGCTACCTACAAGGGGCAGACTCTCCAGTGCCAATGGCACATGTTGTGGCCAGTCCGGCTCTTGTAGCAGTGGCCCTGGCAGACCTCAGCAGGACCAGGGTGGTTGCACACATGCTGGGTGTGGAGTCTTCTGGTGTCCGGACAACTGGTTTCTGGGGTGGTGTTGTGGTCAAGCCGGTATCTGGTGCTCGCTCTCTGGGCTGCGGGGCCGGTATCAATGCCAGTCTGGCAGATGTGCTGAGCCTTACAATAGCAAGAAGGCTCAGCACTTCAAGGTCAGCACTGCTTCCCTGTGCGCTGCATGTATTTGCACTTGCATCATAATTTACTGGCAACCATACATGGGTATCAATGCGTGTGAATGCTGATGCTAGGTTGCTTGCCCGTGCTTGTGCTTCCATGACTGCCCAGAGCTGTCGCCGTAGCAACACCTTCTTCAAATGATGCAAGCTTTTCTTTTCTGCAACCAGCAACAGACGTGACATTTAGTCCCCCTATGATGCCAAATGATGCAATCAAATGTGAAAGCAAAAGATATGCTGCCTGCAGAATGTCAAAAAATGTTGCAGATGTGGTCTTCAGTCCAGCCGCTTCTGCTTTGTTGAATGCTACCAGCATGACCAGCGTGCTGGCAGCAGCCAACAAAGCATTAGCGGCTGGAGACCAATTCTGCCACATTGATTGACAACTATATCTATAATGTGAATTGGCCAAGCTGAGAATCAAACATCAGATTGATGCTGTGGGAAGCATCCAACTTATCCCATAACTCAATGAGCTCATATGTGCCTGGAAGCCATTTGCCCGTGACTAGTAACTGTGAACGCCTTGCGGCAATACAGCATCCTGTGCAGGCAGCACATACTTTGTTTTCCAGGAAGGCTTCAATGACGTCATCAAGCTGCTTTTATACGATGTTGGTAGAAGCCAAATCAAATCCAGAATAATGCCCAGATCTGACATTAAGCATGAGGAATCAGAGTTGTGTATCACGTTTTTAGCTTGTTGCAGTAACATAAACAGAATTGAACATACACAGCTCCAGGATATGGTACACAATTGAAAGCTCATGCTCATTCAAGATTTGCTTGCAGCAATGCTGCTCTCATGACTGCTCAGAGCTTTCTCTTGCCTTCTATGCCAGTTGCAACAACTGACATGAGACTGAAACCACATACTGGCTGCCTGCAGGGTGTCGACAAATGTGGCAGGTCTGGTCTTCAAGCCAGCCGCTCCTGCCCTGTTGCCTGCAGCTACCTCATCAAACACCAGCAGCTTGTCCTTGGCACCCTCACCCTGGGGCCCTGCCCAGACCCCCCTGAAGCCCTCTCCCCCTCCATCAAAGGAGTTGACGTTCAGCAACACAGCACCCGCCTCGCTGTTGACTCACCCGCACCCATTCCCAGCATCAACAACAATCAGAGAGACAGCCAGCATGAAGATTTCCGCCCAGGCTGCTCGTGACTTTGAAAGCAGGTGCCAAAACCTGTTGGACAAGCTGTTATCCCTGCTTCACTGTGGGCACTCAACCACATCCACCCCCTCATCTGAAGACACTGGAAATGCTTGCGTTGTTGGTCCTCCTCCAGTTGTGCCAGCAGCTTGTGTCAGGCCCCTGCCTATCACAAACATCCTGGCCTTGCTTGGCAGCTGCAAATGCCACAGCGTGGACTCAGACTGTTCTGGGCGTGAACAGCTTCAAGATGATCTGATGTTGACTGATGGCATTGCTGCGGCCACAAAGCACTCGTTGTTGCCCCTCAAAGTTGACTTCCCAGAGTTGTTCAGGCCTTTGGACTTGCACAGTCTGTCTGTGCTGGCCTATCTGGCTAAGGGTGGGGTGTGCCCAAGTCTGAGCCCATCACCCTCAAGCCCTACCCCATCTGCTTGCATGCGAGCCATGCACACTGACTTTCAGTGCAATGCTCATTCACTGACAATGATTGGTGGTAGCAGCACCGCCACTGTTGGCCTTTTCTCAGTTGTACTTGCGGCTGCAACGCTAGGTGACTACCTTGTCAGCATCGATACACTGTTGAATCATGACTATGGGGGCAGCAGTAGAAGCTGCTTTTCCTTGATAGCTACAGATGCCACAGACACTGGTGCATGTGTGCCTGCACTTACTGCTGATGATAGCATGAACCTTGCGCTCATCTGGTCAATTTCCAGTTTCAACTACTCCCTAGACTCATTTTCTGTGGTATCAGACTGCTTGAGAGTGTCAGGCTCGTTGAACATTGTCTGGCTTGACTTCTCTGCGTTTGCAAAGGCTTTGAGTGCAGTTAGTCACCTGCTGTCATTGGGGTTAGACTTCTCTTTGTCTTTCGTGTTTGGCTCTTTGGCATTGGAGGGCCCGGCGTCAGTGGCTGGACATGGAATTGCCAAGCAGCTGTCCCCAGCCGACTTTCTTCTGGCCAACAGATCCCCGGTGGCTTTGCTACCACAGAATTGGTGCAGTACGCCTTGCCAGTGTCTGCACAACTTCCAGGTATGCAAACCTTCCTTGTGCACAGCACTGCAATGTGCATTCTGCTTGCAGATAGCCTGGCAGGCCGAGTTGCATCCCTTGTGTGCCTGACTTTTCATGTATGGGCTGCTGGGTTCACTCCACCAGTCTCTCACACTGTCTTTTGCACCAAAAAACTGTACCATGCTGGTGTCAATGCTCTCCTGCTTGAGGCATCAGCTTGTGCTCTGACTGTTGTGCTTCTCACTGTGATTCACTGCTGTGCACAAACACACTGCAAGGCCTAGGCCTCTTGGTACAGCACACTGTTTTCTGCACACCTTGAGCTTTCAAGCTTTGCACAATGCAGGTTCATTGCAGCTCAGCTTGCTTGAATTGAACTGCACTGAATTACTACTGCTACTACTACTAGTACTATTGATAGTATCAACAACACTGAAGTTGGTAAAACAACATTAACCAGTCGAGAATAAAAACAACTTTAGGGCCTTCTGACTCACAATGAGCTAGGTAAACTGCAATGCAGGATCTGCAGAGGATAGTCTCTGCCTTACCAAGGCTGCATTTGCTGCACCTGAGGACACATGCTGCCCCTGTTGAGCTGAACCTCAAGCATGAGTCAGCTTCAGGGCCTCTTTCGGCTGCTACACTGACTCAGTGTTCAGCTTTGGCATCCACAGCAGAAGATGCTGCGGTGCTGAGGCTGCTGATTGGAAAGTCAACAAATGCAAGACTTGGCCTGGTAAGCCTGCCTTCATCTGCTGTGCATGAAGGGACGCCATCAATGAGTGACTTGCTACCTGCATTGGCTATATTGCTGGCTGGATATGCAATGACTTTGACTACTTGCTGGTGCACAGATTCACCCATGAGTTGACCAAATAACTCTAGCAAACGCCTATTGGGACTAAGACAGCATTGCTTATGGTCTCAGAGGCAGAGTGGGCCTGTGTAATTGTCATACACTCTGCACATGTGCTGCACGAGTGGAGTTGCCATTACATACACTGCATGGGCTTCAGGACATTACACAAGAGTTTTACAAGCTGCATTGTGCACCTGCTGCTGTCAAGTCATGCCCCGCACATGTGCTTTGCTCATACAGTCTGCTTATGAATCATACTACAAAGCTGACACAACCTGGTGTTGCAGGAACCTGCCAGAGGTCCATCAGCTGCACATCAGGAGACCAGCAAGCAGTGCATCTTGCACTTGAAGGGGGAGGTGCTGAGCCCTCACCAGAAGGGGGAGGGGTTGAGCCCTCACCAGAAGGAGAGGGGCTGAGCCCTCACCAGAAGGCTATTGCCACTACTGAGGCAGTGAGGGAGGCTACAGGCAGCCAGCTCTTGTGGAGCCAAGCTGTCACCGTCAGACTCAGGCACACAGCTGATGACGTCACAGCTGCAGTCACTGTGGCCATGGCCATGGCCACACCTGTTGCACCAGAGGCCACAGCTGCAGACAGCCAGGCCACAAATGCCTTGGTCATGGCCACAGCTGCAGCGATCAAGGCCACAGCTGCCATCAGCCAAGCCCCAACTCCTGCAGACAGCAAGGACACAAGTGGAACAGCCGCAGCCACAGCTGTCAACCTCAAGGCCACAGCTGCACTTGCAATGACGTCAGCTGCAAGGGCCACAACCACAGCTGCACTCGCCAAGGCCACTGCTGCAGGCGCACAGATTGAAGTTGCGCTTGCCAGGGCGCCATCTGCAAAGGCAGCAGTCCCATCTGCAGTTGCCGAGAGCACCATTACAGACAACAACACTGCAGATGCCACCAACGTCATACATACTGGTGCCAACCCCAAAGTGGAGAGTGAAACAGATCAGCTCAGGCGGCAGTTGTTGGTGTCCCAGCAGAGCCAAGCTGTTGAGGCCAGACTTGCGGCATGCCAGGCCCACAACAGTGAGCTTCAGCGCCAACTGGAGTTGCGCCAGAAGAGTCAGAGTGCAGCTGTGGGTACAGCTGCGGCACTTGGAATAAACGTCATCCAGCTGCAGCGTCAGCTGAAGGCTGCCAAGGCCAAGGAAGCTGCTGCTGAAGCTCGGGCTGCAGCTGCTGAGCATGCTGTTCTGCAGTTGATGTCTGTGAGCCAGATGGTTGTGGACCTGCATGAGGTACGCTCGTCCTCATCTGTGCTTGTTGACGCACTTGCTCATGGTGTCGCTGCCTTAAGCTGTATCATGATATTCTTGATATGTAGCGCCACAAGCTAGCTGGATGGCAGTGTTTCATGTCATGTTACTGATTGCAATGTGGGCGTCAGCAATCATGTGCTTTATGATGGATTGTTACTCACTGTGACAACAGGTCACAGGATGGTTGAACAAGTCATGCACAGCAGCTGACTGATCTGTGCTGTTTTGGGCTACAGGGCAAGCAGCAACATGACCAGCGCCTTCATGACTTGGAAGCATCAGTTGCCCTCATGCAACGGCAGCAGTCACCAACATCATGAGGGGACTGGCTTGTCAAGCAAGAGAGACAGAGTTGTGAAGTGCATGCAAACTGCGCGGTCTGTGGCATAAGCACTATCATAGTAGCACTATCATAGAGGACATAATGTCTTCTCGGCAGACAGCTGAAGTTTTGCCAAGGATTGGGCCAGGACACGAAAAAAGCAACCCTCAATTAGCTAAAAACATACTTACTAAGTCTTGCTGCTGCAAAAGTCTTTACCAATAGAATTTGCAACCCCAGAATAACCTCGGCTTCTTTGGCTGATTGTGTTTGACATCTGCATTGTTCATGATCATGCATCCTTACATCTATTTGTAAGGCGTCCTGGGTTCATGACATGCGCAGCAGTCCCTTTTTGACATCGCAGCATAGCAAACTAGCTTCACAAACCCTATAAACCCTTGTTACAGCTGCAGCAACAGAGCCAGAGGGATTTGGCCTTGATGAGCTTTGCAGGCGGCTTGTGCACTAGCAAGGGGACAGATGCGCGGTCTATGTGGTCGTATTACAGAAGCAGCCAGTCACGAGTTATTGCGTTCTTTGTGCCTGATGTCGGTTCCTGTTTGTGACAGCAAGATGTTTCAACTGATCTGAGGCCCTATAGAAGATCGCCTGTCTTTCTGGTCTTTCAGGTGTAAACACTGCTTCATCCTGCGAAGAGCCTACATGCTGTGGAAGCTAAGAAGAATGCAGAGTTGTACAAGTCTGCAGAACACGCACTGGACAGGGCCGTCATAGCTTTTGAAATGCTGTCGATTGAGCAGCTGATCAGGTGACATAGTGTTTGCATGCCTCGTCTCACCAGCAGCTCCGTCTTTTAGCTGAGAACACCATCCAGCCCATCATCTACAGGCTTGAACTGAGTGCCATCAAGGCGCTCAGAACTTCTTTGTGAATGAACGTGTTCTAGGTACAGCAATGTTTAGCTTCTCCTCCAGTTCATTGGTCTTGCTGCTACAGACACGGTGCTGTTGTACATCTAGCTGCTTGGCAGCTGTGTGTTCAGCAGGTGAAGGGGTGGTTATTGCAGTTGTAGCTGTGGGGTTGGCACCAGTAAGTGTGATGTTGGTGGCATCTGCAGTGTCGCTGTCTGTAAATGCGCCCTCGGCAAATGCAGTGCCTGCATCTGCGTTTGCCGAGAGCACCCTTACAGACAGCAACATTGCAGATGCCACCAACCCCATAGCTACTGGTGCCAACCCCGCAGCTACAACCGCTGAAGCCACCACCTCACATGCTGAAGACACAGTTGCCAAGCAGGTAGAAGGACAACAGCACCAGCAGCTCAACAGCACCCAGCAGACATCAGTCGCTGCCAAAGGTGCATCCATTGAGAGTGAAATAGATCAGCTGAGGCGGCAGTTTTTGGTGTCCCAGCAGAGCCAAGCTGCTGTTTAGGCCAGACTTGCGGCATGCGAGTTCCAGAACAGTGACCTTCGGCGCCAACTGGAGTTGCGCCAGAAGAGTCAGACTGCAGCTGTGGCCACAGCTATGGCACTGGGAGGAAACGCACTTCAGCTGCAGCGTCAGCTGAAGGCTGCCAAGGCCAAGGAAGCTGCTGCTGAAGCTCGGGCAGCAGCTGCTGAGCTTGCAGTCCTGCAGCTAAAGTTTGTGGGCCAGATGGTTCTGGACCTGCATGAGGTACGCTCATCCTCATCTGTGCTTGTTGATGCAGTTGCTCATGGTGTCGCTGCTTCAAGCTGTATCACTTGATGTGTAACGTCAAAATCTAGCTGATTGGCAGTGTGTCATGTAAGATTACTTGTTTCAAAGTGAGCGCCTACAGCCATGTGCTTTATGATGAATTGTTACTCGCTGTGACAACAGGTCACAGGTTGGTTGAACAAGCCATGCACAGCAGCTGACAAATCTGTGCTGTTTTGTGTTGCAGGGCAAGCAGCAGCATGACAGCCGTCTCCAAAAGCTAGAGGCCTCTGTTGCCCTCATGCATCAGCAATACCAGCAGTCCTAACAGCATGATCATGAGGGGATAAGAGCTGTGATACACAGCAACGCTTGGCTTAACACGCCGTATTTACGGCAAGTACACATGCTTTGTGTTTGCATTTGGCATATATGTCGCCATTGTTGACCATTTGTCTTACTCAGGCACATCCCTACTGGGCATACAAGTAGTATATGAAAGTTTAGACTGTCTAAACTTTCATATACTACTTGTATGCCCAGTAGGGATGTATCACACTCAAGCATTTATAGCCAAATTACAGGCCCTGGGTCAAGTTGAATAAAACTTCCATCAAACTGAAACGTTCTATCATAGGCGAGGGTTTATGACACATGTGTACAGCGTTCATATTGAAAGGCCGACACCATAATTTTACATCACTGTTTGCGACACTAAATGAGTTTGTATCAAAATTCCGGTGGATCGGTAAACTTATATGTGCGGCATTGTGTTAAACAAATGCATGTGGTTGTGTCCTTCCATGCTTTGCCATGAAGAAAGCAAATCTAGACTGTATGACACCAGTGAAAATTGCTGTTTAAAATAAACTCTGAAGCGCGATCGCGAGGGATCGTGTGTGAGCAGGGGCTCGGGGACCACGCCTGGGTATGCAATGCATTGTGAGTCAGTTTCAGTGCAAAATTGTTACAAGTCGCGTCTGGCTGAGCTGTAGCTGAAAGCTGGAAAAATTCGCTGTAGATTGAAAATTGCTGTTGGGGTCCCAATTGCACCCCAGGACCAGCTCCAGGACATTGATTTACCTGGGCTGGCCGAAGTTGGCGAAGTGTTGCTTTCAGACTCACAAGTTGCAGCCCTTTCTGCGACTCGCACGTCGCAGCTGCTGTACCCTCGCGACTGTAGGAGCTTTTGCGTGTAGAGACGGCATTGTGTAGCCGCTGAAATTGCTGCGAGGACAGCAAAGGTGAGTCTGACAGACACTATTCAGCAGTTAACTCGGACCTTTGCTGGCTTTGCTCACGCTTCTGGCATTTCATCCGGCCCGTCTGTCTTTCAGGCAACTCTGCATATGGACAACAAGCCGAGCTGCCGTATGGAAGCCATCGAATTTGTTTGTAGACAACTAGACACAGCCTTGACATCTTCACAAAAGCAGAACATCACTGCTGCTTTGGCCCAGGGCACAGATGATACGGCCTGTTTGTATTTCCGCGGTCCACCAGAGCACTGGCTGGGCAAGCTCAAAACATTGGTTGCCCCAACAGGTACTCTTCTGGTCTGTGGCAAAATTTGCATCAAACTTCAAAAGCATCTGAGCAGAGTTGCTGCAGCCTCTCAGCTTGGCCTGTGGCTTGAGGGTTGTTGTGGATAAGTTTGCTTCTGAAAGCAGGCAATGCATGGTCTCGGCCTTGCCTGTGGCATGAGAGCTGTGCTGTTGATCTCACAGCACAGCTCAAAGGCATCGTGTTACAGCAGTGGAGCAGAATCAACACAGCCTCTCAGCCTTGTCTGTGACCTGAAAAACTGCTGAGGACTTACATGTGCATACCTACGTCTTGGCCTGCTGCTGGAGAAAACTCAATGCAGCCTTTAAGCCTTGTTTGTGGCTCAAGGGGTTGCTGCTGATGTCTTAGCATATTTCAAGCTGGTCAAGCTGTTCAGTGCTGGTTGCTCTTGTTTTTCCTTTTACATATGGCTATGAGGGGTTGCAGTCGACAGCATGCACACAGCTGTTCAGCAGAATCAACACAGCCCCTAGGCTTTGTCTGGAGCAATTGGTCTGCACAAAGCCTAACACAGTCCATACAGCCTGAATGTAGTGAACCTGTATCAATTGATTGCAGTGGCCACTGTTGAGGACGCGTCAGACATACATTGCGAAGGTCTGCTGCAGCCGGCTCTGCTTGCCCTGCCACAGACTCCTGACCAGCTTGCAAGCATACTGTTTGCACAGCCTACTTGTCCTATCCCAATCCTGAAGGATGCTTTTGACAGTTTTGGTGCCTTCTCAAGTCTGAAGCGAATGTTTGTTGTGGATGACGGCTCAGCTGCAAAACTGGCAAGACATGTCTCCACTCAGTTAACATTCACGCTTTGGCTTGAGGGCGAGCAAGCCACAGTGCATAATGTCAATTCGGGCCTGATTGTTCCTTTGCAAGAATTTGACAGTCTAGCGTTTGAGTCCCACCAAGGCTTTCTGCCAATGGGTGATCCAGACAGCGCCATGCCCCTGTTGTCCAAAAGGACTGCCAGCCTGCGCCCTGATGGTGTAATACGCCAATGATGGTGGCAGATTGCTCATGAAGTGGGAAGAGACAGCTGACTCTCTGACAGATGCAGTTGAGGACCTGACAGGTTCTACGCTGCTTGAGTGCTTTTGTTTCTTTGCCATGTTTGTCATTCATATTCGTAGGGCACTGCATGGCAGGTTTGCAGTACGCATCATGAATTGCACATCAGAAAGCCAAAGCCAAACTTTCAGGAGGAATATCGCAACGCAACAGCACAGCCTGTGCTTTTGATGGCCTTCTTTAACCATTTGAATGTGTAAACTTGTGTACTGCAGCCAAGACAGCTCGGTGGTCTACACTGTACTACGGCCAGCTACCGTATTTGGTAACATTTGTTGCTGCCAAGACACACATCCAGTTCTACATCATTGAAAGAGGCAATGTTGGACACCCAAAAGCTGTCGGGCCAAAGATCATGCTTGAGACTGTGCCAGGGCGTGTCAGATTGCTGCTAGCAGCTGTAAACCTTCACAAGATACTGCGAGCAGTGGAGAGCCACCTACCCCAAGAGGTTTTGCCAGTGGATCAGCTGCAAATCAGCCCTCACGAAGAAGGCTACATCCGAGAATTGTGAGCGCAGTCACTTTTTAAGTCTTGAATGACGTTTGGTTTTCCTGTTTGTCTCAGCTTTCTGATGCAACTCATTGATTGTACCTATGTATTTGTGTTTGTCAAAATAGTGTTGACATGCAGGGTCAATCAACTAATTTATCTGCTGCAGGGTGTTCAGGTCAGATCTTTGCGTGCACAAAGTCATCAAGGGCTGGAGTAGCTTTCGGGCTGCTTGGTTCACAGACATCGACATCCTGGAAGAAGTGTACAGAGCCACCAAAGACAGCGCTGGCATTGTGCATGCAATCGAAGGCCCTGTCATCCATGAAAACTCTACCAGCACTGGCCGCAAGCGCAGCTTGTCCATCCCACATCTTACGAATGACCACTACAGCATTGTCATGCAGCCTGTGGGTCTGAGTGGTGCAGACGCTAAACCACAGGATGAAGCACAGTTGGCACGGGCAGCTCATGGCTGCCTACATGGTTTAGAAGCTCTGCACAAGGTGACCTCGTGCATGTGTGGGTGTGTGTGCTTGTGCGTGCGTACGTGTGTCTGTCAGTCTGTGTGTATCTGTGCGTGTGTGCAGTTTGCACAGGTGCATGCCACTTACATCAGCTGCGAGAGCCCTAGCTGTTAAAAGCTTTCTCAACAGCTCTGCCAGTCTTTGCGAAACGTACAGTGCCTTGATGCAGACGTTGTTTTGCGACATGCAATACAGCATGCATCCATGCCTTTGCCGCATACATACCAAGTTGGCAGAGTGCAGCATTGCCACTGTCAATCTGAAATGATGGTTTGCTGTTTCTTACCTGCAGGCTGGCTTTGTGCACCGAGACTTGCACTGGGCAAATGTGGCATGCACTGTTGACAGGGCCTACTTTCTGCTGGACCTGGAGACATGTCATTGGGCAGACAAGACACCAGATATCTATATGCGCATCTGGCAAGATCTGCTGCAAGACACAAAATACACAAAAGCATCTGACATTTGCCTGTTGGGTAGAATGCTGTGTCATCTTGATGCAATGCAGCAGCACTTGAGCCCTTCTGGCATGTCTTTTAAGCAGCTCATATCTCAGCCCGTAGGACAGGCAAGCACAGCCACCCAGCTGCTGAGCCACCCTTGGCTTGCATGCCAGGGGCTGGATTGCAGAGTGGCTGGTGCACAACCAAATGAGCTGTATGTTGCATAGATTGAGAAACCAAGACATGCAGTCAGTTGTAAGTATGTTATGAGCATAAACAACAGGTGAATTAAACACCTGAAAAACTCAACTCCAGCGTTGTTGCAGCTCTTGGGTTGCATGGCATGATAGAAACGGAGAAGATTTTATCATTGTTCCATTTTGTTCATGTTGTGTATATATACAGGCAGATAGGCCTGATGTAAATCTAGTTGTGCTAGTATTTATTTATCTTGTTTGGGAGACACTGTCTGAGTGCATGATGCACTCTGACAAACCTTTAGTCCAAGCATTCAATCGTTTGTCATCCTTCCTCCTCTACACTTGTTGTGCGGACATGTTCACGAGTCACATTCTTGCAGATGGGTCCCATTTTCACGTCGCCCTGCCCTTGCTAAACAAAGCCGTTAAACAGAAGTTCGCCGATCCACTGGAATTTTGATCCAAGTTTACTTTGAGCAGCAAACAGTGATGTACAGTCATGGTGTCAGCCGTTCAATTCGAACGCAGTACACATGTTTCACAAATCCTAGCCTTTTTTCAAATGCTGCAAAGCGGCTTTAATGTGATGGAGATCTTATTCAATTTGACGCTGTAATTTTGCTATAAATGCTTGCATATCTACGCTCGTGTCTACCGTGTGTATGCCCAACCTACGCCAGTATGTACATATCACGGTGTATTATATGAGTATGCCTGAGTTAGGCAGATGGATAACAATATGTGCCGAATGTAGACAAAAAACATAACGCCTCCCATACATACGGCATTTTGAGCCAATCATTGCAGCTCTAGAGCTCTAGTCCCCTCATGCTGTCAGGATTGCTGGCGCTGCTGCTGCATGAAGGCAACAGCGGCTTCCAGGTCATGGAGGCGGCGGTCATGCTGTTGCTTGCCCTGTAGCCCAAAACAGCACAGATCAGTCAGCTGCTGTGCATGACTTGTCCAACCAGCCTGTGACCTGTTGTCATAGTGAGTGACAATCCATCGTAAAGCACATGATTGCCGGCGCTGACCTTGCCACGAGTAAAATGCAATGACACACTGCCACCCAGTTAGCTGTTGGCGCTATACATCAAGTCATACAGCGTGAAGGAGCAACACCATGAGCAAGTGCATCAACAAGCAGAGATGAGGATGTGCATACCTCATGCAGGTCCAGAACCATCTGGCCCACAGACTTTAGCTGCAAGAGAGCATGTTCAGCAGCTGCTGCCCGAGCTTCAGCAGCAGCTTCCTTGGCCTTGGCAGCCTTCAGGTGACGCTGCAGCTGCATGACGTGTATTCCGAGTGCCGCAGCTGCGGCCACAGCTGCACTCTGACTCGTCTGGCGCAACTCCAGTTGGCACTGAAGCTCACTGTTCTGGGCTTGGCATATAGCAAGTCTGGCCTCAACAGCAGCTTGGCTCTGCTGGGACACCAACAACTGCCGCCTGAGCTGATCTGCTTCAGTCTCAGTGCATGCACCTGTGGCAGGTCCAATTTTGATGTCTGTATGCACGCCCTTAGCAAATGCGGCCGCTGTCCTTGCAGATGGCGCCTTGACAAGCACAGATTCAGTCTGTGTGCCTGCAGCAGTGGCCTTGGCGAGTGCAGCTGGGGTTGTGGCCGTTGCAGCTGATGTCATTGCAAGTGCAGCTGTAGCCTTGAGGTTGAGAGCTGTGGCCTTGCAGTGGACAGCTGTGGTCATGGCTGCTGCACTTGCGGCCTTGCTGTCTGCAGGAGGTGGGGCTTGGCTGATGGCAGATGTGGCCTTGGTCACTGCAGCTGCGGCCATGACCAAGGCACTTGCGGCCTGACTGTCTGCAGCTGTGGCCTCTGGTGCGACAGGTGTGGCCATGGCCTCAGCGACTGCAAGTGTGACGTCATCAGCTGTGTGCCTGAGTCTGTCAGGGGTATCTTGGCTCCACAGCAGCTGGCTGCCTCTAGCCTCCCTCACTGCCTCAGTGGGTCCAAGAGCCGTGGGGTGAGGGCTCAACCCCTCTCCCTTCAAATGCAGGATGCACTGCTTGCTGGCCTCCAGTTCTGCAGCTGATGGACCTCTGGCAGGTTCCTGCAACACAAGGTTGTGTCAGCCTTGGAGTGTAGTTCAGAGACAGACTTTACCATCAAAGCACATCTGTGGAGTTAAACTTGACAGCTGCAGGTTCACAATGCAGGTTGTCAAACTCTTGTGCAATGTCCTGAAGCCCATGTATCGTATGTAATGGCAACTTCACTGTGCAGCACATATGCAGGGTGTATGACAGTTACACAGGCTGCCTCTGAGGGCATTAGCAATGGTGTCTAAGTCACAATAGGCATTTGCCAGAGTTGTTTGGTCAAACCAAGGGTAAGCTTCTGTGCACCAGCAAGCAGTCAAACTCTTTGCATGTCCAGCCAGCGGTGTAGTTATTGCAGGTAGCAAATCACTTGTTGATGATGTCTCTTCAAGCAAAGCCAATGAAGAGAGGCTTACCAGGGCAAGCCTTGCATGTGTTGACTTTGCAACCATCAGGCTCAGCATCGCCGCATCTTCTGCTGTAGATCCCAGAGCTGAACACTGAGTGAGTGTAGCAGCCGACAAAGGCCCAGAAGCTGACTCGTGCCTGAGGTTCAGCCCAAGAGGGGCAGCGTGTTCCCTCAAATGCAGTCTTGGCAGGGCAGATACTATCTTCTGCAGATCCTGCAATGCAGCTTGAATAGCTCATTGTGAGCCAGAACGCCCAAAATTTGTTCTTATTGTTGATTGATTATGATGATCAAGTTTAATTTATGATGATGATTATTATGAATGTTATTATTATTTTGTAAATAGCTCAGTGCATTTCACTTCATGCATGCAAGTTGAGCTGCAATGAACCTGAAGTGTGCAAAGCTTGAAAGCTCAAGGTGTGCAGAAAATGCTGTGCTGTACCAAAAGAGGCTGAGGCCTTGCAGTGTATTTATGCACAGCAGTGAATGACAATGAGAAGCACAACAGAGGAATTACAAGTTGATGCTTTAAGCAGGAGCACCCTGACACCAGCATGGTAAGGCTTTCCAACAAAAAGAACAATGTAAGAGACTGGTGGAGTGAACCCCGCAGCCCATACATGAAATATCAGGTACAAAAGGCAAGCAACTCGGCCTGCCAGGCTATCAGCAAGCAGAATGCTCATCGCAGTGATGTGCACAGGAAGGTTTGCATACCTGGAAGTTGTGCAGACACTGGCAAGACGTACTGCACCGATTCCGAGGTAGCAAAGCCACCCGGGATCGGTTGGCCAGAAGAAAGTCGGCTGGGGACAGCTTCTTGGCTATTCCATGCCCAGCCACTGAAGCTGGGCCCTCCAATGCCAAAGAGCCAAACACAAACGCCAAAGAGAAGTGCCACCCCAATGACAGTGTGTGACTAACCTCACTCAAAGCCTTTGCAAATGCAGAGGAGTCAAGCCAGACAATGTTCAATGATCCTGACACTCTCAAACAGTCTGATACCGCAGCGAAAGAGGTTAAGGAGTACTTGAAGCTAGATAACAGTGACCAGATGAGCGTGAGGTTCGTGTCATCATCATCAAGAAGGGCAGGCACACATGTGCCAGAGTCTGTGGCATTTGTAGCTATCAAGGAAATGCATTTTCTACTGCTACCCCCACAGTCATGATTCAACAGTGTATCAATGCTGACAAGGTGGTCACCTAGCGTTGCAGGCGCAAGTACAATTGAGAAAAGGCCAACAGTGGCGGTGCTGCTACCACCAATCATAGTCAGTGAATGAGCATTGCACTGAAGTGCAGTGTGCATGGCTGGCATGCAAGCAGATGGGGTAGGGCTTGAGGGTGATGGGCTCAGACTTGGGCACACTCCAGCCTTAGCCAGACACGCCAGCACAGACAGACTGTGCAAGTCCAAAGGCCTGTTCAACCCTGGGAAGTCAACTTTGAGGTGCAACAACGAGTTCTTTGTGGCCACAGCCATGCCATCAGTCAATGTTGTGTCGTCTTGAAGCTGTTCACACCCAGAACAGTCTGAACCCATGCTGTGGCATTTGCAGCTAGCAAGCAACGCCAGGATGTTTGTGATGGGCAGGGGCCTGACACAAGCTGCTGGCACAACTGGAGGAGGACTGATGACGCAAGCCTTGCCAGTGTGTTCAGATGAGGTGGTGCTTGTGGTTGAGTGCCCACAGTGAAGCAGGGACAACAGCTTGTCCAACAGGTTTTGGCACATGCTTTCAAAGTCGTGAGCAGCCTGGGCAGAAATCTTCATGCCGGCTGTCTCTCTGATTGTCATGGCTGCTGGAAATGGGTGCAGGCGACCCAACAGCAAGGTGGGTGCTGTGTTGCTAAACTGAACCTCCTTGGATGGAGGGGGAGAGGGCTTCAGGGGGGTCTGGGCAGGGCCCCAGGGTGGGGGTGCCAAGGACAGGCTGCTGGTGTTTGATGAGGTAGCAGTTGTCAGCAGGGCAAAAGCAGCTGGCTTGAAGACCAGATGTGCATCATTGATGGACACCCTGCAGACAGGAAATATATTATCTGGATTCAATGTCAGATTTTGCAACTGGCAACAAAGGCAGATCAAATGCCACACAGAAGAAGAGGATGAAACAAGGAAAAGCTCTGAGTAGGCATGAGAGCACAATTGCTGCAAGCAATCTTGCACGGGCATCAGGTTTCATTGTCATTGATGTCACAGAGCTTTTTTTGTCATGTGGGTCCAATTTTGTCATGTGGGTCCAACTTTATCACGTGGGTCCAATTTTGTCACGTGGGTCCAACTTTGTATAGAACACTCCAATGAGGCAAAGGCATCGTATCCAACCCTCATGCCTGATGCTTCATTCCAGACCTGGAATCCCTCTAGAGCCAACTGACTTTCCACTGACCCTCAACAAGACTGCCAACTTGTGAAGCATACAGGGAAGCGGCCTGATTACCTCGGTGAGTCAAGCCTTCCTGCTGTTGTCAAGCTTGGCACACTTGAGGCAGCCCTGCTGGCAGCAGTCAACCAGGCAGGAGCCGCCAGACTTGACACCACATCCTCGACGCTGATTGACATCCTGCAGGCAGCACATATTTTGATGTCATTGCATGTTAGATATTGCAACTGGCATCAAAGGCAGATCAACTATCACATACTGTAAATGGCCTCAAGGGCAGATCAACTGTCGCAGTGTACACAAGATGAGACTTTTGTGATACTTGAAAAAGGTGTGGATGCAAGGGACAGCTCTGGGCAGTCATGGAAGCACAAGCATGGGCAAGCAACCTAGCATCAGCATACGCATGCATTGGATACCCAGGCACAGGTTCCAGTAAATCATGATGCAAGTGCACATACATGCAGCGCACAGGGAAGCAGTGCTGACCTTGAAGTACTGAGCCTTCCTGCGATTGTGAGGCTCAGCACATCTGAAATTGCCAGATTGGCATCAAAACCGGCCCCGCAGCCTAGAGAGTGAGCACCAGAAACAAGCTTGACCACAACACCACCCCAGAACCCAGTTCTCCAGCCACGAGAAGACTCCACACCCAGCATGTGCGCAACCACCCTGGTCCTGCTGAAGTCTGCCAGGGCCACTGCTACAAGAGCCGGACTGGCCACAACAGCTGCCATTGGCACTGGAGAGTCTGCCCATTGTAGGTAGGTGGATGGTGTCACATTAGGCATCACTGCCATGGTGCAGCTGATGACACACAGTGTGGTTGTCAGCTGTGTTGGCACCGATGGGCTGCTGGTGTCTACCAGACCAGTAGACTGAATGACAGCACGGACCTGTACCATTGATGGGATGTTGATGAGAGGAGAAGCCTCTGGTGCAGCCCAGTGCACTGCCATGACAGCACAACATTGGTGACCGCTGGTCATCACTTGACTAGACACTAGGGGCTTGGGAGTTGCTGGCAATAGGGGCTTGAAAGATGCTGGCACTAGGGCGTCACATTTCAGCTGGGGTATGGAAGGCATGGAAGGGTAGGAGATCTGAGCTGGGGTAGAGGCAGCTGGTACAAAGTATGTCTGCTCCATTGGCGTCCAGTGATACACCTTGACGCCAGTGATTGCCCCAAATGGTGGGCTTGCAGGTGGCCAGGTGGCAGGGGGCTTGTCCATCCCCACTGCAGGTCCCCTCAGAAGCAGCTCTGGGAGCAGAGTGCTGACAGCAGCCAGGGGTCCTGATGGCATCACAAGCACACACGCCACAGACGGACTGATCTCTCTGGCTGCTGCCCCTGTCAGTCCTGGACTCACAGACCTGGTTCCTGGCTTTGCTGGGGTCAGAGATAGCGCTAGGGGCAGCATGCGTGGGAGCCCTGATGATGACATCTGACTTTGCTTCTGTGCTGATGCTGGCATGATATGCAGACTGAGGGCTGGGATGCGCTCTGGGATGCACTCAGGGGCTGGGATGCGCTCTGGGATGCGCTCTGGGGCTGGAATGTGCTCTGGGATAAACTCAGGGGCTGAGATGCACTCTGGGATGCACTCAGGGGCTGGGATGCACTCTGGGATGCACTCAGGGGCTGAGATGCACTCAGGGGCAGGGATGTGCTCAGAGGCTGATGATGGCAAGGTCAGCTGCTGCTGAGCAGCCTTGAGCAGCTGTGGAAGGCTGAAGCAAACTGCCTTGCAGTCTATGCTGATGCTTACGTGCCTTGTCAGACCTGCACAGAAATGAAGGTGGGCTCAAGCACTTGGATCTTCTCACTGGTTGCATTGTAGAGACGAGGGTAAGAGCTGGGGAAGCAACATTGGCAAGAAGTCAATGCAATTCAACAAAGCTTGTTCAAGAAAGGGTGGGAACATCTCATGACCTTCCCACTTTTCCAGACTTGCACTATCACTGATTTGGCGAGACAAGTCTTTGGCCAGACAAGTCTCCAGTCAGGGCAAACAGCACAGAGAGATCTGCATCATGGCAAGGAAGGCAAAAGCTAGCTCACCTGTTAGGTGCAACTGCCTTGGTAGGAGCAATCCACTGTGCGTGAAATACACTACGCCACGAGACATCACAGCCATCAATCTTGAACCCTGTGACTGCATCTTGGTCACCACTCCAGCAGCCTTGCATGCAGACCTGGGCTCCTCAAGCTTGAAGACAACCAATCCAGCGTCAACAGCTGGGGCCATGCTAGCCAGTAGACTCAGCGTGGGGGTGTGAGATGAGATGGGGGTAGGAGTGGGGTGGGAGGGTGCAACATGGGTCAGCTGGGCTTGTGCTGCCCTGATCAAGGCATCCAGGTTGAAGTGGACTGCCAGGCAGTCTATCCACATACTCACATGCCTCTTCACACCTGCAGCAGAATCAGACCCAACATCAAGGACAAAATTTTTGATGCATGATAACAGCATTAGTAGTGCTGTTTCCATGCATTTGTACCCTGTGAAACAATGTTCAGTTAGTCAAGGCATCTGACATGTGAGACTCAAGCTGCATGCGCTACATGCAAGGCATCAACTATGACCAGTGTAAGACCAACACCAGTTCATCTAGACGCTGCCCTGTATGCTTCCAGATAGCACAAAGCAGCCAGGGAAGGCTTGCATGGTACAGCACCATTGATACTGTAAGACATGCAGGCGCTTGAAAAGGTGGTGCAGTATCTGATACACAAGCGATGATACTAATTGTATGCTGAAGCCTGCACTGGGTTGCTGGATGCTGGCCAACAGTCATATTGACAAGGTGAGCAGCAAACAAAGCATTGAGTTGAAGGCTGTACAACAGAGCAAGAGCATAGAAGTGCAAACATTCACCAGATTCTGCTAATAAGTGACGGCTGCAAAGCATGCACATGACACGAAGGTGACTCACCTGCCAGCTGAACCACTGTTGGCGAAATCACCCCATCACGCATGATGCGCACACCTCCTGACCCCCTGAGCCTTGCATGCAACCCCCTGCACACCCCCAGGGCACCCCTCTGTGTCAAAGGCCTGTACCCCAACTCTAGGAAGCACCTGACACTAACAAGCCCCTCCTTGATTGTAGTGGGCGTCTGCTGCTTCCCTCTACGCAGAACAGCAAGGTACAGACTGGCTACCAGGACAAGAGCCATGAAGCGGCCTCGTGGGGTTGCAGACGTGACTGGAAACTGTTGGCACAGATGTTGAAGCTGGTGGCGCAGAGGGTAGGTGAGCTGGCCTGCATAAGGAGGTGCATGGCGGCTCTGCTGCTGCAGCATCTCCAGATGTGCCCTGCATTCATGCGCAGCATGTTGGTCAGTTGAATATTGGGAAAGCACAAGCTGCATGGAGATGGCAAAATGTGTCAGCCAAACGGATTCATGATTTGCTGTGGGACTGGACGGTCAATTGCAAGGAATCAGCCACACGCATACGCTTGCGCAAATGCACAGGATGTCTGCCTGCAAATGCGCGCACATCTGCAGCTCAAGGTGTATTCAGCAACGCAGCCGTACCAAAGAGAACACTGCAACAGGAAGGCAGACACATGCGCAGTAGGGTCTCATTGCTGATTTGCGGTCAGCACAGCTTAAGGAGCAAAGAAAACAGGAGACAAAGATGTGGAGAGAACAGAAGCAGGCAACCCACATTCCTGTCTGGTGATGATCTGCCAGGCAGACCCCCTGAAGAATGCCGCACCCCAGCTGGGCTGCATCCACCTTCTGACCTGGCAGCAACTCCAATGGCGTGTCTACCGCTCCAGAGACTACCAGCACCACAACGTCCTTGATGGCACGCTGACCAGCATCACCAAGACTCTTGCTGACTACTTCCACTTTTAGGGAGCTCTGAAGCACCTGCAGCAACAGCAGCAAGGTCTAGTCATAGCAGTGTCACAGCTTCTGACTGTTACAAACTGTGCCGTGCCAAACATGTTGCTGTAAGCAAAGTGAACAGCTTCAGACAGCACATTACCTTGAGGTGCTTTGAGGGCACAAAGCTGTTCCAGCTTACGTGTTGACCACTGCAGCCAGCCATCAAAGCTGTTCTGGCAACAGCAATGTCCAGCTTCTGCTCCAGCTCATTGATCTTGCTGCAACAGACAGCGAATTGGTGCTTTTATATTTTCAGTTGCAAAATAAGTTCTGAGCACTGTGCTCACTTGGCCCTCAGTCCAGCACTGCAGAAGATAGGCTGAACAGTGCTCAGCTACAACATGAGGCTGCTGGTGAGACAAGGCACGCAAACGGTGTTTCACCTGGTCGGCTGCTCGTTCGACACTGTTCCAGGAGCTATGGGCCTGTCCAGTGCTTGTGCTGCAGACTTGTGCACTTCGGCAAGCTTCTTGGCCTCCTGCAATGCTTTGACCTGTGACTCCTTGCGCTCCTTGCGAGAGCCTGGTTTGCTCCGCTTCAGCTTGCCCTGTCCCATGAGGGCTAGCGCTGCTTCTCTATTTGGGGTCTGGGCTAGACGTTACAGCCCGCAACTTCGTTCAAGTGGCAACAGACATAAGGCCTCGCGAGATCGCAGTACCCTTACAGCATCATGCTAGGCGCCTCTTCCTGACACGTCATGCCCCAAAGCGATGCAAAATCTCAAGCAACTTGCTTGAAGCAAGGTTCAAAGTAAACGTTGGTTGACTTTTGGGCATCGTGAGCCGTGCGAGGCACGCGAGCCGTGCACGGCACGCGTAGCGGAGGCATGACTAACAGCAAACTCTCAGGCAAGGCTGGGAAGCTGCATTGCCTGTTCTCAGAAGCAAATTCATCCACAACAAACCCTCAAGCCAAGCTGAGAGGCTGCAGCGACTCTGCTCATGTACTTTACAAAGTTCTGCGCGAAGTTTGCCGCAGACCAGACTCTGAGGTCTTAGAGTACTTATGAAAGTCCATGTCAATTCAGCTGCATTCAGCACTGTTGGCATTGTTGCCCACAATGCCACAATGAACGCTTCTACCTGTGACATACAACTCCAGTGTGCCCGCATGTCAGCGTCGACCTATTGGTATAAGCAATCCCTTAAGCATGCCCTGCCATAGCTCTGGATCCAGGAAGTGGAGCAAGGAAGTACACACTGGCTATATCATCTCTGTTCTTAGCCAAAGCAGCAGCTTCTTTATTTCTGTAAAGATGTCAAAGCTAGAACAGCTTTGATTGCCGGCTGCAGTGGTCAACATGTGAGCTGGAACAGCTCAGTGCCATTGAAGCACCTGCAGCAGCATCAAAGCCTAGTCACAATTTCTTAGCGTCACAAGAATTGGGATGTATGTTGCTGTAAGCAAAAGAAACAGCGTCCGTCAGCGTCGTACCGTGAGGTGCTTTGACGGCACTGAGCTGTTCCAGCTCACATGCTGACCACTATCAAAGCTGTTCCAGCTACAGCAATGTTCAGAGAATCTCCTCCCCATATGGGTCTTGCTGCAACGCACGCAAATTGATGCTTCTACACGATGATTTACAACAAAAAAGACATGATAGCACTCAGTCCAACGCTGTAGAAGATGGGCTGGATGGTGTTCACTGCTAAAAGACGGGGCTGCTGGTGAGACATGGCATGCAAACGCTGTTACACCTGATTTCGCAAGGAACGCAAGGCGTCACAAGTCAGCGCTGTGAAGGAAGTAAAGAAGAATGCAGAACTGCAAAAGTCTGCAGAACAAGCACCGGCAGAAAGGATTAAGTCAAGCACTGTCAGAAAGGACGGTGGCTCCTGAAAAGTCAAACGCAAAAGCAAATGGTACGGCTCCGAGACCAAAGGATGGGATGCAAGCTATTGTTAAACAGGTTCCGCTTAATGACCGTACAACTTCGACCTCCGCGGCATAGGAAAACATGCCACACGTCAAAACCATCAACGGCGCAGCGGCACTGTGCGTGCGTAAGCCGTTCAGGACCAGCAATCGATCTCACGCCCCTGCGAGCAGAAACACCATCAGGACCAGGGCCGGTCCGGTGAAAGAAGCAGAGAGACCGGCGATAGATGCCACGGTAATGCTACCGCCTAACAGCCAATGGTGTCTCCACGCACTCAACCTGTCAAACAAAACAAGCTGGCGTGCACGACGTTTGACCTGTGACCACAGACCAAGACCTTGAACGAAGGTATTGCGCGGTTCTATGACGAGTCTTCTGGACTGTGGGAATCTATGTGGGGCGAGCACATGCACCACGGTAAGGTCACAGGGTTGATTTTGACCCTACACATGCTTCTGCTGTGTACACATGCTGCACCATTGCACTGACACCCTGCAAAGCAAAATGTTTGCACTTAGATTGTGACCAACCAACATTGATTACACAGGCTATTACCCCAAAGGTGGTCCAAACAAATCAAACTTGGAAGCCCAAATTGACATGATTGACGAATCTCTAAGATGGGCTGGTATAGACCAAGCTACTGAGGTGATGTTCTGCTATGCTGCATAGCAGCCTGCCACATTATCTGACGTTGCATGCTGAGCTGTCACTCATCGTCCAAGGCAAGGAAGCTGACTTGTAAATCCGATTGCTTGCAGATGGTAGACGTAGGCTGTGGCATTGGGGGCAGTAGTAGACACATTTCCAAGAAGTTTGGCTGCAGGGCAGAAGGCATCACACTGTCACCTGTGCAGGTGTTGCTTGTGTTTGTTATTTATACTGCCACATTGGGCACTGACTACTCACTGCCACCCTTGAATAACAACTGCATAGTCTATTACGCCTTACTACAATGCTGCTCGTGCTGCTGCTGCTGCTGCTGCTGCTGCTGTCAATTTATGGCATGACATTGCTTCGAGCTTACATCATGCATGACACAACATCTTGCAGCAAACATGTCACAGCAAAGGCACCGACTCTTCCTGTTGCTGCTGCTGTCAATTTGTGGCATGGCATTACTTCAAGCTTACCCCATGCATGACACAACATTTTGCAGCAAACATGTCTCAGCAAAGGCACCGACTCTTCATATACTGCAGGCAGACAGGGCCAACAGCATATCCCAAAGTCAAGGCCTACGTGAGCAAGTGAACTACCAGGTAGCAGATGCGCTGTACCAACCATTCAGAGATGGGCAGTTTGACCTGATCTGGTCAATGGAGAGCGGTGAGCACATGCCAGATAAAGCCCAATTCATCAGAGAGCTTTCAAGAGTGTGCAAGCCTGGTGGCAAAATCCTCATCGTCACCTGGTGTCACAGGTAAGCATGACAATCAAGGAAAAGATGCATATGCCTTTGGCATTGATTCAAGTGATACACATGTTCATTGAGATTGAGCTTCCCTGTATGGGAGCACCATCCACAGGTGCAGATGAGCACGTATGTTCAGCATTCAAAGCACGACCATTCAAGCAGTGACATCACATACAGCGCTTCTTTGTTGACACACTTGTGAAGCCATAGCTTCATATTTCATGCATGCAACAGCATGCGTTGGGACATGCAGCTTATTTTGCATACACCAGCACCCAGGAATGAGTGGCATGCCTGAGATATGTGACATTCTGGTGACTTGACACCATTGCATGTACATGTGCACTGTCAATTGTTGGACCATGAATGGAAAACGCCCCTGCTGCATCTCAGAGACGAAATTTGCTTGGCACTCAATGTTCCTCACCACAGCTATGTTACATGCAGAAACCTACAGCCCGGTGAGTCTCAACTGAAGCCAAACGAGGAGGCTCTTCTAGACAGCATCTGCAAAGCATACTACCTGCCTAAGTGGTGCTCAATCAATGACTACGAGAAGCTATTTGAGGAGAATGGGCTGCAAGGCGTCAAGACTGCTGACTGGTCTGAGGAGGTAGCACCTTTCTGGGGAGCTGTCATCAAGTCTGCTTTGAGTACACAGGGCGTCATGGGTCTCTTCAAGGCCGGCCTTACAACCATCAAGGTGATTTCAGCTACAGTCACCACAGCATGCTTCCTCCAAACAACAGCAAGCTAAGCTTTGGTCCAAAGCTCACTTTGAATGTCTTGCTGGCATCTGTGTGCTTCTCATAGATTGCAAGCCTCTGTAGCCTGTGGCAGTTCTGTATCAGGTGTAGCAATCTGTACAGGCCCGTACAGGATCTGCCAGCTGCTGCATTCCTTGTGCATTGCTTTGATGTAGCCTTCAGATTCATGCATGTCAATGTCTTCATTGATATTGAGTATGTATCATGGGCTTGCAGGGTGCCTTGGTCATGCCCTTGATGTCTAGAGGGTTCAACAAAGGCGTTGTGAAGTTCAACCTGATCACGGCCACCAAACCATTGTGATTAGGGATGTCTGATCATTCCCTGACCCAACTCATGGGGCTCTGCGTAATTATTTACTTGAGTATCTAGCAGGATTTCAGTTTGCATGCAAAGCATCCAGTACTGCGGAAGCTGGGTAATAGCCAACACAATGCTTGCATGACATGACAAGGCTTTATACATCCCTCATATACACAACTAAAGACTTCTTCATGACTGCTTTAATTGTGAAAATGGCTTCATCTCACATGGCATATCACAGATTGCAGGCACTGTACCTGCTATGGCATGTCTTTCAATTATAGTTATGACACTTACAAATTTCTGCATCGCATGCTGACAAGGCGCATGGACAGGGGCACACTGCCTGCCACTGACTGATCTACCTAGCACGTTTGTTAGCTGCATCATACATACTATCTATCTCTAAATGAGTTGGACCAGATCTGGCGACCACGGCACTGCTTGGGGCCTGGCTCAACATGCCTCATTGAAGCATGGGGGTTTTTCCTAGTGGTATGAATCCGATGACCCAGCGTGGGGTTTGCTTGGTACTGTCATGTCGAGTTATCTGCTGGCAGCTGCTGACGCTGTATATGCTTTGTCATTCAGAAGCAACATGTACAGTCAAAAGGACATTGATCCGTCTCTCCTCCAGCGCCAACATTCAATTCATCTGCTGTGTAAACGGGCAGACCCTCAGCATCAAACCTACAGCATAAAAGGCAAGGTTGTGCCCGTCAGACACTCTTGACAGATGTCAGTAATCAAGCAAGGCAAGACAACACAGGGCATGATCCACAGCACACCTGCGCTGCTTGGGCTGACCAGTGCCAAAGATGTCATCTTTGCTTCCCTGAAATGCTGCAGGCTTAGGGGCAAGCTTGACCTTCTGCATACACTATGTGATGTTAATTTGGCCCATTGATGGCAATCTGCAACCCACAGCTGAATGGGTACCTTAGCAGGCTTGGCAGTTGACTGTGTTTTGGCACGAACTTGCTTGAATATGTCGTCAATCTCTCCAGCAGCTATGTGCCCTGGGACAGCCTTTGGGCTTTCAGGGGAAATGGGTTGAGCTGCCTCTTCAACTTTAGCACTTTTGCGATGAACTGACTTCCCTGGCTTGCTGAGCTTGGTTGCCTTGCTCTGAGTTGTCAGGACAGGAGGGGAGCCGGCACTTGAAGGGGCTGTCGACGATGTCTGCTGTTTTGTTTTGGTCATTCGCAGAGGACAAGGCTTAACGCGACTCGACGGGCTATACTACCACAAGGAAGACTCTGTCAGAACCATGTGATCAAGCGACGCCTGATATGTCAATTCGACACTATTGCTTTCTGTGTGTGCTATTCGTTCGTCTCTCCGGAAAACGAACAAAGTCACGATTTTGAACGCACAAGCAAAGAAATACGTCTCTCTCATTTTCAATCTCTTTCCAGTTCTCCCGCAGGGTCTTCTGTTTGTGTTGCTTTCGTCATCGTATCTGCCTTACCTTGATGTTAAAAGGATGACAGTAACAAAGCTGCTCACCCTGGGCAAGGACCCCGCCATCACTGCAGCCTTCCTTGCACAGGTTCAGCAAGTCCGACCTGGCAAGTACGAAGCGTACAGCGCGCACTCTCTTGAAGAGCTTCGAATGCTTGCGGAGCTGCACAAATCAGAAATTCAGGTTGTTTTGTTGGGAGCAGCTCAGACAGACGAGCAGGTGCAGGCTGCAAAGGATATTGTTAGCAAAACTTGGGGAGAGGGTGGAGTGCAAGTGCTTAGACTGCCTCCAAGCTTGTTGACACCAGAGGGCAAAAGTGGTGGCATGATGAGGTGGTTTCTAGAGCACATGGACGGACCCATTGAAGGAGAGTGTGGGTGCTGCTGACCTATACAACAGTATACCTGAAAAGTTTGCATTTGTTTTGGCCATGATAGATTACACAAAGGTGTCAGTTGTTTTGGTGCACTGCGCACGCAGTCAATTTTTGTAACATATGGGAGACGTACCAGGGGTCATTGCATTGGTCACGGCCAATGATCAACAAGCTTCTTACTAAGGCTAATAGGCTTCAGCCAAAAGGGCTGCCAGAAGCTGCAATAGATCATGCATGCAGTCCACGAGCATTGGTGGGACCAGGTGCTTGCTAGTTTGTGCTGCTGAAGTGCCCTTCCTGTCCTGGTGCTCAGCGTCGGCTGATCAGAATGGACAGCAGTTTCCTTAGTGCTATGAATCCGGATCCGGATCCGACGCCATTGGCCAATTCCTGAAACTGCACTTGTTACTTGTGTGCGAGCTTTGCTCCCTAAATTTCAAACATGTCTCTTACTGCGAGTAAGCCTACCGTCACAGGTCCCTACGATGTGCCAGCCGTACGCTTTGAGCTCGTTATCCTGATTCACCATCGACCTTCTGCTGCGCAAACTCTCACGCATCATCACCAAGTCGCCATGGCTTCGTCTGCGATTGCCCCTTGCTGCACAGCGTCAAGGCCTAGCCTGAAGAGCTCGACCCGTCACAGCTTCGCAGCCTCTCGGCTGCCTGCTCGTCGACCACAGAGAGTAGTTGCTATTGCCGCTAAGCAATCGAACAAGGTGCGCGAACTGCAGAGGGCACGCGTCAAGCAGATTCAGCATATTGCAGCAAGTCATCAAGCTATCCTGCGTTGCGGCAGGCGTCAAGCCTATGACGCCAAGATCTTTGGTCGTTGGACTTATCTATGCTGAGTTGCAGGTGCAAGTCGCCGCTGCCGCTACAGCCTTGTCCACATGGGCAATTGCAGTTGCCCCTGCTGCACAAGCAGCGCAGGAGGCGTTTGTGGTCGCAGAGGTACGCAAAGGGCTGTATGTCCTGTTGCTTGCACAAAAAGCAACCTCACATGCTTTT
>JAABUK010002777.1_pt1 | contig 30808 bp, 39 predicted proteins | sample 5559141 | NCBI WGS metagenome assembly JAABUK01 (sample SAMN10711869, study PRJNA513367) | rock metagenome | isolation source: Antarctica rocks | place: Antarctica: Victoria Land, Pudding Butte nord | collected 2016-01-03
TTGAGTGATGAATGTATGTTCAGACTCGCTGTGGGCTGTGGGGTGGGCGGGGGAAAGGGGAGAGGGGGGAACAAAAAGTCATGCTGGAACGTCACCTGGCTGATTGGGCATTGAGCTGAGAATAGGTAATAGATCCACAGCTAGGCTGACATCCTCATCATGATCACCCCCCTTGCTGAAATGCTCAGCTCTTCCCAAAGTCTGTTGCGCATGCAGCGTCGCCCTTTGCTACCTAACTTTGCTGCAGCCACACATGGGTGTTTAAGCCTGTGCGCGCTGGGCATGCTGCGCTGTGATGTAGGAACAGCTGTGGCTGTCAGGGCTGAGCCGTCATGAGACTGCTGTGCAGCATTTGTAGAGAAACAGGACAGCTGCACTAGACTTTTGGAGGTTGCTGGAGACGACAACATTGGGTCAGCCTGATCCTCTAAGCAACTGCCGCCAAGCTGCTGAATTGGCGCAAGGGAGGTGTCGCTCAGCTGCAGTGTATTGACTGCTGTCTCAGGGGGTGAGTCTGCTAAAAGCAGCATCCTCGATTCAGACCAGCCAGGCTTGAGCTGGTTCACAGAGGGCCCAGCCCGACAAAGTGTTAAATTGCTGACACCAATGATGCTGTCTTGAGCAAAACAAGTGCAGAGCATATCTTTTGGATGTACTGAACATCGGATGGCATGGCTAGCAAACGTGCCAACGTGTGAAGGATCTATCTACGGCTGGCATATTCTGCAACCAGGCATGGAACGCCATGCTGTGTTTGATGGTGGCTGTCAGCTTCAAGCAATCTGCAGAAGCGGGCTGCACATAAAAGAAACGACAGCATGGATTAGGATATCGAAATAACAGAGATCCTCACAACAGAAGGCTACTGTCCTCAATATTGGCAAGCACACTGTGCAGAGCCCCGTACTTCTTTCAGCGGCTGATCTGGCAGGGGTGCGCTTGCGTCTCCGAGATACAAACAGCATGTCTTCAGGCAGAAAGATTATGTCACTGCACTGATTTTGTGGATGCAGAGAAGGCCGAGCTCCACGTGACGTCTGGGCAGTCCTACAAGCAAGCACAGATGCTGAACGTCCTGACGGACATCAGCACAGGTCCGAAGAGCTCAACTGACGAGAAAAGACTCAACCTAATACGCACGACCACTTTCATCCCATCAGCGCGTTGAGAGGCTGTCTGGCAATGTGTTGCAAGCGGCTCCGAGACCAGATGCTTACGGGAATACGCTGTACTACTTCTTCATTGCTTTGCGCTCTGAAACCAAGGGCTGAAAAGGATCTGTAAACGAAGGCACTTATGTCAACTTCAGCTCTTGCTGTGGGCACTGCTGTGCGGTCGCACGCACGGCACATACCCGTCTGAGTCACTTGTCGAGAAGGTTAGCCGGAGTTCGTCTCCGGTGATCTGTGTCGTGCTCGCCTGTCCTGCTTTTTGAGATGCAGCTTCGGCTGGTTTCCGGGCACAGTATGCAGCCTGGCTGCGCAATGTTTTCCCCGCCGAGTCTACCCCTGACACCTGCAGCTGAGAAGTGCCAATTCGTGTCAGTGAACGGAGGAGTGACCGTCCGTGGCTTGCGCTCTAGACGATCAAAAGCTCTCCACACTCCTATTAGCGCTCACCCGAGTGCAGCTGCGCCGTCCAAGGTCGACATCGATATGCCCTATGAGCTGCGAGATTCTGACAAGCATTTCTACAGGAGCACAGGCTTCGTCAAGCTGAAAAACGTGTTTGACGGTGATACACTCTCACACTACGCTCCAGCGATGTCGCTTGAAGTCAGACAAGCAGACAAGACGCCGCGTCAGTTGGACCCTGACTACCAACAAGCTTTTACTCAGGTGCCGCACCTGCCAAGCCAGTCGATTAGCTTTGCTTCAGCCAGATCAGTCTGTTGCAGGGTATTCACTAGTGTGCGTGCTTTCACAGGTGCAGAACTTACGGAAGCAGAACGACATGGTAGGGAAGTTTGTTATGGGACAGAAGCTGGCACGCATTGCTGCTGAACTGCTGGGGGTGAGTAAAGGCTATCTCACTACTCTACGTGCTTGAACACAGCGTAAAGAGTTTACATCTTCACAACACACTTGAAGTATACATCTGACATCCTGCCAACTTCTACACGGTCTTGCCAGCAGACCAATTGGCAAAGCATGGCGCTGAATGCATTGAAAATGCCTCTCACCTGATGCAGGTGGAAGGAGTCAGAGTGTATGCTGATCAAGCACTGTACAAGGAGCCCCATGGAGGGTACACACCCTGGCACTGTGATGCCTTCTACTGGCCATTGGCAACTGACAAAGCTCTCACTGCTTGGATCCCTCTTCAGGTATTCCTCTGGGTTGCCCAGTACCCAGGCTTGGCATGCAGCCAGTTTCACACGCATGTTGTGGACCCCTTTTTGAGCTAGAGGGGTTGACTTATGTGCATACTCTGCTTGGTGTCTGTAGAAGCAAAGAGGGGCATGTCTCAAAACTTCTGTCGGTCTGGCTTCTTTTCTGTTGGCTTGCTTGCATGCAAGCACAGGTAAGTTGAGTGGTTGCTACCCCACTGAGCAGTGCTCCCTTGCAAGGCACACACCCATTTATTGATGGTCTGACTGCAGAACACTGCAATCAACCTGGCTGAAAGCTTGGCATACAATACAGAAGTGCAACATGTGGAGAGCACCAGAGCGCACAATGTCCAAGCAAAACATTTTCATGAGGCCTCAAAGTCTTCTTGCAATACCATTTTAGCTCACTGCAAGAAGAGTCTCGGCATGACTGCTTATGTGCATAAGAACTTCCTTACTTCTTTTCTCTTACCCCTCCCATTCTCAGTTTGATGTCTTATCAGGACCTGATGTCTTATCAGCACCTGGTGCTGGGCACACTACAAACTCACTGTTCTGAGTATGCCCAATGTGAATCATCAACCCCTTTTTCACTTGGCAAAGCAGTGACATCATGAAAACAGGCAAAGCAGCGATGCCTGATGGCATGATTGGCTTGCATGCAGGCAACTCCAGAGGAGATGGGACCTATGCAGTTTGCTACAGGCAGCCATAGCCATGATCTTGGCAGGTCTGTCTCTGCCACTTTGCAGCCTGCTTTGCTGCTCATCAAACAAGGCAGACTGTCTGACCCTCTGCTGTGCGCAACACCTTCATGCTCAACATCAGCACCTCGCCGCTTGGCAAATGCACAATGTTCCCTGCAATATGCTGTTGCGCAACAGTTTTCAAAGGCTGCAAATTGTGCTCTGCCTTGTGTTCTCTGGGAGCTTGGGCAGCTACAGCAGCAGCGATCATGAATTTGGCTCCATCATGTGGCTCCTATATGTGGCGCCCATACACATGCTCAGATGTGTGCATGAGCCATAAAGTCTGCTAGCAAATTGTATACAAGGAGGTTTTGGAGGATTTGTGGCCACCCTGTGCTATAACCGCTGTGCATTGTAATCACCCTTTAATGGGATGTATGCTGCCTCCAGGCATCTTGAGATTGGTAGAGAGTCTCACAAGCTGATTGACGCCAAAGTTCAGCAAAGCGGGCTTGAGGTGGTCAGTGAGCCGTACCAGTTTGGTGAGGTCCTTGAAGTACACATGTGCTCCAACAGGCATCTAGCATCTGCATGTGATCCTTGATGATCTCCAGAGTACGCTCTGCAGCCATGCACAAGAGGGATGCCACCTATGCACATGAGCACACCTTGTTTGCAAGGATCATGAAGCAGAGGCTGAGGCTCTGTTCTCAAGCTAGTGGCCGATTGTCATGTACACTGACAGCAGCTTCATGCATGACACCTGTTTCTGAAGGTGCTTGGTGATGCAGGTGAAGTGAGCTTCCATTCCAGCCTGAACTTTCACAAAGCCAATGGGAACGAGACAGACAGGCCAAGGGAGGTCTTCACGATCATGTTCATGGACAAGGACATGACTCTGGCAGAGCCCCTCAACTACTACCAACACATGGACCGCGATGCGTAAGTCAGCAAGATCACCTGAGTAGTGAGCATCCTTGCAGGCAGCACAGTACTGCAAACGCATGCATAATGCTATAATCACACGCCACCATTGTGCAGCCTGTTCACATGTGGCTGCTGTTGCTGCCATACCGTTCTGGCGGAGCAGGTGGCATGTTAGGTGTGTATCTGAAACACATGACATGCATGCTGACATGGGCCATGTGCATGCGTGGTGTTTGACCGCATGCCTGTATGTAGGGAGCACAGTTACCTGTCTCAGCAGCCCTGCATCAGAGGCCTATACTGTACAGCTCATACTTTGTGCAATGAGGTATGTGGCATAACATATGTACACATCTGCTGAGTGGCGGTTGTGTGTGTGCAGGTATTTCCCAGATTTGCTTCCTGGACAACTCTGTGACACAGAACATACTCCTGTTGTTTGGTCCAGCAGCAAGTGACCTATTCGAAATTTTTAACATAAGCTCCAGGTGTTCTTGAAATGTCTGATTTGGCCAATGACGACAAGAAGGGGATACTGTCAAGACTGTATATGGTAATTAGGCTTGGTTTTGCGTGCAGCAACTTTAGACTCCCCTGTTGTGTCATCGATCTTGTAGCATGCTGCTGGCTGCTGTACAATGAGCAGGGTGCATACGTATACCTCATGTCTGCACATGTACACTATTGCTTGTAGATTGATCGTCTGTAGGATGGACATTGTTGTGAAGACATAGACGTTCGGGGCTGAAAAAAAACAGTAGGCACTCTCTGGGTGACTGCACGCACGCACATACTCACAAAGACAATTTTCAAATTCAAGATGACCAAGCCTTGCAAGGAAGCCTTGCAAGGAGGAACATTACCGTCAATGTACAATCATGAGAACACGCAAACGAGCATTGTCTTCTGCTAGCAATGCAGTGCCCGCAAGAGGGCTGCCGCTGAAGATCGAGCAGAGACCCCCCTTGTGCTCTACGCGATGCCTTGCAGAGCTCAAACAAAACAGTTTCACAACCGGAATTCTGCCATCTAGCTCAGCGGCTACGCTTGTGCTCGCTGTCAAAGCTTTCCAAGGACAGCTAGAAGTATGCAGCAAGCAGCCTCACAGCGATATGGCAGGTTACACATCCTTTCCCAAGAAGCAAAGGCTGGAATACCGCACGGGAGACGCAGCCCTTGGCGATCTTGGTGTACTAAGCCACCTTGCGAAGACGGTGCCCGTGTTCGCAGCAATTGTCATGCATACAGTGACAACACATTCTCATCAACACATGCATGTTGCAGGTGGTGCAAGCCATGGATCTCATCGCCAAGGATGTCATGTCACATTTGGCAGCAGCATTGAGACTGCCGGATGATGCATTCAACCAAATATCTGGATCTGCTGCACTGGATGATAATCAGCCCAGTGCTTCCAGTCTTGAAGCAATTCACTACACGCTGCCAGATGCGCATGCTGCAGACAGCGCAGCCCCAGCTGCTTGTGAAGCACATGTAGACAAAGGCCTGCTGACCCTCATTTGTTCAGATGCCTGCCAGGGGCTGCAGGTATTCACTCCAACACTGCGTGTTGCACATATAGCACTTGTTCACCCATGCACTTTCTGGCCGCAATAGCAGGAGCTTACAAGCTGTTGGAAGTCACAGCCATCATGGCTTGTCACGCAATCACACAGGGCAGTAACAGCGGCTTAGATCAGATTTGACTGTCTTCTTGGCATTGGATCTTTGCTCGTCCTTTGCAGGCAGCTGTACCGGCCTTGAGAACTTTCAGCCTTGAGCACATGACTCTGCATCAGCTGTACAAAACAGTTGCACCGCACGATGTAGGTGATAAGATCTAATGGTGAGTGGGCAGATGTGTTGCTCCCTGAAGGCTATATGGCAGTGCTTGCTGGTCACACCCTGGAGCGAGCAAGCTGTGGCCTGATCAAAGCTGCCACGCATCGAGTGGTATGCTTCCAGAAGCTTCTATGCAGCACTGTGCACACTACCTACAGGGCTCTCCAACAGTCTGCAACTTTAGATGGTGCTTCTGCATCTGCATAAGACACTAGCCAGATGAGGTTGCCACTTTGCAATCAGCAATGCCTGAGACGTCGCCAAAGCTTCATTGGCTAAAAGCATTACCCCCAGGGCACATTGTTTGACTGCAGGTGATGGGACCTGGCGGCTGCCCTACACCGCATAATGCATTGGCGTACAAGCTGAGAGCACCTGACCTTGCTGTGCTGGACTTGTATGCTGCTCTGAGCAAGACACACAAAAGTGGCATTGATCCCAGGTGCAGTGCATTTCCATGACAGCATATGCTCTGTCACCCATTTCATACATACACGCAAGCTGTGTTGGACAATTAGTGTACTGCAATACCATGCTAGCGCAGCATGTGATCTCAGACAATAATGCTACTTTATTTCAACGGATTGTACAGTTTGATGGCATGCTAACCTCATCTGGCAGCTCATGACGTGCTCTTGCATGCATATTCATGATTCTGGTCTTGGCATACAAACACAAGCTGATATGGTTGTGGTGTGGCATGTCACTTACAGGTTTGCTACGCCCATCGGAGTTGGGGAGCACATGTACTTCTTTGATGCTACCCATACATCCGTCAATGCTGCTCAACATCATACCTCCACAGTCTCAGCTGTTGACCAGCAAGTTGCCAAGAGGCATAAGACTACAGCACAGCATGGTGGCAGTCCTGCAGTTGCAGCTGCCGGTCAAGATGTCCCTCCCCCACCTGAGCAGGTGTGTAATGGTGATGTCATCCATTGTTTGTTCCCTCCCAATGGGTCTTCTCAATGACTCTGCACTGGCCTTAGCATATATGTCTCAGCGTCCTGTACTGCTGCCGCAAGAAGCACAGTGACAGGTATAGCGAGTTGGACAGATTGTGTGGCCTAGCAGAATCACTGGTTTGTGTGGCGCCTGCAGGATGAGACATTGCTGATACATGTTGTCAACTACGTTGTTGCCATCCAGCCCAAGTTTACTGTAAGAGTAACACCAGCCACAAGCGTACGCAGGGTGTTCCAATTTGCAGTTGATCATTTTGCCAAGGAGGCCCCTTGGCCAATCAGCATAGAGGACATAAGGGTGATACTTGACAGCACCCCGGCCAGGATAAACATAAACCAAACTTTCCAGGAAATTGGTGCTGAAGATGGCGACAGCTTAGAACTGATACCGGGACAACGTGGAGACTAGGTCAATCTGGGTTAGCCTTGCGCCTGATCAAATCTAATAAGGCTGCTTGGCAGCGCATGGCTAGGTCTAGACATTGCAGAATTGGGGATGCTGCAAGGGGAAAATCTTAGGTCCATGGGCCTCCTGAGCAGACCCAGAAAATTGCTGTTTCTACATGCAAAGTTGGATTTCCTCTGCAAAGCCAGTACTGATTGCCTATCTCCAGGCCCTTAGCCTGCTGTAGTGCAGCAGCTTACATTCAGGCTGTTTTGAGACCCTTGATTTTGCTTGTCCGTCTGATCTTTGCTAAAAGGATGGTTAAATAGCCCGTGTGTACCATGCAGCACATGCAAAGGATTTCAAGCATTCTTTGTATGCATTACCTCAGATGCTGGGTCACAGTGGATTTACTGTACACTTGAACTTTGCCTGGATTGTTTTACCATGAGGATCTTGATTGCACGGCATTGTTGCTTGTGATTATCATGCGTGTGCATGAGCACAGGCAGTGCTGCAATCAGGCGGATATGCTTGAATGCCCAGTATGGCTAATTGAAATTGATTCAGCAGTGTATACCTGAGTTTTTTTTTGCAGTGTGAAATCCTGAGATGCATAACATGATCAATATTGTCTGACACCGAAAGTTGCAACACAGAAAACTATACTTCGCTAACTGTATCTTTTGCAGCTTTACTGCACGATGTTGGGTCACCTTCCATCAACACACAAGAGCCCAAACTGCTCTGGAACACTAGGCTGCCCTAGGCTAGCAAGCTTTACATTATGCGCATGCCAAAAATCCTAAATTGCATTGGCACACATCTGCAGATGTGCCTTCTCATGAGCAGTCTCAGCAAAAGTTTCATTTGCTTGTATTGCAACACCCAGCGGAAACCAGCGCACAACATTGAGCTCCTCATGTCAGTGTTTGCTGTGATAGCATGCCACCCAATCTGATCAGCAAGGAAGAAATGCAACTGAAGTCACGATCACTGCAAATAGTGTAGCACCGCCCATGATCACGGGACCTGCGGCACTGCTGGACCCTGCAGTGCAACAGCCATCGATAGAGGGATGCTCCATACAGTAGAGGCATCACTTGGTGGAAAATGCAATGGTGTGACATGCATTTCAAACTGTGGATACTGCATTGCACTATGATCATCAGCATGAGGTATATTGTTTGAGTTTGCTTGTGAGTCCTACCAGCCTGAGGATTGGTCGTGTTGCTCTCACTGATGGTGTTGGGATCCACTGTAGCGGCAAACGTCCCAAACACACTGCTGCTGCTGCTCCTCATAGCAGACTTGTATGCCTCAACACTGTCAGCGTCCCCATTCAGGAAGACAACTGATGTCTGGACGTTGACAGAGCCAGCAGTGATGCCACCATTGGGAATGGACACTGAGACGGGTCCTGACAGCTTTTGAATGTTGTAAACTAGCATGGTGAGGAACTGCAGTAGCAACAGACAATGTTGACATGCTTGCTGTCACCTCAAGATATTGACAGATGCTGCCAGCAAGATTGACTATCTGCACAGTAAGCTGCTACAAAGCAAGCAAAGTGCAGAGTGAACTTACACTGTCCTTTGCAGTGGTGTCAAATGTGGCAACAGTGTAGCCGGCCAGCTTCTGAGTGGCTGTCACTACGGAGACCTTCGCTGCAGTAGAGGCAGTCATGACCTGCAAGGCAGAATAACTTATTACTGCCTATGCATATGATCTAGAAAACGTAACCCACTGTATCACATAGACTGTACCACACCACACAAAAACCCAAAGGGACGCTGACATCACAGCCAGGCAGCAGATTCAATGCTTCACAGTGGTGTGGCTTACCACAGGAGGTGGGCTTGGTGGTGGTGGGACAGACAGCAACAGCTCAGGTGAGCTGCTCAGTGGGCTTGTCTCTGGTGATGGGAATGCAGGGCACAACTGTGGAGTGGTGCCACAGCCACAGGCCTGACCATCAAATGCATATGTAGATGGGCTAGTTGGGCAGCAAGTGTCATTGTCAAAGACACTGATCTGAGTGAGGCCTCCCAAGCCTGGGATGTAGCAGGAATCCCCACTGGGATCTAAGCAACATGAAGATTGGCAGTTGAGAGCAGCCATGCATTGGGCACTGGTGGTCACGCCGCAGGCTTCGCAGAGGGTGCAGACTGATCCAGCAGCGCTGCCTGATTGGCAGTAGTAGCCCGCAAGACAATCCGCGTCCGCTGAGCAAGTTTGTATGCAGCATTCATATTGCGTCTGAAATCCGAAAAAGCCACAGGTTGTAGATGTGCCTCCGGTCTGTGCATAGAAATGGTTGCTCAGCTGTGTTGTACTGGCAAGGCTGAACTCTATGCAGTTCACACCGCAAGCTGGCAGAGCACAGTACTCGACATTGACAGTGGTGGTGGACTGAGCCAAAGCTGTGGAGCTGGCTGACAAGGCAGCTGTAAGGCTCAAAGAGGTGTTTTGGCTAGGAGGTGTTGGACTAATGTTAGTCGGCAAACGTGGCAGCGGGGTTGTGACAGGTGCTGGTTCAGGTGCAAGCGCCACGAAGCTGGAACCGAAGACAAAGGTCGAGGAAGGTGCCGCAGCAGCTGCAGGGGAGTCCGATACTGCCAGGCTCCGACCTGCAAACCGACGAGTAGGGTTCTGTGACTGACTGACTGACTGTATACCCATTCACACGCATGTCAATTGAACTGAACAGCTCATAGAGCTGTGGCCCGTACCTGTTGCGCACAGCCCAGTGGTGCACGCAATTGCAACCTGCATGCAGTAAGCAAATACTTGTTGGACGTCGAACCGACTGCGCGTGAGCAGAGGTCCAACTTGTCGCTTACCAGCGCAGCGATAAGAACAAGTGCAGCCCTCGACATGGTGTCGGCTTTGCGCAGTGTGTTGCTTGTGAGGAGAGGGGCCGATGCAGACACAGAATTGCCACTGAAGCCCCGTTGACTTGACACTCGCTGAGAATGCCTGTGAACAGGCGGAAACGAGAGAGTGATCCCTCGCACGGCAAATGGCGCTTGAGAACATGATTTGCTTGTTGCGCACACCCTCAGCGAAGATCTGCAATGTCGGTTCGTCCCTGAATCGTTAGCGGGGGGCCAGGGGGTGTCCCCCCGACCCGTGAGACTGAATCCCAGGGCTTACTAATTGGTTTCGACGCTGACAGTCCACGACCGCTGCGTTTCGGTGTTCCACTGGCGCTGCATACGCTGAAAGCAGCGAGCGGTCTTATGGGCAACCTTTTGAAGTGTTGCCGCATCCCTCGTCCACAGCGCTTGCCGCAATATCTGCACCTTGTAGACTTCTGTATGTAAATCGCTCCTGCGCGATAACAGACAAGCATGGTGACATCCGGCATTTGCCATGATGAGCATCTGACTGAGATTGGTGAGCTAGACAGCTGCGATCACAGGTATGCGTCACTTGTGTGCTGTATTTGCCCAAAAACTACCCTTGGTCATAAGTGAACTAAAGTATGTGAGCTTCACGTGCAGCTTCTGCTTTGCGTGCATTCAGCATTGGGCTCAAATAGAGTCGAGGTGTCCCTTTTGCAAGTCCAGATTCACTACAATCAGCCGCAAGGTGTTGGACTTGGACAAACTTCCTGACAGCGGTGCTGAATCTGATGACACTGTTCAACAGCGATTTCCAGGATCAGTACTGGAAACTGTGGCAATACCAGAACGAAACCAGGTGTCTAGGCATTTTCTGCAGGCTCTTTTGGCCTGCCGTGTGACCATATACAGCCAGGCTGTGTGCTCTGCACTTCATATTGCTATTCGTAGTATGAGCATGGTTTAAAGAAGTTTGTTGTTCAATTGAGGCTGACTCTTCAGCTCGCTTACTTTGCACGCTTGCAAGTATGTGTGTTTGCTCATGTCCACTCTGAATTGCATGAGCAGGTGTATCTTGGAGATGCTGAGTGGGCTGGGGATGGAGAGGGGGAGGGGCAGGATCCTCTGGGCAATGTTGTGTGCATGGAGTGCGGTCGTGGTGATGATGAGGACAACCTCATGCTGTGTGATGGTGCGTTTTGTGCATTTTGCCGTGCTGGTAGTCACTTTGTTATACATGCTTGGTGATTTCACCATGTTGCAGCATCAGCTTTTGATGTTCAATTTGGCACACCTACCATCAGGGCACACCATTAAACCTGGCTGCTTGGACCCAGGCTGTCTAGCAACTGTAGCAAAGTGTCTATGCTGCATGAGCAGCTAACTGCTGCATGAGCAAGCTCACTGCAAAGCCAGGACTTTGTACAGAGAGCTGCTCAGCTACTGTCCCTACTGCACCTTGGGGGAAGTCATACCCTGAGAAAGTGAGTGAGCAAGCAAATGAGCAAGCAATTTAGTGAACACATGAGCGAACACATGAGTGGGTCAATGTGTGAGAGCATGAGCTGATGATTGAGCTACCTGATATTTTGCGGTGTCCGCAGGTACGTTAGCTGCCATGAACAAAACACTAAGGGCACCATTGTTAGTGTGTATACTCAGTGTTGTTGTCTTGTGTAGGCTGCGAGAGGGCATGCCACACCTATTGTGCAAATCTGGATGCCCTGCCAGAAGGAGACTGGTTCTGCTGGGTCTGCCAGGAGAACCGGGACAGGGAGCTTGCTGGAGAGGAGGTTGTTGATCTGACAGCAGGTACCACAGCTAATCCTATCTTTCTGATCTGAGCTTGTGACAAAGGCTTAAGCTTAGAAAAGAAGCTTTTGTGTGCAATTGCAAGTACATGACATCCTTTGTAGGTCTGCTATCAGCATCATATGGTATTGCTGCAGGCTGTCGAGAATTCTCCCCCAAAGCTGCTGATAGTGCAAGTAAGTATAAGGGCATTGAGTGTTTTCTGGATGCTTGTAGCCCGGAGGCCACAGAGAAGCACCAGGGCCACTCTTGTAGCCTCTGACTTCACGCTTCCTCGCTCAAGGCGAAGAGCATCGTCCCCTGGGGCCCGCTCAGAACTTGCGCGGCCGCGGCGAGTCCGGCGGCGGCTAGTTCGCAGCGGCGAAGGGCTGCAGCCACGAAGGTCTGGCGGTAGCAGCCAACGTCTTGGTAGTGATGCCGACAGCATCCTAAATGCTTTGGAGAGGTCAATTTCCGCTAGAGACAATGCTGGCTTGTCTACAACCACTGAACACAGGCAAGGCTCTGCTGCTGGCTGTGAATGGTCCTCTTATCAGCTGTGAAGCTTGTTGAAATGTGACTAGATAATGCAAGTGTGTGCACATCTAATAAGGTGCAGATGTTCAGGGTGGACTATGCCTGGGTCTTTGAGATGAAAGACCCTGCTGAATGATCCATTGCTGTCTCCAAAAGCTCAAAAATCACCGGCAAAGCTTTTGCGCATGTCTGTGTCGCAAGCTGTTGTTTGGCGCAAAATCACAAAATATGCATAAGGACCGAGCACAATTGCTTGCACTTCTGCAACACAACTGCGCAGCTGTTTGCTTATTGCTTGGTCAGCTGCTTGCTTAGCTGCTTCCTTGCTGTGTCTTGCTTGCCTATTTGCGTGCTAATACACTTGCCTGCATGAATGTAGACGGTTGGCAGGGCTTCGAGGGGCTTGGAATTCTGTGAGACAGGGCCACAGACCTTTCCCAGTTTCAGCGCACCCTCCTCCACCCCAGATTCCAGCCACTGCACCTCAGGTGTGCTGGCCACTACATCACTGTGGTCCCAAGCACACTCAGAATCTGCTTGCGTGTGCATCTTTAACCTGCTTGCTTCGTGCCCTTGGCATGCTGGTGACACATGCATGTTCGAAATCATGCTTTGGAGGTTGCCTCTGGCTGTGCCTCTTGCTTCTTCAGGCAGCATTGGTGCAGCATCGTCACTTGTCAAAGCCAGCAGTACAGCACCATCACTTCCAGCTGATCTTGCACCTCCTGCTGGATGCCTGCTGTGCTGTGCTGTGCTGTGCTGTGCTGTGCTGTGCTGTGCTGTGCTGTGCTGTGCTGTGCTGTGGACCACCCCAAGCCTCCCTGCTCAATTACATCCAGTCTCACACAGCTTGCTGTCCAGGCTGATGGGCCAGAATCTGAAGCATGGGCAGCCTTTGAGGCCTCCAGGCGAGCTCAGGACAGGGCAGCACGCCGCGCCTCTGCCACCACTGCAATATCTGCATCCAACATTCAGCCTGTCGTCCCAGGCTCACCTCCAGCTCATAGGCACTTAGGGTAGGTTCACAGTTCTTGCTCTGTCGGCAAGCTGGTCATGGAATGCATCTGTGCTTTGCCTGCTGTGGTGCTGCAGCCGCTCTGCTGTGCATGCTTGTGGTATTGAGTTTGTCCCTACTGCATCATCATCCTCTGGGCCCTCACCAGCCGCACAGCACTGACTCACGGACTCATCAAAAGTCCATGAGTCAGTGCTATGCGGCTGGTGAGGGCCCAGAGCATGATCATGCAGAACAGAAGTTGATGTCTGCATTGCATTTGACTCCTGCTTGTCCCATCAGCTCTGGATCTCAATGTTCCAGCCGTCTATATCTGGATCTGTATCATATCTATATATCTATTGTTCCAGGCGTGTACAGGTGAGATCTGTACCTCAGACTGTTCCTCGTCTTCTTTGCAGGCAGCAGTCTGCTTCTAGCCTGGCTAGGCAGGCTGTGGCAGAGGCTAGATGTAGGGGACGTCGCTTAGGGCCAACAGGCAGACAGCTGGCCTCACCAAACCCTAGGGCCTCCTTGCCTGTCCACCGCCCCTCTTCTTCAGCAGACAACCCTAGGGTCAGAGCCTCTCACCGTTCTTCTCCTGTGGCCCCCACTGTGGCTTCCGAAAGAAGGAGAGCAAGGGCTGACTATGACCCCCCTAGAAGCCCCAGACTACGCCATGAGTCACCCATGCCAGGAGCGAGAAGAAGAGCCATGGGCTCAGAACGGCAGCAGGATCAAAGTGGTTCTGATAGGGCTGAGTCTGCAGCAGGAGGAAGAGCAATGCGTGAGCCTGACAGACGCTCCCTGCAGCAGCACTCTTCTTCTTCCACGCACAGAAGCCTTCCCAGGGGAACATCACATGGCTACAGACAGACAGACACAGCTCGAGTCTCTGCCCACGGTCCTCATCTGAGGAGCACTGACAATGCTACAGACAACAGCAACTCTGCAGTTGCTGCTGCTTACGCTAACTCTCACACCCCAAACCCAGATCTGATCCCTGTTCAGCAGAGCTTCTTGAACAGACCAGTTGACTCGGTACAACCTGCTGAGCCTTGGAGTACGCACCCCTCACAGCAACAGCCCTGGCCTCAGCATCACTTCTGGGCACAGCAGGCATCTTGGCAACAGCAGCAGCAGCAGCAGCAGCCTGCACAAACAGCTGCATCATTGCATGCACTCCCCACACCTTGCTCACCCTTGCACCCACCCAATCAGCATCAAGCCTATGATAGGCTTGGTGCTGCAAACCCAAGCAGGCAGCATCCCTCTTGGCATGACTTGCGCGCTCCTCCTGTGCCGCCTGATGACCCAGCGCAGCTACGCCAGGCACCATCCAAGGGTGATGCTATGGATCAGGTTGCACAGCATGCTATGGGTCAGGTCGCTCAGCATGCTATGGGTCCTGATAGAGGGGAAGACAGCAGTGATAGCAGTACCAGCCAGCTTGCCTCACGCCAGCGGGCTGTGCAGGGCTTGCAAGCCACAGACATTTCCGACGCCACAGTTGTCCCACGCAGCCAACAGCATGCCAGCACAAAGGCGCTCCAGGACAATCGTGCTGATGCTGGCCAGCGCGATGAAGCAGCAAGCAGTGGGGCTGCATCTAAGCCACACTTGAAGATGACGAAGCAGGAAGCTGCAGATGCAGTCAAGGCACTGATAAAACCTTTGTATGTTGCCAAGCAGCTCAGCAGGGAGCAGTTCAAAGGCATTGCTCAGTCGTGCACGCACACCCTGGCAAACCAAGAAAGGGCTGTGCAACAAGATGCTCGTGGAGTTGTGCGAGACTGTATGAACAACATGGGCTTGAGTGAGCAAGCAGCCTTGCTTTAAGCACATAGTGCGCCGCATACCGATGAGGCATTGCATAAGAAATTGTCACCTGAGGATTCGGTGTAGTACCAGATGTCAGAGCTGCCTGGCGTATACTGGCAGGAACATAAACCTCAAATTTGGCCAAAACAGCATCGTTTCAGCTCCGCGTTAGTCTAGCTGGTTAGGATACTCGGCTCTCACCCGAGAGACCCGGGTTCAAGTCCCGGACGCGGAAACTCGTGCTTAGATTTTTGCTCGGATCATGTCAGGCTGCTGTGTGTGTGAGGTTTTTGTTCAGAGTCTTGGTGCTTGAGTGAATCAGTCATTCATCAGACAGCAGGAGGTCTCAATCTGCCTTGTAAATCTCGTGATGGAAACAGGTGTTGTGCAGTACAGGTCTTGTAGTACACTACACGTACAAGCTAGGGAACGTACATGCTGCGGACACATCTTTGAGTCAGGTGGCAAACTCCCGCCCTTGATGTGAACGAGTACAATGCATTCAGGTCAGGAAGCCGCTCAGCACCAGAAAGGAGGACCTCGTTGTAACAGAAAACCAGTTCTCTTTCCGAGGCAGCTGCAGTTGAGTGTGTCACGTTGGAAAGTGATGTAGCGAAACATCTTTTCTGCAGATCTCAGATCTCTAGAGACGACTTCGGCTTAGGTGGATGTCGCAACGACCAAGTACGACGAAAGGTACAGGAAACGCTGCACGCATCCTGACAACCGCTACACGGAACCGCATGCCCAGAATCCCTCTTGTGCACATTGAAATAGGGTTTGAGCTCCTGTATACACTACGTAGGAGCCTCGCTCTTCGAGTCAAGAAGCTAATCAGCAAATGCTGAACAGAGCAAAGGTGATTCGCGACATTTAGGATTTGTGTTTTGTTTCGTTTTCATCTTCTGCCAGGGATACTTTGAATAACTTCTGCTGCACATCTACAGAGCTCAACTCACGATGTTACACTATGTACACCTCTGCTGCAGGGGTATCCATACTCAAGACCTCCTTCGTCTTTTGTGTACATTAACGGGCATGCATATGACTTTGATGACAGTAAATGGCAAGGACCTGCTGACCTTGAGCACCTGCAGACGTACCTGCGATCAGGACAAGATAGGTACGACACTACTTCGAATTAGTGCAAATATTCTGTAAAAGGGCTATCAACAGGCTTGGTACAGCTCTCAGATTGCATGCAAAGCTGAGCAGAACACAGGCAGTCAACAGCAGGTTGACCCAAATGGTCAGCTCTGCCATGGAACTCAGCAGTAGGTTTGCAAACCTGACATCACTACATGCCTGCACGCCAACAAGTCGGTATCAAAGGCTACTCCAAACAAGTAGACCATAAACAGACTTGCCCAGGTGAAAGTATCTCACGAGTGTGTCAGGAGGAGTGCACATACCAAGATCAGCCATGTTGTGTAGAAGAGATTCTGGAGAGCTCACTGGTTGCCTGGCTATATGTCAGCTTTTGTGTTATCATGCTCTTGTCCAATCCAGGTGTAGCATGCGGGAGTCTTTGGAAGAAAACGTGACTGAGTGGAAGCTCCCGGCACGAGGAGAAAAGCTGACGCTTGTGCTTGCTGTGGGCAGTAATGCAGCACCCACCCAATTGGCTTGCAAGTTCGAACACCATGGAGTTGTCATCCCTGTGCTGAGATGTGTGCTGCCAGACTTTGACGTGGTCCACGCACCAGCCATCACCTCCTGTGGCTCCTGCCCAGGTGAGGCATCCCATGATCCAGCCAGTGTGCATGATTCAGCCAGTGTGCGGGGATTTTGCACTGACATAAGCTTTACAACTGGTGGGCATGCCGCCTTGCCCTGTTCACCGTGTGGCCACCTGTAAGATGTTACCCTGTTCACTGTGGCTACCACTGTTTTGCTTCATGACGCCCTTTCATCAGTGAAAACTGCTGTCACTTCCCAACTAGTTTGCTTGAGCACGAGCTGCAATACTTTTCACTGATTCACTGTCACCATACACAAGCATTTGTGTGTGTACCCTCACCTGTCTTGAAATGAAGTCAGTCTTGATTGTATCACAGCAGTTGTCGCTCCGGGCTGCCGCCTTAGGAGGCTCCCGTTATGATCGCTGAACAGCGTAAACTTTAACTTTTCTTTCCTTTCCATAGCAGTTGTCGCATAATGGACCTGATGCCTCTGCAGCAACCCTGGAGCACTCACCCGGCACTGCGGTTGCCATCTTTGTGACCTACCTGCGGCCTGAGCTGCTGCGGCATATGCATGCATCAGAGGGTGTTCACGCGAAGACGCCAGTACACAATTTCTGTCACTTGACAGAGGTCCAGCTTCATGTCGGGTTAGGACTTCAGGACTATAGGTAGTGCAGCACACAGCAATGCGGCATGGAGTCACAGTCAGCTTTCAGCACTCTGCATACTGATGTACGGTGTCCTTGTGGAGTGATGTGGTACTGCAGGAAGGGTGTTGAAGTTGTTTCAGAGTCTCATTCTGCCTTTTGTTTGTGCAAGCTTGGGTGCGCTAGGCTCATTGTACACATTGCTGAGTGATGACATAGTCGAAGTGTTTCTATCTGGGCATCTGACACATGCATGCAAAGGAGGGAACCGTACTCACATTCTGATCTGTGTGTACAGAAATGGCAAGATGAGTGATAAACACATTGTCAACAATGTGTACCAGTATAATCATCATCATGGCTCCCTCCATCTTCCTGTACAAGGCTTTGCACAGCACACGCCAATAGCTTTACAGGTTAGACTGCATTCACAGCTGTCAGAGATGTACACAGATACCGTGCAAGTGGCTGTGCTTGCAATGCACCATGTACCGCTGACACACAGTTGTAAAAGACTTTCACTAAAAGTCCTAATAATTCCATTGCCAAACTCACCCTGTGTCGACACAATCACACCCCTGTGACTGTGCAGGAGATTGAGGCAGTCAGTAGATCTTTCCCTGCTCTTGAGCAAACACAGATGCAGCTGGCCTGCAAACATGTGCTTGCTCAGATCATGGCTAGCAATGACGGTCACCAAGCAGTCTTGACACGGTTGCAAATGCCAGCTGCACAAACAAACCCCCACAGCCTGATAGGGGATATTCACCAAGACAGTACGTCACAAACTGTCAGTCAGCTGGCGGATGATCAGCCTGAATGGCTGCACTGTGCAGATTCCCTGGACAGCTGGATACTCAGCAATCTGAATGATCGTGCGAGGCGGTCAGATATGGCGAAGGGTTTACAGAGTCTAGCGTCACCTTTTGTATATCGTGCATGCACTATACAAACACCATCAGGCCCCCTGTGACTTGCACAGTGGAGCATGTTTACAGCTGTGATTATTGTGCCCTTTCTGCTCCAATCAGCTTAGGCCATCTTCAGATCTGGACATGCATGTTCAGTGCATATGCTCATCAGGACACAAGATTAGAAACCCTGGCTTGCATGACAATCCAGTGTTCCTTGACCAGCCCTAGGGCCTGGGCCCAGGCCTGCTAAACTTGTGATTACTATGAAGCAGCAGTGACAAGTCTCACTATGCATTCCAAGTTCTTTTGGTTTTATGATGTGCTTTGCAAAGCTCTTTCTCAGATAATCTACGCTGTCTGCAGCTAGGTTGCATGCAAAACTCGTTGATGGACGAATCGATCATGCTAGGAAGCAGGCACCTCATGTGGTCATTGGCGAAACACTGACTGAGCAGATGGTCTCGTCGATGGAGAGCACCTTCAAGTGGTGTCAGGAGCGCGTGAGAGTGGCTGAGGCCATCACTTCAACAGAACAGCAGCTGGAGGTGTAAGACTACTACCACATGTGTCTCATGCATTTGGTGCATTGGGTTATTGCATGCAAACTGAGAATGTCATCATGACATGGCGCAAAAGCTTTCTGAAGCAAAGGGAAGGGATTGTTGTCAGCATGCATGTGGAACACCAGTGACATGTCAGAGAGGTCACTGCTATCGCTGGGCAACAATATCATCAAGATACCCGTGACAAAAATGTGGTTGCATGCAGCAGCCAGTATATGATTCCACACTGATCTGCAGTCTTGGATTTGCAGTCTCGGATGCCTGCTTGGCACATTCTGTGTATTGCGTCATGTCTGCAGTGTTGGATGTCTGTGAGTCAGGACTGCAATGGTGTGTCATGTTTGCAGAAGTTGCCAAAAAGTTTGGGTGAAACCTCAGTTCCACTGATGCAGCATGGGCATGCATATGATGTTGCGGAAGCATGGGCTGTGAGAATTGCTGATGAAGTTACTGCACACAAACAGGCTATCCAGCAGGTGGAAGATGCAAAGCTAAGGCTTTCTGCTCAACCCACTTCAAACTCTGCTGCAGCAAGCTTGAGCAAAAGAGAGCAGCATCTGATTCAACTCAGAAGACACTTTGAGAAGGTGAGTGCAGAAACATGGTCAACTATTTTTAGGTTTAGTGTGTGATGTAATAAGTTTGACAGATGGCTTCAGTCAGCTGCTGCCTACAAACTTTTTCTCAAACTTTGCAGAAGCATGTTTCACGCGCTCAGCAAAAGATGCTTCCTGCCTCTGCAGCTGCATTTAATTGTTTGTGTCGCCCGCGAGATCAAATCGATGTGGATGCCCATATGCAGAAGCACCAGAACTAAGGCTGGCCGCTATCTGCTGACTGCGTTGCTAAACAGGGTGAGGGTCAAGGACTCTGACAACAGATTGCTCATTGCATTGAATCAGGCGTGCTTACCCTACAAACCCTAAATGCTTACCCTAAACCCTATATGACACCAAGTCTTGCCCTGTAGGAGATCTGGCCAGAAAGCATGACTCCTGAGGCAGGCAAAGCTCTGCTGAGATGTATGTACGTGGAGCAGCAGCAGCTGGAGAAGCAGGTCCAGGAAGGCTGTGCGGTGCTGCCCTTACTGGAGGCCCAGGTGGTGCATGCAGCCTGTAGCGACCCTGGAGCAGTCCTCCTGCCTCACCTTATACTGCCAATGCTCAGGCAGCACCTTCAGACCAAGGTACTGAACACAAAGGTGCACCAGGCTATGTGTGTGCGCACTTGCCTGTGCCTATGTCTGTCTGTCTGTCTGTCTGTCTGTCTGTCTGTCTGTCTGTCTGTCTGTCTGTCTGTCTGTCTGTCTGTCTGTCTGTCTGTCTGTCTGTCTGTCTGTCTGTCTGTGCGTACAGGCGTGCATGCCTACTTCATAGCTTGATTTTGCTGTACACCTGCATGATTCCTGTCTCAAGCTGCATGCTGCTTGTCTGGTCAGCATCCAGGTGGTTTCCACTCCTTGCCCTGGTCCTGTTATGGACAAGGGTCAAACCTGCTATTTCATCAACCAATGCATTTGAAGCTTTTGAATGCGGTTGAAGCATCTTTGTCAAGCTCCTGCAAGCTTGCTCTTGTAGCAGTGTAGGCCCACTCGTGCCCAGAATTTATCGGGTTGAGCTCAATTCTGCTTTCAGGCCTTGCAAGCAGAGGAGAACAGCACAGGCCCTTCAAGAGATGACGAGTGTGCAACAGATGCTCAGTCTATACAGCAAGTGGAGTCTCAGTACACAGCTTTGCTGCAAGCAAGTGAAGAAAATGGCGTATGGGACCCCTGCAGTGCACTTCAAAGCATGCGCCATGCGCATTTGATGCAATGTCAACACCGCAGCAGCCAGCCTTTGTATGCTGCATACATAGATGACATCATGCTGGCACAGGTTTGCACGCAGTGTGCCAAGACAGACTTATGCAATTCCCTGGCCACCACCTTTGTAGGCGAAATGCAAGCAGACTGTGCTTGGCTTGCTCTGCTTTTCTGTTCTAGTTTGAACACGAGTTGCCTCGGGCTTTCTGGTGCCTCGTAGTTTCCCCGTCAGCTTCCTTGATGACAGCCAGACACCCTATGCACCTATGGAGAGGGTATGTGATGCAGAGCCATCGTGATCCTCCCATGCTGATCATTCGAGTGCTGAAGGCACGTGGGGCTGCTGCTGCAGCACAAGGTGCCTGCGCATTCAATTGCAAGAGGTGCCGACCGAAACAGGCAAAAGCTTGACAATGTACATCACACTATGCGACAGCACAGCAGTCCACCAGGCAGTGTGCAATGTCAAAGGGAGCTATGCAGGACTGCGATGAGCAAAACTGTGGATGGCACCCACTGTGTCAGGTTGCGCAAGTTGTTTGTAGTCATGAGTTTGATGCCCTGAATTGAAGCCGCTGCTTGTGAATTTGAAGGTACAACTCTTGCTTCCTCTAGGTTCGTATCTGTGTACAGAATTCTGGGGCCCTTCAGGGCTATGACCTGTCTAGTATGCTCTCCTATTGTGTGGATGTGCTCTGATCCAATGAGCATGTCCATGGTCAGACTGCATGTTCGCAGGGCAATCAGCTGTTGAGGATGTCAACTCAAAGCAAAGCATGCTGCCTGCTTCTAACGCACATGCGGAGTCGACTCTCCACTTTCAGCTCACATTCTCAGAGTACAGATCACCCAGCGCCTGCTTTACTGTAGACGCACCATACTGGAATGGTTTCGCCAGATTAGTCAGGGCTTTGACCATCTTCAGCCGCCGCTGGCCATCATTCAAATTAGTCAAAATCCATTTGTCCAAACCGACCCTGTCTTGAGACCACTGTTGATGATCTTTGGACTGAGCACCATTTGATGATGTTCCATTTGATGATGTTCCATTTGCCTCTCCAGTTGCAGCAGTAGGTGGTGTCTGAGACTCTGTCATTTGCAAAGGTGCAGGGCTTGGTGTGGTTGCCTCCTCATCATCTGCTGTGAGCACTGGCTCAAGCACATGCCTGCAGGCCAGCTGCATCTCAACTTGATCCAATGCTGGGAACACTCTGTCCACTGCCTTGATCTCCTGCAGCAGTGGACACAGAGTATGCTGGGTGCTGGCTGCGTGCTGTTAAGCGCTCACTGAGGGCAAAGCAGGATGTGCTTTTGAGACGATGTTTATGATTTACAGGATTGCCACAAGGTGCGCGCAGCAGCATGATGCCATGATTGCACACGACAACACAGAGCTGAAGATTGACATACAACACTGTTTGCTCTACTTGTTGCTCTACCGATTGCAAGTTACGTTGTGCTTTCTGGACACAGGATAGTCGTGCTGGGCGAAAGAAAGGTGCTACCTTGATTGCTATTGGTACATTTTGTGGGAAGCCCTCAACAGGCAAATTGAGGGAGCCATTCTGGTGATTGTACTGGTATATGGTGCTGATGATCTGCCTGCCAACTTTGCCTTTCCTGCATGCATCACAAGGCAGTCATGCCTTTTGAATTGTCGCAAAGACCACCATTTATACGTTTGCCCTTGGGGATCAATTGTACGCTTGGCAGCTATGACATACGCTATCTTCATGCAGCCCAACTAGGACGATAGTGATGTTGATGATGAAGAAGTAGGAAAACCCACATGGGACAAAGTAGCACATGAATCTGCGTCACCCTTTGTCTGTTTCATTTTCTGCTGAAGCACTGCAGTCTAGTCAAATGGGCTAGCTGGCAACTGCAAATTCCATAATTTGACTGATTGGTTGATTGAGGGCAGAGCAGGGCAGCACCTGTAGTCCTGCAGGCCAAGGCCGATCTGCAGCTGGACCTCTGTCAGCTCGCACAGGTTGTAAGCGCCCTCCGTTTCATGCATGCGCTGTAGCAGGTTTGGCTGCAAGTAGGTCACAAAGATGGCCACAGCTGACCCTGGTGAGTACTCCAAAGTAGCTGCAAGTCACATGCATCATTGTGAGTCATCAGGCTACGTTGAGGCTGACAGAATGACTGCTCAGGGCTGTGTGAGCACGATAATGTGTGCCTGGAACTATACTGGAATTGCAGTGCACTGTGCTGCGTTCAATGCGCTGCCCTTGTTGCAGAGCCATGAGTTATAAGTATTGATGCAAAACTGGTGTTGAGCGCCCAAGTCATTGCTGCTTGTACATGCACTGTCAGCACGAAAATGTCGCAGGTTCAGACTTACCTGTGCAGGAGCCATAAGAGGATATGAGTGGTGCATATACCACATCGAAGTCTGGCAGCACGCATCTCAGGAAAGGAATGACAACGCCGTTGGGGAACAGATCGGCCGGAAACTTGCGAGCTAGTTGTGCCGGTGCAGCATTGCTGCCCACTGCCAAGACTGGAGTCAGCTTCGCTTCCTTGGTCAGCTTCCATTCAGTGCCGTGATTTTTCAGAACTTGAGCTATGCTGCAGCAGAACAGAATGGCATCAACAAGCGCATGTTAATATGATCTCTGAGTCATGCAAAAACAGAAAGTTCTGCAGACAAATATGATCAGGGCTGCAGTAAGTTCAACATAAACAACAACAGGTTCAACAGAACAGCAATAAGTTCAACATAAATTAGATTTTGGCATAATGTCCATGCACTCCTCTACTGCAAATGCAAGTTGCTAGCCAAGTACGACAGTATGTCTGCACTTCTGGAACACCTGTGCGCTTGGGCGCTTGCAAGGTCATCACTTATCACAGCCTGACTTAGGCTTGGCTGTGCAGTAGGGGGTCTTGGGTTTCTTGAGCTTTCTTGGTGCTTGCAGCATTGTATCATGCAAGACCAAACTTACCTGAGATGCCCTTGAGGAGTATCTGTCTTCAGCCATTCCATCCCTCCAGCTCCCAGCCATTGGCTGTCATCAAATTCATATGTTTGACCATTGATGTATACAAACGACGAGTCAGGCCTGGGGTATGGGTATCCCTGCAGCGCCACCACAAACAAAGAAAAGTTGGCTCTAGTATGTGGGAGACTGGGGGGCCCCTTGACATCGGGAGCACGCGGCAGGGCATGCAGCACATATGTGGGATTCAACATGGGCAATCACCTTGGCTCGTTTAAGTCTCTCTCCATCATTTACAGGGGGTGGAGGAGCGGTCGCGGTTTCAAAGCCCACTTCGCTGCGTGACATCCCCGCCAGGCTTAGACAAATGCAGGAAGCGATGCAACGCACAGCATGTCATGCTGCCTACCTACTCGCCATGCTTGATGTCTTGCGCTTCTTGTGGGACATAAAACCGCAAGCAGTTGGCGTTTTTCGATTCAACAACGAACCAACACACAGGATTCGTACTTGAGGCTGAGGCAATGCAGGACATCTACCGCACTGTGCATTTGAGAAGGAAATTTTGCTTGACATCAGAATGTGCCACTCGGCGCATTGCACCGCTGCGAGAACCTGACAACGGAACTTTGACCTATTATCTGTGCATCTCATGACTACTGGGCTTCGGATGGACGCACAGACTCTGCAGGGCGAAGTGCAGAGGGCCGCGCTCAAACGCCCATGTTTTGCTACGCTTGCGCTGCGTTGAACAGGCGTCGTGACCTGCGCTGTGCAAGGAAGCAGGGGCAGCAACTGTCGGTGTTGCTTGCAAGGGTGTTCTCATCTTTGCACCCACTTTCAGCTGTCCAGATTTCAGCCACGAGTTCAAGTAGTCAGGAAGCGTCATTTCGGCCGTAGGCGCTGACGACCACATTGCAATCTGTTGTGCCTGTCAATCACAGCGCTGATCTTCAAAGTCTCGTAGTTGACGCTTCTGTACTGCCTTGACCTATCCGGCTCTTGTACCAGTTGGTCATGGCTACCAAGTGGGGAACCTTCAGTGAGCCGGGCTATCTTCATCCTGGCGTCCTATACAACAAAGCATACAAAGCTCCAAAGGATAACCCATTGTCTGGCAGCTTCAAGCCTGCTCTAGGTTGCACAAAGACAGGGAAGGTATGCAGTGTAGTTTGACACCTCCACTGTCTCGCACCAACAGCACAAGATATTGTGTCGCTGGACCGGACCTGACCCACGTTCTGAGTTTGCAGACCAATGACGCAACCTTCTCCAAGTTTGCGTCCATTCATGCTGGTGACATCTACTCAGATGCACAGACAAGGTGAGATTCCCTCAGAGTCTGACATTGACATTCAAGATGCTGCGAAGCATGTGATGAAAGCGCTCGTGTCAATGCCTTTGTACATGGGCATCTCACTGGTTCATATGCTTTATGCAGCAAGCATGGCGCTTTGCGCTACATCACTTGAGTCCTTTGTCAAATAAGGTCGTCAGTGTCAGATTTCATCCAGTTGCTCAGCACAAATCTTTCACAAGAAGCAAGACTGACTGACCTGCACCTCCCCTACTTGCACTTGCAACATTTCCAGTAGTGTAGGCTGGCTAGCATGGGCAAAGGGAAGACTGTAAAGGCTGAAACAGTGCCATTCAAGCAAGCCAGCCCTATGAAGAAGGCGCCGGCAGCCCAGGGGGGCACTAGCTATGGAACCATTGGCGGGAAAATCCCATGTGTGCCTGTATGCCGCTGCTCCCTCTTCTGCATAGTTCTGGTCCCAAAATACATGCAATTCTGACCCAAAAACAGCGCACAATGCACATACACACATACTATCCAGTGAAAGATAGTATGTTGACATAATAGACAAGGCTCATGCCCACTCAGCTTGCTGCTTGCTGTCGTCTGGCTCATGCAGCTGACTGACCTCAACTCCAACTTGCAGCTCTTGTGCCTTGCTGTTGCTGTTCATTGACCGGAGAAGACAGCATTTCTTATGCTGATGCGCAAGACAGACAGCTTTGGAGAGACAACAGTTGTTCCGCACGTACCTAGCTCATCATGAGCTGGAAAGCATAATTAGTATTATTTTTACCATTTGTGCAAGCATGTTACATACTGTGCTGCCAAGTAGCTACGCATGCTAGACATCACAGCGCTGATGTCCCTTGATCACAGTCGAAGTCAGCTGCTACAGGATTTCAAGTCTTGACAGTATGTAAGACGTTGTGCAGAACCCAGAGACCAGACATAGGAAGGATGACATAGTGCACCCCTTGCGACAGATCACTACCAATCCCATGAAGAAGGGAGGGTATGGTTTCAACAAGACTACTCTCAGTGAGCGCAAGGGCTACAAGGGCGTGGTGAGCTTCCCCACAGCAACCAGCTGTGTGCTGCATATGTATATGGCAGCATATATGTGTGCTATACGTATACAGATATATTGGTATACATGTGCATGTATATATGTTATAGAGCGTTGTTTGCATGCATGCAGCCAACAGAATTACATGTAGGACCAGACCCAGATATACACTAGAGAATGGAAAGGTGCTTTACAGTCATCAGGCTTTCTGTGCTTCTTCTCATGTTGTGCTAGGAACATTGGATATCTGCCTGTTCATTGTTGACAGCAATCCATATTAACACAGGCACAGCTGCTGACAGTCAGTGCTACATGCTGTTGCAACAATTGCTTGTCTGCTGCTTATCTGCTCAATGACCGCCATTCCACTGTGGTTAGAGACGCATCTCAGATCTGCATGAAGACACCTCATCAGCCGCCTCAATGCTATCATGCCCTTATGGAGCTCAAACTCTGCCTGCTGGTTTGCTGGTCTGCTGTTCACAGCCTGACATGTCTAGCTGAAATGTGCAAACATCGAGCGTATCATCATCTCTTCTGTTGTCTGTCTCTCTGTCTCAGCAGCTGCAAAGCGTAGTTACTGAGTCGGTGAGCTGGTCGGCTGACTTTGCAGATGGGAGAGTACGAGTATCATGCTAACCCTATTGATTGGCACAAGCCCAGCATGGCTGCTGGCAAGGGCAAGAAGGCAGGAGAGTCTGCTGTTTTCAAGCCTCCTCTTGCAGGCAGAGTGGGGTCACTCTTCAACAAGATTGAGGTGAGCACGCACTGTAATATTGTCACATTGAATCTCGTTCTTGCGCTCTATCTGGTCTGCAACAAGCTTTGTTGCAGCTTGGGTTCCCTGTTTCTCAGCCTGCCGAACATCACCAAACACCTCGATGTTTTGTTGGTCGTGCCACCGATAAAGGGCAGTGTTGTGCGATGTCTTGTATCAAGCAAGAACTGATTTTGGCTGGACATATGATGCCATGTTGTGAAGGTATATGTATGGGTGCTTTTGCTCCGTTCTCAAGACTGATGTCAGCACCTGGTGTTCTGTGAAGCTGTGAAGCATTGCAAGGGGTCTGTAGCTAATGTCATCTGCAGAACAAGCTGTCAATTGCATGTAACAATATGTGTGATGAACACTCATAAGTGATGTCTGCTGATATTGAATGAGAGCTCTGGTTAGCGGTGTGGGCGCAGCCTGTAAGCTCGTAACTTGTGCTCTGCAGTACGTGCCTCTTGGACCAGCTGTTAAGGGCAAATCTGCTGCAAAGGCAGATTCTGTGCCTTTCAAGCCTCCCCATTCAGGCAGCTCAGGGCCCCTTGGCAAGCCCTACGATTATGTCCCTTGTCCAGCGCTTAAACAGGTGCGACGCAATTTTGATCCTACTATGCCCAAGTCATAGCATGTACATGTGGTTCAGGGGTCTGTATGTACATATTTACCTAATGGTGTGTTGACTGTGCTTTGTGAAGCAACAAGAGCTTTTGTCTGAAGTGGGAAAAACTATTCAGGCATGCAGTAACTGACATTCCTTACATGGTCAATGCAGGTGTACAGCAAGCGCAGTGAAGGTGCTGCATGGAGGCCAAACTTTGACCATCGTACATGCGCTACGCCATCTGTGATGCGCACTAATTTGCATGCTATCCCCAGGTGATCACCCAATGTTACAGAGTGGCGCCTGGAAATGCGCTGCAGATACCGACCCTTTGAAGAACTCAAATCAACATTGTACATAAGTTGCATGACTATTTAGAACTGCAGATTGTCAGGATACATTGGTGAAGTTCCAGGAAGATGTCATTTATGCTATTCCTTAGTACACACAGCTCTGTTGTTCCTTCCAGCTCATAAGTATGACCACACAGCAGAAACGTCATAAGTGGCTAATGAATCATATTGAGCAACCGATGTTACCGCTGTTCATCAATCACTTTTACTGAAATGTACATGGACGAATTAGAAAAATAACGTCAAGTTTGCAGTAGTTTGCAAGTTTCTTGTATCCTATGCTAGCAAGGATGTACAAACCAATCTCTGCAACACACAAAATGTCCTAAATGCTCAACATGCAGCAGTAGATGCCAGCACCTGCGTACTCAGCATGTGTATATAGTTAGATCCTGGTGACTGCTCTAAGCGTGCTGAGTTGAACCAAAAGATTCAGCGTCAGTCTCTGAAAAACTCTCCCTGAGACTCTCCTACCATAGCGACTGAGGGCCCTGCTTGCAGCTGTGCTGTTGACAGCTCAATACACTCTGACTCAGACCGTAGGTACTAGATGGAATAGCCTTGATGTCACTTGAAGCATGCGTGACACAAGGATCCGCTTATCTATCGCTTGCCCTCAAAGCTACGCGGCGGCCACTTTGCAAGAATGGGATCGCTAGGGTCCGGCGAGCTGGGCTCCGACGGTGCGAGCTCATGAAGGACTTGCAGAGGTGCTGACACAGAGCTCCGCCTGGAGCCCATGCTGGACCAGCCACCCTCATGAGTACTTTTGCCATTTGCGACCGGATCCTGTGGGATTCGGTGTGCAAGGGGGCCTGCTTGTGAGGCCTCCGATGGCGTCCGGCTGGTATGAGCGCTATGATCAGGGTCATCGGGCGCTGAGCGGTCCTGCAGATAGGCACATGAATGGTAATCACGGTGGTACCACCGGTGGTGTTGCCAGTTGCAATTGCAAAGCGATGCCTGTGGCGGACTCACTGGGAATAGCTCGAGCCAGAATGTCCTCATGACGCCCTTGCCCTTGATCTGCTGCATACGTCTGTGGACAAGCTGCGGCCTGAGCTCGGGAGCATGGGCGGAAATCAGCTCGGCTGCACTGCTGGTGATGTGTATTCTGTTGGCAATGCTGCTGCTTCCCATTCTCGACGCAACGTTGACCGTGTCTCCAAACAAACAGTATCGAGGGTTGGTTGTTCCAACCACAGATGCCACTACAGGACCAGAGTGAAATCCAGCCCTGATACTCAAGTGCCTGCAGACGCAGATGAATGTCCACAGCTGCATCTGTTTCAGCAATAGGTGCAGGCTGGACAGCACTACATTAACTCATTTTGCATTCTGAAATGCAAAGTGAGTGAGTGAGTGAGTGAGTGAGTGAGTGAGTGAGTGAGTGAGTGAGTGAGTCAACTGAAAAGCACACCCAGGCCGGAACTCAACAAGACACTGTAGCAGCAAAGTGGCAGCTACAGAAGCAACCAACGTGGTCTCATTCACCAGCAGCAAGTACATCTTTGTCATCAACACTTGCAAGAACATGCTTTGTTCAACAGCACCAAACAGGAAGACAACACACACCATCAAATTGTGTGCATGTGCTTCAGTGACTTGGCAGAGACAGCTTGTGAGCTCACCCCATGTCTGGGTTGCTCTCACTGATCAGAATGCTGCCAGCCGTCTGCACAGCCTCTATGGCAAAGTGTGCAACCCGTGCTGCATGATCTGGCTGGGGACAGCGCAGATTCCCCACCACCATGTAGCTATCTCCAATGGTCTCCACCTTGAACAAGTTGTGACGGCTGGTCACGGCATCAAATGCTCGGTACAGCCTATCAAGCATGGACATGACCTGCAGCAATTGTTGCAAAACCGTGTGAGATGCACTCAAAAAGCATGGTCAAGTGCTGTCCAGGATTTGTATAATCGTACCACAGCACAATGATCCTATCCTTGCCATCCTGTAAGCCTACAGCTGCAAGCTAGAAACTGCAAGCCATCACAGAATGACAAGCAAAGATTGACCCTCTTGATGTCAATTTGATGAGAAGCAACACAAAAAAACCAGGCTACACGGGCCAAGCCATCATACATTGAGCAGTCAGCATGGCAACTGTCTGCTGTGCATACAAGTCAAGGCCTTGTGCCAATGACAACCACATCAGGGGACAATGTAAAAGGTCACACACAAGCGTCAAGAGTGACAAGCATGCCAGGACAGACTGGCAAAACAATGTTGAGACTGAGCCACATGTTGCACATGCCTCTTGGGGTGGCAGCTCTGTGGACATGGTTTGGAACCCCACAATGTCACTGAAGAAGATGGTGACACAGTCAAAGGACTCTGGCTCCACTGGGCGCCCCTCCCTCAAGGCTGCTGACACCTGCAACCCACACTCAACATGACAGACTGTTGTGTTGTCCGCTGGTGTGTGCCGCTGGCTGTCAAGGGTGCTGTGACAGGTGCTGAGTGCTGATGACACCTGCAGATCGTTCAGAAATAACGAGAAAAGAACAGAGAAAGAGGTGGCGGCCTGGAGTCAGCAATTGCAAAAAGCCAGTGTCGCAAACTGGGAATGTAGTTCATGACTTCTGTTTGCCGGCACAGCAAACGAAGTAAGCAATTTGAAGCAGAGTGGAGGTACCAGCAGCAAGTGCTGCTGAGTGTTGTTCAGCAACATGTCAAGGTGATGTTGAGCAGCCAAAATGATGGGCGATGCACCAAGCTGCTTAGTTGCTCAGGCTCCATACTTCTGCTGGTGGTCCTGTTGACATTGAACAGATCGTCTCGACTAGCAATGCTTGTCGCCCATAGAGACATAGCAGCATGTGTCTGTTAGTTGTTGAAGGCAGAGGCAGTCAGAACATCACTTGTGCTCTGCACTGGTCATGTGGCAGAAAGCATCAGACAAACCAAACAGTCTTGTTTTACAACCTAGAAAAGAAAAGAAAAGAAAAGAAAAGAAAAGAAAAGAAAAGAAAAGAAAAGAAAAGAAAAGAAAAGAAAAGAAAAGAAAAGAAAAGAAAAGAAAAGA
>JAABUK010002778.1_pt1 | contig 30808 bp, 27 predicted proteins | sample 5559141 | NCBI WGS metagenome assembly JAABUK01 (sample SAMN10711869, study PRJNA513367) | rock metagenome | isolation source: Antarctica rocks | place: Antarctica: Victoria Land, Pudding Butte nord | collected 2016-01-03
GAAGGCGAGGTGCAACCGCCGGCAAGAGCGTGGATCGCGAGGACATTGTGGGCGGAATCCAGCGGGTAATGAACTCGGCAACACCCAAAGCGATTGGTTTTTGCAGACAATAAGTATTATCTGCAAAGTGATGATTAGGGAAAGCCAAGGCGCTGGTTTTAGGCGGAACGTCTCGTGTCTGATCGACAGAACGGTAGGTGAGCCGGTCTATCGAAAGAGTTCGCCGTCCCGCTCTAAATTCTCCAGACCCGTGAAGGGAATTCGCGTCGCTCGACCGGCGATTGCATACTTCCCTAGCGTGATGTCGCCAGTCCCCCTGCCGCCGGTTTCGTCTTCAAAATCAATCGCGATGAAGCCCGTGGCGTTCGACAATGCGATGGTCGTCGCTGTTGGGGCCAGGAATGAACCAGACCAGCGCTTGCTATTCCCCGTCGTCACAGAGATCGACCAGCCGGTGACCTGATGCCCGTCGTCGCCGGGCAATGTGATCGTGCCGTTGCTTCCGGAAAATGGTCGCGACATAGATTCCCCTTCTTCGCTGGCAGCGTGAACCGCTATGCGCGATTCTCGCGGCATCCTAGCCGTTTCATCTCCGCGATCGTGCGGCCTCGCACAACGGCCAGTTCCTCGACGGTGGGCCTAGGAGTCTGTCAGGGATTCAAGAAACGATCCAGGACGCTTCTCCACGTCACGATTAATGACGCCGTACGAGAGAGGGCGGGGTGCTTCATGTCGTGGGCATCGGCGTGGGCTTACGCCGCAAGCACGATGCCGATGGGCACGGGTCTTCCGATCAGGACGACATCGATGAACAGGGCGCGTCGTGTTACGGTCCTGTCGCGAAAACGACCGAGCCTGTTGAGAAAAACGACCTCATCGGGATGGGAATAGGGCGCGGGAATAGCCGCAAGATGGATCAGGGCGTCGCATCCCGTCGCCGCGCCGATGATCTGCCCGAGATCCGCCATTTCCACCTGCCGGTGGTGAATGCCCGGTTCACGCACGGACGGAAGCTGACGATCCACGCTGACGACCTCGTCGCCGTGGTCGCGCAGTTCCCGTCCCACCCAACTGCCGAGGCGACCAGCGCCGCCGGTGACAAGGACGCGCATTTCGCTCTCCTTCAGAACCCGCAACGCTTCGATCAGTACGGCGACGCTTTGGTCAACGCAAAATGCACGTCCTTCATGCATCATGCCGACCGCCGGCACATTGAATTACGGTTGAAGCGTCTTCGGACGCGTGCAATCAATCAACGCGCGCATGTAGCCGATGGTGAAGGCCGTGCCAAGGCGGGCGTCATCCGCCATTTTGGGAATGTGATCGGGAATCGCCACGCCTTTGAAGCCAACCTCTTGCAATGTGCTCATCAACGCGCGCATGTCGCCGTAGCCATCGTCAACAAAGGTCTCGACAAAATGGGGCAACGGCGCGTCGACGTTGCGGAAATGGACTTTGAACAGCTTCTTCTCACCGGCGAAGTAGCGGATCGCCTCCACGGCGTCGACGCCCCAGAGCTCGCCGCCCTCCAGCCAGCAGCCGATGCAGAGGCAGACGCCCACGTTCGGGCTATCGGCGATCGCAAGCGCGCGTTTGTAGTTTTCGAACGTGCCAAAGATGCGTGGGACACCGCCGAGCCGTGCGATCGGCGGATCGTCGGGGTGAATCCCGATCATTACGCCCTCTTCCTCGGCGGCGCGCGCGGCGACGCGAATGAAGGACTCGTAGTTGGCCCAAACCTCTTCGTCGGTGTATTCCCGCTCGTTCGTCAATGACAGGGAATAGGTGCGTCCGTGCCATTGCCCGGCCACGGCCTGCGCTTCATCGAATCCACGAGCAGAGGCGCCGCCGCGCGTCGCTTCGCGCTCTGTGCTCCAGATCCCATTCGGCATATGCGCGTAGGTCGTGTACGGAATGCCGGCGGCGCCGAGCGAGCGGATGTGCCGGACGTATTCCGCGACCTTGGCGTCGCGGTTGGGCAGATTGAGGACAATCGCGTCCTGATTGTGCACGTCCAGGTTGCCGAAGCCATAGACCGTCAGGCCATGCGCGGCGAAAAAGGCCTTGCGATCGGCATAATATTCGGGCCCTGACTTCTCGGCATTGGTCCAGAGCACAACGTGCTCGATTCCCATCTGCCGCAAAAACTGGATGTCCAGCTCAGTCGGTTCGGGCGAGATTTGCGCGGCGAGTTTGATGCCCTGCGCGATCACGTCATAGGGACTGGTCGAGGTTGGCGCGAACGATTCAGAAGCCAACAGCGTTATCCTCCATCTCTGCGCTTGACCTAAAGGGCAAAGTCATCCCACGACGCCGCCGGGTCTCCCGGCGGCGTCGGTCCGTTTGCAGTGAAAAGCTCAAGGTTGCGGGCCGCGTGATGGAGCCCTTGGGCCACATGGTAGCCGCCCTTCGCCGGGACAGGCGAAAACTCCGGGCTGGCCCAGCCCTTGCGGCCATCCCGCACGGTGCCGTCCGCGTAGAGGAGCATGTGCCACTCTCCAGCGGTGGAGTCGCGTTGTTTGGTGAAGACAAACTCCGCGAGGTGGCGCAGCCATCCCAAATAGAATTGGTCTCCGGTGAGGCGATAGGCCATCGACAACGCGCTCAGCCCCTCGGATTGGACCCACCACATCTTGTCGGCGTTCACGACGCCGCCCTCGGGACGACCGAGGAAGTGAATGCCGCCGTTGACGGCGTCATAACCATGACGGAGCGCGTAGGACAGGATCGCTTGCCCGAAATTCAGGTGATCGCGGTTGCCGGTGTACCCCGCTGCCGACAATACGAACGCCGCGCACTCAACGGTATGGCCGTAGATAACCAGGCCTCGGAGTCGCCCGAGATCCCGCTGCCAATCCGTCGTGAACGATTCGTACTGGCATCCAGTTACGGGATCCCACGTATGAGCGATGAGCGTGTCACAGATGCGATTGAGATCGGACAGGTAACGGCGATCACCGGTCGCGGCGAACATCCCCGAGACCATCTCCATGGCGTGGAGCATGTGCCCCGTGCTCTTGCTGCCGTCGCGAATCGACCAGTCGTCGCCTAAATCCTGGAAAAATCCACCTTGCTCGTGATCCCTGTCGCGCTCGTCGATCAGGTCATAGGTCTCCGACGCTAGCTGCAGCGCCGCGCGATCCCCTCCGGCGCGAACGTATTCTGCTAGAGCGTAGACGGCAAAGAACTGGCCATACGGATACTTGCTGCGGTCGGTGACGTTGCCCCGCCGATCGGTGGATCGGACAAATCCTCCGAATTCCTGGTCATGAAAGTGTTGAACGAAGAACTCGACGCCCTGCCGCGCGAAATCAAGATACGTGGAGTTCCCGCTCAATCGATGACCAAGCGCGAAGGTGTAGATCTGGCGACACATGGTGACGATGTGCTTGGCGCCGTCCCCATATTGTTTGCCATGCTCATCCAAGTCGCAAAAGTATCCGCCAAACTCGGCGTCGATGCTCCGTTCCCAGAACGGAATCACTTCGTCAAGCAGCGCGCCACGAAAATCCATTGCGTCGGTTGGCATGTGATCCTCCAGAACGGTTCAAAATCGATCGGCGAGACGTTGCGGGCTCCTATTCTTTGACGCTTCCCGCGGCCAAACCCTGAATCAGAAAGCGCTCGGCGCCGAAAACAAAGAGCAGCACCGGAATGAACATCAGCACGCCGGCGGCGCTCATTGGCCCCCAGGCGATGCCGTACTCCTGGACAAATTTACTGAGGCCAAGCGGAAGGGTGGCGGTTTTGGTCGAGGAGGAGAGTACGAGGGAGACCGTGAGATCGTTCCACGTTTGAAGAAACGCCAGCACGGCCACCGCCGCGAGACCGGGCCGGATCAGGGGCAGCGAAATCCGGAACAGCGCTCCAAGCGTCGAGCTGCCGTCGATCCGCGCCGCTTCCTCAAGCTCACGCGGGATCCCAAGGAAGAAGCTGCGCAGGAGCCAGATGGTGAACGGCAATTTGAACGCCGTCTGCGCGATGATCAAGCCGGCGTAGGTGTCGAGCAGGTGAAGGCGGCTGAAGATCAGAAACAACGGCACGATCGCGGCAAAGAGCGGGATCATCCGGAAGAAAATGATCAAGACAAGAAAAATCCCTTGGCCGAAGAACCGGTACCTCGCCAAGGCATAGGCGGCGGGAGGACCGATCAGCAGATTGGTGATGACGGTGCCGAGGGCGACGATGATGCTGTTGCGGACATACGGCGCCAATTTATAGCGCTGAAAGACATCGACGAAATTCTGGAGCGTCGCGTGCTTCGGCAAGAGGTGAAACGACGGCGAGATGATCTCCACCTGGGGGCGAAGGGATGTCAGCACCAGCCAGATCACCGGCGTCAACGTCACGAGCGCGGCCCCGATCGCCACGACATAGATCGCCGTGTATCTCCTCACCTTCTTCCAGCGGATCCGGCCAACCGGCGGCTGACGGCTCGCAATCGTCGCCATTCTGTTCTTCTCCTGCTCCGCGCGCTTCGCCTACGCCGTTTCGTTTCCACTCCGATCGGAACGGAGGATGGGAATCAAGAAGATGACGGTCACCAAAAGCGTGACGTAGCCCAGCGCCGAGGCATACCCGGCCCGATCCTCGGAGAAGGCGGACCGGAACGCATAGTAGGGAAAGAGCTCGGTGGAGTGCGCAGGTCCGCCCGACGTCATGACGTAGACCGTATCGAAGACGCGAAACAGGTCAATGATCTGAATCGCCGCCGCGACGACGATCACCGGCCGTAAAAGCGGGAGGGTGATGTCCCAGAAACGCTGCCAGGCGTTGGCGCCGTCAATGATGGCGGCCTCCATGGGCGAGTCGGGCAAGCTCTGCAGTCCAGCGAGGAGAAGGAGCATAAAGAAAGGCGTCCCGCTCCAAACCGATGTGATGATGATGGCGACCCGCGCGAGCGTTGGATCTGCGAGCCATGCCTTGGGTTGGCCGAGATGAAAGTAGAGCAGCAGTTGGTTCGCGAGGCCAAAGCGATCGTTGAAGATCCAACGAAAGTTGAATCCCGTGAGCGTTGGCGCGATCAGCATCGGCAGCAGGAAGAGCGTTCGGAGCAGACCCCGGCCGGGGAAATCGAGATTGAGCAGAAGCGCCAACGCCATGCCAAAGACGAAGGTCAGTAGAAGACAAATGACCATGAATCCCACGCTCTGGACCAAGACCTGGTGGAAGAAGGGACTCGTCACCGCATTTCGGTAGTTGTCCACCCCGACCCAGCGCGTGCCCTGCGAGGTGAGCGGCCAATCGAACAGGCTGACCCAGAGCGAAAAGAGCAAGGGATAGACGAGAACGCCGCCCATCGCAATCACGGCAGGGAGGATCAACCAGTACTGAATGTGTCGTTCAGGCCAACCGAATCCGCCCCTTTTCGCATCGACAAACGCCCGTCCGTTCGGCATTGTGCTGAGCGCCGGCGTCCGCTCCGCAGCGCGCATTCTTAACCTCATGCCGCTTCACCTCTCTGCGACCGCGTTCGTCGCTGGCGACGACTCCCCAAATCGGAGTCGACCATGACTGGGCGTCTGCCGATTTCCCGACAAACGCCCAGCCATGCGGTCGGCTAGATCAACTTTGCCTGCTGCAGGATCTTCGTCGCTTCACTTGCCGCGAAATCAAGCGCCTCTTTTGGTTTTTTCTGGTTGGAGAGCACCGCTTCGATCTCGCCCCAGATGATCGGCTGAATCTGATTGAACTCCGTGAAGAGCGGCCAGGTGTAGCCGTCGCCGGCGTTCAGATGGGCCAGCGCGGCGTCGAGATTAGCTTTGCGCAGTCCCGTCGCCCGATCCGTGACTTTCTGGAGCGCCGAGATCAAGGACGGCTTCTCGCCGAGGAGCGCCTCGCGCTTGAGCCAGTTGTCTTCCGACGCTTCGAATTTGATGAACTCCCACGCCGCATCTTTATGAGCGCTGAAGCTGTTGATGGCGCGCGCGTGGCAGACGGCCGTAGTGCGCTTGGACTTCGGTCCTGCGGGAATCGCCGTGATGCCGTACTTGCCCACGATCGCCGATTGCGCGGGATCCTCGAAGGGACCGGGATTCCACTGCTTGCTCATAACGGCCTGGCCGCTTTCGAACAGCCCCGTCAGATCATTCCATTGGTAGCCTGCTGTCCCGGGGAAGGTGACTTTGTCGGTGTAAATCAGGTCATACCAGTATTGCAGGGCCTCGACGCCGGCATCCTGGTTGAAGATCGGTTTCGACGGCTGCAGGCCGCCCTCTAGAAAGTCTCCACCGTTCTCCCAGAGTAGATCGCTGAATTCCCGGAGGGCTGGATCGCCCTTGCCGACGGTCGCGAAACCGTAGACACCTGGCGGATCATTCGTGGCCTTCGCGGCCTTGAGAAACTCATCCCGCGTCTTGGGCGGCTCCGTCAGTCCCGCCTTCTGGAAGAGGTCGGTGCGCCAGTAAAACGAGCGGATGTCGACGCGCATGGGAATGGCCAAAAGCGCGTTGTTGACGGTGAGCGCATCGAACGAGCTCTTAATGAACTTATCCGCCGTGACGCCGTCGCGGGCGGCAAAGTCGTTGAGCGGCTGAAAACCGCCGGAGTAACGCCCAATTTGTGCGTAGTGCGTGTGGTAGATGTCGAACTCGGTGCTTTGAGCGGCGACGAGCGTGGCGACTTTATCGAAGAGATCTGCGCCGGCCGTTTGATATTTGAATTTGATCCCGGTCGCCGCCTCAAACCGGGTGGCCTCGTCCTGGAGCATTTGGTCGTCAAGCGGGCTGTCCGTCGCGAAGAGCCCGTTGATCGTTTGCCCCTTGAGGACGGTTGGCGTGGCGAACTGTGCTTTCGCTGACGAACGGCCAACGAACGGGGACGCAGCAACAAGCAGTCCGGAGCCAACGGTCGCGGTCTTTAGCAACGAACGGCGGCTGAGCGTGTCCTTCTGGTCGATGTTCGACATCGTGTTCTCTCCTTCATTGACAGAGACAGCGGTCGATTAAGAGGCGCGATCAAAACGATCATGTCAAGGCCATCGGCGCGATTCCTTCGAGAATGACGGATCGGGTAAGGTTTTCGATGCGTCATCGCCGCTGGTCAAGCATTGGTGACCAGCGGAACGGCGGATCGCCTCAGGCGCACGCGATCGCTTCAGACTTCGCTTCCGCCACCTCCTTGTCCAAGGCGCGCGGCCCTTCATGCAGCGGCCGGACCGCAAGTGGGGGGGCAGTCGTGCCCCGCACCATCAGTTCACACGGCTCCCGACGCTGCCGGTAGAGCATCGGCCCGGATCCTTCGATGCGTTCAATGAGAAAGCGCATGGCGGTCTCACCCAGACTCTGGCGATCGACGCGCATGGTCGTGAGCGGAGGCGTCGTCACCGTGGTGGCTTCGATGCCGTCGAAGCCCACGATCGAGAGGTCGTGGGGCACCCGCACGCCTCTGGCCTGCGCCTCCGCCAGGGCACCGATCGCCTGCTGATCATTGCTGGCAAGGACGGCGGTGGGTGGATTCGGCAAGGCTAGCAATTCAGCCATCGCGCGTCGTCCTCCATCTTGGGTGTACGCAGCTGCAACGAGAAACTCCGATTGCTCTGGAAGACCGACCTCAAGGAGGGCATGTTGGAAGTTCGCGAGACGCCGCTTCGCCGTTGCTCCGTGCGTTAGAAGACCAATATGGGCAACACGTCGGTGACCAAGGTCGGCCAAGTGACGAAGAGCGTCAAGATAGCCGCCTTGCGTGTCGCCGGCGACAACGTCGAAATCGGCAAATTCGATGTCTGGTCCGACGACGACCGTTGGAATTTCAGTGACGACAAGGTCAGAATTTGCGACTTCGCCGGGATTAATGATGATGCCGTCGAAGCGGGCCCGGTGCCCCATTGCCAGGTATTCGAGCTCCGTGTCCCGGTCCCAGTCCGAATTCGCCAAGACGACCTGGTACCCCTCATGATGTGCGACCGATTGCACGCCGCGGGCGAAGGCGGGCCAGAACGGATTGGCGATGTCGGAGAGAATTAGCGCAATCACATAGGTTCGCCCACCCCGCAATGCCGACGCCTGCACGTTAGGGTGGAAATCGAGCTCCGCTGCGGCGCGCTGCACGCGTTCCCGAGTCTGCGCCCGAATGTGACGAGTCTCTCCTGCCAACACGCGAGAGACCGTCGAAGGGGAGACGCCCGCACTGTGGGCCACATCTCGAATGGTTGACCGCTGTTGCGCCACGAGAAGCTCCTGCGCATGAATCATATTGATTTCTGAAATCGATTTCAGAATACGAACGGCGATGGTTTTTGTCAATAGCTGACATTGCTATGTTGCAAAATGGCCAATGTTGTTCTCGAGATGCCAGTTTCATTCGGCTTCAGAAGCGAAGTGGCTCTCTCATACGCTGTCAGCTAAATCGAGTCTATCTGTCTGACCTTCACTCATAATATTTATTTATCATAACAAGTAAATTCATCCCTGGGCCGTTTTTATGTCCAATCGTTCTTGCCGTCGCACAAACGGCCCAGCCTGTTGAAAAAGGCGATCGTGTCGGAGCGTCAGCGAAGAGACTACGGTGATGGTGGCATTCGTCCCCGACGCGGAGCCGATCCTGCTTGGGCCACCGAAATCCCGCGATCTGGATGAACCCCATCCGGGTCTCGCTGAATGATCTCGTTCCTCCCAGTCACTTCTATCGTCATCTGAAAGGCACGCTCGACCTCGCCTTTGTGCGTGACGTGGTGCGCGGCGCCTAAGCCGGGTTCGGCCGTCCCGCGATCGATCCGGTCGTCTTCTTTAAGGCGCCGTTGATTCTCTTCTTCGAGGGCCTGCGCTCGGAGCGCCAACTCCTGCGGGTGGTGGCCGACCGCTTGAGTCTTCGGTGGTATTTGGGCTACGACCTCAGCGAGGCGCTTCCCGATCACTCCAGTCTGACTCGCCTCCGCGAGCGATCCGGAGCGGAGGTGTTTCGACGCTTCTTTGACACGGTTGTGGAGCAGTGCATCGACGCGGGATTGGTCTGGGGAGAGGAGCTCTCCATCGACTCGACCGATGTCGATGCCAATGCGTCGATCGACTCGCTTCATCCGCGGTTTGCCGTTGAGGCGCACCTTAACCGGCTCTTCGCGGAGAAGGACGAGCACGGCGGCGATGGCCCTAGCGGAGATGCCGGGCCGACGGACCTGCCAGTCGTGTTGACGGAGGAGGCTCGTGCTGATCGTGCCGAACGAGCCGCTGAGCGTCACCACTGGATCGGAGCAATGGGGCGACCGGATCGGACACGGACAAGCAGGCCCTACCGGCGCATCGCCGATTTCCGCGTCAGTACGACCGATCCCGATGCGTCTCCGCTCCGACCAAGCGAACGCGGTGCGCACCTGGGTTATCACGATCATTATGTCGTCGACGGCGGCACGGCCCGGATTATCTTGACGACGCTGGTGACCCCCGTCGAGGTGCAGGACAACCAACCGGCCGTCGATCTCCTCTGGCGAACGCGCTTCCGCTGGAAACTCCATCCCCGCCAGGTGACCGCCGATAGTAAATATGGCGCCGCCGAGAACATCGTCGCCATCGAGCGGGAGCATATCCACGCCTACGTTCCGCTCTCCCAGGTGGGACGGAAGCCGGGGCTCTTCCGGGACACGGACTTCGTCTACAACCCAGGTGCCGACACCTACCACTGTCCCGGAAAGGAGACCCTGCGCTTCATCTCGCAGTGCGAGCGGACCCATCGGCGTGTCTACGAAGCGCCGTCGGCGGCCTGTGCGACTTGCTCGCTCCGTGCTCAATGCACGACCTCACAGCGTGGTCGACGGATCGGGCGCAGTCTCGACGAGGATTCCCTCGACCGGGTACACGGCTACCACGAGACGGAGGCGTACGCGAAGGCGATGCGGAAACGCAAAGTCTGGGTCGAACCGCTCTTCGCCGAAGCCAAGGACTGGCACGGGCTGCGCCGCTTCCGATTGCGCGGACTGGAGCAGGTCAACATCCAGGCCCAGCTGATCGCCGCCGGGCAGAACCTGAAACGGTTCCTGAGCAAACACGGCTGGGGTCGCCGCCCATGGCCGTGCGGAGCGGTCGGGATCGTCCTCCCGGCGGCGAAACTGGTCGCCGTCTCGCCGTGGTGAATCAGGCGTTGTCCCGTGCCGCGAGTTGGTCTTGCTCTGCGCTCTAATCTCGTCACCCCTTTTTCAACACGCTGGGCCGTTTGTGAGACAGCATGCAGGACCGGTGGCTTTGCATCATATGACGATTTGACGGGGTTCTGGTCGGGGTGGAGTGAGACCGCCTCAGACGGCGCCCCGCTTGGCGCTTCTCATCGCGGGCGGCAACGGCTTGCCCAGCGTCGGCGCATGAGCTAGCGCAGCCTTGGCCTCAGAACTGGGAAGATGTTCCTGACGCATGGCTTCATCTGGGGCCACGCGAAATGACGCATCGCCTTCGCGGGTTCCCCAGGGAGGTCGATGGATGGCGCCGCTCTGCTTTGCCGCCGGGCATCAGGTCGGAATCATCATCCGCACCATCTGCTTCAAACTGCCCGCCACCGTGGATGATCGCACTTTGCCATGGGGTTCTTGTGTGCGCCCGAACTGGCCTAGGCGGCCCTCACAGCGGCTTTGGCGCGAATACTAGGGAGATACTGTTCGCGTGGCGGAGTGGCCGTCTGCCGACAACGATCGCGCCGTCACCATGCGGATGCATGAAGGGCTGATTCGGGTGCTGACGAGGAAGAACGGGCGCATGCGTGGAGCGCCAATCGTCGGGGCGCAGGCGGGCGAGTTGATCGGACTTTGGGTGTTGGCCACCTCCCAGGGGATGCGCATCCGCTCCGTGGCGAGCCTGATGATCCCCGTTCCGACCGTCGGTGAACTGCGCAAAAGAGCCGCCGGCGCCTGGTTCGCTCCGTCCTTATTCCGCCGGAGGACAGCGCGCCTGGGGCATCGGCTCCAGCGCGTGCGCGGGTGAGGAGGTCCGACGCCGAGACCATCGCCGCGCATTACGACCACCTGGCCCCTGAGTACGACCAGCGCTGGATGCGCTATGTCCAGGAAGAGGCGTCCTGGGTGATCGACCAATGGCCGGAATCCATTCACAGGGGCTTGGCGCTCGATCTTGGTTGCGCCGCCGGGACGTTGCTTGCGGCGTTGCGGCGGCGTCAGCCTCAACTTTTGCTCGCTGGGGTCGATCTCAGTCCCGCCATGCTGGACCAAGCGAGGGCCCGCGCTCCCGAGGCCCACTTCATGACCGGCGACATCGAAGACCCAGATTTCGTCGCGACGCTTCCCCGTGCCGAGGTCGTCTTGTCCCTGTCCCTGCTCCACCATCTGCGCAACGTCAACGGCCATTTACAGCTGCTGCACGATCTGGTAAAACCGGGTGGAGTCGTCTTTCTGGCGGATTTTGCCGTAGACGGCCTCGTTATGCGGTTGGCCGAGCGGTACTTCCGCGTCCGGCATCCCTATCACCGCACGGCGCTTTCTCATCGCGATCTTCGCGCGCGGCTTGATCGTCGCTTTCCCCCTGAGGCCACCCGTTGCGCGATCTTGCGCCCCGATCATTTTTGGCGCATTCAGATTTTCCGGTTGTCGAGGGCATGACATGTTCGATTCCCGCGTTCGGCGTCTGATCGATCCGCCGCTCAACCGCGCCGCCCACTCTTTGGCGGCCTGGGGCGCCGCCCCCAATGGCCTAACCGCTGCCGGTTTAGGCTTCAGCGTCTGCGCGTTCGCCGCGTTGTTCTTCCGCCTTTATCCGCTCGCGCTGCTCTTCATTCTGCTCAACCGGCTGATGGACGGAGTCGATGGACCGGTGGCCCGCGTTACGGGAGTCACGGATCTTGGCGGTTTTTATGACATTCTCAGTGACTTTATCTTTTATGCAGGCGCTATCTTCTTCTTCGCGGCCGGCCGGCCGGAGATGGCCTTGGCGGCGGGATTTTTGATCTACAGCTTTTTCGGCTCCGGCGGTTCCTTGCTCGCCGCCGCCATTCTCGCCGCCAAGTCTGGCGTCCCCCATGAACAGCAGGAGCGGAAGTCGTTCTATTACCAAGCGGGACTCATGGAGGGAACGGAAACCGTGTTCGTCCTCCTGCTGATATGCCTGCGACCAGACTGGTTTCCCTGGATCGCGTACATCTTCGGCGCGTTGTGCTGGGTCACCACGCTGGGACGGGTGCGGCATGCCGCCTCCAGACGCACCGGTTAGCGATAAGCGGGGATCATTCCTTTGGCGGAGGTTCACGCGGCGTCGCGACGCTGGTCAATCGCGCGTTCGTCCCCGACGCGCCCACTCGTCCGTTCAATGGTGGGGGACCATTCTGTTCGATCACGGTTGCGGGCACGGCGAGCATCACGACGCCGACCCTCCAGCGGCGCGAATTCACCCATCAGATCATGGCCGTCCCGATCGACCTGGGTGAACTTGAACCGCTGCGCAATAGGTTGGGGTCGCCCCCAACCGCGGTCTGCGCAACCGTCGCGAGACGGCGCACCGGCCATAACGGCCCAACTGGTGAAAAACGTCCTGAGAGCCCGGTCGGGGTGCATCCCGCCTCCATGACCCCGTCGTAAGGGCTGGCAAGCTGACCAAAACGAGCGTGTTTGGGCCGGTTGGCGTCGTCCGACAAGATCGGGTCTACTCTATGCTTTGGATGGAATTATTCTTTAACCCTCGTTTTTGAGACGCATCGCATTGAGCAAATGGACCACCTTCAGTCAAAGATGCGCTCAGATAGCGCAAGGCGAGGGCCGCCGCGCTAGGTTAAGCTCGATGATTGCCCCTGTCTGCTTTGCACTCGTAACCAACCAGATGGCGCAAGCGGAAGGCGACTTCGAAAAAGGGCCAGGGGAGGGCTCTGAGGAGGCGATCCAGCTCGTTGTGACCGTTGCGCGGGCGTGGTTTCCAAACCAGCCATCGTCTCCTGTTTACACGTATGCTGATTTGAAAGGTGGAAGCGCAGATATGCACACGGCGCCGTCAACGATTGATCCATTTGTGACGCTGATCAACGCGCACCGGTTTGAGCAGGGCCTAGCCATCTTATTGCCGAAAAACCCCAAAAAGTCGGGCATGGGATCGCAGAACGATTGTGTCGTGGCACGCGATGACGGATAGAAAAGAATGTGTTTATGGAGTTTTCCGACCTTTTCTTGTCTGGCAAGCATGGTCTCATTTAGATCTGTCCGTGACAAAAAGGTGACAGCGACCGCTGAATCGCTTCTGAGGGATCGTTGAGGTAAGCCGAGCGTCATGACATTTAACGGCTGCTCATTGCCTGTCCGAGCAGCCGAGCGGCATCACCATGGAGGACGCTCAACATCGGTAAGCCAACGCCGGCTTCACGTCTGGCTTCGACCGCTGCGAGGACCTCGGGGAGGGTCCCCGCGCAGGCGAGTGCGGCAACCATCTCGTCGGTCACGATCGTTGCCGCGGCGGCAGGGTCGCGCTGTTTGAAGGCCATTTGAATGCTGGCGATGTCGCTCGACGAGACGGTGGAGACGCTGGCGATGCTTGGAAACTGTGCAAGATAGATCGCGATCGTCGGCCGGATGGCGTCTCGCGCACGGGCGCCGTCCGCATCGACGGAAATCGCGAGCGAGGCCGCGATGTCGATCCCGCCGTCCGGCCGGCCGTGAGCTTGCTCCGACGCCCGCACGATCTCGACGGCTTTGCGCGTGTAATCCAACGAAACGAATCCGTTGAGAATGACGCCGTCCGCGATTTCCCCGGCGAGCGAGAGCGCTTTCGGTCCGGTCACGCCGAGGTACATCGGGACGTGCGCGCGCACTGGGGTGAAGTCAAGCTGAACGTTGCGAAGCTGGACAGTCTTTCCGGTATAGGTGACCTCATCTCCAGAGAGCATCCGCCGGCTGATCTCGACATACTCGCGCAAGCGAGTCAACGGCTGCTCAAACGGCATTCCTTGTCGTTCGAGAATCGACGGTGAGCCCGGCCCGATTCCGAAGATAAACCGCCCGGAGGCCAACTCGTCCAACGTGGCCACGGTCACGCCCGTGAGCGCCGCGCCTCGAGTAAAGGGATTCGTGACAGCCGTTCCAACGAGAATGCGTTCCGTCGAAGCAGCGATCGCGGCAGCCGTAGTGACGGCGTCGCGCGTAAACCGTGTTTCCGTCACCCAGACCGATTCGCAGCCGAGCGCTTCCGCCTTCTGGGCGAGCGCGATCATCTCACGAACGCCGGGCTCGCCCGCGAGTTCGAACGCAATGCGCCGCTCCGTCATCCTAGTAGGCGAGCTTGTGCAGCGTGGCCGCGAGCACTTCAATTCCCGCGACGGCGTGCTCGATGCTGGTGAACTCCTCGGGCGTGTGACTCCGTCCGTCTCGGCTCTGAACGAAGATCATCGCGACGTCGGTGATCAATGCCATCTGCTGCGCGTCGTGCGCCGCTCCGCTCGTCATCTTCACGTAGGAAATGCCGAGCTCTTTTGCCGACTCCTCGATCGTTTGCACCAACCGCGGCGCGCACGGGCACGGCAGGTGCTCACCCGTGATCGTCCAGGAAATCTCAAGATCGCGGCGGGCGGCGATGTCTTTCATCAGTCGTTCGTGGCGCGCGTAGAGCTCCAACCGCTGGAGCGGATCGGGATGACGCGCGTCGACGGTGAACATGACCCGCTCTGGTACGATGGGGCTCGCGTTTGGCTCGACCGCCATGCGCCCCACGGTGGTCACGGCGGGCCGGCCCATTTCCAGCGCGGTTGCGATTACCCCGGAAATGATCTCGGCGGCGCCGGCCATTGGATCAAGACGCAGATCCATCGGCCGCGCGCCGGCATGGTCGGCGCGGCCGCGCAACTCAACCCAATATTCGCGCGGGCCCGTGATCGCGGTGACCACGCCGACCGGCACGCCGGCTTGTTCCAGCAACGGACCCTGTTCGATATGAAGCTCGATGTAGGCGCCGATGTCTGTGCGCACGGCTTCGGGAATACGGGCTGGATCGAGCCCGACCGCGCGCATGCCGTCCGCGATAGTCCCACCCTCTAGCGCTTCGACCCGATCGGGGTCTTCCGGCGCGATCCGGCCAATGACGGCGCGGGAGCCCCAAAAATCGGCGGCGGGATAGCGGCTGCCCTCCTCTTCGCTCAGCGAGACGAGCTCCAGCGTTCGCCGGGGCTGGCCAAACCGCTCTTTCAACGCGCGTATCGCGATGTACGCGGCGATGACACCGAGCGCGCCGTCGTAGCGGCCACCGGGGCACTGAGAATCGATGTGCGAACCCGAGACGATGGCCGGCCTACCCTCCGAGCCTTCGAGCCGCGCCCAGACGGAACCGACCGCATCGGTGCGGACGTCGAGCCCGGCGTCAACGCACCAGGACAAGACGAGGGCCTGGGCCGCCACCCATGAGGGCGAATAGGTCGGGCGAGCGACGCCCGTTTCCCCCCAGGCGCCATGCTCAGCGAGAGTCATGAGGCACGATTCAACCAGCTCCGCGTTGATGACGATGCGATCCATCATAAATTCGTGTTCCTTCGCGACCGATCAGGCATTGATCGCGGCGGGCAAGAACTGACCGAATCCCGGTTGCACAAGAATGCGATCGTCACGATCGTGACGATAAATCGTCGTACCCCTGAGCATCGTGCGGACCACGCGTCCCTGGAGCTCGCGTCCGGCGAACGGCGTCCATTTGTGGGAATGCTCAAGCCCATCATTCGTGACGGTCCAACGGGCGTCGGGATCGACAATCGCCAAATCGGCATCGGCCCCGATCTGAATCAGTCCCTTGCGCGGCGCCAAATGCCACAGTTCCGCCGGCGTGGTCGCGGTTACGTCGGCGATGTGCTCCCAGGAGAGACCGCGCGCGCGCGCCTCGGAAATGAACACGGGCAACAGTGTTTGGACGCCCGAAAGCCCGTTGGGGGCGAGCCAGATGTTGTCATCGCCTCGTTTTTTGGATTCGTAGGAATAGCCGCAATGGTCCGAGGTAATGCAATCGATCGTGCCATCGGCGACGTAGGTCCAGAGCGCTTCGACTTGCTCGCGATCGCGAATCGCGGGCGCGCATTTGGCGAACCCGGCCAGACGATCGAGGTCGTCAAGGTCGAGCGCGAGGTATTGCGGGCAGGTCTCGGCGGTCACTTTCACCCCTCGCTCTTTCGCGTCCCGGACAAGTTGCGCCGCCCCCGGCGTGCTTAAATGCACAATGTGAACCCAGCCTCCGGTTGCCTCCGCAAAGAAGATCGCGCGATTAACGGCTTCGATCTCGACAATCGGCGGACGTGAATCGGCGTGCGCCCGCGGATCGGTCCGCCCCGTCTCTGCCATCCGCTGCAAGCCGGCGTGCAGCAGTGAGTCGCTCTCGGCGTGCAGCCCAAACAGATACGGCGTGTCCTTCAAGTGTTCGAGCGTCGCGAGCAATTGATCGTCCTGCACGCCGGGGAAGGTGGGATCCGAATCGCACATGAACGCTTTGAAGCCGACCGCGCCTTCGGCAATTTGTTCGTCCAATGCGGCTGCCTCCTGGCCAGCGCAAACGCCGCCCCAGAGCGCGAAATCGACGATCGCCTCCCGCGACGCGAGATCTCGGCGGCGGCGAAACGAATGACCGTCGAGGGTCGGGGGGGTCGCCTGGGGCATCTCGACGACGGTGGTGACGCCACCCGCCGCCGCCGCGCGCCCGCCGTTCACGAATCCCTCCGATTCTTCCTCACTTGAAAGACCGATCACGGGATCGTCCTGGATGAAGTGCGTGTGCGCGTCGATCGCCCCTGGCAGAATCACCAACCCGGCAGCGTCGATCACCTCGTCCGCCGGGCCGGCCTCCATTCGTTCGACCAGACCGGCGATCCGTCCCTCCTCGATCAGGATGTCCGCATGAATCGCCCCGCCGGGAGCGACAACTAAGCCACCCTTGACGATCGTCCGTGTCACGTCGCGCCTCATTTCTCTAACTCTACCGGCGTCGCAACGCGGGTGAGATTGCTTCTTGAAGACCGTCGCCTAGCAAATTGAACGCCATCACGGCGAGGAAAATCGCCAGTCCGGGGAACGTCGCGTACCACCACTGATCCAGGATGAAATCCTTGCCGATCGCGATCATGGAACCCCATTCCGGCGTCGGCGCTTGAGCTCCAAGGCCGATGAACGAGAGTCCGGCGGTGGTCAAAATTGCGTAGCCGACGTCGAGACTGACCTGAACGATGATCGGAGACCAGCAATTCGGGAGAATGTGGCGAAGGATGATCCAACGTCCGCTCGCGCCTGACGCGCGCGCCGCTTCGACGAATTGCTCATTTTTGAGCCGCAGCGCCTGCGCTCGGATCAGGCGGGCATACCAGGGCCACCAAACGATCGCGATCGCGATCATCGCGTTGACGAGGCTCGCTCCGAGCGCCGCCGAAACCGCCATTGCGAGCACCAGCGCCGGAAAGGCCAGGAACATGTCGGTCACGCGCATCAGCGCTTCATCAACCACGCCGCCGGCATAGCCTGCAACCAGTCCTACCGCGGTCCCGAACGTTGCGGCGAGCGACAGCACGACCACCGCCGCCAGCAGCGAATAGCGCGCACCGAAGATGATTCGACTGAAAACGTCGCGACCGCTGTCGTCAGTGCCCATCCAGAAGCTCGCCGACGGGCCGACTAGACGGTGTTTCGGATCGAGCTTGATGGGGTCGTGGGTCGCAATCCACGGCGCGGCCAGCGCGGCCACGATCAGCCCAATGGTCATGATGAGTCCGATCAAGGTAATCGGATTCTTCAGCGCCCCGCGAACTGTGCGCCACAATCGAGCGTGATCCGTACTGACGCGCACTGGGGCGATCAACTCATCGCGAGTCATCATGCGTACGTGATCCTAGGATCGAGCACGACGTACAGCAGATCGACGATCAGATTGACGCCGACATAAATCACCGAAACAACCAGCGTGACCCCCATGATGGCGGCGTAGTCCAGATTTTTAATGGCGTTCACGGCGTAGAGCCCAATGCCCGGCCAGTTGAAAACCGATTCGACCAGAAAATTGCCCGCGAGCAGGTAGCCGACTTGCAGGCTGAGCACGGTCAACGTTGGGATAAACGCATTCTTGAAGACGTGCCCGGAGAGGATCTGCGACTCTCCAACTCCCTTGGCGCGCGCCGTGCGCACATAGTCCGCATTCATCGTCTCGAGCACCGACGAGCGCATCATTCTCGTGACCACGGCCAGGCTGCCGAAGGCGAGGGTGGCGGCCGGCAAGACCAGATGGATGAACGAGATCCAGAAGAGCCCCAGATTCCCCGCCAACAGCGAATCGGCCAGGTAGAAGCCGCTGACGCGATGAGGCGCCGCATCGAGCGTGCCAAGCCGCCCGCCCGCTGGCAGAATTGACGCCTTCTGGTAGAGCAACACCTGGAGGACGAGTCCGAGCCAGAAGACCGGCATGGAGACGCCTGCAATCGAGAAGAGCCGCGAGCCGTGATCGATCAGGCTCCCTCGCTTCATGGCGGAAAGCATGCCGAGCGGCACGCCGATCAGCACGGTCAGGATGAACGCGGAGAGGGTCAACTCAATGGTCGCGGGCAGGTATTGACGCAAATCGTCGAGCACCGGCCGCCGCGTGGTGACGGACTTGCCCAAGTCGCCGTGCGCGACGCCTTTGATGTAGAACCAGTACTGCTCGGGAATCGATCCGTTGAGCCGGTATTCCTTCGCCAGCGCGTCGACCTGGACCTGGCGCGCGTGGGGTCCCGCGAGGAGACGCGCGGGATTCCCGGGCACGACTCGCGTCAGCAAAAAGGTGATGAGGCTCATGCCGAGAATGACGACGACCATCAAGACGAGCCGCCGGGCGATGTACCGCGCCATGCCTGCCTTCCAGGAGAAACGCAAACGACGTCAATCACGCCAGGCGTGGATCCAAGCATTGGATGCAGCGCTCGGTGGGCTGCAGAAATTTGCCTAAGAGGTTTTGGAGAGGCTGTGCCAGTTCATCGTCTCGATCAGCATGCCGTTGAAGACAAACCCCTGCACGCTGGTGCGCATCGGCAACCGGTACGGTTTTTCGTAGACGTAAAGCGCGGGGGCGTCATCAACCAGCAGGGCCTGCGCCTGCGCGTAGAGAGCCAAACGCTTTGTTTGGTCGGGTTCGGCCGACGCTTGGCCCAGGAGATTATCGAAGGCCGGATTTGAGTAGTAGCCCCAGTTGTACCCGGCCGTGCCTTGCGCGGCGGTCGCAAACAAGGAAAACATGTAGTCATAGGGCGTGAGCAGGCTTGGCCACCAGACCAGGCCGAACGCGCTGCCGGCGGTCTCGGGATTCGACAACATGTCCGCCCACGCGCTTGGGCTCAGTTCTTGCAGCGTGACCGTGATGCCAAGATCCGCCATGTTGGACTGGAAAAGCTCACCCAGCGGGCGCTTCCAGACGTATCCAGTCTCATAGGCGTAAGTGAGCGAAAACCCGCCGTTGGGATAGCCAGCGTCGGCAAGCATTTGCTTGGCTTTGGCGACGTCATAGGTGTACTGGGGCGTGTTGCCGTTGAAGCCCACGAAGTTGCTTGGGATGGGGCCGCGCGCCTGTTTCGCCTTGCCGCCCATGTTGCTGGTGATCCAGGTCTGGTAGTCGAAGCCGTACGAGATCGCCTGGCGCACGTTTTTATCTTTGGTCGGACCCGCCTTGCAGGGCAACACGATGTAATAGAGGTTGAACGACGGCACGTTGGTGACCGTGATTCCGGCCTTGCCATCCAGACTCTCGACGGCGTCGTCCGGCAGGAACAGCGCGACGTCGACGTCGCCCTTTTCGAGCTGCAGTTGCTCCGTGGCCGGTTCTTTCACGTACGTGACCACGATCCGGTCCGGATGTTCACCGTCCCAGCCGCCCCAATAAGTTAGATTCTTGCTGAAGGACGCCTGTTGCGATTGGGTGTAGGAATCGAGCGTGAACGGTCCTGTCCCAACCATGTTGTCGCGCAGCCAATCGACTGCCCAATCGGTTCCGTTCTGATGGTCCTGAATCGCCTTCGGCGAGATGATGTACGGCGAGTAGAGTCCGGCGAAGGCCGAGAGCAAGCCGTCGGATGGCGCGCTGAGCTTCAAGACGACCGTCATTGGATCCGGAGTCTCAATTGACGTCATGCCGGCGAAGGCGAAGGCGATGCCTTGCTTCACGCCCACTTGACGCTTAATCGATGTCTTCACCGCGGCTCCGTCGAGCGGAGTTCCATCGCTAAATTTCACGCCGGATCGAATCTTGAAAGTATAGGAGAGCCCATCGGCGGACACGTTAAAGCTCTCGGCGAGATTCGGCACGATCTCAAGCGTGTCGCCTTTATATTTGAGCAGCGTTTCGTACACCGCCCGCCACAGCAGCGGGGACTGACCATCGAAGGAAACGTGCGGGTCAAGGGTGACGGCGTCGGCGCCGGACGCGACGACCAATGTTTTGGCGTCGGCTGCGCGCACGCCCAAAACACCGCCGCGGGCGAGAGCCGCTGCGGCGGTCAACGCAGCCGCACCGTACAACCCGCGCCGGCGCGAAAACGGCCGTCGAAGCAATTGGTCAAGCTCAGCGGCGACCGTCGAGTCAGCGATGGACATTCCGCAGTTCTCCTTGAACGTGACAATTAGGCGCACGCGCGGGATTCCGCCATTCGCGCAAGAAAACACGCCGGCGGCGTTCCGTTCGAGCGTGCCGGACAAACACTAAGAGATCATACGTCAATCCCGGCGCTGATTGTGCCGGGCGTCCAATTTCGTCCGGCGTTCGAACCAGCAACCGTTCTCGATGCGCGTGAGCGCTGTGTGCAAGAACGCGACGGTGCACGCGATGACTTCGTTGAGCGCTATCTTTCACCATCGCCTCGCGCATCGGGTCTGATCGCGTTCGCGGCAACATTTAAGCGTCGTCCGAACTGTGACCCGCCTCCGAAGCGATTCGGGGGAGAGCGGGACGAAGATGCCGCCGTCGTTCAGGACGCTCGTCCGGGCGGACGACGACGGCATCCCAATGATAGGATGACGCTCCTTCATCGCAGCGGTCGCCGATGTCGCGCGCGGGATTCTCCGGCTGCTTGAAACGGCGTACGCGCACTTGCTCACGCGCGAGGCAGAACTGCCCAGAGCGTCGATATGAAGCTCAAACGGAGGCAGGTTCGGACGGACCAGCGGATGGTGCGCGCGAATCGATATCTCGGCGTTAATGATGAGGACATAACGTGGACTATGTGCATCTCGGCAGTTCCGGGCTGATGGTTTCTCGGCTGGCGCTGGGGATGGGCTTGCGCGATCAGCACGATGACCATCAGGCGGAACGCTTGATCCATCGCGCGTTCGAACTGGGCATTAATTTCATCGACTGCGCCAACGTCTACGGACCGGGCGACGACCGCGCGTTCATCGGGAAATCCGAGGAGATCCTCGGGCGCGCCGTGAAGGGGAAGCGCGACGACGTCGTGATCACCTCGAAGGTCGCTTCCCCGATGGGACCTGGACCTAACGACCATGGGGCCTCCCGCCATCACATCATGCGCGAGGTTGAACGATCGCTGCGACGGCTTGACACCGACCGCATCGACGTCTACCTCTTGCATGTGCCCGACGCCGCGACACCGATGGACGAGCAGTTTCGCGCGCTCGAAGATCTGGTGCGGCAGGGCAAGATTTGCTATGTGGGCGTCTGCAACCATCAGGCGTGGCAGGTTTGTTTGGCGATGTCGGTGCAAGAGCGGATTCATGCGACCCGGCTGATCACCGCCCAGAATCCCTACAGCTTGCTCAACCGGGATCTCGAACGCGAGCTGTTCCCGTTTGCGCGGGCGGTCGGGGTGGGGATCATGGCCTACGCGCCGCTGGCGATTGGTCTCCTCAGCGGCGCGTACCGCCCGGACGCGCCGCCGTCGTCCGCGACGCTCTGGGCGCGTAAGGAGCCCGACGGCCTTGCGGCGGCGCTGAGCGGGCGACCTGGCGAGGTGATCGCGCGCGCGTTCGAGGTGGCGGCACGGGCGGGCGCGACGGTGGCGCAAGTGGCGCTCCAATGGGTCATGACGCATCCGGAAGTTTCCGTGGTGATTACCGGCGCCGACAGCGTCGCGCAGCTTGAGGACAACATCGGGGCTGTCGGACTGCAGTTGGCGGGTGATGACCTCGACCAGTTGAATCTCGTATCGGAAGGCATGAGTCTCGTAGGTTGGTAGGAGTGGGTCGCCTTTGGAAGATGGTTCGCGTGACCCGGAACGGGCGCCAGGCAATGGCCATGAGAGCCCGCCTCGCCGTAGGGGAGTTCGTCGTTTTCAAGTGCGGTTAACGCTAAACGAGTCGTTACGGGTATTTACCTTGCCCACGGCGGCGACAAGGCTGCGATCCGCTCGATGCGCTGTCCGACGCCCCGGAGATCGCTTCCAGCAGCGTGCTGGGTCCGTTGGCGTTGTCCGACAAAGTCAATCTCTATATGTTTCCGATGGTATGCTTCTTTAGCCCTCGTTTCCGCGACAACACGCTCGCAAAAGTTCTGTGCACGGACGGACATCCTCTCACCGGTCATTCGCCTTACCCGGAGGGCGTGCGGCGTTGAAGCCGCGCCAGAGCGCCGCATCATAGCTCCCTTTCAGCCCTCGTCATGATTGGCAGCGAGGTTGCCAGCCATGACCGGCGCACGGCGCGTACAATCGTGCCTGCTCCGAGCCGACCTTCACGCCGCCAGTCAGGCGGAGGACGAATCGAACCGCAGATTTAGACGCGGCAGGGCATGAACGGTGGCGAACCGCCGATTGCGCACTGCTGTAAAGACTCTAAGCCGGCAAGAGGCGATGCTGCGCTTTCAGGCCAAGTTGACCGAGAATCCTCCGCCTGCTAGTATCTTGGAAATCGTTTTCCCGACCGAAGTTCGCTTCGTCTCATCTATCGACGACTGCTCAAAGAGTCGTGCCATCGGGCGCTCGCTCCCGGTCGCAATCGAGGGGCGCACCGGCGAACTGAGTTCGTGCAGAAGCCGCCGTTTGGTTTCACGAAGGGAGCAGAGAACATGACGTCGTTTGGTTCGGGCCGCATCACGCGGCGGACATTGGTGGCCGGAACTGTCGCCGCCGCACCCCTCATCGCGGGGCGGCGCAGCGGCCGCGCTGCGCTTCAGTCCAGCAAGACCCAGATCAGCTGGTTGACCCAATCAGACTGGCCGCTGGACAAATTTCTCGCCGGGTTTCAAGCCGCCAATCCGGATATTGAAGTCATCCCGGAGCAGGTCGGATCGGATGCTCTAACCCAACAGATTCAGGTCAAGCTCAGCGCAAAGAGCGCGACGCCGGGCGTCATCAGCGTCGATGTGCCCAACACCGCGAACTACGGCTACAACGGTTGGCTGGCGCCGCTCGACGATGTTTTTAACGCCGCGGAAAAGGCGGATTGGCTGAGCGCGGCCACAACCGCCGGCACGTATGACGGCAAACTCCTCGCCGCGCCGGTCAACACCTCGACCCAACTGCTCTACTACAACCTCGATCTCTGGCAGAAGGCGGGCATCACGCCGCCAGGGCCGGACGATCGCTGGACCTGGGAGCAGATCGCGGACGCCGCCCAAAAGCTTACGACCAAGAAGGGCGACAAGGTCGACGTCTGGGGCTTCGTTTGGGAGCAGATGATCCAGGTCTATCAACTCGGCGTCCTGCCCGCCTCCCTCGGCGGCAAGATGATCGGCGATGACGGCTTTACTGTGAAGGGCGTGATTGACTCCAAACCCTGGGTCGACGCCTTCACCTTCTACTCCAAGGCCTTCAACGAGTGGAAATTCGCCCCTCAGGGCGATGTTTTCTGGCCGCCGGACATCTTCGAGACCGGCAAGCTCGCCAGTTTCGTCGGCGGCCCCTGGGATATCCGCCGTTTCGCCGAGTCGAAGGCCGTCACGTTTAAATGGGGCGTCTCTCGCCATCCCTACTTTGCGGCTGGAGTTCCGGCGACGCCGACCGGCGGTTTCCATATCGGCGTCAGCGCCTTTTCCAAGCAAGTCGACGCCGCGAAGAAGTTCGCCCACTACATGGCGACCAGCGCCGGCGACGAGCTCTGGTGGCGGACCGGCAGCGGCGACATGCCGGCGCTGCAATCGGTCTTGAAAAAGTTCGAGACCGACCCGGAGTTCGCAGGGCCGCCGCTCTCTTCCCTTCGGACCGCGGCGATTGAGGCGACGGTGAATCCTGTTCCTCGCGCCAAGACGGTTTTCTTCCCGACCTACGCTTCGATCCTGAGCGACGCCTTCCAGGACATTCGCAATGGCGCCGATCCCGCCGACTCGCTGGGGACCGCCGCCGACCGCATTGAACGCGAGGGCGCGAAGTTCAAACGGTGAGACCGGGACGGGAGGGCGTCTTGCTTCGCCCTCCCGTTGCCTAAGGATCGAGAGATGACGAGCAGAGCCCGAGAGCGCCTCGTTCCCTTTGGATTTCTTATTCCCGCCCTCATCCTGCTCGTGGGGTTTCGTCTCATTCCCGCAGTCAGCGGCTTCCGGGAGGCGTTCTACGCGAGCGGAGCGCGGCCGGGAACCAAGGCGTTCGTCGGATTCGATAATTTCACCTATCTCTTCCACGATCCCTCGTTCTGGAAGTCGCTCCGGGTCACGCTGCTCTTCAACGTGATCACCAATCCCTTGCAGGTTGTGCTGGCGCTCGGGCTAGCGCTGCTCGCCAACCTCAAACTACCGGGCATCAGCGTCTATCGCAGTCTTTTTCTGCTGCCGGTCGCGGTCTCATTTAATGTTGCGGCCGCGGTGTGGGGATTGATGCTTGACACGAACTCAGGACTGGTCAACGGCATCTTCTCGCGTCTTGGCATCCCGCCGCAGCCGTTTCTCACATCCGCTTCCCTTGCGCTCTGGGCGATTGTCCTCGTCGTGAGTTGGAAGGCGATCCCGTTCTGGATGCTCTTCTTCCTGGCCGGACTCCAGCGCATTCCGGCATCGATCAAGGAAGCGGCCGCCCTCGACGGCGCGACCGCCCGCCAGTCCCTCATCCACATCACATTGCCGCTGCTGAAACCGATGATCATCTTCGTGCTGATCACCGACACGATCGGCAATTTCCTGCTCTTCACCCCAATCTTCCTGCTCACCCAGGGCGGCCCCCGGCAATCGACCAATGTCTTGATGTGGGAGACCTATCGGCGCGGCATCCTTTGGGGCGATCTCGGCGGCTCCGCTGCAATGGCCTGCGTGCTCCTGCTGGTTGTGATCGCCGTCGTCGCGCTGCAAGCGCTTCTCCTGCGGCCAAGGTGATAGGCGATGAATGTTGCAGAAACGATGATCTCGACCCAACCATTGACGATTGAGCAGAAGCGGCCGCGATCGCGGCGACGCCTCGCAGTGGCGGTGGCCGGTTACGCGGGGCTGACCCTCGCCGCCGCCTTCCTGATCATCCCGCTCCTCTGGGCGATCTCCGCCTCGTTCACGCCCTTGGAGAAGGTGACGGAAAACGCCTATCCCTTCACCTGGCGCGCCTTCTTTCCGACCGACTTCACCCTTGCGGCCTATCGCAGCCTCTTCACCGGCAACTCGCGACAGGGGTTGAGTCAGGCCACTGGAATCATTGGCGGCGGCTTCGGCCGCGCCTTGATCAATTCGCTCATCATCAGCCTGGTGAATGTCGTCGTGGGCGGCTTGATCGCGGCGATGGCAGGGTTCGCGCTCGCGCGCTTTCAGTTCCCGGGAAAGCGGCTGGTCTTCGGACTGGTGCTCATCTCGATCATGATCCCGATGGAAGTGATCATCATTCCCTTGTTCATCCTCGTGATGGATCTGCGCTGGGTGAACACGTGGCAGGGAATGCTGCTGCCCATGCTCTCGAGCGGCGTCGCCGTTTTTCTCTTCCGTCAGGCCTTCTCAGACCTGCCGCAGGATTTCATCGATGCGGCGCGGGTGGATGGCGCTTCTTGGCTGCAGATCTTCTTCGGCGTGGCGTTGCCGCTCTCGCTTCCGGTGATCGTGAGCGCGGGGCTCTTCCTCTTTCTGGAGACCTGGAACGCCTTCTTCTGGCCGCTCGTCGTCGCCTCCCAACCCGACATGCGCGTGGTTCAGGTCGCGGTCTCGCTGGCGAAACAGGAGCGGCGGGTGATTTGGAATCAACTCATGGCCGGTTCAATCCTGGCCGCCGCCATCCCGATTCTGATCATGCTGCCCTTCCAGCGATACTATGTGAGCGGTCTCGTCGACACTGGATTGCGTGAGTAGGCCGTCCAGTCCGCCATTCCTTTGAAGAACGGCTGGGACGACTATCCCTAGGAAGCCGCGTCATGAACAATGAACCACGAGAGGCTGAGCCGATGCCTGAAGCGGCGCGACGGCCGATAAGCATCCTGATCGACACGGATCCGGCGATGGGGACGTTGGGCCTCGGCAGCGAAGATCCAGAGGATGGATTTGCGATCATGCTCGCCCTCGCCTCGCCGGAGGTCGACGTCAAGGCGATCACGACGGTTCAGGGCAACGTGCCGGTCGCGCACGGTTATTCCAACGCCCGTCATCTGACAAATTTGCTGGGCCGGCCGGACATACCAGTGGCGCCCGGCTCCGCCCAGCCGATGCTGCCGCCGCGGGAGCCGTTCGCGCTGCCGCTCAGCCGTTCCGAGCCGATTCAACTCTCACCGTTGCTGGACGTGCAGGAGGCGCCGGAAGACGCGGTCGATCTGATCGCGCGCACGGTGATGGAGGCGTCCGATCCGGTGACGATCGTCACGATCGCGTCGCTGACGAACGTCGCCCTCGCGTTGCTGAAAGAGCCGCGCATCGCGCAGCGTGCCCGGCGTCTCGTAATGATGGGCGGAGCCGTCGCCGTCCCGGGCAACATCACGCCGGCGGCGGAGGCGAACATCTGGGTTGATCCCGAAGCCGCGTCCATCGTCTTCAATTCTGGCATCCCGATCACGGTCGTCGGCCTTGACGTCTGCCATCAGACCTTGCTGCGTCTGGATCAACTCGACGAGATCGACGCCTCGACCAAGCTGGGCGCCTTCGCCAGGGAAGCGACGCGGCCGTGGTTCCAGAAAGCCGCCGACTTCGGCATCTCCGGCGGGATGCATCTCTACGACACCCTCGCCGTCGCCGTCAGTTTCCGGCCAGAGCTGGTGCGGACCGCGCCTGCCTGGGTCCATGTCGAGACGCACGGCACATACACCTACGGTCAAACCGTGGCCTACCTCACGCCGCTCCATAAGCTCTGGGTTGGCGAGAAGACGAACTGCGACGTTTGCCTCGAACTCGTCGACGGTCCCGGCTTCTCGCGACTGTTCGACGAACGGGTTCTGGCGCGCCTGCGCGCACGCCGCGGCTAGGATGCGCGTGAACGGTCGCACGACGGGCAACGGAAGACACGTCATGGTTGAAGACGTGACCATCATCCAGGTCGCGCAGGCGGCGGGCGTCTCGCCAGCGTCAGTTTCACGCGTGCTCTCTGGAAGCCGGCCGGTCACTCCCGAGGTTCAGCACGCGGTCCGCGAAGCGTGCGCGCGGCTGGGATACCGGCCGAATCAGATCGCCAGGTCGCTGCGACGCCGAACATCGGAGGCGATCGGGATCGTCGTCCCCAGCATCGTCAATCCCTTCTTTCCCTCATTGATCGCCGCCGTGGAGGGACGCCTGCAGGGCGCCGATTATGGAGTCTTGCTGGCGGACTCGCGCAATGATCCGCGTCTTGAGGCTCAAAGGATTGCCAAGCTTCTGGAGCGGCAAGTTGACGGGCTGCTCGTCGTCGCCTGCGAGCTGCTGAAAAGCGAGCCGGCGCTCGTGACCGCCGTCGCAGCGGTTCCCGTCGTCCTGATTGACCGGTTCTTGCCCGGTTTTGAGGCCGATTTCGTCGGGATCGACAACGCGGCGGCCATCGGTCTGGTCATCGATCACGTGTACATGCTCGGACGCCGCCGTCTGGCCTTTGTCGGCGCCGCCGGCTCGTCGCCCGACGGCTGCGCGCGATTGCACGCGTTCCGCAGGGTGATTGCAATGACCCACGGCGAACCGGCGCCTCAGATTTCCCTTGGAGAGCACTCAATTGAGTTCGGTTTTGCCGCCGCCGCTGAACTGCTCGTCGCTGAAGTCCTGCCCGACGCCGTGATTTGCGCCAATGATCTGATCGCAATTGGCGTCGTTCAATGCTTCCGCACCCGCGGCGTGCGAGTGCCGGAGCAGGTGGCGGTGACCGGCTTCGACGATGTTGGCTTTGCCGCCGTTTGCGAACCGGCCTTGACCACGATTCACCAGCCCGTGCAGCAAATCGGCGAACGCGCGGTGGATCTTCTCCTGGCGCGGCTGGACGGCGGCAACGCCCTGCTCGAGCACGTGTTGCTGCCGCCCAAGCTCGTCGTGCGAGCGTCGACCGTTTCCAGAACTTGCTCACCAAGTCTTGGGCGGACCCAACAGGAATCAACGGAATGAGTGTTCGCGGAGGGCAGAAACGCCTGGATCTCAATGTTGTTGGCCATGTCCATTTCGCCGCCGACCACCTGCCAGCGCGTCGAGCCGTCGCTTTGCTGGCCCAGCGTCAGGGTCGCCATCGGCGTCGCCGCTTGGTGCAGCGCGAGGGCACGCCGGGCGCTTCCGTCCGGGGCCGCCTCGGCCACCTCGGCGAGCGTCCCCTTCATGCCGAGCCGCTGCGAGATCTGACGCGCCGAGACGTCTCCCGCGGAGCCTTGGCGGTCTCAGGAGTGCTCCACCTCATCGCGCCAGCTATAGGTAGGACTGAACCCGAGGAGATCTTGAGCACGGGCGTTGGACCAAGCAGACGCCGTGCCAGGGAGCGGACTGCGGATCTCCGTCGTCGGGAGCAGGGTCCGGAGCAACTCTTCGGTCGGTTGGGACTGCAAAGTATCGTTTGCAATGATGTTGAAGGCGCGGAAGCCGCTTACATCGGCCTCCAGTCCGATGCGACAGGCACGGGATGCATTGCCCGCTCTAGGGCGAACCCGTCGATCGGGTGCACAGCCGCGCCATCCACACGCTGGCCGACCTTCCGTGGGCAGGGGTCGCCATCCAGCTCCAGGTGCAGATCCGAACGTTCTTCTGGGACACCCCGGCTTGTCCGCGACGAATCTTCAGCGAACGGCTGGATGGGATCGCGCTGGTTTCGGCGCGCCGCACCGACCAAAACCTGGAAATGGCCGTACCGTCGCCCCCTCTTTCCGCACCGGGCAACCGAGCCAGGCCCGGCGAGCGACGAGGACCGCCTCGCCGGATTAGAGGTCGGGCAGAACGCCTACCGCCGCGACGAGGGGGTCCTCGTCGCTCGCTTCTGGAATAACGATCCCACGGATGGCTGATAGTTCCGCGCGCTCGACGTGCCCAACGCCCTGCAGGGGATGAACCGCTACCTTGGCTTGGAACTAGTCAAGGGGCGAAGTGATCGATGAGGCGGGGCTTGGTTCAGAGATCGACTCGCCAAGCGTTGATCACGTCCCAATCGAGGTTGACGCCGAGGCCCGGCTTGTCGGAGGGCGACAGCAGGCCGTCGGCGATGGTCCACCCGGCTGTGACGACGTCGCGGGGATAGCGAAGCGGTCCGAACGTCTCGATGGGATAAGGGAGATCTACGACTGCGGCCGCAAGGTGGGCCGCGGCCGCCGTGCCGATGCCGAGTTCCGCCTGACTGCCCAGAATGCACGGGATCCCAACCGTCGAGGCGAAGGAGAAGATGTCCCGCGCCGCCTGCAACCCGCCGGCTTTCATAACGTAGACATTGAAGACATCAGCGGCTTCGGCCCGAGTGACATTGTAGGCGTCACGCAGTCCCTGCAGACTTTCGTCGGCCATGATCGGCACGCGCGATCTCATGCGAAGCAGGCGCAGCCCGTCAAGATTGTCTCGTCCCAGTGGTTGTTCGACCCAGGCGATCGGTGCTTCGGCGGCGAGCGCGTCGATGGCGAACATGGCCTGGGCGACGGTGCGCCAGGCCATGTTCGCGTCGAGCCGCAATGAAACCGCACCACCGGTTGCGTTCGCCACGGCGCGCACAGCGAGACGATCGGTTTCGAGATCGCGCCCGACCTTTAGCTTGATGGCGCGAAAGCCGTTCGCGATCGCCGCTGCGGCGTCGGCGGCCATCTCCTCCGGCGGTTTTTGATAGATGCTCCAGGCGAGCGGCGCGGCGTCCCGCATTTTGCCGCCAAGCAGTTCGTAAACAGGAATGCCGTAAATGCGCCCTTTCAGATCGAGCAACGCCATCTCGAAAGCTGCCCGCAGATAGGGCGCGCTCAGCTCGCCGACCAGGGCCGCGTCGATCGTCTGGAGCAGCTCCGGCGTGCACAAGGGATCTTTGCCAATCAACAGGGGAACGAGGAGCCGGCGCGCGGCATGGCAAAGAGAGAAACCGATGCGGGGAAACGTGATCGAAATCTCGCCGACGCCTTCGATGCCGTCTTCTGCGATGATGCGAACAATGCCGAATTCCGAGGTCGCAACCGGGTTCGCGCCAGTCCCCGAGCGCACCGATTCTTTGCGTGGCGCTCGAATCGGGATGATTTCGATTACGGCGATCTTCATGTGCTCAAAAACTCCACACCGGCGGGACGAACCGATTCGCGATCCTATCAGAAGGGGCCGAAATGCAGAGGGTGACGCGCGACAAGCTGGCGGTTGCGTTTGACCGTCGCTTGTCTCCGGTCGCGTGGGTCAAACCAGGCGAGGTCTTCATCGTCGAAACCGACGATTGCCGCACCGGGGCGACGCGCACGCCCGAGACGACCACGCCTGAGTTCCTGCTCGCCATGCGGGAGCGAGGCTGGCACGGCAATCCCGTGACCGGTCCGATCTACGTTGAAGGAGCGGAGCCAGGGGATGCGCTCGCGGTCACGATTCATGACATCGAGTGCGACGATCTCGGATTCATGCCCTACTGGCCCTTCCTCTTTCATCTGGAAGATTTCTTCACCGAGCCGAGAACGGAGTTGGTCTCGATCACGGAC
>JAABUK010002779.1_pt1 | contig 30797 bp, 35 predicted proteins | sample 5559141 | NCBI WGS metagenome assembly JAABUK01 (sample SAMN10711869, study PRJNA513367) | rock metagenome | isolation source: Antarctica rocks | place: Antarctica: Victoria Land, Pudding Butte nord | collected 2016-01-03
GTCAGTCCTCATGTCCTCCGTCCAGTGCCCAGGGTTAACGATTGTATCATAGAAAATACTGAGGAATCTGTAAAACCAAAAGGCTTCTTCCTTGTGCTGAATGAGGCGAATCTTGCCAGATCTGCTGTCTGCCTGGGCACTGGCAGCGGAGCAGACTGTTGTGTTTCGTCCGCGCTGAATTGCGAGGGTATGCCGACGATCTGGCGCATGGAAGGCATCAGGACGCTTGGCTTGAGCGCGCAGTCGATGCACCACGATGCGGGTGGATGCTGTATGGCGTGGACAGTAAACAGGACAAGGGCTTGTGGCCGCGACCAGGGTGGACGGAGACATCCTCTTGATCTTAGCGGCGATCATGTCCATGCTTGACTGGATGCAACATGAGAGGTCAAGACTTGGTTAGATTCCTGAATGCTGGTCAAGAATTGCCCAGACGGGATTGCCACACTGGCAGTGCATCGAGACCGCATCAGCTACAACATGTACACTGGCAGCCTGGCCAGCAGACTCTGGATGCCAATACTGCATTGCAAAAGGCTGATATCAGGTAAGCAGTCACAGAACAATGAGTTTGCCTGAACCCAACAGCAATCTGTAGGGCATACTAGAGCGAGCTGGGGCAGAGTCGAAGCTTAGAGCACAACTGAGATAGCAGCACGCGAAATAGCCAAAGCATGACCAGTGCAAAGCAGGACACAGATGGAATATATTTGTAAGTCACAGCTGCAAGCACTACAAATCTAGTTCGCGAAGCACAAGACATACAGTAACAGACACCAAGCACATGTTTTTCAGCGAGAAAGTTTGATGTGATGGCCATGATTGTGAGCAGTGCTGTCTACGTAAACGTCTAGCCCTCCAGAGGCAAAGACGTCATAGTAATCTTAGCAGCCTCTGCTGTCTCCTGCTTGCTGACCTGTGCTGCCTCTGAAGCTGTGGCTTTGTCACTCACAATCACAGTCTCTGCTTTCTTGGCAGGTGGCAGAGCAGGTGACTTTGCTATGCGTGCAGCTCTTCTTTCTTGTTGCTTGACCTGCAGCCATTCATAGCAGTTGCATCAGCTGTGTGAGTATTTTGTGCAGCAGCTTTTGCTTGCTGCATCAACTGTCAATGCTCAAAAGACAAGATCAACAGGGTGCGTGCTTCATATGTGTCAGATTTGGGCAGGCAATAAGACTATTGCAGCATGCTCCCAGCTGGCTTGCGATAAGGTGAACAAACCTAGTGCAATAGACATTATTGTCATGAGCCTGATAATGTTCGTACAGTAAAAGGGTCTGCTGACCTTCCAAGCTGAGTAGCGCTCAGCAAGGCTAGGCTTCTTGACTACAACTGGCTGATCACTTGTTCCCCAGCATGTCATGCGAGGCACTTTGTCACCAAATCCACTGCCAGCTCTCTTGGGGGTTCCCATGGACGTGCCAGACTTGAGAGGTGACCCCTTTGCTTTTGAAGGGGAGTCCAAGGTCGTCTCCAAACCCTTCCTGAACTTGGCTTGTGAGGGGCTGCCAGAAGCTGCCTCCTGCACTCTTTCCTGCAAGCATAAAAGTTGATCAAGCAGGCATTGCATATTATTTATTAACAGCAAGTGGCAAAACATTGCACTACCAATACAGACCTGTGCATGCAAATGAAGAACATTTTATAAGCAGAATTTCTGCATCAAGTCCAACTGTGTGCAGGCAGCAAGCTGACAGCAGCATTGTTACATATTTCTGGCGCTGCACAGGCACTTGGCATGCATTGCCCAAACAGATTGTTTAGCACATACCCGTTTTTTGTTCTGATGCTTCTGCACAAGCTCGGTGATGACATCACTTATGGTGCGCATCAAGCCGCCACTGGAGGTGCGTTCAGCCGAAGTCAATGCTTTGACAGGCTTGTTCTGGGCAAGCTCATTGGCTATGGCAGGATTAGCTGGGAAAAATGCTTCAGGCTCTCCAATCTTGGGGGTATCTGTTAAGGAGATTTTGCCACTTGCTGCTGCAACTTCGAGATTGGGGCCTGCTACAGCTTCCAAGTTCATGCTGTTTTGCTGAGATGTTTTGACAGGTGCAGGCATGCTCGCGGCTTGCTGCACTTCCGCCATTGCTTCAGCGTCTTACACCTGGGAACAGCAGATAGAGGGGTGTGACCGGCTGTATTGATTAGGCTGACGCTGCGCCTATAACAGTAGATTCACACCGCTTGACTAGTGCACGACACGCTTATGACAGGTCAAGAACACGAAACACACCCTGACCTGCCAGATGCGTGACTCGTGCTGTTGTCAATCAGTGACGGGCCGCAAGGGTGACTCTAAACCGCTCCTGAGAGCTTGTGCAATCAAATGCTGCAATCGCTAAAGACTGCTACGGTGACCGTCACGCAGTCGACTGGTATTGTTGAGTCAAGTTTGCACCCGTTGATTCTGAAAGTGATGACTCATGACCATCCCCCGTTCAATGAATATCAATATATACCGGTCTCAGTATTGCTTGGGTCCGCACATTTGGTGTTTGACGCTTGCCAAGGACACCATCTCCGCCGGCTGAATTGCCTTTAGACCATGCTTAATGCGATTGTCCCCTCCGCCTCCACAAACCTCAAGAATCCATTCGAGCAACAGTGTTTGAAGGGTCAGCACCTGGGCTCCGGCCACTATGGCGATATATACCAAGTGGTCGAAAAAGCAACCAAGAGTATCTTTGCTTGCAAAGAGATACCTAAGCGTGACCCCAAGCGTCCTTTGGACCGTGAAGCTGTACGACTGGTACGTCACCTGCGTTTCTCGCCTTGTATAAGGCTTTTCTTCTGCACTTAGCCTCGTGCCTCTCGTCGGCTGCCTTGTGTGATTGGACAGCAACTGCTCTGCAGGAGATTCACGCCTTGCGGCTTCTTGGCCAGCACCTCAACATTGTGGCACTGCACGCTGTTGTTGAGGACAAGGACAAGGTATACCTGATAATGCAACTGTGCCGTGGTGGGGAGCTATTTGGTCACATCCTATCACAAGGCAGCCTGAGTGAGCGGCAAGCCAGGGGCTACTTCAACTCAATGCTGACTGCTGTGGATGCCTGTCACACCCAAGGTACTCCTGTGACCTTGGTTGCTGCTTTCGGTCCCCTAGTTGTACGCAATTGATCTGCTGTGTGCAAGCTTGGCTCACACTTTGACCCTTATGATGCAGGCATCATGCACAGAGATATCAAGCCAGAACAGTTTCTGATTGCGCACCAAGATGAGATTGCAGTCGTGACTCTGGCAGACTTTGGACTCAGCGCGCCGTTCAATTCTTACTCAGCACTGCATGATGCTGTTGGCAGTCCACCATATGCACCTCCGGAGTTGATGGATGGCTCAGACCTGAGCTACACATGCAAGGTAGACATTTGGAGCTTGGGGGTCACCCTGTATGCCTTGATGTGTGGAGGCCTCACACCATTCAGTGCAAGAGCTGGTAGGTCATCATGCATACACTGCCCCAAGCAAAACAGCTCGCATTAAGTAGACATCAGTCTTGCATGCATCTATTGGGTGGGCATCTTCCTGAGACCAAATGTTTCTCACTGAGCAATCTGCAGCTGCTCCTCAAGCTTCTTCACCCTGCTCTGTTACTGCAGTCACAAGCAGAATCTGGTGGTCAGTCCATCTGCCTGCATGCTTATGAAGCTGATGTGCAATGATGCATGCAGGCAAGACTTTGGCGGACAGCATTGTGCATGATGTTCTTGAGTTCTGTGGCTTGCCCTGGGGTCAAGTGAGTGGCAGTGCCAAGGACATGATCAGGCAAATGCTGAGGAAGGACCCCGACCAGCGGCCCTCAGCACAGGAGCTGCTGCAGCATCCCTGGTTCACATTGGAAGAGCCTGGCCTCGACCAGCCTCTGGATGGTGTCATGCGCCTCCTGTCCGTGGTAGGCTCCTCTCATGTCCTTCAGTCATGTAATCTGCATGCTTTACTACTGGTGTTGAACTCCTTGCTGACCAGCCCGCCACAGCGGTGTCTCCCGTATCTGTGCAACAAGTAGCACCAGATGTCTCTCCATGGTACACTTCTGCTGCCTGCATGGTCAGAAACTTCCCTGTAAGCCAATGGTATGCAACTGACTGTGGCTTGTAAGTGTTGTGATCAGCTTCTGTGTCTTGTGTGTCAACTGCTGCACAACACTGACATGTGCAGACCCAACACATTCCTAGCAGATCAGCTGTGAGCTGTATCTTTTGCACGCACAGTGTACAGCTGTGGGGCCTACTTTGAAGTGTGATGTGATGACTTCTAATTGTTCAAGCACAGGCAAGCCGGCGTCTCAACTGATCAATGATAAAGATCATGTTTTGTCCATATTGGATTAGTGAGCATTGCAGAAGGTGTGAAGTGATTTAGGTGCTTAGCTACAGCTGATAATTGCTGGCGGCTTTCCACAAAAGATGTATTATGTGCGCAGGGTGAGGAGGTGAAGAAAATGCTAAAGGAACAGCGGCTCATCAGCAAGGACCTTGAACAGCAAATCGGCAGCTTTGCTGGAGGTTTGGAGCAGACTGTCGCACTTCCTGCCAGCTCCAGCGGTAATTTGCATGATCTGTCATACAAAGATGCCCCATGCAGTGATGTAGGGATCATGCAAAGTTCCTGCTATTTTGCACAAGCTCAGCTTGCATGCTTCCACAATGTTGTCATGCAGAATTGTTTATAGCTGCTAACCAAAGGAACATTGTTGTATCATAGACAACCACCAGCAAACCCTCTCACCATTTTGCTCTGCTGCTGGTGCTTGACGTGATCCGCTAAACACATAGCATTGCATGTGGGCATAGCTAAGGAAGGCTAGGGACATGCTCAGGGCACCTTCTTTTTACAGCAGGTGGACAGACGATTGAAGGGCCTAGTCTGCAGCAGCCACAGCAGGCAGGCAATGTCAGAGTGCCACCTGAGACGTTCGACAGCATGCTTGAGGACTTGAAGAGCAGGCTGAAAGCACGAGAAATGCTGGCAGGCGGTGATTGTGATGCTGCCGGCCGGCAGGTACAGCCTTGAACGTTTCCAATGTTCCATAAGCTGGGTCCCTGACCTGTGTCTTCCTAGCTGCAAGCTGTGTTGCTGCTCATGCAAAGGCATTATGATGCAGCAGTTGTGAATATATCTGCTGCCATATCAGAAATTGGGCAGTAACATCGTTTGATGTTGAACCTCAATAACAACAGCATGATCACAATGTCATGACAGCTCACGTGAAAACAGCTGCCCAGTGTTGTGGAAGCATGGCAGTCACTGCATAGGCTGTGGATTTATTGTTGCCATGTCAGCCTATATTGCAGGGTACATCAGACTGCAATCTTGTACCTTGTTGCTGTAGACATAGCCTTCAAATGTTACCATGCTGACTGTCAGCTTCCTCAGTTGATCTGGCGGTATGTGTAGGCAGAAGACCCCTCTCTTGGCAGAGACCGGCCCAAGGCCAGGAAGAGGCAGAGAGAACAGTCTGCAGCTGCAGATCAAGACAGCACCTCAAACAATGAGGTTTGATGCTATACACCCAGCATTACATTAGCAAACTGACACACTGAAGGCTTATCAATAAAAATCTGGCCACTTTGCAGGTGTCAGACCATCAGCACAGACACAAGATGCTGAAAACAGGGCCACCGTTTGAGGAGGTGGTGGCAGAGTCTAGAGCTGCCCAGGCTGCCCAGCTGCCCTCCAGCTCCCATCAGGCTCTGCACATGCAGCAAAATTCAGTGCAACAGCATGTTCAGCCACCGGCACAAGCGCCTTTCAGCCAGAGCAGTGGTGCAGGCAGAGCTGAGAAGCAGACTGCTGTTGCAAATCAGGGCCAGGGGACAAGAATGGGTCCCGCCTTCAACACCAGAAGCAGTAAGCAGAGCCTTGGGGAGGGTGAGGCAGCTGGGGATGGCAGAAGCAGGCAGGTCAGTCAGCCCAGGTCTAGGAAGCGGACTGCCGAGCTAGTGTCTACAGATGTTGCCTTGCCAGCAGTGCCTGACCATGACCAGACTTGCGAGCAGCAAGGCAGGCCAACTGCAAAGAGGGTTTGCTACAGCAGCGTCAGGGCTGATGCTACACATGAGGACCTCGGTGCAGCGCATATGGAAGGTGATGATGCTGTGCACGTTGGGGATGCGCCACGAGGGGACTCGCAGGATGTAAGGGGACTCAGCTGCCCTGCTGCCAAGGCGAGGAAAAGGTGAGAGGCAATGCATATGAGTATTGCCTCTATGGAGCTGTTATGCATGCCCTGTAAAATATTGAGCATGTCCGTAGGCACCGGCAGCTTTGCATCTTCCCAAGACAGTATTCATCTAGCCATGTGCAGAGTGCATGCTGTTGTCTCCTTGTGTTGCTGTGCAGCTCAGGTGTCCAGTGGTGAGATATGCAGTGTTGACTGGGATATGGTGTACAATGACTACGGAATGCTTCTCATCTGAACACTGCGTGGAAGGCGCCAGTTGCCCCTTGCAATCAGCCTCTGTGGAGTGTTTACTCATGTCATGAATTCTGCCTCAGGGGCTCGAGGGCAAAGACAGTGGGCTGCTTGGCAACGGCCTCCAGACGGTCAACCAGGCAAGCTGCCAAAAGAGGAGAGTCTGTGGACGTCCACTTCATGTCCCTGTGATGCACCCCAGCATCCAGGTAGGCATGTGTCATATACATCATTGTTTGTATAGCGCTCACTTTTGTGACTAGTCAGCGTCTGACCTACATTGCCTCATGGCCAGAAGGCGACATTAGAAAAGTAGAGCTGAGCGACAGTACTTTGCATGGTTCATTTGCCCAGATTTTCTTGAAGGATGTTGCATATGACGAATGGGTTCATTACAGAGCAGCAGATTTAGGTAGATGCTACATCCGGTTCAATCCCTTGATGTGCACCCTTCCGCGAATGCACATTCAATTCAAGACTAGAACAGGGAGATTGTACGATTTTCAGAACAGAGACCAGCTGCCAGTGCAGAGGTCCGCTTGCAATACCATCTGATGTGTCTTGGATGCCATCTTCCTGCACTTGATCACACAAGTTGCTTTGCATACACACTAACACTGGCCAGTGTCGATTACTTTTACCTGCCGCCTATGCTGCCGTATGTACAGTCAAAGAAAAGACCCAAAGACAACGCTGAGTGGAGCTTGGCCTGGTGCAGGTGGGAGCCACCTCTTTTGGTGGGGCTGTCACTGATGTTGTGGTCATTGGTAGTCATAGTCTGGGATTCCGCTGTCAAAGGTGCAGATTAGGCAACAAGCTATGCTCTGGATGCCACATGTCCAGCTCAGCAGCAGGCAAGCAAAAGGGGGTTTGCCTCTTGAAGTCTTTAGGTCATCGTGAGCGTGGTTCTCCTGTGATTCTGCAAGTCCAAGCAGCAGATTTCAGAGGCGCCAAAGAGCGCCAACTTGCAAGGAGGTTTGAGTTGTGCCATTGCAGCCAGCAGCAGTAGCAGCAGTACCGCCATGTGCCACCATGGCATTGTAGTGATAGCAGCAGCGATATCACAGCTTCTGGCTACATTGATACCATAGCGCAGGCAGGCTGTCAAAATGCTTCAGGTTTGTGCCTGTGCTTGTCAATTGACAATATTGCTTTTCCAGCAAGGCAGACCATGACCAGGAAGCATGCAGGCGCATCAATCCAGAGTTTGCAGCACTCAGACAGTATGTCAATCTTCATAGGCTTTGTGTCAGGTTCTTTGGCTGGTGACCTTCTATTTTTACGCTCACCCCTCCCCGACTTGAAGCATTCAGCAAGTCAAAAGCAGAAGCAACAAGGGTGGCAGCGCAGCTTTTGGCAGCAGCAGTGCCCTAACACAGCGTAGGCAATCCATGGCGACCGTCTTTCAGGGACCAGCATCAGGCGCATGGACATCATTTGTGCAGCTGTTATGACAGTGCAGCTGTCTCAGCAGCTGAGCACAAAGATGACAGCAGCAGGGTAGCAGCGCAGCATCATGGCAGCAGCAGCACCCTACTGATCTTGACTCAAACTTGAATCAGCAAAAGAAGACAAGGTACATACATGGCGCAAGAGCGCTGTAGACTATAGGAACAGCCTGCCTTCAATGCAGGCTTGCAGATCAAGACCAAAACATCTTCCTGTTATAGTATTTTCTGTTATAGTGTCTGTATTTCTGTTATAGTGTTTTCTGTTATAGTGATGTTGAGCAGTGCACACTGTAGCTCAGCATGTTAGTTTCAAGGTCTTGAGCAGTCAATGGTGGTGTGGGTGGAGCAGATCACTTCAAACAAGCTCAAGGGCTCTGCGTTAGTTGTTGCTTTGCAATATTTTGCAGCAGCTATTGGAGCGTTTTTTTGCCTTGTATGTAGAAACGCAAAACATATTTGGCTTGATAGGTATTGTACGCAAACGTCATTGTGTCACACTTCTGAGTTTCAAAGTTTGCTAATGTCATAATTTGTTTGCAATGACGTTCAAAGATTTTCGTTGTGGGCAAACCAACCCTTGTGACTCACCCCGTTAACTCAGCTATGTGCTCTGCCGTTCCTGTGCAACAGTCAAACTGTGTGCCTTGCTAACCTCAGGCCCTAGGGTGGCTGTCAATGTGATCAGCTGGCTGCAAGAAGACATACTGCAGCTGCTACACCAGTAGTGCACACTGGATCAAAAGATGCAGGCACAAACCTTGCGTTACTTGCTCACAACTTTGTGGTGAAGTTCTGGAATGCTGCAGCATTTGCACTCTGCACAGCTATAGATGGTATCTGGACTTGACACGCCAATCAGTCCCCAAAACGACAATTTCAGCTCAAACATGTTAACAGTTACCCACTGCATAGCACATGACCCAGATCTGACAGCAGGCTGCAATGCAGGGCAACGGATGGGCACCATGATAGCAATCACCAAAATCCTGCTGCTGCAAGTTGACTTACCGGTACACAGACCATTTGAGGGCATTTTGTTTGGCTGCCTGCTGCTGCAAGATGGCAGCTTTTTGCATGCTGTGCTGGTACTTGGCAGCAGAGACGTGCATGCATGAAAACAAACAGGTTCTGGAGAGGATGTGTGTGCTACAGGACAGAGCTGAGAGCAGCACTAGCACTTCAATGCCAGCTGCAGCCGAGGGGAAGGGAAGCTGCATGTGAGGGGAAGGGAAGCTGCAAAAGCAGGAAAGCATGACCACAAGGGTGTGTAAGTGACAGGGTGAGCAAGCTGCAAAATCGTGGATGTGTATCAGTGAGTTTTGAGTAGTTTTCTCTGGGGTTGCAATGCATTGCACCTGAGCTCATTTCACTCAGGTCATATATTGCCAATAAATATGGCCAAGTCAGTTGCGATTGCATTGATATGAGTCACTGTGCAGGGTGCACAAGATTTGACACATAGCCTTTGTAACAACTGTCTTCAAACAGTAACACCAGTGGCCACATGGCATGACATGGGACAATGGCTGGTAGCTGTCTGGACAGCATTGTCCAAAAAGCCTGCTACGCTGTGTCATTAGCAAAGTTGTGACTTACTAGGTGACAAGGTTGTGGCTGTACTGTTTGGCCTTCCCTCCCAACGGCCAGACAAAGCCTTTATCCTCAGAATGAGTGCATTATAGACATGATGACGCACACTTCTGCAATCCACAAATTGTGCGTCCAGACATGTTCAGGGATGCAACCTGCACCATAAATGTGCACTGCCTGCTTTCCATTGGTGGTAAGCTTTGCGATGCAAGCAGAAAATAAGGGCTGCATTTACACAGAGCATGCTCATTAGCCTCAGATCTGTGACTCCTTTCACAGGCACAGAGTGACGCCAGATGCCATGTGCCAACACACTCACCAGTTGATAGGAGCAGAGCTGCCTTGTCCACCATCACAAAGCAGATACATGCCAATGTTCAAGTGCTGATGCGTCCCGTGTCTTGTGACTGCCATTGGTCACATATGGCCCAGAATGTCAGTTATTGCATCTACAGACTGATTGATACAGAAAGACATGCCACGTTATTGAGTACATCAGCACAGCACATCTTTGCGGTGCATCTACAGCTTGTCCTATTTGCTGCAGAGACTGTAAAGCACTACTGCACATGTGTTGCTCAATCTGTGCAAGTCATTGGTTGTGCAAGGCAGCAGTTGAGTCCAAAAGTGCTGCATGCAAAAATTGTAATGAGGAGATGATGGTGCCATGTCGCATGTCACATGTCGCATGCGCACACACACGGCACATGAAGATAGATGCCACATATGCAAATGTATGGCAACCAGCACGAAACAGCACCAAAACATGCTTGTTGCATTGCAGACAAACGTGACATGGGCTAGAACAGCTGGGTCACGCATCATCAGTAGTAAGACTGTTGTTTGCAACCCAACACGATGCAGGCCCAGGCTGCAGAATGCAGGTTTTACAAGAAGTCTCCAGCCGGAAATGAGCAGCAATTGGTTGCAAATTCATCATGTGCAGGTGTGGTTGAACACATACTGCTATGCCGCACAAGGTTCACTCTGCTGGAACGCTGGCTGAGCTGGAAAGTCAGATGCTAAACTCCAATCACCACCACTTGCACAGCCCACAGACTGCTCAACGGGCGTGTTTTTGACGTCGCAAGAGCGGCAAAAGCGTATCAGCGCATTCGCACTGCTGATCGCGTCGATCAGATCGCTTTTTCGGTGCTGGTGGCTTTACCCGCTCACCAGTGGGTTCTGTTGATTCAAGGCAGATTTCACAGCTTCCCTTTCATCTTGTGGGTACGGTGATGAGGGGGGAGAATCACTGGCCCCGACTTACCCCCCCCCGGACTGCGAATGGGCGATCGGCGTTGGCCCAGGCAGATGCCTGCCCACCGCAGAGGGGGTGGTATCTAACTGATGGATTTGTCACATATATATAGAAGAACATATATGGGCTGATGCGAGTATGGGTTGCATCCATGACTAACCTGATTTCGAGCCATTCAGATGAACGACACAAGTGGGTGCAGTACTCGTGAATTGACTCTTGCGATTCCATAGATCGTTTCAAGAAAGATGTTCCCAATCATTCTCCAATTATTATTGCCACTACTCAAAGCTTCACGGGAAAGCCTGCACGCACTCGCAAGCAAGCAATCAGCTGAAGCTTCAAAGTCAAAGTTTTCCTCACTCATAACGCCAGCCGATATCGCAGTCATAACGCTCACTCCGAGTAGCACCTTTTAGCTGCAAGATTAGGTGCACGAATGTGCATTCGGGTAGCGGACAGCTGCTACAGCAGGCCAGAAGTGGTGTGAGGTCAGGCCACGCACGGATCACACATTGCTTCGAGTTGCCTACTGTACTTGCTTTTTCACCTCCTGGCGTTTCGTTTGCCTTGAGCGAGCGAGGCTGTGAGCTCAAATGAAGCTTTCGTTCTCGAGTGTACAGTCAACAGCTGATCACTCAAGCTGCGGCGAATCACAGCATCCGATCACTCTTGTCATCGCGCGAAAACTGAAGCTAGCTGTCTGTCGTTCGCTGTACGCGTTGGGAACACTCGTGAATATCTAGGTCACTCAGATCGCTGCTTTGTCTGCTTGGTCCGGGGAATAACTGGATCTCTAAGAGCCAGTGCATCACAGGCATTATGCTGTGACGATACAACGTGCGACGCTGCCTCACTGGGGGTTACCATGAGTGCCTCGCATACCTCACACCGTCGTTCTGCACATAGCTACGACTACAGGCGTCGCCAGCAAGCAGAGAAAGAGCAATCACAGGGGCTTATGCTGCCCCAGATACAGAATGCCAATGCAGCAGGTAATTCTTAGGAAACAAGCTTATGATTCTCGATTCGTTTTGCGCAGTTGCAGACCTGCCTTGTTTTTTGCAGATATGCTGAAATGCACTTGTGATTCAAATGCAGCAGGGTCTTCTAGCCCCTTGATGCGTGAAATGCAGAAGCAGCAACAACAGGATATATCCTGGTTGGCAGGCCTGCGACAGCACCACCAAGAGCATCTGCGCGGGCATGATAAGGTACAGCAGTCATTTCTGTGCAGCAGCTTTGCCAGCTTGATACGTCATTTCAGCCTTCGTTCCATGCACACGCACACAGGCAAGCTAAGGCCACAGTGGCCAGGCGATACACACGCTACATGTGACAATCTATGTAAGAGGAATGGCTGCTTCTTGCTTGCTTATATTTGTGAATGCCTTTTCCCTGCAGGCCATGTGGGCAGTGACGGGCAGTCAGCACACTACAGGTCAGATGCGGCAGCTGGCTCAAGCAGAAGTTGACTGGACCTGCTTCAGATCAGCCATTGAGTTGTATCATGCCCCGGACTCAGACCATCAGGGGCATCTAGCCCACCCAGCTAATGACACATCACCTGCTATAGCAGAAGACTTCAGCGGCTACAGCCTCCCAGACTGCAACTCAAGAGCAGTCACTGCATCAGAATGCAGTCCTAGATCAGGCTATACACTAAACAGTCCCCACTCTCCACGTATTGAGCCCAGGCCATACACAGCACCCACCATTGTCTCACGCCAGCCCCTACACCTTTACACAGACTCCCCTTGCTATGTGTCCAGTCTGTACACAGGCCAACAGCAAGCCAAGCTGCACCTGCAGTATCAGATTCATGCCAATGCAGACCACAGCATGCACAGCATAATTCAGGAGGGCTCTTCCTGGAGCAGCCCTCAGCCCTGCAGCTTTGTAGAGCCTTACCTGAGATCCAGATCTGGTGGCATGGCATTGACGTATGGCAGCAGGGAGCGTGACAGGCCTCAGACCAGTGGCGATGTCACCACTGCAGAGCCGCAAGCCAGTGGAGGCAGCACCAGTAGAAGCAAGGTCAGCAACATGATCAATAGAATGAGAGAGCATGGTCAGCACACAGATCTGAAGCCCATGTCACACATCGTGACCAGAAGCAAGGCTTGGCCTGCTTCTGAAGACAGACACCCAACAGGCTCTGGGCTGACTGTGAGGCAGCAGGCGTGCTTATTGGGAAAGACTTCCTTGGCAAAGAATGAGCAGAAACTTGCAAAGAAGTACGGGCTCTGGCAAGAGGACTTGAGGAGCTCTACATCATGCTCTGCAGCTGATGCACAGAAGCTGGGCACACAGGCTGACTGGTGCATTGCTGCTGCCAATGATGCCATGACCCCTCAGATCTACACCACAGGCCCAGTGTGACCTGTGCTGAGTAGGATGCTATGTCAATGCTTAGCATTTGGGCCTTTGCTCTCTCTCCTTTCTGGTTGCGCTATGCCTTTTCCAGGTGGACTGTATCTGATATTCACATGCTTTACAGATGCATGACAGCATGCTCTCACAGTCCATAATCTGCTGTTGATTAGAATACATGCTGCTGCAAAATGTTGCAGCAGGTTTTGCCTATCTTTGAGCAGGCAAACAGGTGTGCGTCACTAGACAAGAGATACACAGAGTCAATGTCAATATGCAAAGTGATACAGGTGTGATGCTGCACACAGTAGCTGAGTAGAGTTCCTGTAATAACTTTGTGCAGACCTTCACACACTACTTGAAATGAAACTCTGCTTGCGTTTTGCTACACTCGAAGGTTCATTTATGAGCTACTCTACATGACCAGCAGTGGTTCTGCTGCATCCAAGTGCCGAAACTACAATAACCTAAGCGATTGCATGCACCTCTTGATGACCTGGTCTTTGATACTTGCCAAAAGCACTGGTCGTCCAGTGCTTGTATATATGCACCAAATGCCACAATAGCCGTGTGGCAAAGAACAATGACAGGCTCCACCACACAGATCCCAACCCCCCCTTCAGACGCCTGCCAACCACCAAAGATGTCCCAGTCACTAGCCACCCCAGCAAATTGGTCTGGGGCAGATGCCGGAAGTCACCAGAACCGATGCTGATGCCGTCAAACATCATCACAATGGAGCAGATGAGTGTGCTGCATGGCTTGAGCTACCAGCTGCCCAACATCTGCTGCAACAGCAGCGTCTGAGGTGAAGAGCCAGGGCAGCTTGGTCATGATGAGGGCCACAAGTGCTGCCAGCACAATGCCGGCAAACAAGCCCAGCTTGAGAAGCAAGTGTGTGAGGCGTTTCACTCTGGCGGGATCTGAGCTGTCCCGGGCTACCAGGGACTGAGCTGCCATGGACAGAGGCTCTGGCACAACTGCATCCACAAAACATGCATAAACCGCGAATTAGAGTATCCTTGGGCAAGTGTATCTGAGATCCAGTTTATCAAGAAAACATGCATAAAGCCAACACGACTCAGTTTGCGCCTGATGCAACAGGCATGGAAAAGCTTGAGCAATGCCCTTTTTGTGTCTGCGCCCCTTGCAGGTATGTTGCCTTGAGAGGTGTTAGGCCTGGCATGGTGGCGCATCCACAATCATTCAACAGATTAAGCCACCAAGCAACTTGCAATATGAGAAACAAAGTCGCATAAAACCGTCATCTGTCTGTTCATGCACTCTGTAGGCAAACACACGCAACTCTGCTCAGTGGAGTGACCTACATGACAGAAACCAGAAGAGCTGCAGGGTAACTTGGTGGGCTGCAGCCTCAGGGGTGCCCAGGCTGGTGGCGGCTGCAGTGATGGAGGTGTAGCTGCACATGGTGAACAGGGTGCGAGCCAGCAGAGTGGTGGCCACCCCTAGGTACGGCCGGAAGGCTACTAAACGCGGCCACCCCTGCAAGCAACAACATTGCTGTATCAGCGCTGCACTGCTTATGTCTGCACTGATTGTAGCTAGGTGAAGGTCGACGAAATGTTCTGGTTAACATGAACAAAAGCAGTGTGATAAAGATGATGCAAATGTCCATATCATTTCTCTGAGAAATAATGCCAGAAGCAAATTCAGGCCTGGGACCTGCTAGAGTTTTGGTAGCGCTGCAAGCAGTGTTCCATCTGCAGGCCGTCGCTGGTAGTGTCACCATTGATATGTATGGCAGCAGATTGAGAGACACTGTTAGGTTGGTGTAGTTACAAGACATACACACAGACGCAGCTTGTCAGATTGTGCAGCAAAACGGCAAAGTATAGAGGGGAGCAAGAATGGTTGCATGTGCAGCCTGCATGGGACAGCCGTCTGTCTGCAGGTGGATGAACACAGCTGAGTTGCATGCATGCAGATTGCCAAATTGGTCCAGGCATGCTGTTAGGCTCTGGTGTCTCATCATCTGTGTTTCTGACTTCCTGAACAAATGGCTCAAGCTCGAAAGATGTACACAGTGCAGCCAATGCAAGAATTGTCCAACTGACTACTACAACTGTGGTAAAGTACCTGCCATGACAGAGGAATACCCTTGTCCCTTCTGCCCATGCGTTGGAGGTAGATGATGAACACAATTGCTCCAAAATATTGGGCTACAGGGCATGTGATCCCAGCACCGATAACTCCCAGACCTCTCTGGATGATCAAGTAATAATCGCCTGCGAGGTTGATGATGGCAACTGCACTGGCCACCTTGAGTGGGGTCCATGCATCCTGCAGTGCACAAAAAACAATGTGCTCAATAGCTCAGAGAGTAGTCTGTTGTGGCACACTTCTGGTTGTAATGCCTGAGCATGTGGACACGTGTGTCTGCAAACGATCTGTCTGGCTGAGTGTTGCCAGTTTCAATGGAGAACATGCTAATGGCAGCATTCACCAAGTCTTGTATTGCCTGCTGCAATTGAGGCTGAAAGCATGAATGGAAGCATTGAGTATGAGCGTTACAGATGCCAGGTCCTGACCCCCAAGCAGCAGGTCTTTGTAAGCATTGATGGCCCAACAGTCATGTTGAACACAGGCTCAATAGCATGCATGCTGATGGAACAGTATTACCTGTTGACCAAAGCAAGCCCCTTGAGCTACCATGACAAGCATGACAGCAGGTGACGCCGTCGCCCTGATCCTCAGATACTGCAAAGCTGGCCCTAAGATGTCAGCGCTGCTGCCCACCAGGGTGAGCAGCCAGGGCCCAACAGCCTCCAGGAACACAATGATGCAAAGGCCGAGCATCATTGCTACACAAAGAGTGTAGGACAGCATCATCTCTGAGAAGGCCAAGCGCCGCTTACGCTCCTTGTCTGATATGCCTGGTGCTTGTATTGAGTTTGTGGCCAAAACATTTGTGGTTGTGACACTCAGGAATGCAAACACCTGAAGCACAAAATTGCGCTGGCTGACGTCCATATGCATAGACACAAGGGAAGAGTGCAACTATGCTGGTGTGCGCGCATGATACCTGAAAGATAAGATTGAAAATGGCAGTGTTTGGACCCAGAGATGCCAGCTGCAGGGATGACACTTGGCCTACACAGGCTGTATCGACCAGGCTGATGAGTGGGTCTGCCAGCACAGCTCCCAAAGATGGCACTGCCAGGGATGCAACATCCACTAAGTCTGACAAGCTTGTATGAGAAGCTTGTCTTTTGCGAGCAGAATCTGCGATGACTTGATGATGTCCATCCACATCTCTGCGTCGTCGTTTTGCCGCATGAAACCCAGATACCACAGTCACGTCGGTGAGCTCTGTGTTGTCTCTGTTGAGGTTTGGCGGGCTGCAGCTGCGATCTCGAGCTTTCGGGTTCAGCTGTGGAGAAATGCCCACGTTATGCGGCATGTACTGCTGAATGCACGTGTACCAAAAGTCGTGGTAAGGACGGAGCACTCTTTGTTGTTAGTGCTCATCCAGCCTGCGTCGAGTGCACGAAAAAGAGCAGTGACCTGACTGTTCTGCGATCAGCCAGACCTCTCATTCGAGCCAAGCCGCCTTTCATCGCGACTTGACAGCAGCAAAAGCAAGTCATGTGCGACCTGCGCAGGATGGTAACGACAGTGTTCGGACCGGCAACGTCGACATGCCGACTTGCCCGTTGCCCAAGTCAAACGGCTTCCTGTCTTGTTCGTCTTGACATGCTTTTGAGAGAGAGAAATTAACGCTAACATCCCGTCCATCATTGGCAAGCATTGTAATCTCTCTCTCTCTCTCTCTCTCTCTTGGCAGGGCCCATCAGATGCACATTCACGCTTTAATTTTGCCGCATTTCAAGCCCTCTTGTGCTCAGTGAGCTGCCCTAAAACTCCTAGACAGCCCTGAGAGGCTGTTGTTATGACGAAGGCACGAACTGTCGTAGTCAGAGACTTTGCGGAGCATCAATTCGATTGGAGCACGTTCCGTATAGCGTACGGTCGTGCATGTACATTGCCTTCCGTTTGCTGGTAGCCTGGACATATTATGGTTACCTATCTGCAGCTTGAGCAGCGTAGATGCAGCTCAAAGTCTCCAAGCAAAACGGTCAGCACATACGCTGATACTCAATCTGGCACAGTTGTGCAGCGCTTTTGCGAGATTTATCCGCAGCTTTGCCCTGCTTGCGACAGGCAGGGGCAGTGATCACTGTTCCTCAACAGATGGAGTATGCTCTTGAGCCCGGAGCTGTTCAGGCTGTTACTGGCCAAGGTACAAGAGAGGGCAAAGACACCTCTTGTCAAAAGGCTGTGTCTGTGTCAGCAATTATGGAGCCACACAAATGGCAGGCTACCTTGAAATGTACAAAGGCTTCAGTGGGCCACACCAAGCCAAGGTCAACTCATCGACACCACCCATTCAGGTCCGTCTTTTGACAATCTTCCCAAAGATTGCATGACAGGATATGCTGCACAGCAAAATTCCAGCTGATCTTGCTGTGATACTGTGGCCGTGGCGTCTAAAGTTGATGTACTGCGTGCTCAAACTCAGGCAAGAACAAGCAGTGAAAAATCAGCCTGATGCTGGTGTCATGCAAAACTCTGCTGTGTGAGGTAACGTATTGATAACTGACATATCATGTGCAGGCGGTCTGGCAAGGTCAAGCTTTCTGCTCTGCTCAGTCAGTGCCCATCTTTGTTTGATGACAAGAAGATATCAGCAGTAGACAAGGGCTTGACTGACATTGACATCTTGCCACGACACTTTCACCATGTCAAGGTATGTATTGGCACACCAACTTTCTTTCAAGTTTGCTAGCATTTTCAGAACCTCTGTTGGAGCTTGAACCTTGCACCACGAATCCATCTTGCACTTGTTACTTGCATTTACGTGATTGATAGGCAATCAACAGACTTTGTGGACTTTAAAGACTTTGCATTGATGAGTCAGGTGCTCGAGTAAGTCAGCCACCATGGCTAACAGATGATGTGGTTTGCAGACACTATACCTGAGCAAGAACTGCTTGCGCTCTCTGCAAGGCATGCAGCAGTTCAGCGCTCTGGTGACGCTGGCAGCCGCAGACAACCTGATTGATAGCTTTGACCAGCTGGAGTTCTTGACCATGGCTGCTCAGGCCCACACGCTGAGGGCACTCAGCCTGGAAGGCAACCCAATTGCGCGCTTACCAAATTACAGGTTGCCAAGTCTCAACGGTTGCATTGCATACTCACCTGCAAATGCATCGGCAGTTCTCTGGCACTGCCAGTCTGGCTTGGTGAGGCCGGAAAGGCTCATCAAAGCGCTGTATGTGCACTGGAATGAGCTTTATGCCCTGTACATGTGATGCAAGTAGGTAACTAATGCATGAATGCAATGGGATGCAGGGCACACATTGTGGCTCACCTGCCAGGGCTGCAAATGCTGGATGGCAGGGCTGTTGGGCCAGATGAGCCCCAGCAGGCTGTGCAAGCCTTGAGGCACCAGGAAGTGCTCATGGCCCTCATGCTCACCAGTGCCTGCCTTGTGCACAAGCTGGTAACTTCCTGCTTCTGTCAGCCCTGCAGCATCCAATGGCTCTTGAGCTGTCCCATGTCTACTGCTGCATGGAGGAGCAGCTAATGCAATGCCCACTCTATTGTACTGGCAGAAGTGTTGTCTTTTGTGTCTTGGGCACAGACACCTGTACCGTGATGCACAAATAAAATGTGAGCGAGCCTGCCTGCAAATCTGCTTACATTTGCTTGTGCCTTGCAGAGCATTGCAGTACAGATGCAGCGAGTGCATGCAGAGTTAAAAGCTCAAGTTTGGGGGCCATGGGGTCAGCACCTGTCTGGGCCTCCCCCACCCCCCAACACATCTAACCCCACCCGCCTGCTTCAGCTTTGGGACTATGAAGCCAGCTTGAGCATTCAGGTGAGAGGCTACTGTCATGTTGCTGCTGTTGACTGTTCCACACCTTTTAATATGCAATCATGTGCATACCCAGTGAGATGGCTGACTGCCAACATTCAAGGCAAGCGTCCAGAGTCAGCACAGCTTTCTGAGGGAATCTTTCCGAGGGAAATGCATAGTTACATTTGAGCACTGAGCTGTGTCCATCTGCACTAAGAGGCTTCAGCTTCATAGGATTGCTGCTTGTCAGCGATTGCACAGGCTAAATGACTGCACTGCACTCCTACAGTTCAAGATCACAAACATGGATTGCATGGCTGTGATATGTTGTTAATTCCAGAAATTCGAAACACCACAGAATGTTTTATGCATCAGGAGCGCAAGGCTATTTGCCAGGCTGTAAGCCGGGAGGTGGGGCGCATGCATCGCAAAACAGCCTGCCGCAGTGATGGCAACACTGCCAGGCAGCGCCACTCCTGGGATGAGGCCTTTGCACAGGCATGTTCCTCACCTGCTGCCTAATTTCTGGCCACTACCTTAGCTCTGGCCTGTATCCTACCATCAGGCTCTACTCATGCCTCAAGGTTCCCCTGCAACCCCCTTGCTGTCTGATCCTCCCTGTGAGTTCTACTCCCAGTTTTCTTGCATTGCGCCCTGCCTTGCATTGTATCCATGGCATGTGTTGCCTTTTGCTTGGAATTCTAATCCTTTACATCTTGATGCCATGGCTGCTTGTGGCGACAAACGCTGCAGGAGGACCAAAATATGCAGCTGGATTTCAGACCCACCACTGAATCTCTCAATGTCCCACTAGCCACCACTCATGCAGTCCTTTGCAACCTTGCTATTTGCTAGCGTTTCATGCGACATAGCAGCCAATGTGGTATGCAGGTGATGTTGGCCCAACAAGAGAGTATTGCTCAGCTGATGACCCTGTATGAGGCTGTCAGAAGCCAAACTGAAGAGGAGCTGCAACAGGTGCTGGGCCATGGCTATGGGCAGCCCGACCATCAGCTGGAGGCTCTGCATCAGGAGCATGGTTTGGGACAAGCACACATGAAGAAGGACAGGTGCTGCTTCACATGTTGCACATCTACATTAGCATTGTCCCATTGCTGCTGTCTTCCATGCGCACTGCTGCTAGAGCACATGTGTGCGCAATGTTGTCTGAGATATGCACTTGCCACCTGTGCTGTTGCTGCCACTGTTGTCAGTTGCCTACATCTGTGCATGTCAGACAGATATCTTGTTGGCGTTCTGTCAGCCTCTCACAAGGTTGCCATCAGTCTCCTGTGGTTATAAACTGTTGAATCGATGGCACCATGCAGACACATGCACCATTCACATTTGGTCAGAAAAGCCCGCAAACGAAAAGCATGCGCAAATCTTTTGCTGCTGACAATGCCTTCGAAACGGCACCTTCAGCAAGCATGGCTTAGGGGCCTATTCAATGGCACGGCGTGCAGCTGGTGTGGCTTTATCAAATGCTGACAACAAAGGCCTGCAAATGCATTAGACAACAAAGACATGCAAATGCATTAGACAACAAACACATGAAGATGCATCATACAACAAAGACGTGCAAATGCAGAGAGGGGCTGATCCAGGAGCTACGGGGCAGTATGTACTCCTTGCTGGATGCTTTCAAAGGGGATTACACACAGCAGGCCACGCACTATGAGCAGCGCATGCTGCACCTGCAAAATACTTTTCAGGCCCAGCTGGCATCCAGCTCTCCAGTGCAGGCAGTTTCTGACAAACAGCCAGGTACAAACTACCACAGCACAATGTAGCTTTCAACGGCTTGTCTTGCACAAATGTGTGTGATGGTGTTAAGCAAGTCAGGGGATGTTGGCAGGATGCCGTGTGATGCCATGTGGCTTTGCTGATGGACATGTAACCAGACTTGTGTCGCGTAGTTGTCCTCGAAGGAAGATTGAATGCTTCTGCAGGCTTGCAAGATGATCTCCAGTATGGCCAGATGGCATATGCAGTACGTGATGCCTCAGATGATGACAGCGGCAGAAGCCGCAGCACAAGTCGCGGCAGAAGTCGCACCAGAAGCAGAAAACAAACTCCTGAGCCATTGCTCAGAAGCCCTGCTCTGTCTGGCAAAACCCAGGCTCTGCTCAAGACACCCGTGCGGGGGGCTGTCGCTGCCAAAAGTGCTAGGGCTGCTGCTGTCAGCCCTAGGACTGCTGTTGTGAGCCCTAGGGCTGCTGTTGTCAGTCCTAGAGCTGTTGCTGATCTTCCCAGGGCTGTCAGCAAAAGCCCACGACCTGCTCAGCAGGGCTCCACCAGTGCCAGCATCAGTCCCAGGGCGCCACACACTATCCCAGATTCAGAATACAGGCCAGGGCGCTCCGGTAGTATCAGCAGGTTGCAAAGACTGCGACTCAGAGACAGCAGCTCCTTGCAAATGAATTCAGCCTCTCGACCAGCTGTGGATACTGCAGCATCAGATGCGATACACCGGGCCAGCCAACATGCTAGGTCGTCTGTCAGCCAGGGCACCACGACTTCCAGCATAGCTTTGCCAGCAGGCATCTTGAGACGCAGCAAGTCTAGCATGCTTGCCCAGGACATGCTACGCACCAGGGCTAGTCAAGAGCTTGAAGGAATGTATCAGCAGCCTGCCAGAGCAGCGTCTACGCCACCAGGAGCCATGCTGTCAGACCAACAAACGCCCAGCCACCCTCTGCAGCAGCAGCATCAGGTAGACGTCGCATGCAGGCAGCCAGCGTATCATTTGCCTGCTACAGCTTCGCAGCAGCATGCCCTGCACACGGCTGGCGCAGAGCTGATGCACCCTATGCATGGCCCAGCGGACTTCCAGCTGCAGCAGCGGCAACCAAAGCACCATCAAACTTTGCAGTTGCATCGGTCCTCCAAAGAGCCTGTCCATACAGTGCAAACTAGCATGCTTGGAAAGAAGTCTGCCTGGCCACATGCACAACAGCGTGGCCACACTCAGTTTGCTGGTTGTCATGCTCAAAATCGTCAGCATGCTCCTGATGTGTTTGGTAGCTTGGGACTCCAGCAGCAGTCTGCTGCCTATACAAAGCCAAATGCGATGGCTGAGATGCAGGCTGTTGAGCATGCACAATCGCAGGGCGAGTCTGTAAGGCTAGACAGTAAAGACTCTGCAATGCTGCCAGCTGCTGCCCAGCTGATGCCTGTCAGGCATGTACATCAGCAGCACAGCCACAGGTCATTGCACGTGGCCAACAGAGGTGCTGGAGAGCCTGCACAAGGGCAACTTGAGCATGATGATGCTCTGAAGGTGCAGAAGCTGGCTGTCACACCACACAAGCTGTCTTCCAGACAGCGGTCAGGCAACCCCTTTGCTGAGGCATCCTTCACAGACAGCCATCAGTCTGATGCAGGCATTGGTGAGCAGCCTGTGCATCCTACTGAGTCAGAGCCACAGCCTAGCCAGCCTAATCAGGCACTTCTGCATGCTGCTCACTCACCCATGCACACTCATCAGGCCCACGTGCCTCTCACTGTTGGTCATGTGACCAGGCATGTGGCAAGGCCAAGTGCTGGAGTGCAGCAAAAAACACAGCTGGATCAGCAGCTGAATCACACACAACAGCCAAGCCAGCATGTTGGTTCTATAGCAGAGCCTAGTCAAAGTGGCAGCCGCCCAGCCCGCCCTGTAGGGCATGGCTCACCCTCAGCTGCTCCTTTTGAAAGGGCAGCATCTGCCCAGTCCGGCATTCCTCCTGGAAGGGAGGGGAATCAGGCAGATGTGGGACCCAGCCTGGCTGCTTTGTCAAGGGACTCTAAGACATATCTCAATCACAGCCAGCTGAGCAGGTCTCTGCTGGAGAGCTTAGAACAAGAAGCAGTGGCAGCAGATGAAGAGGCCTGTCTGCAAGAGCTGCAGGTGCGTTTCTTGTTGTCAACTGCCCCATTTGCTAATCAATCTTGTGTGTTGGGCTACCTACACGAGTCTTGCAGCCACCTGCGACACACTGTTGCGTTTTATACATGAGCTGTAATGGTCACTTGGGCATGTTTGTGTTGCCATGTGATGGGATCATACAATGCTCAATGTCATCAGGCCATCTGTGTAATAGTCAGCGCTATGGACTGAGTTTTGACTAGTTGTTGCCGGCAGAAACTAATGCCCCTGACAAAGCATTGCATGCAACGCATAAGTGTCTGAACACACCATCATCAATGTCAAAAGCCCATCATCATCAAGTTGTCGCAGGTGAGTAGCACACTTGGCAGACCTTCACCTTCACCTTATCAGCAAGAACCAGAAAAGAACCGACTATACCTTTCTGCGTCATTTCAATGATTTGCTTGTGAGCAACACCTCTGCCCTCAGCAATTCGTGGCGGCTTCCGTCGCTATTGCTTCTTTGTTGCTGCTATCTGTGGATTTCAAACCACGTGACGCATCACATGACAATGCAGGATCACCTGGGTGGGGCAGGTTCCCAGTGTGTTCCCTGGGTGCCTGTCCAGCTTCAAGGTGAATGGGGCCTTCTGCAGGATCAGCTGGCACAGACTGAAGCTGCCTTGAGGGCTGAGCAACACAGCTGCGAGCTGCTGAGAGAGGAGGCAGAGGAGAGCAAGGGCTGTGCCGTACAGGCCCAGGTGCAGCTGGAGATCAGCCACAGCAGAGCTGAACGGCTAGCTGCTCTGGTCAATCAGGCAAACCAGCAGCGGAAGGGGTGCGTCTAGCAGCTGTTGACTAGAGCTTTAACATCCCACTGCTTTGTGCATTTTGGGCAGTCTGCAGCTTGCATCTGTACAACATGTTTAGTCATCTTCATTCTGCTCATAGCAGCCAACAGGATTTCAGCTTCAAGCAGTGCAAGTCTTTGATGTCGTTGAAAACTCTTTGTACTGCTGCATCATTGTATAGCATGCTGACTGTTGTAGCTATGCAGCTGCAACCCAATTGCTTTCTACAACAAGAGGCAGCAGATGGGCCTGCATTGCGTTTGCTTGCCCGTCTCATCAGAAGAGACTCATCACTCTCAGCTTCATCACTCATGTGGAACCACTAGTCTGAACACCATGATCATGCAACATTGTATGCAAATTTGCTGTGTTGCATCTGTACCCCAGGCAGCATCTCTGCAAGGCAGAGGAGTGAGTCAGGCCTGCTACTGCAGGCAGCAACTGGCATGCAGAGCCTTGCGGCGGCGTATGTTGCATGCATGGGCCAAGGCTGCTCACCACAGCTGCCATGAGAGTCTTCTCACTGCGGCAGCTCATGATCTGGCCTGCCATCATTGTCTGAGGCGAGCCAGGGGCAAGTGGAGGCGCGCCACTGCCCTAGCACATGGCACAGCCCTCTGTCTTGCCCACCAGAAGGAGAACAGGGTGTCAGCAGCCTTCCAAGCGTGGAGGCTCTTTGCATGTGACGCAATGTGAGTTGTTGCTATGTCTGAGTCTGTACATACTGGACTGATGCTGCCTGTGTGATCTTTGCATGAATGACACCACAGGCAGCAGGGTCCATTGATATTTTCCAAAACATCAACCAGATTTGACCATGTCCCCATCATGGCTGTGACCTGTAGGTCAATCAAAATTCCTGTCAACCCATGAGTCCTTATCAAAGGCACATTGCTGCACCTTGGTGGTCTTTCTGCTGTTGTTGATGTGGTTGCATACTCAAGCAATATCTTTTAGAGGTGTCCGAGGCAGTGACATTGTGGTTCGTTGAGCAGAAATTCATGTATGCTGCACAGCTACAGAATCAGATCACTCACACATACACGCAAGTATCACTCAGTGTTTTTCTACACACAAGTATAGGCTGGTGCAACGACCATAAGTCAACATGTCGGCATAAGCCTTGCTGCTGGCATCATCCAAATTTTTGGCTGCATGGCATTACAGGCAGGCATACAGCACACAGCCAGAGGCAGATGCAGCGGCAAGCAATCATGCCAGGACAGCTGTGCTGAGGCGAGCATGCTCTGCCTGGCAAGCATGGCTGCATGAAGTACGGCGTCCAAAGGCTGCTGCAGCTCAGAGGGCCAAGCAGCACCACCAGGCTGTGTGCAAGATCCATGCATTGCAGGCAAGATGCTCTCTTCTTCTTATCCAATGCTTGCCTGCCTCGGCTGGCCTGCTTTGTTTCTTGCCATCATTGAATGGCATGCGACCAACATTGCTGCTTTTGTCAGTGAGCTTGCTGGACAGAGCTGATAGCAACAATATGTACTCAACTCAGTGGCTTGTCTACCTGTTAGATCAAATGCTGCATGGTTTGTGCTGTGCATTTCGTCCAGTAAGAACATGCTTCTGGTTTGTAAATGAGTGTCACTGTCCATAGGATCCTTTTTGCGTGCTTGATCATCTGTTTCACAGCCTGCTAAGGACTTTTGCAACATGTCTCTTGCTTGTTCATGACGTCTGAGATGCCCTATTGTCAAAGCTGTGTGTCTTTGCAAATTGGCGGAAGGCATATGGTGGCAGGTGTTGTGCATTGCTCTCTGCCTAGGTCTTGTCACATGCACTTTTCAGATGTGTTTGCTCAGCTGATGCTTTGTGTCACAGACCTGGCAGTTCAGTGCTGCCACGGCAGCAAGGAAGCGGTTACTGCTGCGTATGGCTGAGACACATCATGCAAGCAGGTTAAGAGCAAATAGTTGGCAGCTCTGGAAGGCCTACACTGATTCCAAAGCTCTCAGTCACAAGCAGCAGGTCTGTTGCTATGAATGCTGTGCCCTGTCTGCACCTTACTGTGCACAACCAGCTGTCAAATGGTCCCTGCTGTCACTACCAAAGATCAAGTGAGAACGTGTCAGTCTCAGCAAAGCAGAATGTGCTTTTTTGTGCAAGAGCAGACATTGAAGCCCTGTTCAAGCATTAGAGCCCTGTTCCAGCTATCTCATCAATGATGATTTTTCAGGATTTCGGGCAGCAGCATGTCAGTGTCTGACCTTGTTTGGTTGAGGTACTGAGAACATCTTTATCCAGGCGTCCATGTTTTATGTACAAATGCTGGCACATGCAGAGACATGCAGCTGTGGTGTACAAGCACCACATGCTGTGGCGCTGCTGGCAAGGCTGGCAGGCATTCATGCATATGGGCTGGCACAAGAGAGCCCAGCTCAACACTGCAATGCGACATGAGCACAACAGCTTGACCTGGAGAGCTTTCAGCAGCTGGCAGCAGCAGTGGAGAGCATACCACTGCTGGCTGAACCTGCAGCAGCAGCGCCGCCTCAAGCATCATCTGCTTAGGTGAGACTATCAAAGTCATCTTGCAGTAGGGTGTTTGTTTGTGGCATGGTGCATGGCCCACTGGGCTGATGCCCGCCACATTATGTTTTGCTTGGCAGAGCCTGTTATATTGCCATCTCAATTGCTTGTGATAGGCTTGAGCACACTGCCTATGTCTGACCATAAAATGCGTCCAGTTGTGGCCAAGTGGGGTCTCGAAAGCTAACAACAATGATAGCAGATGGTGCACACTAGCTGGGCTGTGATTGTGGCCGTCACTTTGTGATGTCTTTTGGCTTGTTGTCACCCAGTGGCACATGACCTGCAGGTGGCATACCAATGTTCTTCTGCAGCAACACTGGCGGCAGCTGAGCAGGCAAGCAGACAGGGTGCAGCAGCGCCACTTCAGGACCAGGCTGCGCCAGCTTCTGCACAGCTGGGAATGCACAGCTAAGGGGCAGCAGCAAGCCAAGAGCAGGGCTGTCCGAGCACAAAAGTGCATGCGCCAGTTTGGTCTTCAGCGCATCTTGCTAGCCTGGTACTACTGCATACACAACTTGAAGCTGCGGCGGCTGCACGTCCAGCTGGCAGATCGCCAGAGCAGCCTCTTGGAGACGCATCACCAGGCACAGCAGGCTGGCAGAGCAGTGCAAGAGCTGCAGCTTGAGCGGGCGCAACTGCATCAAAGGCTGGAGCGCGTCGCCGATCATGCCAAGGTGCAGGTTGGGCAGCTGGCGTTGACCAATGACAAGATGCAAGAGTGGCAGCAGCGGGACGCAGACCATGAGCTGATGCTTGACGAATGCGAAAGACTCAAAGCCGCGTGCATGGCTGCAAACATGCAGCTGACAGCGGAACGCAACAGCTGTAGGCAGCTGGAGGTGGAGCTCGCTGAGGCCAAGGCAGCTGAAGCAAGCGCAGCAGCTGCAGCTGGACAAAGCCAGGAGGAGTTGCAAGTCACATGTGTCAACCTTCAGCGCCATCTGGCCAAGCGCAAGGCCACAATGGATGCCTGCCTGAAGATGCTGCAGGCTACAGGTCACATGTAAGCTCACAAGTGATTTTCCAGCTGAGCACCACCACTTCATGACACCACCAAGGCTGCAACATTGCTGCGATTTTCTGTATTGAAGTTACACACAATCAGGCTAGCTATGGCAGGTGCAGAAACTTGAAATCTTCTGCTACTTGCGTCACAGATGAAGTCATTTCATTCAGTTTATATCTTACAGTCTGGGGTGTGGAGCCAGTTGTGACTCATCAGACATCCTGGCTTGAAAGCACAGGTGTATGTGGTGTGTGACAGTCAATCATGCAGACAGTTTTTGGGCGAAAGCAAGCCATGCAATCAGTGAAGCATCAAGCGGTGCACATAACATGTGTATCAGAGCATTAGTAATGCGCTGCCTAACAGTGCTGTGTTCCTGACAGGTCTGGTGATCACGCAGCTGAGCTTGCAAGCCCTCCAGAGCTAGATGTGTTGCTGCAGCACACCCTGCAGCACCATGCTCACGTAGAGTGGACTCTGCAAGAGCGTGTGCAGCAGCAGCAGACAGATCTGCAGGCCTTGCATCATGGGCTTGTGGACAGCACGGGGCAGCAACAAGATCAGCATTCCTGCCTTCACCAGATGCAGGCATGCCTCAAAGATGTGCTTTAATGTATCTGCATATACCCCACACATGTGTGTTGAGAGATAGCGATCACCAGATAGGCTTCTGCAAACATGTGGACAACACTGGATGTAGAGTTTGTTGGGATACACCCTACCGTTGTGGTCCTTTGTATACCATATGGTAGTATGCACGTAATTGATATCATGGTGTTTTTTGTTCATGCATGTAGGAGACTACTCTTGTGCAATGCAGGTTGCGCATTGCATCTTCTGCATGTCCATTGTTCATCACAGTTTGTACATGAGCTGTCTCAGGCACATAAGATCAGTGTTGCATGCAGGTACGTCTGCAGCAGGCAGAAAGCCTGATTCAGAAGCAGCGCCTGACCATTGACAAGTTGTACAGCCAGCAAGGCAGAAACAGCAGGCATCCAGTTCCAGTCGGTCACATGCGGCAGAGTGAGAATGACTACTGGCGGTCTTGGCTGCAGTCTAGTGCTGACTGCACTGCTGTGAATGACAGGCATGATCAGCAACAAGGACCTGCACAGCAGGGTCTGGCTTTCTCAGCTGCTGAGTGCCTGATCAGCACCTGTCCAGCTGGCAACAACATGCATGCTGTGATGAATCAGACAGCACCGACGAGTGCTCCCCATGTGGCAGGCTTCAGTGCACCTCACACTGGGCGCAACAGCATAGCAGGCTCTAGTGCTAACAGCAGCCGCAACGCCAGGCAGAACCACCAGAAGCAGAAGCGTCTCCAAGCTGCACCACTCAGCAGTAATGTCAGTTTGGTCAATGTCTTGCAAGAGGATAGGTGTCCACACTCAGGCTGTCATTCATGTGGGTGGAAGCCAGGCTCAAGTCTAGAAAACACACAGGGAGTGTGTCCATCGCATTTGTGCTCAAATGATGCTGCAAATTGATGCGTTACTTGTGGTTTGGATTTGTCCACTGTGACATGATGTAGGTGTTGCAGACTGTCAGGCAACTCATATCGCTTTCTGTAGATTGCATATCTACTTCATGTTCCCAAGGATGCACTAGTTTGCAGAGCCTGGTGGAATGCCTGGATCATACATTCGTTGCGTCAGACACAGTATGCAATCATGCAAAGGTTATTGGAGGCTGCACAATGCCATATAATGCATCTAGAAAGTTGCTATAGTAGTCATGGTAAGTAATTGGAGCTGCTGACTTGAAGCCGCTGAGAAACATCTGTAGTTAACTGTCAGTCCAAGGCTGGGTTGTACCTATATATCAACTGAGTGAGGCAACGCACAACAGTTTGCCTTCAGCGTCTATTGCCTCAGATACTCTTGATATTTCGCAGTCTCCATGGGCTGTACTCATTCAGACTGTATCTGCTGCATGGCAACACTATGACTTTGATCTGACTCAGCGAGGCCTGGCTTGCATCACCTACTACTGTTGGTAAGCAGAATACAGTAGAAGGCGCTGGTATTGTAAACGAATCAGACACATATATACCTCGCATGTAGACAAGAGGGGTGTGCTTTCTGACGTACAAAAGCTTACAAGTCCCGAACTCTGAATGCACAAGTCCTGAATTTGGAAAACACAGTCACCTTGCAGTCAACACCATACTATGGTAGATGACTGTTGCTGATCTCATATCATTAAATCAATCTGTGAACATTAAATGTGCACAACTGCGTGGCTGTACCATTGAATACTATATATAAGTAGCATTGTGGATTTCCGAAATGAACAAGCAATCTAAATGTGATCTCTCAGCTCTCACAGGCATGCAGAACACTATTCGTACACCAGCTCAAAATTTGCAGTCAAAGAATGCACTCTGGTCACACGTGAATCAAGTATAGCTCTGACAACAACAGAAAACAGCACTCTGACTGATGGCAGAACTGGTTGTAATACCAGGCGATCCCAGAAGTTACTTAAATGCCAGACGTGACTTCTGCCTCTCAGAGGGGAGCTTGACATTTGAAGCTAGACCAAGTGTGTGGAGGGCAGAGATGACCAGCCATGTGATGTCAACCTGCCATTTCTCAAGCCCATGGCGTGCTGAGAACTCAAAGGCATGATGGTTGTTGTGCCACCCCTCTCCAAAGGCAAGAGCTGCTACCCACCAGTTGTTGCGAGATAGATCCCCTGCACAAGCAAAGCTCATACTTATGCATTGCTGATGAACACTCCTGCACAGGGATATACATCTATGATTATTCTGGCCATGCAGCAGAGTGGGTGTAAAAACATCTCTAGCATGCCACATGAAGCACAGGGCAACCAGAAAAGCATATGCATTCAGATGCCTGAGACACATCCAGCAAATGCCTACTCTGGGCATTGAGCATATACAGAAGGCAGCTTGGTTTTAGTTCTGCACCTGTATTGTAGCTCTGGTATCCCCAGCAGTGTGAAGCTGAGTTGACAAACCAGGTGATGTGATACACAAAGGCTATGCGCAGAGCACCACCCCAGACCATGGCTGGAAAGCCTCCAACTGCATACAGGGCAGCGAACAGGCCCACAACATGCCAGGTGTAAGTGTCCTGAATCCACTTGTAGAAAGGCTGGCAGCTCATGTCAGCCACGTTGGACCTGTTGCCCACCCTTTGCAGAGTTGACTGCGAGCCACAAACATCACAACAGTCAGCTGCTGGTCAATTTAGCACTCATGCTGCAGTGTGACTTGATGTAAACAATGTTACTCAGATTTGCACAGCACAAAGGTGTCCTAAGGTCATGCCAAGATCAGCTTGACCATGATTCAATGTATATATGTGACCAAAGTATCAGTGCAGTGGGCAATTTGCTTCAGAATTGCTGAGCTGACCTTGTTGTCAAGCAGCCAGCCCATGTGACTCCACCAGAAGCCCTCATAGGGAGAGTGGGGATCTAGGGGGGTGTCTGTGTGCAAGTGGTGATACCGATGGCTTGATACCCATTCCATGGGCTCTCCTTGAATGGCTAGAACACCACAGTACGCCAGGGCATACTCAAGCCATTTAGGTGTGGCAA
>JAABUK010002780.1_pt1 | contig 30796 bp, 25 predicted proteins | sample 5559141 | NCBI WGS metagenome assembly JAABUK01 (sample SAMN10711869, study PRJNA513367) | rock metagenome | isolation source: Antarctica rocks | place: Antarctica: Victoria Land, Pudding Butte nord | collected 2016-01-03
AGGCCCACCATCAAACCGGCTCGATGGTGGGCCTCGCTCCGCTCGACATCACCCTACATCAAATTTCATGTTCATGTGTTATTTGGATGGGGAACTCGCCGGCCCGGTGGCGTCGGGCCTGGGCGACGTAATGGCGCCAGGCGTGGTCGATCCGCTCGGCGGCCGCGAGGTCGGCCTGGCGGACCCGGCCCGGGACGCCGATCACGAGCGAGCCGGGCGGGACCTCGGCCCCTTCGAGGACGACCGCCCCGGCCCCGACGATCGAGCCCCGGCCGATCCGGGCCCCGTTCAGGACGATCGCGCCCATGCCGATCATGCAGCCCTCCTCGACGGTGCAGCCGTGGAGGATCGCCCGGTGCCCGACCGTCACCCGGGGGCCGACCCGGCAGGGGAACCCCGGGTCGGCGTGGACCACGGCCAGGTCCTGGATGTTGGACCCCTCGCCGACCTCGACGCGCTCGGCGTCGCCCCGGACCACCGCGTTGTACCAGACGCTGGCGTCCGGCCCGAGGTGGACGTCCCCGAGGACGATCGCCCCCCGGGCGATGAAGGCCGACGGGTCGATCATCCGGGGGTCGCCCCCCTCGGCCGGCTCGGCGGGACTTCGCATGGCAATGCTCCTCGGGGACGGGGGACGGGGGACGGGGGACGGGGGACGGGGGACGGGGGACGGGAAAATTGAACCGCCAAGACGCCAAGATCGCCGAGGAGGGAAGGAGAGAAAAACGAGAAATTACGTTAAAATCTGTGAACGCAATCAACTGAAAAAACTAAATAAGTTTTTATGTTAATTTATCTGTCTGCTCCTCTTCACCTCCTTGGCGATCTTGGCGTCTTGGCGGTTCAATCCCTCAATGTTCCTCTTCACCTCCCTGGCGATCCTGGCGGCCTGGCGGTTCAATTCCTCAATTTTCCGCCCGGTAGACCACCCGGCCGCCGACCATGGTCCAGAGGACGCGGGTCGACCGGAGGTCGTCCTCGGGGCAGGTGAGCGGGTCGCGGTCGACGAGGATCAGGTCGGCGAGCTTGCCCGGCCCGATGGAGCCGCGCTCGGCCTCGTCGGAGTGGAGCACGGCGTTGTTGATCGTGTAGAGCCGGATCGCCTCGATCCGGGTCAGCCGCTGGTCGGGGGCCAGGACGCCGAGCCCCCTGGGACGCCGGGCCGAGGCGATCCAGATCCCGAGCCAGGGGTCCCAGGGGTTGGTCGAGGCCAGGGGGTCGGTCCGGATCATGTGGTCGCTCCCGCCGCCGATCGTCACCCCGGCGTCGAGCCACCGCCGGTACGGGTGGAACCATTCCATCCGGGCGGGGCCCAGGACCGATTGCAGGACCCGGGCATCTTCCCAGATCCAGGCCGGCTGGACGTCGGCGTTGACGCCCAGCTCGGCGCACGCCCGGAGGTTGGCGGCCGAGGCGAAGTTGGCGTGCGTGATCAGCCACCGACGGCCCCGGATCCCGACGACCTTGTCGGCGTGGGCGTAGGCCGTCAGGAGCTCGTCCATCGCCGCCTCGCCGGCCGCGTGGGCGGTCATCTGCCAGCCCCGGCGGGCGGCCTCCTCGGCGATCGCGGCCAGGCGGTCGGGGGGGATGAACAGGAGGCCCCGATAGGCCGGCTCGGTGATCTGGTAGGCCGGCCCGACCCCCCAGGGCTGGCGCATGAAGGCCGTCCCGTTGAGCATCCCGCCGTCGAGGAAGACTTTAAGGGGCCCGATCCGGACCCATCGATCGCCCGCGCCGGTCGGGCCGGCGGGCTCGCCCCGGACGTCGGCCGCGAGCCGGGCCATCGCCTCGCCGATCGCCTTCCGGTCGCCGGAGGTGTCGCGGAGGGCCCGGGTGGCGTTCACGCGGACGGTCAGCTCGCCCTTGTCGCGGAGGTCGCGGTAGAGGGTCAGGGCCTCGTCGCTCGCGGCCCGGTCGGCGACGCCGGTCAGGCCCCGCTCGTTGTAGAGCCGGAACAGGGCCCTGAGCCGGCCCGGGTCGGCGCCGGCCTCGCCGCCGTAGGCGTCTTTCGGGAGGCCTTTCAGGAGGGAATAGGCGTTGCGGAGGAGGCCGGTGGGCTCGCCGGTGGCGGGGTCCTTGACGATCCGGCCGGCGGGCGGGTCGGGCGTGTCCCGGGTGATCCCCGAGAATTCCAGGGCCTTCGAGTTGGCCACCCCGGCCGGGCCGGCCTGGTGGAGGGCCGGGTGGTCGGGGGCGACCGCGTCCAGCTCGGCCCGGGTCGGGAGCCGGCCCTCGGCGAGCCGGGTCGGGAAGGCGAACCGGGCGACGATCCAGGTCCCTTTGGGCTGGGCCTTCGCCCGGTCGGCGAAGTACGTTTTGACCGCCTCCAGCGACTCGAACGCCGGGATCGGGTGATCGGCCTCGCTCATCGAGGCGCCCAGGGGGTGGACGTGGCTGTCGGTCAGCCCCGGGAGCAGGGACCGGCCGCCGGCGTCGATCACGGTCGCCCCGGGCCGGGCCGCCGCCAGGGCCTCGGCGTCGGTCCCGACGGCGAGGATCCGGTCGCCCCGGATCGCGACCGCCCCGGCGATCGTATCGCGGCGGTCGACGGTGATCACCCGGGCGTTCCGGACCACGAGGTCGGCGTCCTGGGCGGGGGAGGGTGTCGCGGCCAGGCCGAGCAGGAAGGCCAGGGCGAAGGGTATTGGCATGGGTTGGGGTCCTGGTTGGCGTGTCACCGGATCGTCATGGCCGTCGGAGCCGAGACAGCAGCTCGCGTTTCGCGATCTCATGAAGTGCCTCGCCGCTGAAGCCCGCGGACGTCGCGCTATCACGAACGGCCTCCAAGGCCCAACCGGCCTCGTAATTCCCGACGGAACTGGTTGCGGTTCGGAGTGCCCACCAAACCACACCATGCGGGTCCGGATCAATTTGGTCCGGATCTCCCCCGAAAAGGTGGGCGCAGATCCCCTCGAATCGCTCGTCGGTCGGACAGTCGACCCATCGGCCTACGAGGTCCAGCGGCCTTGCCGCCCCGTGAATGCTATCGGAAGGCCCCAACTCGGCGGCGAGCACTTCCCTCGCGATGGCCGTCGCGACGCACACGCATAGCACCTTGCCGACAGTTGCATCCGCAGGAGCATGTTCCAGACGATTGCACCAATTGAGCCCGTCGGGGGTTTCTTCAAGGACGCGGGCCACTTGAGGGTGCATCCGATCGTCCCATGTCCACATTTCCCTCCTCCCATCCCTCCCTGGCGCTGTCCTGAAACCGGGCGGGGACGTGCACCGGCTCACTTGATCGTCACGGCCCGGGCGATCGTCCCGCCCTTCTGCGAGGCGTGCCTGAGGGTGCCCTCGCCGGCCCCCCGGACGTACCACCGGACCCGGACCGTGCCATGGCCGGGGACGCCGGAGTTGAGCCTGAGGTGGGCCGGGTCGCGCTCGGCGGGCTCGACCTCGCCGGTGTCCGGGTCGACCAGCCGGCCGCCGCCGACGACGGCCAGGCCGGGCCCTTCCAGGCTCAGGACGTCGGGCAGGCCGATGTTGTGCGCCGCGGCCTGCTGGGCGACGGTCGGGATGGCCCGGGTGTTCCGGACCGTCGCGGTGACGGCGAAGACGTCGGCGGCGAGGGGCTTGACCTCGACGGCGCCGAACTCCAGCCGGGGCATCTGGTCGGCGTGGTAGATGACGAACGCGGCGTTCCGGTGGCACAGCTCCTCGATCAGGAACGGGGGCGGGACGCGCTGGGATTGCTTGACGAAGCCGCCGACCTCGATGTCGCCGTAGGTCGGGTGCTTCGCCGGCTTCCACTCCCGGAAGGTCGCGCCGAAGAGGAGCCGATCATTGGCGAAGAGCTGGTCCTCCTGCCGCTCGATCCCGACGGCCCGGGCCAGGGGAGTCCCGGGCGAGCCGGCCGGCGGGGGCGGCCCCAGGAGCTGCTCGGCGTTCCAGAGCTCGTTGGTGAACGAGAAGATCCCCAGGTGCTCGTAGGTCCAGCCGATGAACCCGCCGTGGACGGCGTAGAGGTCGCGGTGGATCACCAGGTTCCGGTAATAGGGGATCATCCGGGCGCCGGCGGCGCCGATCTCCTCGGCGATCCGGTCGTCCCCCGGCGGATAGGCGGACTGGCGGGAGGGGTGGCCGGGGCCCCGGAGGATCATCCCGGCGGCGTTGTGGAACGCCTGGACGCCGGCGATGTTGGGATGGTCGAGGAGGAAGGCGGCGGTGGCCCTGGTCTCGGGCCAGGAGAGCGGGAAGTCGCCCGCGCCCGTCTGGATGTGCTCGGGCTGCCAGTCGGCCGGCCAGTTCCGGTTCATGTCGTAGCCGCCGGGCGGATCTTCATTGATCCGGCCGTCGCCGTCGTTGTCGATCCCCTCCTCGCCGAGGGCCTCGTACTCGCCCTTCTCGCCGGGCCGGATCGGGACGAGCAATCGGGGGTCGGCGGCCGAGAGCTTGAACCGGCCGTCCGGGTTTTTCCTCCGCATCTGGGTGATCTGGCCGTCGCCGTCGATGTCGTCGTACCCGTCCTCGTCGACCAGGCCGTCGCGGTCGTCGTCGCGGGGCGTCTTGCCGCTCCGCGAGCTGTTGGTGGTGTTCGGCCCGTTGAACCACCAGGCCCGGCCGTCGGGGTTCACGGTCGGGACGACGTAGAAGGCCTTCTCGTCCAGGAGCCTCGTGATCTTCTCGACCCGCCCGTGGTTCTCGGCCAGGTACCAGATGGTATAGAGGCACGCCTCGGCGGCCTGGACCTCGTTGCCGTGGATGTTGCCGTCGACGTACATCGCCGGCTTGTCGCGGTCCTTGCCGGTCTTCGGGTTGTTGATCGTGACGCACCAGAGGTCGCGCCCCTCGACGCTCTTGCCCAGGCTGGACAGGGTGAGCAGGCCCGGATGCGCCCCGACGAGCCGCCGGAGGGCGGCCTCCAGCTCGGGATAATCGTAGAGCCGGTTGAAGGCGAGGGGGACCTTCGGCGGCGGATAGGGCGGGTCGGCGGCGGTCGACCGGCCCTCCGGGGCGAGGGCCATCAGGAGCGACAGGCCGAGGAGTCCGGCGATCGGGCGGGTCATGGTCGGTCGTCCTTTTCCTGCGGCTTCTTCGCCCCCGGGTCGGCGCCCGGGGCGAACGCCTTGCCCGGGCCCTCGTCCTTCCGCTTCCGGCGGTCGGCGTCGATCCGGGCGAAGGCGGCGGCGTGGTCGCCCCGGAAGTTGTCCTTGATGTCCTTCACGCCCAGGCGATCGAGGCCAAAGAGGAAGTCTTCGAGGAGGTCGCGGCCGGCCCGGGCCTCGGGCGGGAATCCGCTGAAGGCGTACCAGTAGATCATCGAGGCGTATCCGTCCTGGCCGAGGTCCCGGGCGATGTCGGCGTAGGCGAGCAGGTCGGCGGTGGCCCGGGTCCGGTCCTTGAAGAGGCCGTTGATCTCCATCCGACGGACCAGCTCGAACATCTCGTCCTTGCCGCTGGCCTGGGCCATCGACGGGTAGAGCGGGTCCCGGGCGAGGATCGCCTTGTGGGCCTCGGGCCAGCCGGCGAGGGCCTCGTCGCCCGGCTTCTTCCGCTCCATCCGCAGCGTCCGCTCGCTGAAGTACCGCTCGTAGAGGGCCCAGGGCGAGCCGGGATGGTCGCGGATCGCCGCGTCATAGGCCCGGATCGCCCCGGCGTAGTCGCGGCGGTCGTGGAGCGCGATCCCCTCGGCGACCCGGGCGTTGAAGCCCTTGTCGAATGCCGCGTTCAGGGCGCGGAACTCGCCCAGGATCCGGCTGGCGGCCGACTTCCCGCCGTCGAAGGGGGCGACGATCTCGGCGACCCGGCGGGCCTTGGCGAACTCGCCGTCGGCGCAGTGGAGGGCGACCCGGGCCGCCGGCGTGACCAGGTTCCCCCGCGCCATCTCCAGCGTCGCCCGCCAGAAGTCGGGGTTGCGCTCGGTGAGGGCCTCGACGTCGAGGTCTTTCTCCAGGTCGAGCCCCGCGAGCATCTTGCCCAGGCCGACGACCCCCGCGAACCTGGGGTCGGCCGCCGTCCCCGCCGCGGCGAGGATCGGGATCGCCCCGTCCCGAGCCCACCCTCGGAAAAGGGCGACCTGCTCGGCGGTGGTCGCCCGCCCGAATCGATCCAGGAGCGCCTCGAACGGGTCCAGGAGCTTCGGCTCGAACGCCCGGGACGGGTCGGGGTCGCCGCCGTTGACCCTGGCGTTGATCCGGAACGCGAAGTCGACCACCCTCGGCCGGGGTGCCCCGGCGCGGTCGACCAGCCCGAGCAGGTCCTTCGCCTCGGCCCCGGACAGGGCCGGCCGGCCGGAGACGGCGACCTCGGGCTCACCCTTCTTCCTGAGGATGACCTGGATCGCGACGTTTCGCCCGGCCTTCTCGCCCGAGAACCGGGCGACGGTCCCCTCGATGATCGGCCTCGCCCAGGCGCCGAACGGCCCGACGTCGATCGTCAGCGGGACCATGTTCATCTCGGTCAGGATCTGGACCGAAGTCTCGACCACCTTCTTTCCCCCCTTCGCGGCGGGGTCCTGCGCGCGAACATCGGCAAAGAGGCCGGTCGCCGCGAGGGCGAGCACGGCGATCGGGGCGAGGCGGCGTCGGGTCGGGGCGAGCATGGTCGGGTTCCCTTCCTGGCCGGGTGTTGCGGGGGCCGTCGGATCGATCAGGGGAGCGGGATCTCCCGGCGCGCCGACCCCGCCCTGGGGCAGGAGGCTTCCAGGGTGACCGTCCTCGTCCCCGGGGGGGCGAGGACCAGCCACCGGAACTCGCGCGAGCCGCCCGAGCCGGCCAGCGACTCGACCCGGTCGCGGGCCCGGCCGGCCAGGAGCTTGGCGTCGCCGAGGCCGAGCTTGACCAGGACGGGCGGAGCCTTCCGGGTGGCAATCCCCTGGGCCAATGCGGTCGGGAAGATGCCCGAATTCTCGACCGTGGCCTTGATCTCGTAGAGTCCGCCGCCCTTCGCCTCGGCCTTCGCCTCCCGGATCGCCAGGACGGGCAGGCGGCCGGCGAGGTCCTTGAGGAAGGCGAGATGGCCGTCGACGATCGGGCCGACCTGCTCGATCGGCGGGTTCAGGCGGACGCCCGGCTTCCAGCCGCCGACCTCGACCTTGCCGAGCGTCGGGTGGTCGAACGGGTGGAATGGGACGAAGGCCGAGCCGCCCATGACCTTGTCGTTCCAGTCGAGCCATCGGACGTCGCCCTCGCCGGTCGCGGGCTCGGGGCGGGTCCAGAGCCGCGAGGCCAGCCCGACGGCGCCGAACTGCTGGGACGCCCACTCGCTCAGGGCCCCGTCGGTCGTCCCCTCGATCCCGGTCGTCGGGGCCGGGGTCGGGGCGGGTGCCGGCGCGGCGGAGGGGCCGCCCCGGGGACCTCCCTGGCCCTTCCGCTGGGCCTTGGGGCGGGGGGCTTCGGGCGGGGACGCGGGCGCGGGCGGGGCGGGGGCGGGGGCGGCCCTGGGCTCCTCCTTGGTGGCCTCGGGCCTGGGCTCGTCCTTGGGGGCTTCGGCCTTCTTCGCGGGCTCGTCGGCGGGCGGCTCGGGCTTGGGGGCGGTGGCGGCGGCGAAGGCCCGGATCAGCTCGGCGAGGTGGGGGGCGTCGGGCCCCTGGGGGGTCCCCCGGAGGTTGTCGTTGAGGCCGAACGACCAGACGGCGACGATCTCGGGATGGGCGAAGGCGAACCGGATCAGGCCCTCGACCTCAGGCTCGCTGGCGGGATAGGCGCCGGCCTCGGGGCTGTACTCGGCCCAGCCCTGCGGCCAGTTCCGGTTGAGGTTGACCCCGCCGGGCGGGTCCTCGTCGATCGAGCCGTCGCCGTCGTCGTCGATCCCCTCGGACATCTCGGAGTAGACCGGGCGCTCGCCCTTGGCGGGGTCGGCCTTGCGGAGGATCCGAGGGTCCCTGGCGTCGGGGACGAGGGTGGCCCGGGCGTCCTTGACCCGCATCGCCAGGGCGAACCCGTCGCCATCGACGTCGTTGGGGCCGTCCTCGTTGGTCTTGCCGTCGCGGTCGCGGTCGATCGCCCCGAGGTTGGCCCGGAACTCGGTCTTGGGCTTCGCGTTGAGGACACGCTCGGCGCCGTCGGGGTTGAGCCGGGAGATGACCTGGATCGTCCGCCCTTCCAGGACCTTCGCCAGGGCCGGGTCGTTGCCGATCCCCTCGGCCAGCCGGCCGATCAGCCCGAGCGCGACCTGCGAGCCGACGACGTGGTCGGCCTCCAGGTTGGCGACGATCAGGACCGAGGGCCTCGGCCCGTCCTCCTCCTTCCCCCGGCCGACCGTGGCGATCCAGACGTCCCGCCCGCCCCGTGACTTCGCGACCGAATCGACCCGGACGAGGTCGGGATGGGCCTTCGCCAGGGTTTGAAGGGCGTCGGTGAGCGCGGCGTGGTCGAGGTAGCCGCCCGGGAACGGCGTCGGGGGGTCGGCCTTCTTCCTGGCCTGGGCGGGGTCGCCCGGCGGCCGGGCGGGGTCCTGGGCCCAGGCCAGCGAGACGCCCACGAGGGCGGACGCGACGGCCAGGGCGACGGCGAGAGGACCCTTCATGCGCGGCTCGACTTCCGGGGGAGGTGGCGGCGGCGGGCCCTCCCGCGCCGGGGCGTGCGACCCCTCCGGTATAACCGACCGGCCCGGCCGGGGCGAGCACCTGGCGGGATCAAGGGGCCTTTCGGGGCGGCTCCACGGCCAGCAGCGCCAGGGTGGCCCATCCGGCGGTGGAGAGCCGCTGGGCGTAGCTCTCGGCGCCTGCGGGCCGGGTGGTCTCCGGCCAGCTCCCGTCGTCGAGCTGGGCCGCGACGAGGTGGGCCCGGCCGCGATCGATCATCGGGACGACCCCGGGCCGGTCGCGGTGGCGATCGAGGGCCAGGAGGGCCAGGGCGGTGTCGAAGGGCTCGGGGGCGGACCGGACCGAGGGGCCCCATCCCCCGCCGGGCGCCTGGCCGCGCCGGAGGAGGTCGAGGGCGACCCGGAGCCGGTCGTCGGCCGCCCCGGCGAGCAGGACGGTCGAGGCGTCGAGGACGCTCGACGGGTCGAGGCGGCCGAGCCAGGCGTCGGCCCGGTCGATCCGGGGTCGGAACCGGTCGGGGTCGGCGGCCCGGAGGGCGTCGCGGGCCATCCGGGTGGCGAGCGGTCGGCCGTAGGTCGCGGGCGATCCGACCCGGCCCTGGTCGTCGACCCGCCACGAGCCGTCCTCGGCCTGGTCGCCGGCCAGGCGGTCGGCGGCCCGGGCCAGGGCCCCCCGGTCGCGGACCCGGCCCGACCGGACGGCCGAGGCCAGGGCGGAGGCGAACTGGACCCGGGCCAGCGCCTTGTCGCTGAACGGGCCGTCGCCGCCGTTCTGCTCCCATCCCTCGGGCCGGGCCAGCCATCGGTCGGTATCGGCCGTCGCCCGCGGGTCGACGGCCCGGCCGAGCCGGATGGCCTCGTACAGGGCCCGGGCGGCGTCGCCGTTGTTGTGGCACGAGTAGCAATGGTTCTCGGCCGACCATCGGGGGACCTCGCGGGCCAGGTAGGCCAGCGCCCTCCCCTCCGGCGAGTCGTCCGCCCGGGCCGCCCCGAGGCCCAGCGCGCCCAGGGCCAGGGTCGTCCGGAGCCAGCTCATAACGGATCCCCCGTCGGCCGGGTCAGGCCGTGAAGTCGAAGCACGCCCCGACGACCACGACCGCCAGCGCCAGCATCCCCAGGACCATCAGCAGGTTCCGGACCAGGACCGCGCGGGTGAGCGTCTCCCCGGGCCCGGTCCGCAACCGATGCGCGAGCAACTCGATGAGGTGTTCCAATCGTCCGGCCCTCGTCGGTTCGCGGCGGATCGGGGAGATCTCGGATTGATCGCCCGCCCCATCGGCCCGTCAGGCGCGCCTCGATCTCAGGAGCGCCGAGAGCACGTAGAAGGCGATCGAGATGAACAGCAGGTGGTTGAAGCCGAGGATCAGCGAGGCATTCTCGCTCAGGCCGCCCAGGATCACGCCGCCGATGTTCGAGCCGAAGGCGACGTCTGGGCGCCCGGAGTCGCGGAACGAGGCCGCGAAGATGACCCCGGCGAAGAAGATCGGCAGGAAGACCACCAGGCAGGACACCACCACGCGGGCCGCACCCTGCAAGGCCAGGAACCGGTCCATCGGCACGACGGCGTTCACGCCCAGCGCCAGGATCAGGAGCACGTAATAGGGCAGGAGCTTCCGCGGCCTCGCCGCCAGGACGAACAGGTTGCTCGCCAGGATCATGACCAGGATCGCGAAGAAGACGACCGAGTTGACCATCCAGGTCGACCCGAACAGCAGCGCCATGTGGACGACCCCCTTCGTCTCCAGAAGCATGAAGCCGGCCCCCAGGAAGAACATCCGGCCGTCGGGGCGGACCGTCCGGGTCGGGGCGAATCCGAACAGGATCACCAGCGACAGGACGGCCACGACCAGCATCCCGCGCAGGTTCAGCGCCGGGATCGTCGGCCCCCGGAGGTAGAGGAACGGCCAGTCGTCGGTCGGGAGCCGGTCGATCCCCCGGGTGTCGACCCCGGCCATCCCGATCTTCTGCCACTCGAAGGGTGAGCCCAGGCCGGGAGGACGGGGGCCGAAGGCGTCGACCCCGTCGTTGGCCCGGGACTGCCGGTTCAGCCAGAAGAACCGATCCCGCTCGAACCGGGCGCGGATCCGCTCGACCGCGGGGGCGCCGGTGTTGCCCACCAGGAGGAACGTGCAGCTCAGCCCCTGCGGGTCGTCGGCGGCGATCCGCTCCTTGTAAGGCATCGAGATGACGACCGGCTTCGAGCCGAAGACCTCCTCGGCCATCCGTTCGAGCCGGCCGACGACCCACCCCTGGCGATAGAGGTTGTACATGGCGAAGACGCCGCCCGGCTTGAGCCGCGCCTTGATGTCGCGGAATGCCTGCTCGGTGAACAGGAAGCTCTCCAGGCGGAGGCTCGAATAGCCGGAGTGCAGGACCAGCGAGTCGACCAGGGCGAAGATCACCAGGTCATACTGCCTGTCGCCCTTGTGGAGGAAGCTCCGCCCGTCGTCGAGATGGGCCGTGACGCGGCCGTCGCGATAGGGGCGGTCGGGGTGCGATTCCCGGCCGATCTCCAGGATCCGGGGGTCGATCTCCACCGCGTCGACGTGCCCGGCCCCGTGCGAGAGCGCCGCGGTGACGTCGTTGCCCGAGCCCGCCCCGATGATCAGGACGTCGCCGAACGGCCCCCCGCCCGCGTCGCGGTTCAGGAGGTGGGGCAGCGAATAGGGCGTCGCGGCCGCCGTCACGTCCACCATGTACTGGTGCAATATGTTGTTTACATGGATGTATTTGCTCTGCGGCTGGTACTGGACCTTGTAATAGGGCGACCAGGTTGTCCGGGCCGATCGGCCCGTCAGGTAGTCCGCCCCCCCGAGGAGGCCCAGGAGCGCGGCGAGGGCGAGCACCTGGGCCGCCCGCCGCCGGGTCACGAGCGCCAGGCAGGGGGCGCCCGCGATGGCGAACCAGGCGACCGGCGGCAGTCGGGCATGCGAGACCGCCCCGAAGGCGGCGATCCCGCCCAGGCTCCCGAGGACGTCCATCGTGTAGGCGAACACGCGGTCCGGCACGGCGACGAATCGCCGCCCGAGCGCCTGGCCCAGGCCGACGAACGTCAGGGCGATCAGGACGAAGAAGGTCCCGGCCACCGCCTCGATCGGCACGATGAACCGCGACGGGTCCTTGGACCGGCCCTCGGTGCCGAAGAAGATCTGCTGCGGCGACTCCTGCGAGCCGACGTCGATCATCACGCTTTCATAATTGTTGTAGGTCCAGAGCACCCCCAGCGACAGGGCCACGGCCAGGAGCGCCGTCGGGAGCACGGCGTTGATGAGGTCGACCCGCCTCGATGCCGCCAGGCATCCCACGGTCATCCCCAGGAAGCAGGCCATCAGCACGAGGTTCGTGAAGAAGGTCAGGAAGATGACCGTGCTGCCGAACCATCGGATGCACGCCAGCTCCAGGAACAGGATGACGAAGCTGATGGTGAACAGCTCCGCCGCCGGCCGGATGCCGGGCCGCGCGGCATCGCCGGGGGCCGGGGGGGGTGATTCCGTCATGCGTCCTCTCGCTCGGTCCTGGCGTCGGTCGGATCGGGTCGGGGGGATCCCGCCGGGGTCTCACGGATATCGATAGCCCGCGACCCAGCCGAACATCATCGCGGCCTCCAGCCCGGCGAAGGCCAGCACGACGATCCGGGCCGGGATCCGCCATCGGCCGGCGAGTCCCAGGCCGAGGGCCAGGTAGATCGGGAAGTTGACCAGATGGATCCGGTAGATGCTCTCATAGACGCCGGTGCCCAGGGGGATCAGGAACATCAGCCATCCGTAGAGCAGGATCGGCCATCGGAGCCGCGCCGCGTGGCCGAGGATCAGCATCAGGCCGGTGAGGTAGGTCAGGAGGACCCGGAAATCGCCCAGGCCGCCCGGGCGGCTCCAGGGCTCGACCAGCGTCCGGAGCGGGTTCGTCGTCCGTCGGCCGAAGAGCGCGTGGACCCGGAGGAACAGGAGCGGGTCCCCCCACCGATGGTACAGGAAAGCCATGTAGGCGAGCAGGCCGATCGGCACCACCGCCAGCCAGAACGCCTCCCGGCCGATCCGACCGCGACGCCGATGGACCTGGATGGCCAGGAGCGCGGGCAGGATCGCGATCCCCTCCAGGCGGGTCGCCGTCGCCGCCGCCCCGACCAGGGAGGCCGCCGCCACTCGCCCGTCCATCATGAGCATCAAGGATGCGATCGAGAGGCAAAAGAACAGCGACTGCGGATACAGGGCGGACCAGAACAGCCCGGGCGGGAAGGTGATCGCCGCGGCGACGGTCAGCCAGGCGGCCCGGCGGTCGCCCCATCGGGCCGCCCACCGGAACAGCAGGAAGAACCCCGCGATCGCCGACAGGTTCGAGACCACCAGGCCCGCCGCGACGTACCGCCCGCCCAGGGCCATCCCGACCGCCCGGACGACGAGCGGGTAGAACGGGAAACAGGCCACGGTCCCATACGGCCGGGGCCGGTGATGGAAATCATACCAGTACCCCTGGCGCGCGATCTCCTCGTACTCCCAGGAATCCCACCGGGTCCACATGTCGACGAACGGTTGCCCCGGGGTCAGGGCGTAAAAGACCCCCGACCGATCCTTGCCGCGCCAGGCGGAATCCGCGACCTGGTGGCCCCAGGCGAGGCACCCGGCCCCGATCAGGAGTGCCCGGGACAGGGCGAACAGGGCCACGATCCCCGCCAGATCCCGGGCCGGCGGTCGCCAGGGGCGCGGGCCGATCGAGGGAGTTCGATCATTCATGGTTGTTCACGGTGCACGCTCGCGGATGTCGGCCCGCTCCCCGTCCGCGAGTAATCTCGGATTGATGGGCCCGACCTACCAGGATGGAGGCGATCGCTTCCGTTGATCTCGATCCCGGAGAGTATGCGACCGTTATTCTAGCCTGGATTGGTTCGGATGAATCATCGGTCCTCCACCAAGTTCACCAAAACCTCAATTGCTGCTCTCGGAACTCCGGGGGAGTCGGGAGCCTCAGCTCCCCCTCGAAACTTACTGGTATCCCCTCGATCGGGACTTTGACGGTGAACGTGATTGGGGACAATTCGGCCTCCATCAGACCCAGGCGGTGCATAAGCGCCGCACGGTCTTCTCGGTAGGAGGACTGCTCGCGGTTTGGGACGTCGAGGGGCTCGCCACCCTCGATGATCGTCCCACTTCGTATGTCAAGCGTGCCGTGGAGGGTCGAGACGACGACGTAACCGTTGAAATCTCGGCCTCGCCGGTCCTTGAACGCGGCCGAAACCAAGACGTAGCTACGCCGGGGCACCACCCTGACGTCTACGGGCCGCACCCACGACTCGTCCCGACCCTCGACGCCTTCCTCATCGTCGGCGAACTCCCAAACCGGGTAGGCCGAGAGGTCACTCAAGCAGAGCGTAGTGGCGGGCTTCCTCGTTTCAAGACTCACGAAAGCCGCCATTTCCAGCAGAGTCCAGTAGGGTGGGTGAGCGCAGCGAAACCCACAGGCTTACCCACCGGCCTCGCCGTTCGCGGTGGGTTTCGCTGCCGCTCACCCACCCTACCAGGCCCGGGACGGTCGGAGGTCCCGGGGCGACCCTCAGATGTAGACCCGGCGGTTGTAGATGTACCACTCCAGGCAGATGACGGCCAGGGCGAGGGCGGCCAGGGGCCTCCACCAGTCTCGGGGGGACTGGACGGACCGGCGGGTCCCGGCGACGGGGCTATAGCCGATCTTGATCTTGTAGGCGTCGGCCAGGGCCTCGGGCGTCCCCTCGGGGACCAGGCCGCGGGGGGCGAGGTCGCTCTCGCGGCGGTCGAACTGGTTGACGGCAAACGTCTGGGCCCCGTCGGGCTTCCACCGGGCGTGATAGATCCCCGTGGCGTTGGCGTCGCCGTAGAGGAACGTCCCCTGAGGGGTCCGGGTCACCGAGGTCGGCGAATTGCCGGCGGGGTCGGTGATCGTGATGGTCGGCGGGGCGTTCTCGGCGCGGAGGACGACCGTCTGGCCGGGGATGTGGACCTCCTCGCCGGCCGACTCCCGGGCGTTCCCCAGCGACTGGAGGGCGTTGAACAGGAAGAGCGGGAAGCTGTACTTGGTGACCCAGTCGGTGTTGAAGGTCTTCCCCTCCAGGAGGCTGAAGGCGACCACGGCGTCGGAGAAGCCGTTGCGCGGGGCGACGAAGGCGAGCGGGCCGGAGTCGCTCTCGAACAGCACGGCGGACCCCGGCGGCGGGTCGACGATCGTCGCCTTGAGGATCCGGACGACCGAGAGGTCGCGGATGTACTGCATCAGCGGCTGCGAGGCGTCGACGTCCAGGATCGCCGGGTTCTCGACCGTCCGGGTCTTCTCGTAGGCCGGGCCGGGCGGGAGCGCGCCGAAGTACAGGGCGTTGGCCTCGGGCGGGGCGTCGGGGCGGAATCGGTCGTAGATCACCAGGTCGAACCGGCCGGCGGCGACGTCGCGCTTGAAGGCGTCGGTCTTGTAGTCGTCGGGGCCGGCGACGATCACGTCGGCCCGGGTCGCCGCCAGGGGGGTCCGGAGGGTGTCGACCAGGTAGCGGTTGCCCGGCGTGACGGCCAGGATCTGGGCCTTGCGCGGGGCGCCGATCAGGGTGAAGGCGCGGTTGTCCAGCGCCAGGTCGTCCTGGACGTCGAGGCGGACCTCCAGCTCGGTGGCGCCGGAGTCGGGCAGGTCGAAGTTGAACGACTGGTCGGATTGCTTGCCGACCTTCAGCGCCACGGCGTCGACCAGGGTGCCGGGGGCCCCGGGCCGGGCCGGGTCGAGCTTGAAGAGCTGGGCCTTGGCCTCGACGTCCTCGGCCTTGTAGTTGTGGACCCGGCCGAAGACCTGGTAGACGTCGGGCTTCTCCTCGTTCCGTCGGGTCTGGAGGGCGAGGATGGCGACGTTATTGGAGGGGGGCCTGGCCTTCGCCTCGGCCCGGGCCGCCGCGTCGGCCCCCTCGGGCGGCGCCGGGGCCGCGGTCCCGATGACGATCACTTCCGGCTCGAGGTTGCCGAGGCTGAACCCCTCGACGTCGGCGAAGCCGCCGTCGGTGTAGATCTTCAACCGGGGCGGGACGATGTTGTTGGCGGCCACGCCCTCGGCCTGCTTCGACGGGTTGGCCAGCCCGGCGGCCACCTCCAGCGCCTCGCGGAGCGAGGTGGTCGTCTCGGTCGGCCGGATCGAGTCGATCCGCTGCGCCAGCAGGTTGCGGTTCCCCGTGTAATTGGAGACCACCCGGGCCCGGTCCGAGAACGAGATCACCATGGCCAGGTCGTCCGACTCCATCGCCGAGACGATCTTCCGGGCCTCGGCCTTGGCCTTCTCCAGCCGGGACGGCCCGACGTCCGTGGCGCCCATGCTCGCCGAGTTGTCGATGGCCAGGACATACCGCTCGCCCAGCCGCGACGACCCCCGGATCCTCGGGCCCAGCAGGGCCAGGATCACCAGCAGGACCGCCAGGAGCTGGAGGAACAGGAGGAGGTTCCTCCGGAGCCGCTGGAACAGGCTGTTGACGTGCAGGTCCTCCAGGCTCCGCCGCCAGAGGAGCGTGCTGGGGACCTGCACCGGCCTCCGGCGGAGCTTGAGGAAATAAAGCGCGATGATCCCCACCGGGACCCCGGCCAGCACGGCCCACATCGTGGGGCCGATCGGGCTGAACAGCTGGATCGGACCGAGATTCATCGCGTCATCCCCCCGTCGCCCTGATCTTCGGGCCATCCCATCCCTGCGAGGCGCCTTCTAGAGTTCCAGCTCGCGGTCTCTTTGCCCGGGACGCTCGCCCTTGCGCCGGCGGATCATGGTGTAGAGGATGTACGACACGAGGGCCGCCGCGATCCCCGCGAATACATAGATATTATTGATTTGCCGCATGTTGCCTCGGTTCGTCTATCGGGATCATCCATCCAACTCCCGATCGAAGAGAGGACCATCGGGCGCCGGCTCGGGGTCGAGGATCGCTCCCGGGGCCACGCCCGGCCGGGATTCGAACCGGAGGATGCAGACGAGGAGGAGGGATCCCAGGCCAAACCATGTTGGCAGACGCAACGACAATCCCAGGAAGGTGGTCGTCTCGTCCGATGCGATCCAATGCGGTCCCAGCCGCCTCCGAGCCTCCTCGATCTTGAAGAACAGCGACATGCAAGAAATGCCAAAAGCCAGATAGGCGGCCGTTTTAAGGAGAGTCCAGGCCGGTCCCGGCAGGAGGCCTCCCCCCCTGATCATCGGACCAGCCCCCGTTCCCGCAGATAATTGAGGATCAGCTTGTCGAACGGATTCTGGTTCGTGGTGAAGATATAAGTGATCCCTCGCTTCGTGCACCACTCCTTGAGCCCGCCGACGAAGGCGTTGAGGTTGTCCTTGTAGCGTCTGAGGAGGGGGGCGCTGACGGAGATCTCGGCGATGTCGTCGTCCTCGGCGTCGACCAGGCGGAGGTCGCCGACCAGCTCGGGCTCGACTTCCTCTCGGGCCAGGACCTGGACGACGTAGATGTCCATGTTCCGGGCCAGGAGGTAGCGGAGGGCGGGCTCGTAGCCGCGCTTGTCCATGAAGTCGGAGATGATGACGACCACGCCCTTGCCCGCGTGCTTGATCGCGAACGCCTTGGCGGCGGCCGTCAGGTCGCTGGCGCCCGAGGCCTTGAGGTGGTCGAGGTAGCCGACGATCCGGTACATCTGCGACCGGCCCCGGACGCTGTTCATCCCGGCGTCGAGGCCGGTGCTGAACGTGTCGAGCATCACCCGGTCGTGGTTGACCAGGCCGATGAACGAGAGGGCGGCGGCCACCTGCTTGCCGTAGTGGAGCTTGGTCGGCTCGCCGAAGTCCATCGACAGGCTGGTGTCGAGCAGGGTGTAGAAGTGGAGGTCTTCCTCCTCCAGGAACAGCTTCAGGAACAGCTTGTCGAGCCGGCCGTAGACGTTCCAGTCGATGTGCCGGAGGTCGTCGCCGACCGAATATTGCCGGTGGTCGGCGAACTCGACCGACGAGCCGCGCCGCTTGCTCTTGCGCTCGCCCTTCATCCGGCCGACGAAGATCTTCTTGCTGACCAGCTCGAGCTGCTCCAGCTTGTGGAGGAATTCGGGGTCGAGCAGGGCGGGATGGGCGGGATGGGCGGTCGTGGACATCGTGGGTCGTTCCGGTTGGGTGGTCGCAGGGCTCGGGCTCGGGCGATGGAGATCGTCCCGGCTTCAACCGGCCCAGTCGGAGAGGCGGAACAGGCCGAGCATCAGGGCGGCGGCCAGGCCGAGGCCGAGGACCCAGGGGACCAGGGCCGCCAGGAAGATCTTCCACCGCCCGCCCATGCCGACCGGCCGGCTGTGGAGGAAGCCCAGCGCCGTGAACCAGCTCTCGACGATCACCAGGGCCCCGCCCAGGAGGATCAGGAACGCCATGGTCGGCTCGACCCGCCAGGCCAGGGCCGAGGCGGCCAGGACCAGGGCGGAGAACGAGGCCAGGACCGTCAGGTCGCCGGCCGTCCAGTTCAGGGGCTCGGCCTCGGGCGGCGCCCAGGGGATCGGCGCGGGGGGCGGGTCGTAGATGTCATGGGTGGAGATCATGGTGTCGCTCCTCGACTTCGGGTCGCTCCGGGTGTCGGCGATGGTCCTGCATCTATTCTACGGGTCGGGGCGGGTTTCCGATCACCCCGCCTTGGCCGAGGCCCGCTCCTCGGCCTTCTCGGGGACGGCGTCGAGGACCTTGAGCAGGACGTTGTCGGTATTCACGCCCTCGGCCTGGGCCTCGAAGTTGAGCAGGGTCCGGTGCCGGAGCGCGGGGAGGTAGACCCGGCGGAGGTCCTCGAACGAGACGTTGAACCGGCCGTCGAGCAGGGCCCGGACCTTGGCGGCCAGGACCAGGGTCTGCGCCCCGCGCGGGCTGCTCCCCCACCGGACGTACTGGTTGGTGATCGGGACGGCGTAGGGCCCTTCGGGGTGGGTGGCCAGGGCCAGCCGGATGGCATAATCCTGGACGTGCGGGGCGACGATCACCTCGCGGACCAGCCTCTGCATCACGATCAGCGTCTCGCCGCTGATCACGTTATTCGCCTTGGGCTTCTCGTTGCGGGTGGTCCGGTCGAGGACGACCGTCAATTCCTCGCGGGTCGAGTAGCCGACGACCAGCTTGAACATGAACCGGTCGAGCTGGGCCTCGGGCAGGGGATACGTCCCCTCCTGCTCGATCGGGTTCTGCGTCGCCATGACGAAGAATGGCTCCTTGAGCGTGTGGATCGTCCCGCCCACGGTGACCGAGTGCTCCTGCATCGCCTCCAGGAGCGCCGACTGGGTCTTGGGCGTGGCCCGGTTGATCTCGTCGGCCAGGACGATCTGCGAGAAGATCGGCCCGCGCTGGAAGACGAACGACCGCTTGCCCTCGGGCGTCTCCATGACGATGTTGGTGCCGATGATGTCGGCCGGCATCAGGTCGGGCGTGAACTGGATCCGGTTGAAGTCGAGCGACAGCGAGTCGGCCAGGGTCCGGATCAGCAAGGTCTTGCCCAGCCCCGGGACGCCCTCCAGCAGCGCATGGCCGCCGACGAACAGGCAGGTCAGGACGCCGTGGATGATGTCGTCGTGGCCGACGATCACCTTGGAGATCTCGGCCTTCACGCGGGCATAGGCGTCGCGGAAGTCGGCGGCTCGGGATTCCATCGAGCCGAGTTCGGCGGTGCTCATGGGCGGGCCTATCCTGGAGGTGAGGGTGAAGGTCGGATCAACGGGCCGGGAGCAGGTCCGAGGCGGCGATCGGGCCGACCGGCGCGCCGTCGAGGTTCAGGAGTATCGACCCATCCCGCCCGACCGTCGCCATCGAGGCGAACCGGCCTTCCGGAGGGATCGGGTCGGAGTAGACGTGAATGACGCCTTCCTTGAGGTTGAGGACCCAGTAAGCCGGGATCCCCGCCGAGGCATAGGCCGCCAGCTTCGGCCCGGTGTCGATCCTCAAGCTGCTGAGCGACAGCTCGACGATCAGGCCCACATCGGCGGGACCGGGGCGACGGTCGAGATAGTCGTTGCCCTGCCCCCGGAGGACGACCAGATCCGGCAAGGGCGCCTTGTCGGGGCCGACGGTGATCGGGTTCTCGCCCGAAAGGCACCAGCCCGCCGGCAAGACGCGAAATAATGTCATGCTCGCATTAATGCTTGCCACGGCATGAGCCTGGGTCTTGGCCATCTTCTCGTAGATCCGTCCATTCCAGAGGCCAACCCGACTCTCGCGTGGGAAGATATCAAGCTCGATCATCCGGTAGAAATCGTCGACGCTGAACAGATAAGGGGACTCTTCCGCCGGTGGAGCGGCATCGACTGTCGGGCGATCCAAAACGGGAGACATGATCATTTCCCTTGATGTCAGTACCGATCTCGCATGGTAGGTTCATCGTGCCGGGAGCAGGTCCGAGGCGGCGATCGGGCCGACCGGCACGCCGTCGAGGGTGAGCGCGACCGAACCATCCCGCCCGACCGTCGCCATCGAGGCGAACCGGCCTTCCGAGGGGATCGGGTCGGAGTAGACGTGAATGACGCCTTCCTTGAGGTTGAGGACCCAGTAAGCCGGGATCCCCGCCGAGGCATAGGCCGCCAGCTTCGGACCGGTGTCGATCCTCAAGCTGCTGAGCGACAGCTCGATGACCAGGCCGACATCGGCGGCCACGGGGCGACGATCGATGTAGTCGTCGGGGGCCCCACGGAGGACGATCAGGTCAGGCAAGGGCGCCTTGTCCGGGGCGACGGTGACCGGGTTCTCACCTCCGACGAACCAGCCCTGCGGCAGGGCATGCACCAGAGTGATGTATACCTTGTTTCCCGACACGACGTGCGCCTGGGTCTTGGCCATCTTCTCGTAGATCCGCCCATTCCAGAGGCCGACCCGACTCTCGCGGGGGAAGACTTCGAGTTCGAGCATCCGGTAGAAATCGTCGACGCCGAATAGATAAGGGGACTCCTCCGAGGAAGGAGGGGCGTCGACCGGCGCGGGCTCCAGGGCCGTGGACATGGCGATCTCCTCCGGGGCTGGATCCGACTGGCGGACGCGGGCATCCCGGGATTCCGTCGGGGCAGAGGCTTCAGACATCGCGGGTCATCCTCCCGACGGGGCCGGATCGGGTCGGCGCGGGCGTTCGAGGGCTCGCCCCACGACGGCCCCGACGAGTCCGAAGGCGAGGGTGAACAGCGCGTCCCCGATGGCCTTCGCATTCCCCCGCGCGACCTGGGTCGCCATCGAACGGCGGATATGTGACTGGTACTGGGGCTGATAGGCATCGAACGACGTCAGCTCCGCGGGCGACAGGAGCGAGAGCTTTGTCGGGGAGTTCTGCCGGTTCATGAACTGGATGTTGCTCTCGCTGCCGATCATGCTCATAAATTGAGTATTGAATTTGGGAAAGGCCGGGCCCGGGCCGGGGTCCGGGTGGAGGCTGGCGTCGAGCATCGCCAGGAGATCCGCGACCGGTAGCCTGCTGCCGAACTCCACGTTCAGGGCGGGCAAGAAAGTCAGCAGGGCATAGGCCCAGCCGAACACGGAAAAACCGGCCCAGGGCCCGTCCCCGCGCCGGACGATTGCCCCCAGCAGGCCGACCAGCAGCGCGAGCAGGGTGATCGAGAAGGCAACCTTCACCGCCGCCGATGAGCCGACGCGCATCCCGCCCAGCCCGACGGCGATCACGCCGATGAAGGCCATCAGGATCGCCAGCGAGAAGCGACTCGACGCCGGGGCGATCACGGCTTGCCCTTGTCCTTCTCGCGGTCCTCCCAGACCTTGTTCTTGGCCTTGAGCAGGCGGTTGGTGTAGCTCTCGGCCTCGGGCGGCTGCGTGGGGGTCAGGCCGGGCGGCGGCGACGTCGGCCGGCGCTCGGCGGGGCGGGGCTTCGCCTCGCCGCCGAGCAGGGGCTCGTCGACGACGAAGGGCGTGCCGCCCTCGGCGGGCGGGGGGGCCTGGTACCGGGTCGAGGCCCGGGCCCGTTCGAGCTGCTCGTTGACCTCGGCCTTGCGGCCCTTGAGCTTCTCCATGTACTCGACCGGCGGGGCGACCTCGCGGCCCCGGAGCTTCTCCCACTGGTCGGCGGCCAGCTTCCGGATCCGGTCGAAGTCGGGCGAGACCCGGCGGACGGCCACGTCGCCCAGGAACATCACCGCCGAGAAGAACAGCAAGAGCGGCCAGAGCGGCGACAGGCCCCGGGGGGGCTGCGTGTACTGGTCGCGGCGGAACGGGCGGCTCTCGGCGAGGGTCCGCCCCAGGTCGACCGTCCCGTCGGCCCGGCGCTTCCACGACAGGACCTCGCCGTTGGTCAGGCTGGCGATCGTCTCCAGCGTCCCGGGGTTCGACCTCAGCTCGCGATACTCGTCGGAGTACGGGACCGACACCCCGGTCGAGACCACGCCCTTGACGTTGTCCGCCCCGCTGAAGCCGAGGTTGACGAAGTAGTTGCCGCTGGCCTCGGCGTTCTCCACCACCCCCTCGTATCGCCCCGGCGCCGTCTGGACCAGCTCGACCTTGGTCCGCTTGAGGTCGGGGCTGAGGATCGACCCCTGGATCTGGAGGAAGTTGAGGAACTGGCTCTCCTTGTCGAGGGCGTCGACGACGACCTTGATCTTCCCCTCCTCGCGGCGGACGTTGAGCGTGAGGTTCCGGTTGTCGACCGGCCGCATCGACCACCGGACGACCTGCGACCAGAACGCGGCGTAGCCCTCCCAGCTCGGCCAGGCGGTGGACCACTTCCGCCCCGCGTCGGCGGTGAAGGCGACCGACCGCCCCAGGCCGTAGGTCCAGTGCGCCAGGAGGGGCGGCGGCTGCTCGGCGGGCAGGGGCGAGACGATGGGGACCTCGACCAGCTCGCTCTCCTTGGGGCTGGTCTGGACCAGGCCGGTGATCGGCGGGACGGTCCCCGACAGGCCGACGATCGGCTCGCTGGTGTATTTGACGTTCGGCTGCCAGGGCCGGGGCTGCTCGAAGATCAGGGGGCGGGAGATGATCCGCGCCTCCTTCTGGTAGATCCGGGGCAGGGCCTTGGGGTTGGTCACCTGGTAGAATCGCCCCTTGGTCTTCACGGCGATGTCGCGCATGGTGGCGATCGAGCCGGGGTCGTTGCCGTGCGCGGCGACGATCACCGTGGTCACGGTGATCTTGTTGGCGATGAGCTGGCTGATCACCTGGGGCGACGGCGTGGCGGGGTCGCCGTCGGAGATCAGGATGATGTGCTTGGTCATCGCGTCGGTGACCTTGCGCAGGCCCGACAGGGCCAGCTGGAGCGTGGGGTCGAAGGCGGGCATGTCGCCCGGCTGCATCCGGTCGATGGCCCGGAGCATCGATGCCTTGCCGTTGCCGACCGGCCGGATCGTGAACAGCCAGGCTTCCTGCCCCTCCCAGTGGACCATCCCGCAATAGTCGTAGCTGGAGAGGGTCTTGATCGCCTCCTGGGCGATCACCTTCATCCAGTAATTCCCCTCGGGGATCTCGGTGGCGTGCATGATCTGGACCAGGGCCCCCTTGCCCTGGACCTTCATCGCCTTGATCTGCATGTCGACCGGCAGGGCCTGCTCGATCGGCGTGTTCATCCAGCCGCCGGCGCCGAAGCTGTTCTCGCCGCCGAGCATGATCAGGCCGGCGCCCATGTCGTGGACGTTGGCCTCGATCAGCCGCTGCTGCGACTCGGTGAGCGAGTCCTTGGGGACGTTGCCCAGGATCACGGTGTCGAACGGCTGGAGCTGGCCGAGGTCGTCCGGGAGCTGGTCGCCGCCCTCGTTGCCGGCGCCGCCCACCCCGGGCGCGACCAGCGTCTTGACCTCGAGCTGCTTCTCGCGGAGGGCCCGGACCAGCTCGGCGTGCTCGCCCCGGGTCCCCTCGATCAGGAGGACCTGCGCCGTCCCCCGGGCGTAGGTGAACCCGGTGGCCGTGTTGTTGATCGCCCGGCGGTCGCCGCTCCCCTTCTCCGGCTCGAACGTGGCGGTGAAGGTGTAGAAGCTCGGCTCGGTGATGAGCTGCTTGAGCGTGAAGACGTTCACCCCCCGGCGGAGCTCGACCGGCGCCGGCTTCTCGTTGCCGGTCGCCGGGACGGAGCTGTTGTCGGAGTCCTTCTGGAAGACCTGGAGCGTCCCCCGGGTCGGCTCGCTGGCCCGGACGACGACGTTGATGTTCACCGTCTCGCCCTTCTTGACGTCGGGCGGCAGCGACACCTTCTCGACCAGGACCTCCTTGTCGTAGAAGTAATCCACCGGCAGGACGTCGATCTGGACGCCTAGGTCCCGGGCCGCCAGCGCCTGCTCGATGGCGTTGCCCCGGTTCTGGTTGCCGTCGCCGATGAAGACGATCCGCCGCGCCGTGTCCTCGGGGAAGGTGGCCAGGGCGAGCTTCAGGGCCGCGCCCATGTCGGTGTACTGGCCGTCGATGGTGCTGTCGATCCCCAGGCCGAGGTTCACTTCCGTCGGCGCCGGGGGCGCCTCGACGGCCGGGCCCTTGCCGAAGACGATCGCGCCGGTCAGGTCGTCCTTGGTCTTGTTCCGCTTCTTGGAGTCCTCGGAGACGAACGACAGGATCGTCCTGCGGAACTCCTGGGGGATGCTCTCCGAGGTGTCGATGACGTACATCGTCGTCAGCTTCTCGTTGCGGCGGACCGACTGCAATTCGGCAAGCGCCAGGACGATCGCCGTGACGACCGACGCTCGGAACAGGATCGCCACGACCCGTCGGACCTTGCCCAGGCCCGACAGGCTCTTGTAGCTGAACAGGACCAGGGGGATCAGGAGGACGGGCAGGAGGATCAGCCACAACGGCCGGCCCAACGTCATCGACCGCGTCAGATTATCCAGCAGGGGCGACATCCCGTCGGTCCTCCGTCACATCCGGAACCGCTGGACGCGGTGATTGTTCGAGTCGACCACCGAGACCGCCCCCCGGGCGTCCACGGCCAGGGCCCACGGGTTGTAGAGCTGGCCCGGCCCCCGCCCGGCCTCGCCCCAGACGCCCAGGGGCGTCCCGTCGGGCCGGAACTTCTGGACCCGGTGGTTGCTGTACTCGCAGACGTAGACCGAGCCGTCCGGCCCGATCGCCACGTCATACGGGAAGTTCAGCTCGCCCGGCCCCGAGCCCCGCTCGCCCCACGCCGTTAGGAGCCTGCCCGCCGTGTCGAAGACCTGGATCCGGTGCGCGGCGCTGTCGGCGACGTAGATCCGATCCTGGTCGTCGATGGCCAGGGCCCGGGGGCGGAGGAACTGCCCCGGCCCGTAGCCGTGCCCGCCCCACTGCCGGAGCCACTTGCCGGCGGGGGAGAAGACCTGGATCCGGTCGTTCTCGCCGTAGTCGGCCACGTAGAAATTCCCCGCCTTGTCGCAGACCACGTCGCAGGGGTAGCCGAACCGGCCGGGCGTCGTCCCCTGCACGCCGTCGCCGATCTGGAGCAGGACCTTCCCCTCGGGCGAGAAGACCAAAACCCGGTAGAAATGCGTGTCGGCCACGAGCAGCCGCCCCTGGCGGTCGACGCTCACCCCGCTCGGCCCGTCGACGTTGAAGTCCGGCATCCGCCAGCCGCGGAGGTAGGTCCCATCGCGGTCGAACACCTGGACCCGGTCGGTCAGGTCGACCAGATAGAGGTTGTCTTCCTTGTCGAAGGCCGCCGCCCTCGGCTTGTTCAGCCAGCCCGGCTTCCGGCCGTGGATCCCCCAGACCTGGTCCGGGGTCGGGGCGCCGCCCGAGTCGCAGCCCGGCAGCAACGCCAGGGCGATCATCCAGGCGACCCGAATCGGGCTCAATCGGTGCGATCTCATGGGGCCCGGGCTCCGACGCGGCCCCGGGCCCTCCGGCGGAGGGATCGGGGGGATGGGCCCATCGTAACGGAACGCGGGGCGCCGCCGCAAGTCTTAAGATTTTCGTTTGAGCGGGATTCTCGACGCCGTCCGATCGTGGCGGGATCGGAGTTGACCTCGCCCGGGCGAACCGTTATACCCCTCCCGCGGACCGCCCTGCGGCAACGCCCGCGATCACGGATGACATCATGAACCCGCACCCGAGCGCGGACGCCCTCGCGCATCGACCCGAGTCCGGCCATCTCCCGGCGCTGGACGGCCTCCGGGGCCTGGCGATCCTCCTCGTCCTGGCCTATCACTTCACCCTTTCGATGTCCGGGCAGGGCCTCCCGGCGCGACTCCTCTTCAAGCTGACCTCCGCCGGCTGGTGCGGGGTCGACCTGTTCTTCGTGCTGTCGGGATTCCTGATCACGGGGATCCTGTCCGACGCCAGGGACTCGCCGAATCGATTCCGGAACTTCTACGCCCGACGATCCTTGCGGATCTTCCCCCTGTATTACGGGACCCTGGCGGCCGTGCTCCTCGCGTTGCCGATGATCGAGTCTCAGGTCGGAGGGTTCGGGGGCGTCTCCGACGCCAGCCCGTGGCTCTGGTCGTACGGCACGAACCTATTGGTGGCGGGCCGGGAGAGCTGGTTCCCGCTGAGCCATTTCTGGTCGTTGGCGGTCGAGGAGCACTTCTACCTCTTCTGGCCAGCCGTGATCTTCGGGTGCGGCCGCAAGGGGACACTCCGGATCTGCGGCGCGATGATCCTGGTCGCGGCGGCAGTCCGGATCGTGCTGGTCGCAAGGGGGGCGGTTCTGGCCGCCTACTGCCTGACGGCCTGCCGGATGGACGCGCTGGCGATCGGATCCGCCCTGGCCCTGGCCGCCCGGGGTCCGGGCGGGATCTCGGCGCTGGTGCCCCGGGCGAAGCTCGCCGCGACCCTCTCCGGCGCCGCGCTCCTGGGCCTCGCCGCCCGGGGTTCCGGCCTGGCCTTCCACGATCCGAGGGTCCAGGTCGTCGGCTATCCCCTGCTCGCCTGCTTCTTCGCCGCCATCCTCGCCCTGGTCGTGGCCCGACCGACCGGGTCCATCGCGACCGCGGCCCGATTCGCCCCCCTGCGTTCTCTCGGCCGATACAGCTACGGCCTTTACGTCTACAACTCCTTGTTCCTGCTGGTCGCCGAGGGGACGTCCCTGCTGCCCAACCTGATCGCCCGATCCGGCTCGACGGCCCTGGGCCGATGCTTGTACGTCGCGACGGCCGCCTCGACGACCCTCGCCGTCGCCTGGCTGAGCTATCACCTGTTTGAGAAGCATTTCCTCAAGCTCAAGCGCCATTTCCCCTCCTCCGGGCCGATCCGATCCGATCCGGCGACGGACCGCGGGGCCCGGACACCGCGACGGGGGCACTTACCGCCCCGCCCCATCGATGGCCCATCCCTCGGATTTCGGCCAGGTTGACGGAGAAGGGCCGATCGAGCCCAGCCCCCGGGCCTCGCGAGGCCCGACATTGAGGCCGGGCGACGTCCTCGACATGGCCATTGGCGGACCGGAATCGGTGTCCAGTTCCGCTTCGCCTTCCGGCTCGCCCGGGCCCTGGCGGGTCGTCCTGGGGTCGCGTCCCGGGAGGGCCGAGATGGGCTCGTCCTCGCGGTGGACAGTCCCGACGTCACGATCCGATCGCTCCGGATCGAAGGGTCGCGGCAAATCTGCGGCCGCCGGGCCGGGACGACCGACGATCGGGCTGCGCGCCCGGGTCCGCGGATGCCGAGTCGTTAATGGTTGGGATGGGGTGCGGGTTGGGAGGCCCGTCCGCGGGCAAGGAGGCCAGATGGATCGGAGGCTCGGGCTCGTGGCGGCGTGCGTCGCCGCGTGGATCTCGGCGGACGTCGCGTGCGGATCCGAGGAGGGCACGCCCCGATTTCGACCGGTCCCGCTGGGCGGGAGCCTGTCCGCCGACCCGTCGGACCGTCACTTCGGCGTCTACGTCCCCACGCGATCCGGCGGCGTGCTGAGCGTGGAGGCGACGTCCGGGACGGTCGGCCTTCTCGCGGGGCCCGACGGCCGGGATCGGCCCAACGGCCAGGACATCGGGCCCGGCGCCCCGGGATGGTACACGTTCGAGGTCCGGGGGGCGGAGGCCGAGCTTTCCGTCTCGACGTCGTTCGTGCAGATCGGCCAGAGTGCGCGTCGGCCCTGGAATTTCTACTACTGGCCCACCAAGTCCGACGCCATCCATGAACCGTGGTCGGGCGGTAATGGCCGGGTCGACACGACCCGGGCCCACGGCGACGACGTCCTAATCGCCTCGCCCGGCGGCCCGATCGGGCCGGGCCAGGACATCGTCCGGGCCGGCCCGAACGGTCGCCTGGAGACCCCGGTCGCCCCCGGCGACGACTCGACCTGGTTCCCCAACCTCTATGACGACGCGACCTTCTCCGGCGCCGATGGGGCCGTGTACCAGACCCCCTGCCCGCTCCTGAAATACGACCAGTTCTTCCGGTCCTCGGCGCGGGCCTGGGAGGCCTCGCATGCCCAGAATTCGGGGATCACACGTTGGCCGGGGCACTGCCTGGGCGGGGCCGTGGCGTCGATCCTCCTGAACGAGCCGACCCCCGCCCCCGGCTCGGGCCTGAGCCGGGACGAACTCAAGGCGCTCTGGGCCGAGTTGGGCGAGGACCACCTCAACCACGCCATCGGCGAGCACGTGACCGACATCCCCGCCGGGCCGCCGATCCCGGGCCCCGACCCCTGCGATCGGTCGGTCGCCCGGTTCCACCGACTCCTGGAAGGGCAACTCCGAGGCCGCCGCCAGGCGCTGCTGGGAAACCTCCGCGCCTTCCCGCCTCGGGGGACCCCCGACGAGGTCTGGAACCACGGAATCGGCCGGTACACGGCCCGATACCGGGTTTTTCCCGGGCGGGACGTCCGGACGGTCCTCCTGGATGTCGAGATCGAGGCCAATTCCGGGTCGAGCCTCAACGGCCAGGACGAACAACCCCGGCTGATCCGATACACCTACGCGCTCGCCTACGACCGCGACGGGCAGGTCGACGAGGCGCGTGTCGACGCATCCGACTGGATCTCGGTGGGGGGAGAGGCCATCTACGCCCCACTCAATCTGATGGAGGTCCGGAATACCCGCTGGTCCGGCCACAACCCGCACGTGACCGAGGCCAACGTCCGGGGGATCGACCTGGCGAACGGCGGCGACCCGGCCCGTTATCCCGGATCACCGCCGCAATTCCTGCCGGCAGCCCTGGCCAAATCCTCGCCCCGACGCCGCCTCGCCTCCGGCCGGGACCCCGAGGGCACGCCCCGACGCGGCGGGCTGCTCCGCCGGATCAACGCACGCTAATCGGATCCGGCCGCATCCGGATCGGTCCGGGTGGCGGCCGGCCCGGCCGAGGAGGGGCTCACGTCATCAGGGCCGGGCGGATTCACCGGCTTCTCAACTCTCGCCGCCCCCGCCCGGGGCAGGCGTGCTCGGTGCGGGGGGGGCCGGGGTGGGCAAGGGCCGGGCTGGCGGCGCGGTCGAGGCCGGGGCCTCCGCCCCGGGCGGGGGCGCCGGCGGCGTCACCGGGGCGGGACCGACCTGGTCGTTGGGCAGTTGCCCGGTCCCGGTCTGGGTGCTGCCAAGGGACCGGACGCTCACGAGCTGGGCTCCGGGCGGGACTTCGACCGTCACGACGATCCGGATCACATTCGAGCCGCCGGTCGTCATGGTCGTGGTCGAGGTCCCCGGGTTGGTCGGCCCCGGCTCGGGCACCCCGGTGCCATTGGTCCGGAGGAATCGGGCGACGATCTGATCGAGGATCGCGCGCTCGGCATTGGTCGGCATGAATCCGCTGGCATCGACGAACGCGCGGATCGCGATATCAAGCAGTCCACCCGGACCCTGGCCGCCGCCGAACTGACGGAGGACCTGGAAAATGTGCGACCCGAACAGATGGCCGCTCGACAGCGGGGTCCCCGCGGCGACGGGCTGGATGGGGGCGAAGGCGTTGTAGCCGTCCAGGTACGAGGACGGCGAGGCGGCCGGGCCCGACTGCCAGGATCCCCCATAACCGTAGGCCGGGGCCGCGTACGAAGCTCGCCCGGATCCGGACGCCCCGTACACCGATGCGGCGTAGTTCATGCTGGCACCCGGATAGGGCAAGCTGGGCGCGGCGCCGGGAGGGGGAGGAGGTGCGACCACGCCCGGATTGGCCGGACCGGGCGTCGGGAGGGGCGTCGGGAAGGGCACCGGCGTGCCGGTCTGGTAATAACCAGAGCTGTAACCGCCCTGACAAGCCCCGCAGTGCAGCAGGCCATGCAGGCACCTCGCAGACGCCTCGCCCGCCAGTGAGAGCAGGATTCCGACGACGGCCGGGATCAGAAGGGGGGCCGAGATACGTCTCATGGTGGACCTCATAAGGTGAGTGAAAACCTCGGCGTCAACCACCTCCGAGATACGAAGGCCTCCGGGCTGGTGGCCCCGCAAAACGCACACAAACTGGGCAGTCTATCCAATTGTTCCAGATTATCGAGGCGTCGCAAGGGGAAATCGGTCCCGAGCCTGGAAAAACACGCGCGGAGCAATGACTCGTCACGCGCGCCTTTGAACGATCGACGACCGGGCGGCATGGTCAGCGCTGGCCAGACCCCTGACCCGACGGGGCCGTCGGCGGCGCCGGTGGGGCGTAATTCGGGGCCTGGGGGGCGTAGTTCGGGGCCGGTGCGGCGTAGTTCGGGGCGACCGGCGCATAGCTCGGGGCGACCGGCGCATAGCTCGGGGCAACGGGCGCATAATACGCGGGAGCCACCGGGGCATAATAAACGGGCGTCATTGGCGCGTAGTAAGCCGGGGCCGCCGGGGCGTAGTAAGCCGGGGCCATCATTGGGGCCGGGGCCGCGGGGGCCAGGGCCGCCGGGGCGGCAGAAAACGCGGCGGGTGGACGCCCATGGACCACGGTCTTGGTCGTCGTCTTGCTGTAGTAGGTCCTGTGGCCCAAGGCGAAGCAGGGATCCGGCAGCAACGCGGGGCCCATGAGTATCAGGCCGGATAAAACGCCGGGTGCCCAGGAGAAGATACTCCGCCTCATCTTGTCGAACCTCCGTCTCGGGCCGTACAGGACGACGATACCGCTCCCCTCCCTGGGGAGGCCCGTCGCACGGCAGGAATCCGATATTAGCCTACCCGATGATCCGAGCTCGTTGTGGGGTTCGTGCCGGAACGGGGCGCCCATCCTGCCGATATTCACTCGTGGGTCGCACGGGCAAGTTTTGCCGGTCTTCCGGGTCGCCACAAGTTCGCGCGTTGTCCGGCCGATTTCTTCTATCGGGAAGGCCCCTGGACTAATCCCGGGCTCGACTCCGGTCGATTTCTCGTCCCGATCGAGGTGACCGCCATGAACTTGCGGATCAGCGGTGCGGGCGGATTGGCCCGTCGCCCCGGGGCATCCCTTCTGCCCCTGGTGATAATCGGTCACTACTGTCCGGTTGAAATCCCTTTGAATTCCAGGGTATTTCCGAAATACCCATTCTCGATCTGCTCATTTTGGTCTGAATTGCCTTGAAAACCAGGAGAATCACTGGGGACTTGACAAG